>Ga0181573_10000084_pt1 | contig 91083 bp, 81 predicted proteins | sample 101ome_25_FD_148643 | JGI IMG/M metagenome (GOLD analysis project Ga0181573, IMG submission 148643) | Coastal salt marsh microbial communities from the Groves Creek Marsh, Skidaway Island, Georgia - 101409BT metaG (spades assembly) | ecosystem: Environmental > Aquatic > Marine > Intertidal zone...
AGACTCCAGAGACTCTTCTCCATCAATCAAAATCTGGGCATTGTCTGTATTGAACTCAACTCCGTTCACCCAAATGCTGCCAAATGCATCAATCGTTCCATAGGCGACGGGACTGCCGCTGCCGCTGATACCAATATCAGTGCCACCAGGGGTTGTAGAGCCACCACCAGAGGTGCCGCCCGTATCAGTTGGCGTCGTTCCTGTACCGCCACTATTATTCGGAGTGCCACCGACAGTCCCACCGCTTGAGCCACCGCCTCCGCCGCACGCAGCCAGTGTTAAAATGCTCGCCAGAGCGATCACTCTGGTTAGGTTTACTTTAATGAACATCGGTTACTTCTCCTTTGTCGGCGTAGTAGATCCCGACCGCAACGTAGCGTGCGTCTGGATCTCCCTCGTCTACTTCATGTTTTGACAGCCAGGCGTCATAGCGCTCAAGTAGCGCCATCGACTCCTTGGCGTTTAATTCTGCAAATTTGGAAACAGCGTCTCGGTGAACGAGATGGCTGGATACTTTCCTTTGGAAGCGGGCCGGAGATTTTCCATCAAGATTGTGCTCAATGGTTTCCATGATTTCCGACACATCGGTACCAAACAGCATGAGCCTCTCGCTGGAGGTCGCGAGAGGTAAATACTCGCGCTTTACAAGCGTCACCGTGTCATCGCTGACCGACACATTGCCAGCGTGTTCAAGGATTTTCAGCATTGCCGATGCGGTCATGTCACCACTGAAGCGACGAACGAGCTCCGCGAAACTCGAATCACCAGCCAACGGCAATGCTTTTGCTTGGCCATCTTCTGAATAGGGCGCTTCATTGCACCAGGCCGAGATAATTTTGACCACGCGATTACGACTATCCTCCTCGGCGCCATGAGTCTGACTCTGAGAGTCGAAGAGGCGCTTAACTTCCTTCCGACTCAACCCCGTCAGAACCGCAATCGCACTGACCGAGGGTTTGAGGTTTTGGCTCTCCAGAACTTGTTTACCTTCCGAGACGATGACAGCACGCAGCTCAGCTTCGAGCGCCTGCGCGGATACGCCATGCTTGAGCAATAAACGAACGAGCGGTCGCAGCACTAACGCGCTGACTTGCTGCATGGTTGTAAAGAGCTTCTCTGTCATTTTTGGGAATATATTCCCAAAAATAGATGATTGCAACACTTTTTTTTAAAAAAGCAGAAAAATCACGCCCACGCGACTCGCCGAGTCTTATGACGCACGTTCTAGCCCCCATATTGGGCGAAAATCATTGAGCGAAAATCGGACAGTGCGAGATTTTTATTCGACTCTAAGAGCCAGGCGCCTCATCCGGTCAATTGTGTGCCAAGAAGGCCCTGAACACTCATACCTGGAGCAGCCATTTGAACCCACTACGCGCTGCGAGTGAATCTCTGTGGACCTTCGATGAGGCTTCCTATCGACAGACGCTTATCGGAAAGGGCTCGCTACTGCGCCGACCCGTCAGGAGACTAGACAGACTTTTCACACCCGTAGTCATTAGCGAGGCGACTAACTTGCGCGTAGAACATAACCATTGTCTCTTGCACAATCGTCTGTGCGGATTCGACGGATTCAATCCGCCCGACCACCTGACCAGACAATGGAATGGCCGCCTCCATATCGCCCCCAAAGTAAAGCTCCGGAATTCCAGCTAACTGTTCCATCGCGTTGAATGCTCCCAAGGGCTCGAGTGCTGCCGTTCGCTGGGTGCGCAATGCACGCAGGGCCGGACGTGACTGCTGGTTAAGGAACACCGTGTCCGTCTCTTTCGCGTTAACAATCGCCCGTTTCCAATTGTCATGCACTGGCGACTCAGCACAACTCAGCATGCGGGTGCCCATTTGTACACCCTCAGCGCCCATCGCAAAGGCCCCTGCCATCGATGCACCATCGCACATCCCTCCTGCGGCAATAATCGGCAAATCAGTTTTAGACCGGATTAAGGGCAACAACACCATGGTCGATACTGGGCTGGGATTTTTAAAACCACCCCCTTCGCCACCCTCAACCACCAAGCCGTCGACACCGCAATCAATCGCCTTCAGCGCCATATCGAGTGTCGGGATGACATGAAACACCTTAATGCCCGCCGCTTGAAACTCAGCAGTACAGACCGCGGGACTGCCAGAAGAGGTGGTGACAAACTTGATGCCCTGTTCAATCACGAAGTCGATAATGTTGCTACCTTTGACGTAAGAGAGCGCGACGTTCATGCCGAAGGGCTTGTCGGTGAGATCGCGCATTTTTGCGACTTCATTGCAAATCGTGTCGAGCTCACCGGAAGCGGTTTCGATAATACCCAGACCACCAGCGTTGCTCACGGCAGCGGCTAATTGCGATCGGGCGATCCAACCCATTGGCGCCTGAATAATCGGATAGGCGGTTCCCGTCATCGCTGTGATGCGGTTGTGGATTGCTGCAGCTGTCATGGTTTAAGTCCTTTTATCGGGTCTTTACTGAATCGTTTCGGCCAGCATCGCTTCGATGCCGGTTCCAGAGATCAATTGATCAACCTGGGCGCGCGCGATTTCTGACAATTGGTCATACATTTCACGAGTCCAGCGCAAACATTTTGCTTGGTAGGAAAAGGTTTGTTGTTGCCACAGCACGCCATCCATCTCGATCTGCCACGATTGAGCGCTCGATGCCACTGCCTCAGCATTCGCCAGTTGTGCCGGCGCATAGACACGACCAATCTCAGCCAAAACATCGCGCAAGCTCGCCGCTTGGTCCTGTGTGGATAGCCAATCGTTCTCTTGGGGTGCCAAACCACTGAGGTCGGCGACCTGATCTACCCATGCCACCGCTCTCGGGGAAAGCACATGCGCAATGGCGCGGGGTGTGGGGTCAAACCCCACCAACTGACTGAGCTGACCGAAGAGCGCAAAATCGCAGGCACTGGGTCGGTTCCCCAGCATAAACCGCTGTTGCGACAGGTGACGCTCCATCGCTGCGAGAAACCGACGATAACTGGCATCGATCAAATCGGCGGTGGCATCGCTTGAGCCGACCACGTAGAGGCGCGAAACCTGTCGCTGCGTGACCCAGTCCTTCAACTGTTGGTGGGCCGCATCGTCTAAAGTCACACCAAACCCCAAAGGCAACAGAGTGCCCGCATTGTCCGCATCCTCAGGTGGGTGCCAGCGGTAATGAAACATATATTTGGTGCACCACTCATCGGCGAAGTCTTCAATAAGGTAATCGAGAAAAGCCAGCGCCGGGTCAGAGGGAATCACCGCGCGCTGTGGCATCAGCGGCTCTAGTTGACGAATCACCGGAGTTGAATCACAAACAGGCGTGATGCCACCCTCACCTTCAAAAAGAAAGGTCGGCATCAATGCGGGCTTTGGGGGCTCGATCCCAAGTATTTGACAGACCTCGGCTGGCTGCCCCCAAGTGATGGCATAGGGGAGACGTCGATAGCGTAGTAAGGCCAGCATTTTCTGGGTGTACGGCGAGCCCGTGCCGCCTACCAATGCGATCGGCTTGTCACTGATCATTTCGACACCTCATATCCTTTGTGACTCGATAAAAGCATGGCTTTTTTCAGTTAACGGCTCGCCCTCAAGGCTCGAAATTCACCGTTTCGATATTGAGCTGGCCCGCTAAGCCAGCAGTACGGTGATCTGCAATTGCCTGATAGGCCTCGGACATCATCATCTCGAGCATCGCCTTGCGCGAGGGGTAGAGCGCCAGCGCCACAGCGTCCCACAACTCCTCAACCTCGCCCAGCATCAGCCGCTCGACGTCACCGCTAAACTGAATCCGGCCACCGAAACTCTCAAGCAGCTCCTCGACTGCCGTCGCGTAGATTGCATAGGCCTCCGCCCCGGTGAGGTCGGAGTCTCGGCCGTCAGGGTACTGCGCTTTTGGATGAAATTTGAGCAGGTTCACCATGCAAATCGGCCGCTCGTCAGTTGTCTCGAGAAAACCGCGCATCTGCTCCTCGTTGGGATACACCGCATTGTCTACACGCATCATCTAAACCCTCTGTGTTCCATAACTATTGCTTGATCAACCGTCCCCAAACAGCGATAAGCGCAGACCGCGGGGCGCTGGCTGCCGATGACTTGGCGGCAACTGACACAGCCGCTGCATACGATTGATACTGCCATCTGCATATTCCCAGATTAAGTCCTCACCCTCTCGATAACGGCGCACCACTTTGGGACCCCAACCGAAAGCGTAAAAATTTAAGGTTTGCGCTTCCCAAACCATGGATGCTGATGTGCGCATGCAGTAATCACGGCCCGCCGCCGAAAACAAAACGGCGCCTTCGGTATCGTTGGTATTGAGCCCGGCCGTGCTATTGGGACCGGAGTCGTGGATCAACCCAGCCGTCGTAATGACGACCCGCGCACCACATTGTTCCACACGCTCGACATGCCCAATATGTTCACCTTCAACCACTTGCCACAAGCCGCGAATATCATCCGCAGCCTCGATAAGGGGTTCCGTACACTGCGCCAAGATCGGCAAGGGAAAATGCTGATAACCACACCCCGGTGTATTGCCCTTGGCAATATCGAGGGCGCGCAGACCCGTACCATCAAGCTCCGGGAGTTCGCAGTAGTTCAGCTGACTCCCATCGCCCGCTAGTGTCGCAGGATCGATCGTCAGAGGCGGACGGGGGGAGATAAACGCCAGCCAAAACAACGCCACTAGCGCCAGCAATAGCACTAGCAGTAATCGCCCAAGCCAGCGTCTGACTGTGCTCACGTGGGTAATGCCATGACGTCCAAGATCGCCTGCACACACTGCGCCGGTTGCTCTTGTTGCAGAAAGTGGCCGGCGGGGGCGATGGTGCGATGGGGCAAGCCCTGACACCCCGGAACCACGCTTAAAAACTGCTGATCAGCGCCCGCCGTCACGGGGTCGTTATCGGCAAAGGCCAACAAGAAAGGTTTATCGAACTCGGCAAGCATTTCCCAAGCGGCGCGATTCTCCGCGACTTCGGGCTCATCTTCTAACAGTGGAATCAACGAAGGAAATCGTCGCGCGCCGGCCACGTAGGACTCATCAGGGAACGGCGCGTTGAAAGCCCGGCGCGCTTCATCCGTTAATCCACCCCGGCTAATACTTGCGATCACGTCACCGGGCCGTGAAATCTCCTGGCCCTGCGCACAAAACTTACGCCAGTAGAAAATCCCCGGCAGCCCATCTGGATCAACAAAATGCCGTCCTAACTCCTCGAGGGAGACCACGGGGCACTGGTCATAGGCTGCGCGAATCATTTCGACATGCGCCATTGGAATCGGCCCCGCAGGCAACGCGCCATTGGCTAATACGACACGAGAAAAGCGCTCTGGAAACGCCGTCACTAAGCGCAAGCCGATCAGGCTACCCCAATCCTGGAAAAATACCGTGATGTCTTGAAGGTCGAGCTGCGTCAACCAATCGCTCATCCAAGCGACATGACGCCCATAGGTATAGTCGGTGGGCTTTGTTGGCTTATCAGACCGACCAAATCCAATCAAATCGGGCGCAATCACCCGGTGACCGGCCTCGACCAGTGATGGAATCATTAAACGATAGAGGTAGCTCCACGCGGGCTGACCGTGCATGAGCAAAACCACACTCCCGTTGGGATCGCCCTCGTCAAGATAATGGAGGCGCAGACGTCCGCCTTCTGTATCGTCAATCTCACAATAATGCGGCGAGAATGAATAATCGGCGAGATTTTCGAAGTAATGATCGGGCGTTCGTTGAAACTCCATCAGCAAATCTCTCCTTTGAACATCAGTCCAGAGCCATTACAGCCCGTTAAATTAATTGGCCACATAGACAAATTCGTCATCAGCGAAAAAGGGCTCTGCTTGATGTTTATCAAGCGGTATCGCGAAGACGACCTCGGCCTCATACAGGGGCACTCTGGCGTCGGCATAGTGACTCTGGAGTAGTCCTAGTAGCTCCTGCGTCTTCTCGGGTCGACTATCGATGACATTGTTTTGTTCGGTTGGATCCTCAGCGAGATTAAAGAGCCATCGCTGTAAGGGCTCCGATGTCACCTGCAGCTTCCAATCACCAAATCGAACCACGCGATAATCTCCAGCCTCCCAAAATAACGGCCGCGGTTCCCACATCGCTTTGGATGGGTCAGTGGCCAGCGGTAAAAGATCTCGGCCGTCAATCTCCAGACTTGCTGGAGGCGCCGAAGTCGCGGCACCGGCAAGCGTTGGAAACACATCGATATGTGCCACGGGCCTGTCGACTTGAGAACCGCTAGGAATCACGCCCGGCCAGCGCATGAAAAGCGGCACGCGAATACCGCCCTCGAACTGTGTCACCTTCCATCCACGGTATGGCGCATTCAGATCCGGCAATCCAAGATAGCCGGCGCCGCCATTATCGCTGGTAAAGATGACCAGTGTGTCGTCGGACAGTCCGCGCTCGTCCAGTGCCGCAATCATTCGGCCAACACTGCGATCAAGGGCGCGCACCATTGCCGCATAGACGCGGAGCCGATGGGGCTCTATGTCTCCGACCGCCTCATAGTCATCACGCGTGGCTTGCAACGGTGAGTGCACACCCCAGTGCGCTAGATACAAGAAAAACGGTCTGTTTTGATTGGCATCGATGACGCGGATTGCCTCATCCGTCCAATAGTCCGTGAGGTAACCGCCGGGTTCGAAGCGATCTGCATCACCGGAGTTAAAACTGTTGGCGTAGGTCATGGACGCCCACAGGAACTGATCGATGGGATCAAATGGAAGCCGCGCATTCACCACATTGGGGTGATCCTCAGGCAAATAGAGTCCGCTCGCCATCAACAGACTCTCATCAAAACCCTGTTCGTGTGGCGCCATGCCAAAGTCGCGCCCTAAATGCCACTTGCCGATATGGGCCGTGTGATAGCCGCCTGACCGCAATACCTCGGCCAGTGTGACTTCCTCCGCGGGCAGCCCCTGATGTTCATAGAGCGGCTTCGTTGCAGCAACTTGCGCATCAAACCGTGCGGGCGGGAGACCCGTATCCATCGCATTACTGATGCGAGCGATCATCCGCCCCATGCCATTGACCATGGGCGTAAAAGCAAAGCCCGTACGGGTCGGATAGCGTCCAGTCATGAGCATCGCCCGAGATGGTGCGCAGGTGGCTGCCCCGGAATAGGACTGAGAGAAAATAACACCCTCAGCGGCAAGCCGATCGATATGGGGTGTCTGCACTCGCCCCCCAGCTACCCCACCACCAAAAGTAGAAAGATCGTTATAACCGAGGTCGTCCGCGACGATTAGAATAATATTCGGCCGGCGGGGCAAATCAGGTTCAGGCGCGGTATCTGGACCCCGATCCCAGTCGATGGGTCGTGCTGGTGCCACATGATGACGCTGGGCATTTTGGAATGTCACCCATTGGAGCAGCAACGCCGTTTGCTGCTGATACGCCCAGGCAGCCAAACATACAACGATCACGATACCAAGAGTCGTCTTCGGATAGCGCATTTCAGACCCTCCCGTTCAACAAGATTTCGATCCGGGCTCTAGGCCCACAACCCAAGACCCGCATCATGCCCCTGTCCGCATTAAACAGCTGCTCTAACGGTTGTCTCTGTAAGACCTCGAGCCTACTTCACCCTCGCCCGTGGACGCCAAGCGCTCATATCCACGTGCAAGAGCTGTGCTTGAAACATTTTACAAACTGGCTCGGCCATATAATGGCATACGGTATGCCATTATATTTTCGGCGTCAACATCTCACTGAGGCTCGGAAACACATCCGCGATGCCGCCAGGCGATCGTCAGGAAAGTATGCCCAATAACAATTGAATGACGAGCTCGGTCGCGGACTTGATACTGAGACGCTGATGCACTCGCAGTCGATGCCAAAATTCAAACGAAGCGATCGCGTCGACAGCCTCGCGAGATGCAGGCTCAAGCACGGCGATTTCTGGCGCCCAGCTCTCGAGATCTCTGCGTAATCCGCGCTGGCAACGGGCATAGTTGTGACGAAGATTTGATGAATAGCGCAGATTCGCTTGAGTGGCGAGAATGAGATTCGACAGATCATCGAACGCACGCCCACGACGCGTAATAGCGCGCTCGATACGAACAGCTAGATCACCAGTGCGGTCGCCACCTGTGAATAACGCTTCATAAGTCGCCCGAATGTGATCATCGACCGCAGCGACCACTGCTTCCATATCAGCAAAGTGTCGAAAGAAAGAGCGAATCCCAACGCCAGCACGCTCAGAAATTCCCTGCGCTGTCGGGGCTAGCACACCCTCCTGCATGAGCTCGAGGGCGGCATCGATAATGGCTTGTCGACTGCGCTCACTGCGTTGGCGTCGGCCATCTGCTTGTACGACAGACATGACTCTCTCTCAAAATATTGGCGTTCTACACGTTCAGAACAAATCATGTCATAAGGCGTGGATCAACGCGACTATCCGAGTCGATCAGGTTCGATACCCATCAATCGATTCTAAGAGGCTGTCATGGCGGTATATTGGGAAACACTGCGATGTAATCGCGAGAAGATGGACTCATCACCGAGCTATTGCATTTTGCGTAGCGCAGCGGTTAGCAGTCGATCGAGTTGATCCGAAAAGGCCTTCCGGTCCGCTTGGCTGAGGGCCGGTGGACCGCCGGTTTGCGCACCAGAGGCACGCAAGGTCTCCATAAAATCACGCATCTGCAGGCGCTGCTTGATATTGGCCTCGGTGTAACGCTCACCGCGAGGGGTGAGCACAGCGGCGCCCTTCGCAAGTACATCAGACGCCAAGGGAATATCAGCGGTGATCACCAAATCACCCGACGAGACACGGCGCTCGATTTCTTTGTCGGCTTCATCAAAACCTGATGGCACCTGATACGACTTAATGAACGGTGATGCCGGTAAGGCAAACGCATGATTAGCCACAAAGGTGACACTGACTTCCCGCTTTTGCCCCGCCCGACAAATGATGTCGCGGATGACTCCGGGGCAGGCATCAGCATCGACCCAAATTTTCATCGCAAACTCTCCCAAATCCAGTCTCGCTTACCAATTACACGCCAGCTCATGCCGAAATATTGAGTCCGACCCGCGCTGTCTGAGCAGGCACTATTCAAGCTAGAAAATCATCGTTTCACACGATCGCAAGCACCTGCGTCAAACTCAAGGACCATTTGCAACACTGACCATCGCCACAGACCACCAACCGCTGAGCTTCCCCCACGTTTAGCCGGTTTGAGGCGCAGATCAAAATCCAACAAACTACCTGATTTCTCGCTTGTGCGGTACGCAACAGGGCGGACAATGCGCGCCTCTTCAATGAATACGCCACTGCCATCTGCACATGAGTAGCATTCGCTCCGTCTTTTCGCTTTTATTGACCACAGCACTGTTGTTGGCGGGTCATGGTTTGCACATGACGTTTCTCCCCCTGCGTGCAAGCGAGCTCGGCTTGTCAGCAGACTGGGTCGGTTTTAGTGGTGGCGCATATTTTAGTGGTTTCATTTGGGGCGCCCTAGTCATTCCACCAATTATCGCGCGAGTCGGTCACATTCGCAGTTTTACCGCGTTAATGGCCACCTTCCTCTGCAGCTTTCTGCTGCTGAGTCTGACCAGCAGCGGGCTTCTTTGGGTACTCATTCGTTTTGCACTCGGCGCAGCCATGTGTGGCGCCTACACCGTGATCGAGAGCTGGCTCGCCGACCAAAGCGAACCTGAGCAACACGGTCGTATCTTCTCGATCTATACCTTGGTTGTGCTGGCGGCGATGGCTGCAGGTCAGTACCTGTTGCAGATCATGCCTGAAAACCCGCTCATGCCCTTTATTACCGTGGCGCTACTCGTCGGCTTTGCCATTATTCCGGTAAGCCTCACCCGCTCTTTAGCACCCGCACCAGTGCCCGCGACCCGGTTTAACTTCGGCAAACTTTATCGGCGATCGCACACTGCCTTCGCGGGTGCACTCGGGTCTGGAATGATCATGGGTAGCTTCTGGACCTTGGGTGCCATCTACGCGCTGAATGTCACGCAAGACGCCAGCATCGTACCGACTTTTGTCGCTGCAACGATTATTGGCGGTGCAGTTGCGCAGTATCCGATAGGCATAGCCTCCGACTCGATCGACCGACGATTTGTTCTCGCCGCATTGTGTGCGCTGTGTTGTGTTGCTTCGCTACTGCTCACTGCGGCGCAGTCCACCACAGTGCTGCTCAGCGCGGCGGTACTTTTCGGCGTGGGTGGCAGCTCGCTCTACGCGGTGTCACTCGCCAAGGCGGCGGACAATTCGCGGCGCGATGAATTCCTCACCATCGGCTCGTCAGTGTTGCTACTGAACGCGCTCGGTGCCGCAATCGGATCTTTTCTTTTCGGGTGGATCATGCGCGCCATTGCCGCAGAGGCGCTGTTCTTCAGTGTGGCGGTGGTGAGCGGGCTAGTCGGTCTCTACATTAGCCTGCAACCCCGTGGCGATAGCGCAGTCGAGGTGGAGGATCAAAGCCAGTTTGTTGCGGCCACCTCAGCGATGGCGCCAGCCGCGTTGGCGCAAGATCCCCGCAACGAGCAAGAGCCGATCACGATATCTCCAGAGCCAGAGCTGGCAGACCCTCAGGACTGAGCCAGCGTAAGACCTTGTCGCAAGAACGGTGTACTGCGCAGGCGACGACCGGTAGCCTGGAAAATAGCATTCCCCAATGCGGGACCGATAGAACCCACGGGTGCCTCGCCGATAATAGCGAAACGATCATGACCGGATAACGCATCCCAGTGGATCGTCATCGGCGGTATATCCTTGAGTGTCAACATGGGCAACTGATGGAAGTTCGTCTCTTCAATCGCGCCATCGCGCAGTGTCAGGCCCTCATTTAAGGTCATGTTCAAGCCAAAGATCAGGCCACCCTCGAGCTGTGCTTCCACCGCATTGCGATTCACCACACGACCGCAGTCAAATGCGCACTCAACACGATGAATAGTCAGTACATCGTCGTCCGAGACGGAGACCTCTACCGCCACACAGGTGGTCGCACCGGCATCAGGGCTACCCGAATAAGGCCAGTTGCTAATCGCAATACCGCGACCATGGCCGGCTGGAACCGGCGTATCCCAGCCAATTTTTTCCGCCGCCACTCGCAAACACTGAGACCAAGCGGGGCTCCAGTCGCCCAGCAAGCGCAGTCGGTAATCGACAGGGTCTTGACCAGCGGCCACTGCACATTCATCGATGAAAGTCTCAACCATGAAGGCGTGACTATTAAAGCAGGGCGCGCGGTAGGCGCCGGTCACAACGTGGGTGGGCAGTTCACTCACGGATAGGCGCAGGCTCGGAATATTGCCGGCGGCGGCGTAGGGCATATCGGTGAACCCCAAATTCAACTGCAAACCGCTGAAGCAGGCCTCTGCATGCAAGGCCGCAGGCATTCCGTCGTCACCGAGCGCTGCACGGTAGCGACCCGAAATGGCGGTGCGATAAGCGCCCTGCTGCGTGGTTTCCTCTCGTGACCAGATCACCTTGACGGGCACTCCAGGGTATTGCCGCGCCACGGCGACCACCACTCGGAGGTCATCGCTCATGGTACGACGACCGAAGCCGCCGCCCACTAAGGTTTGATGGACCCGTACCTGCTCTGGCTGCAAGCCGCTCTCGTCGACCGCCACCCAAAAGGCCTGCGATAGATCCTGTGCTGGATGCCACACCGACAGAGCATCATCGCGGTAGAGCGCCGTCCCATTGAGGGGCTCTAAAGTGGCGTGCTCACAAAACGGCGTGTGGTAGATCGCCTCGACTTGCTGACCCGTCTCGGGGAACTGCTGCGCGCCAGCGCGAGTTAATACCGCGCCTCCCTCGCGCTTTAAAACCTGCCCTTGCCGCTCTTGCAGTAACGCATTGTCGCGCCAAAACGCGCCAAGACCGTCGTCCCAGACTACGGGCAATGCATCGAGCGCCTTTTTCGCCTGCCAGTAGTGATCGGCGACAACCACAACCGCACTACGTAACCGGGTGTCAGCGAGACCGAAGGTAGACTGAACGGGCACGGGAGACCCAGGTGTGTCATTGGGGTCCAAAGTAAAGACCGCGCGCACGCCTGGCATAGCGCGCACCGCGTCCGCATCAAAGCTCACAACTTGACCGCCGTGTACTGGGCTTTGTTTCAGTGCCGCGTAGACCATCCCCGGTCGCTGCACATCGAGACCGAAGGTCGCCGTTCCGCGAACCACCTGCGCCGCCTGCAATTTGCTTGGCGATAGCTTGCCCAGCCTCGTCCACTGCGCTTGGGTCTTAATCGCCGGCTCTTCAGACAACTGTATCGCGGCCGCATCGGCAGCCACCTCGCCGTAACGCAACCGACGGCCACTGGCGTCGTGAATCAGCACACTGTTTTCAACGCGCACCTCAGCAACTGCACAAGCCCAGCGTATTGCCGCTGCACTCTTGAGACGCTCACGGGCGCTGGCACCGAGCTGGAGCGCGTAAAACATCCGATCATGGTCCGTGCCATGGCCACTGAAAAATGGCGTACTGCCGACGGCAAAGCTCCCCGGTGACCTGAGTTCTTCGCGATAGTCGGCGTAGGCGAGCTCGATCTGATCCCAGTCGCACTCCAGCTCTTCGGCGATATTCATCGCGTGTTGCGTGGTGGCGCCGTTGCCAATTTCGGGTGTTGGCACGGTCACGATGATTCGATCATCGGGGTATATTTGTAGCCAGGGCGATAGCTGAGCGCCAAGATGATGCCCCGCACGCGTATCACCAGAGCGTAGCTGCAGCGACAAGCCGCCGGCAACGACTGCACTAGAGACCAAAAACTGCCGCCGATTCATCGAGGTGATTTTACGACTCATGACGCACCCGCCGCTGCCAATATCGCCGCACGAATCCGCGGATAGGATCCACATCGACAAATATTCGAGACCTCACGATCGATATCCTCACGCGTAGGCTCCGGAATGCGCTGCAACAGATCTGCCGCGGCCATCAGGACACCCGCCTGGCAGTAGCCACATTGACCGACATTCATTTCAACCCATAGCGTCTGAAGCGGATGCGATCCGTCGGACGACAGGCCCTCAATGGTCACCACGTTCGCGTCCTGCACGGCACTCGCCGGAACCGCACACGAGCGCACAGCGCGGCCATTCAGATGCACCGTGCACGCACCACATTGGGCGATACCGCAACCGTATTTGGTTCCCGTCGCGCCAAGGTGGTCCCGCAACACCCATAATAACGGTGTCTCTGAATCAACCTCGAGCTGCTGCACTTCGCCGTTGAGCACAAATCGTAACTGCTCCATTAGCCCCCCGCGCGCTGCATCGCTAGCGCCTCTAGATCTGAGTTGATGGCTTCGATCACAGCATCGCTGATAATTTCTGGATCGAACTTTTGTATAAATGACAGCGTGAACCCGCGCGCTTGATCGATGTCGGGGTTGCTGGAAAAACCCTCTAGATGTCGATCTAAAATAGCGCGCGCCTCCGGATCGTCAAGCAGGACGCCGATCGCCGTCGACGCGGAGCTGTAGACCTCGATCCCCGGGTCTTCTAACGCACGCAAGGCCGGATCGAGCGCCGCCAACGCGGCCTCGGTAATCAAGTCCGGGTAAAACGGCGCGATATCTTCCAGCGTGAGCGGCTTCGCCACAGTGATCTGCCGAATCGAGGTGAGCCCCGGCAGATGCGTATCGAGCAGCGCGCGAGCTTCGGGAAAGGCGAGCAAATCAGCAACAGTCGATTCCGCAACAGAATAGCTTTTGCCACCCAACTGTATGGCGGGCTCAGGATGCGGTATTAAAAACTGCCAAGCCAGCGCCCCAGCCAACACCAACACGATGAGCAGCGCAATCAAACCCTGTTTAACGCGTCGTCCTGTCATGAATACTCAGGCCTCCTCAGTCCTCGTTCATCTGTCAAGGCAAGCCATTTCAGCCACAGCCTATGACTCCCGAATCTAACGCAAGCTCTAGCCAAGCTGAAATGCTACCACAGCGACCATCCGGCCTTTAGGTCTTTAGCTATCGCCGATTACCCACTGAGATAGCACTTAGCACACAACGCCTCATAGCGCGTGTCGCCACCGTCGATCATCACTTGCTCACCTTCTTTGATCATGCCCTGATCATTCATGCGCGCATTAAAAATGGCTTTTCGGCCGCAGCGGCAGATCGTCTTCAGCTCCTCTAGCGTGTGCGCCACCTCCATCAGGCGACGACTGCCGGGAAACGACTGGGTCAAAAAGTCAGTGCGAATGCCAAAGGCGATGACCGGCATCTCGTCAAAACTTACGACTTCTAAGGTCTGATCGACTTGTTCAGGTGTCAAGAACTGCGCTTCATCAATCAACACACAGGCGATAGCGGGTCGACTCGGATCATGTTCGGCGCGTGCCGCATGAAACGCCGTCCTGAAGTTATCATCGCGCTGCAGAAGAATATCAACCCGCCGTTTCACACCGAGTCGCGAGACGACTTCATTGTTGCCTTTGGTATCGACGGCCGGCTTTACCAGCAGCACCGACTGGTCGCGCTCTTCGTAGTTGTGAGCGACCTGTAGCAGTAGGGTGCTCTTACCGCTGTTCATCGCACCGTAGCGGAAAAATAATTTACTCAAGCTCAGGGCCTCCTTGGCCGAGGGTTTTGTTGCGCACTCAACCGATCTGGTCACTAGCTCCATTTCTTGGGGAGGCTTACGAACAAGAACAGGCCGAGCAACGCACTCAACAGGGCCATCACCGAAAACACCTTTAATAATGGGGTGCCAATATGATCCCGCGTGTCGTAGTCCATGATATGCAGAGACCAGAGAAAATCCCACACCCGCCAGGCGTCCCCTCGGATGGCGACCAACTCGCCTGAATAAGCGTCAAGATACGCGACGGTCGCGGGGTCTTGGCTCGAAAAGACACGCCACAGTGGCAGAGTACGCCCCCGATATTCCGAAGCAGGAACAGACTCATCGATCCAATCGGCGCTGTCGACAACAAGATGACTGACACTGTTGGCAAGGGCAATCGCCTGTGCCTGAGTGAGCGCGATGACCTCGTCGCCATTCACGTCACGCCAAGAGATTTGAGCGGATTGGGCCACACCCACAATCAGCTCACCGGGCAGGCGCTCGCGTAGTTGTATGGGTCGATCGGATTCAGCGGCCCAGTCAAGCCTCGCAAAATCGGCCGTGATACTTGCCGCGGGTTGTCGCAAGTGCTCACCACGCACAGCAGAGATTTCGAAAAAGGCAAAATAGATACCGCCGACGGTCCACAGTAGTAACTGTACGGATGTCAGCAGGGCGATGTACCGATGCGCGCGGCGCAAGCGACGTTGCCACAACAAGCGATCCATGGTTCTTCCTCTTTATTTTATCCGTGTCGTATTGCGATCAAGACGACCAGTGTACCCTCTTGAGAGATGGTTACAGGCCGCATAACGTGGTGCGAAAAATTGCACTTTGACAATCCTACAGATACCCCCTGACGGTATTGCGGCAGAGCGCGCTCTTTACAGGTCAGAAAGCGCGCCTACGCCTCTGTGCGATCAGTTGGTAATCTTCGGTCACTCGGAGCAAACCACGAGACAACGACTGCGTCACCTCTATGGCGGTCGCGTCATTGCGAGCCCGCAACTCGCTCATTCGGAGGTAGCGGCCTGATCCGTGGCCATGAAACACTCGAGGCTTAAGAAAACAAATGGCGGGAGACCACTCGGTGGCAGAAGACGGCATGGATGACTATAGCGGACCTTTCCAATCTCGGATTAATTTGGATAGCTTTTCTAAAGAGGGCCTGAAAAAACTGGTGCGCATCGGTGGCAGTATCTATGGCACCGTCAATCGGCAGTGGTATCTGGCCGTGGCCGAGGAATTTGGCGAAGAAGTCGCTGATCGACTTCACCACAAAACATGGTTTGCACCGGGGGGCGCGGGCGACCATGAAAATAACATTATTTCCAACCTCATGGGTTTTCGTGACGAAAATGAGATGACGACAGGCCTTAAAGTTTGGCAATGCCTACCGGCGATGATCGAAGACATGGAGCTGACCTTTACTCAGATCAGCGAGACAGAATGGGAAATGCATACCCCGCGCTGCCACGTGCCCGAATCGGGCGAAGCCGGCGGGCCCGAATTAATGCGCTATATGGTCAACAAAATTTGTGGCCATCTCGAGCTGTTTGGCTTTCGCCATGGCATGGCACGCTGGAATTCTAAAATCCGAATCGACCCGATCAAATTACCGCCACGGCAATCACCAGACGAGCCCCATTGCCGCTGGCGCATTACCCTCACTGATCAGGAAGTTGATTACGCAGCGGAACCGGGTCGTTTTGTCATCGACAACGGATTGCAACGGGATACCGATGTGGACATTGTCACGGTTCTGGAGGGCGGCAAATACAGCGAGGGTCGGTTCAGCTGAGCCCGCCCTGTTGAAGGGGCTATGGCCCACCGGCAGATTTGCCACCTCAACGCGATCTTTGGTAGCCTAGCCGACGATCTGAGGACGCTTTATATGGAAAAGACGCACCTGATTGGCCTGTTTTTGACCGGTCTCACGCTGATCGTTTTGGTCTTAGAGATCGCCTTTGGTCGTCACAAAGGCGTCCATCGGCCGCGTGATTTTTTCCTGATGGGCTCCAGTTTTTTGATTGGTCGCATTCTGCTCGCCCCTGTGACCGCATTGTTCACGAGCGGCGTGTGGGCATTCACGCTGGGTGACGCCTACCAAGACAGCCTGTCGGACCTACCCTTTTGGGCGGCCCTGCCTCTGGTCTTGCTAGGGGGAGAGCTTGTCTTTTACTGGGTTCACCGCTGGGCGCATCAGCCGCGACGCTTCCCAATTTTGTGGAAGATCCACCGTACACACCACTCCGCGCCGTACATGAATGTGCTGACCACCTTCCGCTTGAACCTCGCGTGGTATTTCATTATTCCGGCCGGCTGGGCGAATGGTCTGGCGCTGTATCTGGGTATGACCGAGGCCGTGTTTTTCTATATCGGCATGCTCACCATTTGGAACACGGTGACCCATGCAGATTTCCGCTGGGACGATCGCATTCGCGCCAGTACCACATGGGGTCCAGCATTTCGGGCGTTTGAGCACGTCTTCGTCTCGCCGGGCATTCACCACACCCACCATGGCTATGGTCGAGACGGCAAAAGCTATCGCAACCTGTGCACCATCCTGTCTTTTTGGGACTGGGTGTTTGGCACCTTGCATATCCCCGAAGGACGCCCCGCGCACTACGGAGTGCCTGGACACAATGCGCATTGGCTTGAGGAGCTGGCCTATCCATTGGTCAGAATGTCCGATACAGGTCAAGGCAGTGCCGCCGAAAAAGTGGGTGCACGCTAGAAAAAGTGAATCCAGAGATCTGCGCGCTGTCCTCAGTCGATTTAGGCCATATCGATCCCGATGTTCCATTCGTCATCCTTGAGAACACCGAAAGCCCCGAGCGAGCGGCCAGCTACCTTTTTACAGAGCCCGCTGAGGAGGTAATCTGCACAGATCATCGCGAGCTTTCGCGCTGCTTTGAAAAAATCCGTGCGCTTCAGGCAAGTAAATTTCACCTGTGTGGCTACCTGTCCTACGAGCTAGGGGATTTTTTACTGCAAGCCGATGGTGATCCCGCCGATCAACAACATAACATCGCAACACCGCTCCTGCATTTCTATGCCTTCCGCTCTCGGCGAGTCATTCGTGCCAATGATTTTGCGTCGATTTTCGCAGCGCAGAATGTTTCTCACTTGGATGTCAATATTCGAAACCTCGAGCTCGATATGACCGAAGCGTCATATCAAGCAGCGATCGCCAGAATTCAGCGGTATCAGCAAGACGGAGAGACGTACCAAGTCAACTTTACGCAACGCTACGCGTTTGAGTTTTTAGGATCGAATCTCGAACTCTATGCGGCGCTTCGCACAACCCAAGCAGTTCAGTTCTCCGCGTTTTTAAATTTCCCTGAGGCCACGATTTTATCCCTTTCACCAGAGTTATTTTTAGAGAAACGTGGTTCAGTTCTAACGACCCGACCTATTAAAGGAACAATAGCTCGGGATCATCTCTCAGTGGACGAAAGTCAACTCAAGCAGAAAATGACATCTGATCCAAAGCTGATTGCAGAAAACTTGATGATTGTGGATCTCATGAGGAACGATCTCGGTCGCATTGCGCGCAAGGGCAGCGTTCAAGTCAGTGACCTATTCGACATCGAGACACTTGAGACCCTCCACCAAATGGTCACTACCATCAGAGCGGAGATTCATCCACAGACCTGTCTTGAAAGTATCTTGAGGGCGTTATTTCCATGCGGCTCGATCACTGGCGCTCCTAAAATCCGAACGATGGAAATCATTAGAGAACTGGAGACTAGCGAGCGTGGTGTTTACACCGGGGCCATCGGTTATTTAGAGCCAGGGGGTGATTTTTGTTTTAACGTTCCGATCAGAACCGTGACTGTTGAACAAGCAGGCATCGCGAGAATGGGCGTTGGCGGCGGCATTGTTTATGACTCTGATGCACAGCAGGAGCTTGAAGAGTGTCGCACTAAAGGGCGCTTCCTAAGAAATATCAATCGAAATCTATCGTTATTTGAGACCATGCGCTTCGACGCGCACACCAGATCGATCGCATTGCTGAATGCTCACTTGGATCGACTCAGGCATTCTGCCCAGGTACTCAGTTTTGAGTTCAACGAGCCTGAACTTAGGAAACGTCTAGAAAAAAGCCTGACCCTATTAGATGCTGACGCTAAGGTGAAAATTATCCTCAATCAAAATGGTGCTGCAGACATATTGACGAGCCGATTGACGGCCTCGAGCGACACCCCCTCTGCGCCCTGGATTTGCATGAGTCCAGTTGCTATAGATTCTCAGGACTGGCGGTTCCAGTACAAAACCACTCGGCGCACGATCTACGATGAACAATATGATCTCGCTCGGGGACAAGGCTTTTATGACACACTCTTCAAAAATGAAAAGGGACTGGTCACCGAAGCGAGTCGGCACAATATTTTTATTGAAATAGATGACGTCTTGATCACCCCCCCCGTTGAGGATGGCTTACTCCCAGGAGTGTATCGACAAGCTGTAATCGACGACCCATCAATGCCTACCCAAGTCAGGTCGATTACTGAGAGTATGCTGCGCTGCGCAAAACGTATTTACCTCACCAATGCCTTGCGAGGCATGATCGAAGTCAAGCTGAGGAGTCAATAAGATCACCTAGCGGCGCCGCATTCAGAATTGAAAGATTTGCAAACGCGCCTTTAGACCCACTCCCAGGAGCCGTCGAAGACGGCCTGAATCGGGAGATTCAAAAACGTTTCAAGGCGACATGACCTCCGAAGCGTACCAGTCCAACTGCGCGCACTTTTCTTCAGTGGTCATGGTGTCGGGCTCGGAGACATACACATTGCGGAAGGCGACCGTCACATCGGTGACGCCGGCCGCCGCAAGTGCCGCGATACCCTCTTTGCTGTAGGCCATATCAGAGTTGCTGTGGACTTCGAAAGGAAGATGATCACGACCGAACTCAGCGCGTAGCTCGTGAATCCGAGTGACCATCCGCGCAATATCGTCAATCGGTGCACCCGCGCAGCTCCAGCCATCACCCACCCGCGCCGCACGCTTGAGCGCCGCATCGCTGTGACCACCGATCAGGATTGGAATGGGTTGCGAAGGTACGGGACACAACTTAATCGGTGGTATGTCAAAGAGCTCGCCGCTGTAACCGAAATAATCACCACTCAAAAGCCCGCGAATAATATCGATACATTCATCGAGGCGCTTGCCTCGTTTTTCCCACGGGGTATGCGTGACATCGAAGTCTTCGCGCCAGGGACTGATTCCCACCCCTGCCATGAACCGATTATTGGTGATCACGCCGAGGCTGGCATACTCCTTCGCCGCCATCACTGGCTTATGCACGGCCAGCTTTTGCACCGAAGTGCAGAATTTAATGCGTGAGGTGGCCGCAGCCAGATAGGCGACCAAAATAGTGGGCTCAATAAAAGGCACACCATCCAGAAAATCGCGGCTGCCATCTGCGTTATAGGGATAGGCATCCTCGCCCTCTTTCGGATAGCAAATACTGTCGGGAATCGAGATGGCAGAAAACCCAAGCTTTTCCGCATGCTGCGTGAGTGGAACGTACTGCTCCACCGGACACATGCTGTGATGATAGTTAAAGCGCATAATCAAAATCCTCTGTTAGCCCATCCCTGAACGCGTTGTTAGCCCATCCCTGAAGGCGTTGTTAGCCCATCCCTGAAGGCGTTTCTTATCGCATTGTCGTCGCCTTGTCTCCTCGGGTGCTCCGTGCTCGGTTTTTGTCAGGCCGATATCGAGCGCCACGAGACTGAAGCTTTTTAGCACACTACGGAGCACGGTATTTTGGCCTCGCCCAACGCCTTGTCTATCAATCAGCGCCGCTGTTTTCATACTACGATCCACGCCGCGATAACTTGAACCCGAAACACAGCGGTAGAAGAAGCTTACCTTGGGTGATACGCGCCAAGCGACCTTTCCGATCGCCGCTTTTCCGATTGATACATTGCAGTGCTTGACACCCCAATCGCTGGCGTACAGCGCTAGGGTGATGATCCTGAGACGCTGACAATGAGTCGGCGGACCCGCCGGCAACCCCTTGGCCTTTAGCGCGGCGCCTCAAATTATAAATAAGTCCGCGACGGCATCGCGCGATCGATAAGTGCTATCCCATTGTCGCAGCGCAGGTCGATCGCCTAACAGATCGGTTTGGGTGTAACGCATGAACTGTAAAAAGGCGGCCAAGGTGCCATCAGCAGTACCTACCCGATTGCCTCCCAAAAATAACCGACCGTCGGATAGCAGCGACTCCACATAATCAAATCCGGGCTGAATCCGTGCCGCAAGCTCTGCAGCTTTATCTGGATTGGGTTCTATCGGCAGCGGTGAGCGCGTGAAGTGGACATACCATCCCAAATCAAAGGCAATGCGCATCTCCACGGTGCGCTCCAAATTACGTGCCAAGGCATTGGCCAATGGGTCCTCAGGTAGTAGCCGATGCTCGGCGATCGAGAGCTCTAAGTAGTCGATAATACTCAGCGACTCAGTGATACATTCGCCCGAGGCCAGTTCTAACACCGGCAAGGTGCCCCACCGATTGCGCGCCAGATGAGCACTCGCGCGCTGTTCGCCTTTCAAGGTGTTGACGATCACCGTGTCGACATCGATCAGCGCACCGAGCGCCCGTCTCTCTGCGAGATAAAGAGAGACACGCATGGGGTTAGGCGCTAGCGGCACGGTATAGAGCTTCATGATCAATCACCTCGGAACGACTCTCGGCACCTTTTTCATTGGCTCCAGAAATCAACGGGTCGACAGCACCTTCATCAGACGCCAATAACCCAATGAAACTGCAGCGCGATACGACATTTCTCCGAGAGCCATCCTATCGAGGGATCAGCTCGGTCCCTGATCCTCCGTCAGCAAAGTCTGCTCTGCTAGAGCGCGTACATCGGCTGATTTCACTTTTGCGCTGCCGGTCACACTGAGTTCATCTGCGGAGAAAAACAAAACGCGCCTTGGTATTTTATAGCTGGCCAACACTGACTTCAGCTGGGCACGAACGGCGTCCTCATCACGCTCAAACCCGGCGTGTAAGACCAAACATGACACAACCATCTCTCCGAGAGATTCATGGGGCACACCGACGGTGTGACTGAGGCGTACGGCGGCATCTTTCATGATGGCCTCGTCAATTTCAAACGGCGAGACGTTCGCCCCACCGGTCTTGATGATATCGTTGAGGCGCCCCTCCCAATACAAACGGCCGTGCTCATCCAACCAGCCGCCATCCCCGGTACGGAAAAACCCCTGTGCGTCTAAAGAGTCATCGAGGGGCACACCGAGATAACCTAACATTAAGGTCGGTCCCTTGACCGCGATCTCTCCTCGCCCGCCCAGCGGTAAGATCTCTCCGGTTAATGGGTCAACAATTTTGATGGTATTACCTGGAAACGGGAGGCCGTGGCTGTCATTCGCTGCTTCCTTAGTGGTATTGGCGGGAAAGCCCGTGCTCAAGGTGAATGTCTCGGTATTGCCGTAACAGTAGGTCGGCTGCAGCCAGCTCGTATTCACTGTTGGGTGTTGCGCAATCGGCGTATTGGGATCCAGATGCACCAGCGACGACAAATCAACAGTGGCAAACTCGGGCGATGCAATCAATTGCTCCCACTGATGCGGCCAAGAAAATAGGAAGGTGACGCGCTCTCGCGCCATTAGCTGCAACGCCTCGTCAGCTTGAAAGGTGCGTTGTAAAACCAAACTGCCACCGCGACCCAGCGTACCCCCGACGATCATGGCGAAATTCCCCGACCAGAAGAAACCGTTCGCGGTCCAGCTGCGAACGCCATCGTCGAGAGCCTGTTGTGACCCCATGCGCCACATTTGAACCGACACACCCCGGTGCGCCGAAACGATGCCCTTCGGCTTAGCCGTCGAGCCCGATGAGAAAAACAAGACACCAGGATCCGCCGGCTGTACCTGATTCGCACAGTGCTCGACGAACGCGGGCGCGGTCGAGTCTCCGTGAGATAAAAAATCAGACCAGGACTCGATCGCGCCCTCGGTGTGCACCGAATCAACTCGCGCGAGACGGCGCAAATAAGGAAATCGTAGCGACCTTAGCGCGCCCGGGGCACTCTCTGCGACGGCCACTTCAAGCGCGCAGAGCTGTTCGGCGAAATTCTGTTTCAGGACTTGCCCCTCAAATAGCAAAACTGATACGGCCGAGAGAGACAACAAGTAATCAAGCTCCGTCGGTGTCGAGAACGTGCTGATAGGCGTCGCCACGCCCCCGGCAAGGGCAACGCCGAATGTCGCACTCAAAAATTCCGCGCGGTTGGTCATGAGGATACCGACCCGCTCTCCGCGAGATAATCCGGTTGCCAATAGGCTACGCGCGACCGCCATCGACTGTTGCCAAAGATCGCTGTAGGACCAGCGTTCAACCTCGCCTCGATCGTCGGTATGCACTAACGCTTCACGGTCCGCGAACCGCGCTGTGACTTCGGCTAGAAAACCGGACAAGGTCAGCGTACCGAGCCCCGCCTCGAGTGCCAGTGGTGGGCCTTCGGAAATGGAGCGATCAGGATCGCGTAAGTAGGTGTGAGACATGCCGGAGATTGTGGCCTGTCAGCGCATTCAATACCAGTGTCACATCTTAAAAAGGCGTGCGCAATGTCGGGTGCGACCAGAAGATGATGCGGGGTGTTTAGCGAGCTTTCTGGGGTACACTCGGAGATCACATCAACCAATCGGAGACCCCCATCATGAATCAATCATTACAAGAGATTGCCGATCGCGCCAATATCCGTCATTGCATCGAACGGCTCGCCCGTGGCGAAGACCGCCGCAGTGCCTCACTCATTTGCGCGAGCTGGTGGCCCGACGCGACTTACGACTACGGTGTGCAAAATGGCGCCTTCGATGAGTATCTGGCCTGGGTTGTCCCCGGCGCCGATGCCATCAAAAATACACAACATGTGCTGGGGCAAACCTATACCGAAATCGATGGCGCGACCGCCAAAGCCGAGACCCACGTTATCTCTTATCATCGGGTCGATATGGGTGCTGGCGATCGAGACACCTGTATTGGCGGGCGCTATTTAGATACCTTTGAGCAACGCGATGGTGAATGGCGAATCAAAGATCGCGTGATGCTTTACGACTGGTACAGCGAATGGGGTGATGCCATCGATTGGACACAGGGCGTGATGGGTTTGCCCTTCACTGCCGATCACTTCCCGGGTCGCGCGGTCGGTGATCACAGCGAGGCGTTTTTTGGTGACTGACCTCGGTGCACTTGTCTTGTCGTGGTGATAGCCTAGGCCAGTCCGGCCAACGTGTCGCGGCATGAAAGCGTTGACCCGCAACGTAACCCCATGACTTTTTTTCATGGGGTCAGTTCAGCGCGACTGAAATAGGCTCGACGAGGTCAGTGAGCAGAGCCAAGATAAAAGGACCCCGTCCATGTTCAAGCTTCAAATTTTTTTCGGGGGGCTGATCGCTTGCGTTGTCCTCAATGCCTGTGGACCCTCAGATAGCGCGCAGCCGGTAGCGGTCCTCTCTGATCAAGCGGCGATCCATTCAACATCATCGATAACCCTCTGTGATCAGCTCGGCGCGCTTGCAACTCACACAGCATCGTCGCAGACCGAAGACTGTACACCCGCTGGGGCGGTCGACCGCGACAGCCTCGAGATACGCAACGGCGTGTTGTTCGAGCGCGGTATGGCCACACCATTTCGCGGCGTTGCCGTGCGCTACCACAGCAACGGTCTCATCGCCTACCGGGCGGTACAATCGATCGATGACAATCACATTGCGATCGATTTGCAGCACTGGTATCCGAATGGTCAGCTGATGGAGCGCAGTCAGTGGGTTGATGGGCAGCTCGATGGCCTTGCTGAACGCTATTTTGACACTGGCCAGCTGCGCTCCCGCGGTCGTTCGCGCGATGGTTTACCCCACGGCGACTTCGAAGCCTACTATCAAAACGGTCAGCTAGAGCGACGCGGTCGGTTTGATGAGGGGCGCCAGGTGGGCGAGTGGTCCTACTACGAAGAGGATGGTACCGTTTCTGACCGAGAGATGCTGACCACTACACCTTAAGCTGTCGTTTTTCGGATACGGTATCACTCACGTGTCCCTTGACGAGCAGCCGACAATGACGCACGCGAGGAGACCATGAAATTGACAATGTCCAATAGCCGATCCCTAACCTTGGCTCGGCCACTCAAGGCTTTTTTCGCAATCAGCGCGCTTGCCAACCCACGAACCCGGCCTCCGCGCTGCGCAAAGTTTTTCAGAGCAGTCGCGCAAACCTTAAGCGCAAACATCCGTTGGGCAATGCTGGGTCTTGCCCTGCTCGCGGGCGGCTGCGGCGGAGGTGGGGGCGGCAACGATGCGACGACGGTGGTGACGCCCCCGCAGCCCACCTATCCCCAGCACCCGACGGTTTGGGATGAGGCAACACCGGCGAGCGTCGGTGTCAACGCCGAGGCACTCTCAGCGGCCCTCGATATCGCTATGGCCGATGGGACCTTTAGTCAGGCGGTCGTTGTGATCAAAAATGGCAAGCTCATCGCCGAGCGCTATCGGGGTATCACCTCTGCGGAGGCTGAGAGTCTCGCAGCCCAGCTCATCCCGGAGGCCAGTTACTACCTTGATCAGTACGGCGAGCGCGACCAAGAAAGCCTCGTGACCTCCTGGTCGACAGCCAAATCGTTTACGAGTTTCTTGATTGGTATTGCCGTCGCGCAAGGCCATATCAATTCGATTGATGATGCGGCCTCCCAATACATCAGCGAGTGGGCAGGCGATGATCGCGCGGACATCACAATTAAAGAAATTTTAGATATGCGCTCGGGACTGGTCGTCATGTGCGCGGATCCGCTCACCCGCGCCTCAAGAGAGTGTCAAACGGCTGCTACCGCCAATTCAGGGGGCAATCTTGTGTTTGCCAATGATCAGATGACGCCCTGCATCGAACGCCCTAGGGCGGTTGCAGGTCAGTCCTATCCCTGGTTTGTCGGTGGCACAGTCGCGTACTTCAACAACGCCTTTCAGTACTCCAACTGCGACACCATGATTCTAGGAGAGATTGTGTACCGAGCAACCGGTCAAGATATTCAGACCTACGCCGATAACAATCTATTTTCTTTGATTCATATGGATGCCCAATGGTGGCGAGACCAAGTGGAAGTGGGACAGGCGAATGGCAATTACCTCGCCTACTGCTGTCTCGACACCACCCCGCGAGATTTTGCCAAATTTGGGCAGATGCTGGTCATGGGTGGTATCTGGGATGGCAGCACACAGCGGTACACCGACTACACGCAGGCCATACAAACACTGGATGCATTTTATGGTTTTCAATTTTGGCGCCCCTGTCTCGAGGGTACCGATGAGAATTGCTCGCGCTCCTTTATCTCAACCATCGGTTTTGACGGTCAGTACATTATGATCGACGCGGCACAGGAGCTTGTCATCGTTCGCACCAGCCTCTACACCGCTATAGAAAACCGATCCCTCGATAAAAAACTCTTTGCGGCGCCGGCGGATCCCAGCCAATCCAATTGGGTCGCATCCATCCCGAACGGTATTGGCGCCGGCGTGCCGAGTACGTTCGATTACAAAACGCTCTTTGCAGGCGTTGCCGATGCCATCAATCCCTGAGCGACGGCCATCGGATCAAACCCGAAACTCAGCTAACAGACGCGCGCCGCCGATCATTCCCAGTCTCGGTGCGTTACTCATACTGAGCCCACTCGTTGCGCAGGTCGTTTATGAGGAGTTTTTGTGGAGCGCCATGGACTTTGTGGTGTGGACGCTGCTGGTCGGCAGTGCCATCTGCTTGCTCATGCTTGGCACCCGCTCACAAAAAACGATTGACCGTCTTGCAGTTGTCGTTAGCGTGATGACTGGCTTTCTGACAATCTGGGCTAACCTCGCAGTCGGTATCATCGGCCGTGAAGATAACCCAATGAACCTGTTGTACTTCGGCATTCTCGCGGTCGGCATTGTGGGCGCAGTGATTTCTCGGGGCCGCAGTGAAGGTCTGGCCATCACTCTGGGTATCATGAGTGCGCTTCATTTTGCACTCGCTCTGTGGCTGTATCACTTGTCGGTAACTTCGGCTGCACTGACGACAGGGGTGGTGGGCGCACTGTGGTGTCTCGCAGCCTTTTTGTTCCGTAGAGCAAGCCAAGGCGACCGCCGCCGCACTGACAAAGTCACAGAGGACCTTTGAGGCGCTCGAGGGCCGCCGTGCCATAAAGCGGATTGGGTCCTTAGCCTATGTGACCCGTGACCCGTGAAGAGGTCGCCAAGAACGACTACACTCTCGACCCGTCACCCCAGTTATGGCCAAGCTGACATGCAAATCTCTATTGCTAATCTCGAGGATCTGAACCAACTCACCCCCTTGTTTGACGCCTATCGCGAATTTTATGGGCAGGCCAGTGAAACAACTGCGGCGCGTGCGTGGCTTGAGACAAACCTCAGCAAGAATCGATCGACTCTGCTTATCGCCAGCGACCCAGAGCACTCGCGCGCGGTCGGCTTTACGCAGCTCTATCCTGCACTGTGCTCAGTGGATCTCGTTTCCTACTATGTGCTCTATGATCTTTTTGTCGAGCCCAATTGCCGCCGACGCGGCGTCGGCCGCGCGTTAGTCGACCGAGCCGCCGAGTGGGCAACAGCCCAGGGCGCTGCCAGAATTGACTTAGAAACCGCGCACAGCAACGTGACCGCTGCCGCACTTTATCGGCAGGCGGGGTATGTGGCAGATCGGGTCTTTCAGAAATACAGTCTCAATCTCTTGCGAGAGTAGCCTCGTCCGTGACCGCACCCTCAGATGCTCCAGAACTCGGTACACGCAGTAGCAAAGACATCATGACCGCGAGAGAGGTCAAAACTGCAAATAGCGTCATCGCAGGCGCCAATGAGCCGGTGCTGTCATAAATAGCACCCGCTATCGGAAAGCCGGGCATCACGCAAAGCGCCAAAACGACTGACAATAGACCCATCGCTAAACCGTAGCTCCGCAGGCCAAAGAGGACAACCATCAGCGCAGTCCACGTGGGTAACACCCCGCCGCCGGCAATCCCCATCGCCGCAACGGCAACGATGGCCACAGCGAAAGGCGGCGTTATGGCTAAAATCACAAAGCCTGCGACGCTGGCGCACAAGGTCAGGATCAACGCAAACTTTGGTCCCCGGCGATCGGCCACGAAGCCCATGGCCAGCTTACCCACCAACGCAGCAATCGCGGTGGTCGCAAGCATCGTTGCAGCACTTCCCTCAGGCCACCCTAAGGCCGCTGCATAGGTCGCATGGTTCGATACCGTCGCGTAATAACAGCAAAACAAAATCCCCAGCGCCAAACCGAGGAGCCAAAACTCTCGATTCTTTACAAGCTGTTTTGTGGTCCAGGTTGCATCGTCCTCAGCGGTTTGATTCTCGCTATCCTGTCGCCCTGACGCAGCGTTAGGCCAACTCCTAATCGTGAGAAGGACGATGGGCAGCACAATCAGCCAAGTCACCAGTGCCATATTTTCGAGTGCCACTTGCCAACCCTGCTGTGCAATCCAGTCCTTCATAACCCACGGTATGAGGACGCCGCCTGCCGACGCGCCGCTCGCACCGATGCCCAGAGCAAGGGCTCTATTGTCGTCAAACCAACGTGCCACGACCGCGCCACTGATCATTGCGCCAGCAAAACAGTTCCCGACCGACATCGTGACACCAAAGATAATGATGTAAGCAGTAATGGTTGCTGCCTGGGCCATACCCCAGAGACCCGCTCCAACAGCAATGAGGCCCAACGCCATCAACCAAGTGATCGACACCCGATCAATCAGTACACCTGCAATCGGGGACACCAAGACACCGGCGATCGTGCCCGCGGACAAGCTATACATGACAGTTTCAACTGAAACATCGAAGTGCTGCTGCACTGGCAGAATTAACAAGGTCACCGAATAGGCGAAAAAACCTGCAACCAACGTCTGTGCAGTAAATGCACCGGAAACCACCCACCAAGAACGACTCATTGACTTTCCTTATTATTATTGCCGCAACAGCACTGAGGTCGAAGACGAGTTCACTACCTCAGTATGAATCAGTCGGCGATCAACTCAAACTGAGCGTTTAAGACAAGTGCTAGATAAACACATCACAGGCGTGTTGTGCATCTATTATCCGAGTCTCTCGGTGCTACAACAGAGGATGACATACCCCACTCGCCAGTAGAAGACGAGTGAGCCCACACACCGACACGCATCATTAACGTGCAGAGCTATCGAGATACAAGTCGCCCATAGCCTGACCGCCCCGACAGGACCTGACCTGTTAGCTGTGTCAATATCGTACGGCGCATGCAAAGCTCAGGGCGGGACAAAGACCGTTCACCGACGAATGATCGAGGCGTCGAATACGCCTCTCTCAGACTAGGGATTTTGTGCATGCTGCGCTACAGTACAGACCTCAAATCGACGCTGAGATCTGGATCATGGAAGCAACGCGCTGGGATACGCTCATTTGCGGCGCCACCGTTTTTGACGGCTCGGGCAATGCGGGCGTTGTTGAGGATGTCGCCATTCGCGATGGTCGTATTGTTGCGCGAGGGGTGAGCCTACCCAAAACGGTCGCCGATGCGGTCATCGATGCAAAAGGTCAATGGCTGATACCGGGGCTTCTGGATATCCATACTCACCTCGACCTAGAGGTTGAAGTAGATCCTCGTCTCAGCGAAGTGGTCCGCCACGGAACGACCACGGTGCTCATGGGCAATTGCAGTTTGGGAACCTGTTTTGGTCGACAAAAAATCGCCGACCAGGAGCCCATAGTCGACTGCTTTACGCGCGTAGAAAATATTCCCAAGAGCGTCTTACGCCGCTGCTCAGAGCGGATTGATTGGCAAGACACTGGAAGTTATCTGGATCACTTCGACGCCCTGCCACTTGGGGCCAACGTCGCCACCTTTGTGCCGCATTCTATGCTCCGAGTGGAAGCCATGGGCTTAGAGGCCAGTGTTTCGCGCGCGCCGACAGAGGCAGAACTGCAGACGATGGAGCAACTGCTGGAGGCGGCCATGCAACAAGGCTATCTCGGCCTCAGTACCGATGGTTTGCCCTTCCACTACTTATCGAATGATCCAAACACTGACAAGCGAATACCCACGCAATTCGCATCGTTCAAAGAATTGCGGCGCCTACTGAAAATCGTCCGCCGTTATGACCGGGTCTGGCAGACCACACCCATCATTGAAAAACGCCTCAAAGCGATTGGCTATTTCATGCTCAGCTGTGGGCGCTTGTTTGGAAAAACACTCAAGACATCTGCGCTGTCTGCAATTGAGCTTACCGCGGCACCGAAGGCAAGCAAGGGCTTACTGGGTATCGCAAAACTGCTGAATTCCTGGTTGTTCAAGGGCAACATCCACTTCCAAATGTTGGGCACAAATTTCCGCGTTTGGTCCGACGGCATTGTCAGCCCATTGTTTGAGGAATTGCCATCCACCGCGCAACTGATCGCCAAAGAGTACGATGACCGCGCGGGGCGTATGGCGCTGCTTGAGGACCCACAATGGCTCGCGCAGTTTAGAGCTGACTGGCACCAAGGGCGGGTCGGCAATGATCTCGCCGTCTGGAAAGCCAAACTGGGGCTGCCCGACAACTTGGTAATCCGTGATTTAAAATTGATGACCTTCGACGGCGCCCCCATTACCGAGTGGGATGGGGAAACGCTACAGAGCGTAATGGAGCGCTTGCAGGCGTTCCAAGGTGGCGACAGCCATGCGGCCCGAAACGCTGCCGAAGCCGACGCCTTCAGCAATGCCGGAATGAACGTCACGGACGACGTCGATTTCATGCTCTTTTTAATGCGTCGCTATGACCGTAATTTCCGCTTCTGGTCGGATGTTGGCAACGCGTCGCTGGACCGCGTGCTCGACAAATTGCTATCACCTACGGCGCTACCCGGGTTCAACGATTCGGGAGCACACATCACCAATATGGCGTTCTTCGACGCCAATTTAATGTCGTTAAAATTGGCAAAAACTCGTGACTTGGCGACCGTTGGACAGATGGTACGCAGACTCACTGCGGAACCTGCGCAATTTTTTGGTATCGATGCCGGATCGCTCGCGCTTGGCGCGCGCGCCGACATGGTGCTCATCAATCCTGAAGCGCTCGATCATTGGCATACCGATAGCACACGCAGATTAGAGTACCGCGACATCTTTGATCACGAGCAAATGGTCAACCGTCCCGAGGGTATTGTTGATCGGGTGTGGATCGCGGGCGAGTGCGTCTGGCTCGACAATCGCTTCACCGAGGACTTCGGTCAGCATCAACTCGGTCAGTTACTGCGCGCAGCCTGAGCCAGCCGTCATGTGCCTGATTGGTCTCGCTTGGCAACAAGACCCCGAGATACCGCTACTAGTCCTTGCCAATAGAGACGAGTTTCACGAGCGCCCCACAAAGTCTCTGCATCGCTGGTCCGATTACAGCCATATCGTTGCTGGCCGAGACCTGCGCGGCGGCGGTACTTGGATGGGGATCACCGACCAGGGCCGGATCGCGATGCTCACGAACTTCAGAGAAGCTCAGATCGACAGCCAAGACCGACCATCTCGTGGCGAACTTGTGACCGATTTTTTATTAAGCTCCGAGACACCGGAACACTGGGTTGAGTCCTTGGCACAGCGGGCGCACCACTACGCGGGCTTTAATCTCATCGTTGGCGGCCTCGACACGGGGCTCATTTACTGCAGCAATCGCGCCAACACCCAGCGGCTCAAGCCGGGTTATTACGCGCTATCCAATGGCGTCTTATCCGATCAATGGCCTAAGACGCGGGGTCTGGCAAATGATTTGGCGGACACGCACAAACCATGGCGCGATGATGCGGTGTTACTGCGGTTATTGGAAAATATGTCGCAACCGACAGATGACGAACTACCGGAAACTGGCGTTGGCCTGTCTGAGGAACGCCGTCTCGCGACTCGGATGATCATCTCCAGCGACTACGGGACCCGAGCCAGCACGCTGCTGAGGGCCCGATCCAGCCACATGACAATCACCGAATACACGCGTGACCCCCAAGGGCAGATTATATCGTCAGCTGAGGAAGCGGTTGTCACGACCTAAACCCCAGGCAGACACGACTTCACGTCGGCTATCGAGCTGCCAGCCGCAACGCGCCCGTGAGGGCAGCACTTGTAGCGCGTGCTCGGTCAGGCGCTGAAAGGGCTGCACAAATGCCTCTACCGCGGCACGATCCATCACCTCAGTCATCGGGGACTCTATTTCGTTTCGCGCCTTCAGATAGCACTCTTGCTGCCACCGCCACTCCACCACGGGCGCAAAACCGGGTGCCTGCAGGATCAGCAAGTCATCGACACGATTAAACACCGATTGGTACGCCTCAGAACCCAGATAGGTATTCACAAGCCGACGCCAACAGCCGTCGGCGTCGTATTCTTGCTCCCAATGATTTACCGGCATCGCCAATGCCGCATCGCGCTGTGCTGTTAGACCGAGGCACCAGCCCTCGATAATGACCACCCGAACGGGCTTGGCGCGACGAAGCAACCGCACCTCCTCGGCGCGATCGTCTTGTAATTTGTCGAAGCGCGGCAACACGATCTCATCAGCGCCGGCAAAAATCTCATCGAGCACCTGTGACAAATAGCCCATATCGTGCGTGCCTGGAGGGCCTCGCCGAATGAACAATGGATGCTCTCGCTCAGCCAGCACTGCACGCGCTGACCGGCTCAAATAGAAGTCGTCGAGGCTCAATCGTTGCGTTGCGATATGCCACTGCGTCTCTAGCGCATGCTCTAGCAGGGCCGCGAGCGTTGATTTTCCAGAGCCCTGACAGCCCTGTATCCCGACTACCAACACATCCTGCTGCTCCGCTGCTCTCTCGGCAAGCTCCGCAGCGACCGGTAAAAACCATTGCTGCGCGACCGAACCATAGTGTGCTGCGAGGCCCTCGCGGGTGATAAATGCGCTGAGCCAGTGTTCAGAAACCATCTGATTGGTCCGTCATCGGACTTAGCCCATCAAAAGGGCTGCCAACAGATAGAAGACCGCGGCAAGCCCCGCGCCAAGGAACGCATAGGGCAACTGTGTAATGGCGTGGTCATAGGTGTTACAGCCAGCGCCCTGGGCCGACAACACGGTCGAATCAGAGTAAAAACAGGCGTGACTGCCAAAGCCGCTCGCGGATAGCAACGCACCGACGACCAGGGGCACGCTGACGTCAAAAGCCGCTGCTAATGGAAATGCGACCGGCATCGCGATCGCGATCACACCCCAGTTAGAACCTGTGGTGTATGACACCAATGACATGGTGATAAAAATTAAAACGGGCAACAGTGTCGCCGACATATAGGGTTGCACCGCGCCAATGACATAGGCAGGTAAACCGATGCGGTTGTTCGCCTCAACGAAAATAAACAGACACAGGAGCATGCTGAGCACAGGAATCATCGATTTTAGTCCGTCCATACAGGTATCGAACAAATCGGTGAGTGGCATCACACGCTGGTGCCAATATTGAATAAGCGTCAGCAGTACACCGACAATCACGCCGCGCAGCAGATCAATGGTGGGGAAAACGGTAAAAAATAACAGCGCTGCGATGGGGAAAAAGAATACCGCCATCCCCCCGCGCGCATTGGTCTCAACCACCAGTGCCGGGTCCTCGAAGATCCCCAGATCACCGGTTTGCTCAGCACGCATCTCCGCATCGCGCATTCGTCCGAGCAGGGGAATCACACGGGTCACCGCCAGCGGGACAATCAAAACCGCAAGAATCGGATAGAACATGTAAGGAATCGACTCAACGAACAGCGAAATGCCCTCGCCCGCCGCCGCGACCTGATTCTCTTCTAGGAGCGCCGCAAAATAGACCGCCCAACTCGAGATCGGTACCAGCAAACACAACGGTGCCGCCGTGCTATCGACGACATAGGCCAGCATTTCACGCGAGGTCTTAAACTTGTCGGTCACTGACTTCATCGTCGCACCGACCGTCAATGAATTGAGGTAGTCATCAAGGAATATCACTAAGCCTAAGGCCCAGGTTGCCAACAAACTGCTGCGCTTGCCGTGCAGGCGCTCAGTCAACATTCTGCCGAACGCATAGGAACCGCCACCCTTGACGAGCAGCGCGATAAAAGAGCCATACAAGCCACACACAAGAACCACCCAGGCGGTGGTCTCATCGGCAAGCACCTCGGTGGCCACCGCAGCTAAGCTGTCCGCAAACCCTGCGCCATCCATGATGATGAATGCCAGTATGGCACCAGCGACGACGGACTCGAGCGTGCGATGACTCCAGATCGCTAAAATTAAAACCAATGCTGTCGGAATGAGACTGATTGCACCGTATTCCATGACGTTCTCCACGGGGACACCCGCCCGCTATTGCGCGACTGTACACGAGCCTTGTCAGCCTCGGGAAGAGTTGCTCAGGCAATTTTGCGCAGGTCCGGAGATTGATCGCACGTTGGGCATCACATTTGTGGTATAGAGCTTGCTTGTTCCACAGTGACAGCCACTGTGTAGGAGAATCCTTTGAGTTTTCAACAGCGCCTCTCTGATATAGCCGATGCTGCCTCCGATAGTGGGGTTGCGGCCATTTTTGATTTTGATGGCACCATCATCGCGGGCTACTCCGCCACCGTGTTCCTCCGCGACCAGCTCAAACGGGGTGATTTATCGCGGGCAGAGCTGATACAGATCACCCAGGCCGTCACGAGCTGGGGTCTTGGCAACACAAGCTTCAGCGCACTGATGGCAGTCCATGCTCAGTATTTAGCGGGCACCTCCGAGGCGGAGTACATTGCGCACAGTGAGCGACTGTTCAAGGCTGGCATCGCTCGACTCATCTACCCCGAGATTCGCCAACTCATTGCCGCACATCGCGCAGCGGGTCATCGCATTGCCATCATCAGTTCCGCGACACCCTACCAAGTGTTGCCCTGTGCACAAGATTTGGGCATCGATGATGTCTACTGCACCGAATTGGAAGTCAAACGTGGCAAGTTCACCGGTCGTGTGGTGAGTCCAACCTGTTTTGGCGAGGGCAAAGTAACGGCAGCGAAGCACCTAGCTCGGCGGCGAAAAATCAAACTTGCGAACAGCTTCTTTTACAGTGACAGCGCCGATGATCTTGAGTTGCTTGAAGCTGTCGGTCGCCCCGTGGTGCTCAATCCTCGCGGCAAACTCTCAGGCATCGCCCGACGCGCGGGTTGGCCCTCAGCTAAATTCGACAGCCGCGGCAAGACATCGGTGTCTCAGGTGGTCCGCTCTATGGCGGCCACCACGAATTTGGTCTCGAGTTTTGTGATGGGCCTGCCAATTTATGCGCTGACCAAATCGCCCAAAGAGGCTGTGAATTTCTCGATTTCTCTATTTGCTGACACGACCAGCGCCATTATCGGACTCGACCTCGATATCAAGGGCGAGAAAAATCTCTGGCGACAAAGACCCGCTGTATTTATGTTCAACCACCAAAGCAAAGTGGATGTCGCGATAATGGCCAAATTAGTTCGCCGCGATATCGTCGGCGTAGGTAAAAAGGAAATTCGCGATATCCCAATCATCGGCAAAGTGATGGAAATGGCGGGCACTGTATTCATCGACCGCAGTGATCGTGCCGCGGCTATTGCGACCCTCAGACCACTGCTGAGCGCGATTCAAGACGAGGGGAAATCTTTGGTGATCGCCCCTGAGGGTACGCGGACACCAACCCCAAAGCTCGCGCCGTTCAAAAAAGGTGGCTTCCATTTGGCAATGCAGGCGGGCGTTCCGATTGTACCCGTGGTGATTCACAATGCAGGCGATATCGCCCCGAAGGGCGACTTCCTCTTTCGCAAGGGACAAGTACGTATTGAAGTCCTGCCGCCCATCTCAACGGACGGCTGGACTAGCGACACGCTCAACGAGCACATCGCTGTTGTCCGCCAGCAGTTTCTCAACGCGCTTGGCCAAAGTGATGACGCGGACAATAGCGCTGTGAGCAGACCCCCCAAGGGCCGTGCTAAGAAAAGGCCGTCGCCAGACCCCACGAGAGACAAGACGGCAGGCAAAGGGCGCGTCGATCCGCATCCTATCTCAGGTCCGCCTTCGAAAACCCGCGTAAAAAGCCAGCCGCGCAAAACAACTAGACCGGCTACCAGATCACAAAAACGTGCTAAAACTAAGCCTTAAACACCGGCCCGATGATTGCAGATGGCTCTAGTGAAGCTCCCCACCAGCGCGCAATGGCATAACAACCCCTGGCCTCCGGGCGACGGGCCCGTGGTGTTTATCCTAGACCGGCGCAACGATTTCGAAGCTGGGCTACTCAGCGCGTGGATCAGCCGCCATCAGACCGAAAAACGCAGGTGTACCGTGATTGAGCTGTCTCTAGCAGACGACCGATTATCGCCGTCCAACCCGCGTTTTGAACGCGCCCTTGCTCAGACGTCCGATGCAGTCGTGGTGCCGCTGCGGCTGGGTTACATCCATTCCTCAGCACAACGCCACCGACCCCGATTGACCGATCTTCTCCGCGGCGGCGAACACCTGCCCGGCGCGTTGCGCGGCCGCTGGATCGCTGCACGATATCCCGAACGCCTGATCCCCTATCGCGGCCTACCCGCTTCGGTCGCTGAACTGGCCGCCCGATTTGCGCACAAATACGAGCAGCCAGCAGCAGCACAGCCAGCAGAATTCGGCGTTTTTGTCGCACGGGCCGCTGCCGTCGTGCTCGACATGGCAGAGCGCCAACAGGTTGGCGGCCGATACAAAGTTCCGCGATATGTCGCTGCGAGCCTACAAAGTCGCCCAGAGTTTCGGGCTCAGCTGGCCACTATCGCAGCGCAAAGCGGACAGTCGCCATCGGCAATCAGCGCCGAGGTCACAGGCTATCTCAGGGAGATGGTCTCGATACCCACAAGGTTCTGGCTCGATGTCTGGGCGAAGGTGTGCAATATCTGTCTGGGTCTCGGCTACGATCCCGCATTGAACTACTCGCGAGAAGACGTCGAACGCATTCGCGGCATCGTCCGCAAACACCCGACTGCCCTACTATGGACGCACAAGACCTACATCGACGGCTTCGTCGTCCCGAAAATACTCTTCGACAACGACTTCCCCATGCCCCATCTATTCGGTGGGGCCAATTTGAATATTCCGGGGCTGGGATTCTTGCTCCGACGCGCCGGCGGGATCTTTATCAAGCGCAGCTTCCAAGACAACGAGGCCTATAAAACAGCATTGCGCGCCTACATTGGCTATCTCATGGAGAAACATTTCCCACTGTCGTGGTCCTTTGAGGGCACGCGATCACGCCTCGGTAAGCTGATGCCGCCCAAATACGGCTTACTGAAGTATGTACTCGAGGGCGCTTGGCAAGCGGATGCGCGAGATATTCATATCATCCCGGTATCGGTGAGCTACGATTTGGTTCGCGACGCAGAAGAATATGCGCGTGAGCAGGCGGGCGTACCGAAAGCACCCGAATCGATTGCCTGGATGATTAGCTACCTGCGCTCGTTGGCGCGCCCCATGGGAAAGATCTACGTGAATTTCGGCGAGCCGGTCAAGCTCGCGCAAGCGCCAGATCCGAGCGACCGGCTCGCCTTGTCTAAAATTGCCTTCGAGGTCGCCGTTGAGGCCAATCGCGTGACACCCATTACTCTCCCGGCGGCTGTCAGCATGGCACTGCTTGGTGTCTACCCACGCGCGTTGACGGAGCAGGAGGTGATTTTTGAGGTCAGCCGAATTACCCAGTGGGCCGATGCTCGAGCGATTCGCCAATCGGCAGATCTAAAGCCGCTGTCAAAGGACACCATGCAAGCTGCACAGGCCATGCATGCCGGACTCAACTTGATGATTGAGGAGGGCATCATTTCGCGCTTCGATGGCGGCATGGAGACGGTGTACGGTATCGCACCGGGGCAGGCGCCGATCGCGAGCTTTTATCGCAACACGATCATTCATTTCTTCCTCAACCAAGCCATTGCTGAACTGGCGCTGATTGCTGTGATGGAGATCGATCTCTCGGTAGATGACCAGCAACCACCAGAATCCATTTTTTGGGACGCGGTCGATGACCTGCGCGACCTCTTTAAATTTGAGTTTTTCTACCCACCCAGTGCCGTGTTCCACGATGAAATTGATCGCGAGTTACAGCGTCTGGACTCGAGCTGGCGGGAGCGACTGAACAATGATCCTGGTGGTGCCCGCCACCTGCTCAGTCTATTGGAGCAGCCCGTGGCACACCGAGTGCTGCAGGTTTTCTCGGAGGCATACCACCTCGCTGCAGAAGTCCTTTGCAGCGGAAGCGAGACAGACCGAGACGCTTTCATCGATCGCTGTATGAATTACGGTCGTCAGGCCTACCTGCAACGGCGCATCAGTAGCGAGGCATCGATGGGCAAGATCCTGTTTCAAAACGCGTGGCAGATCTTTGATAGCAGGGGACTCCTTGATCAGGACGCGGTAGACTGTCACGAACGCCGCCAGCGAACGGCCGATGCTTTGGCGCGCTGGGTGCGGCGAATTGAGATCAGCCGCGCATTATCGATTAGCCAGCGTGGCGCAGAAACACAAAGGGATCGCGCGATTGGGGTCATTTAAGGTAGCAATTCTCGGAGGCGGCTCATGGGGCACGACGATCGCCTCACTGATCAACCGTGATCACGAGGCGGTACTGTGGGCCCGTGACTCGGCAACCGTCGACGAGATCAATCAGCACCATCGCAACAGTCGCTATTTGGGTGATCTCCCCTTGCATCCTCATCTCACCGCAACCACCCAGCTGGAAAGCGCGCTCAGCGGCGCGAGTGCGGTGCTCGTAGCCATCCCCTCGAGTCACTTCCGATCAACGCTTGAATCCAGTCGGACATTGATCGCTGCCGGGGTTCCCATTGTTAGCCTCTCCAAAGGTCTAGAACGCGAGTCCGGCCTGCGCATGACACAAATTATCGAGGCGCTGTGTCCAGACAACCCAGCGGGGGTGCTCACCGGCCCCAATTTGGCACGAGAGATTTTGGCTGGTAAAGCCGCTGCATCGGTACTTGCTCTGACTGATGCATCCGCAGCGAAGGTGCTCCGAGCAGCGCTCGATGTCGGTCTCTTCCGGGTTTATACCAACGACGATGTGATTGGTTGTGAGCTAGGCGGGGTTTTTAAAAATATCATTGCGATTGCCGTGGGTATGGGCGACGGACTCGGCGCGGGTGACAACACGCGAGCGGCACTGATTACGCGCGGCCTCGCTGAGATGACGCGTTTGGGTGTGGCGCTCGGCGGCCAAGCCGAGACGTTTGCTGGTCTCGCTGGTATGGGCGACATGATAGCGACCTGCACCAGCCCGCAGTCTCGTAATCGGCACGTTGGGATCGAGCTGGCCAAGGGCTATGCGCTAGAGCACATTATCGATGCGATGCACATGGTTGCCGAAGGCGTGAAAAGTGCCCCCACGGTGATCGAGTTGGCGCGGGCGCGCCAAGTGCCGGTGCCGCTGACGGAGGATGTGTATGCTGTCTTGCAAGGACGGGCTAATCCACGATCTGTGTACCGCAGCCTGCTCCGTGTCAGCGCAGGTGCCGAGTCAGAACCCGGCTAACAACACAAGGAGATGATGATGCCAATCGCACACCCCATACGCGTTGTCCTGCTAACCCTCACTTTGATCGCCGCCGGCTGCGCCACCAGTCCAACCGGACGCAGTCAGCTCATGGTGATCTCTCCCGAGTCTGCCATCGTGCAGTCACGCGCCGCCTATTTCGATACAGTGAAAACGCTTGCCGATCAAAACCTACTTGTCGATGACCCACAGCTGGTCGATCGGGTCGCGGTCATTACCGGGCGCGTCGTGACCGCCGCGATTGAAGCCTTCCCAAACAGCAGGAGCTGGGAGTGGAGCGTCGCCATCGTCGATGACAATAAAACCGTGAACGCGTGGTGTATGGCGGGCGGGCGGATGGCGGTCTACACCGGTTTGTTCCGTCAGCTCAAGCTGACCGATGCCGAGTTCGCGCAGATTATGGGCCATGAAATTTCTCACGCACTGGCGAATCACACCGCTGAGCGAATGTCTCGGGCCATGATTACGCAACTCGGTATTTTAGCCATAGCCGCCACAGCCGACAGTCAGACGACGACCAATAACGCATCGAAAGCGGCTGAGCTCGCTCTCGAATTACCCAACAGCCGCACCGCAGAGACCGAGGCCGATGTCTTGGGACTGCGCCTCGCCACGCTCGCCGGCTATGACCCGGAGGCAGCGGTGACGCTATGGCAAAAGATGGCCGATCTAGGCGGCGATTCACCGCCAGAGTTCTTGAGCACGCACCCCGCGCCCGACAATCGTCAAGCCAAGCTATCCGCGCAGGTCGCCCAAGTGCGTGCGCTCAATCCAGCTGGACATAAAGCGGCGGTGCACCCGGTGACGATTATTCGCTAGCCGTGAGATGCAGGGGCCCGTGCGCGCATTGATCTGACGCGCTGTGAATGCTGCGGGGCCGAGGCATGCCGGTGCCGATAAGATCGGTGTCTTTAGGGGCTATCGAAGTTGCTGCAAGAAATGCAGGTGGTCCTCATACTGCTTCAGAATGTCCACAAGGACCTGCTCTTTTGACCAACCCATGATGTCATAGTCTTGTCCGCCCTCAGCGAGATGTACTTCCGCGCGCCAGACCTCCTTTGCCTGAGAGGGCAAAGGCTCTCCCATTAAGGACTCATCGGGCAGGGGCTGTTGGTGCGCCCGCACCTCATAAACAAAATCAGCTTCCTCTCCATGCGTCACGACCAGGCGAATACTTGACGCCTCTGACAAACAATCCTCGATAGAGGCATCGACATGATGGCGAGATAGCTCCCGAGCAAAGTCTGCCAAAGCCTGCGCCACGACCCCTCGTTGAAATTGAATCACTGAGCTTTGCGAGGAAAACGTCAGCAGATTATCGAGCCGCTGGCGCCAATCACTCGACTCGGCAGTTGACGGCGGATGCACTGAAATCGCAGCGGCGTCGCGCTTTACGCCGTCAACCGACAGCGCCCGCCACAGCCCCCAAAATGCGCCAAGAAGTGCTACCGAGAAGGGCAGCGCGCTGGCGATCGTCGCTGTTTGCAGCGCACCGAGCCCGCCCGCTAAGAGCAGCGTTGCGGCAATGACGGCAATGATCATCGCCCAAAAAACTCGCTGTGCCGCCGGCGTATCGTCGTTGCCGTGCGCACTCAGCATATTGAGTACCAACGCGCCGCTGTCTGCGGAGGTGACAAAGAAAATGACGATCATGACAAGGCAAATCATCGATAACACTTGTGTTCCGGGTAAATAGTCCAAGAATTTGAACAATCCGATCGCTTGATTGCTCTGAATCGCCTCACCCAACCCTGAAGCCCCTTGGTTCGCTATCAGATCAATCGCACTGCCGCCAAAAATACCCATCCACAAGACGATAAACAGGGTCGGCACAATGGTCACACCGATTAAAAACTCTCTAATCGTGCGGCCGCGCGAAATCCTCGCCACAAATAATCCAACGAAAGGTGTCCAACTAATCCACCAACCCCAATAAAAAATAGTCCAGCCGCCCAACCAATCGGTCGGGTTGTACACATAAAGGTTAAATGTTTTCGGAATCAGCGTAGCGAGATAGCCGCCGAAATTTTGCAAGGAGCCGGACAACAGCAACACCGTGGGGCCGACAATCAAGACGCCACCTAACAACAGCACGGCGAGCACGGTATTGATCTCAGAGAGTCTTTTAATGCCCGCATCGAGTCCCATGACCACGGATACTGCTGCCAAGGCCATGATGACAAAAATGAGAATCACCTGGACGAGATCGCTCACCGGGACATCAAACAAATAGTTGATGCCCGCATTAATTTGCAGCACGCCATAACCGAGACTGGTGGCGATACCAAACGTGGTACAGATAATTGCAAACACATCAACGGCTGCGCCCCAAGGTCCAAATATGCGATCGCCGATCAGCGGGTAAAAAGCAGAGCGAAGGGTTAGCGGGAGGTTGTGTCGATAGGCAAAATAGCCAAGGACCATGGCCACCGCGGCATAGGTTGCCCAAACATTGAAGCCCCAGTGAAAGAAAGTAAGCCTGAGAGCCTGCGAAGCCGCCTCGGTATTCCCCCCTTCGCCGAGAGGCGGTGACAAATAGTGCATCACCGGCTCTGCCACACCAAAAAACAACAAGCCAATGCCAATGCCCGCAGAAAACAGCATCGCAAACCAAGAAACATAGCCGTAATCGGGCGTGGAATGATCAGGACCCAGCTTAATCTCGCCGAAACGAGAAAAAGCCAAAACCACCACGAGGGTCAGTACGACGCCCATCACCAACACATAAAACCAGCTGGCCGTATCGACAATTGTCGCTTGAATCGAGGCGAACAACTGCTGGCTTTGCTCTGGCAGGATCAAAATAGCAACGACGATACTCAACAGGATGATGACCGCGGGGAAAAAGGTCAGGCTGTCGACGGAAAAACTTTGAGAGGGCTTGAACCGCATAAGATTAAACGTGTTGGGCAAAAAGTGACGTCGCAGTATACCGCCTTCGAGAGGAACTATGTGGGCAGTTAATAAATTCGGACCAAATTAATTATTGATTCATATTTTAGTTTTTTTTGATGTAAAACAGTTATTTAGTCAAAATATGCAAAATTAATTAGTTTGGGTTAAAATTATTGGCTGAAAGCTATTAGTCCGCGTATTCCAAAAACTCAGGAGCTATGATGAATCAACGTCACTCGTTTGGTCGCCACAAGTTGGCACTCGCAATAAACACAGCACTCTTCCCCGCCCTTGCAGCAACAGCTACTCAAGCTCAGCAACTCGAGGAAGTTGTCGTGACGGCGACGAAGCAAGCCGCTTCCCTCCAAGACATCGCGGTCACCGTCTCGGCCGTCACCCAAGAGCGATTAGAGCAATTTGGTGTGGATAACTTCGAGGACTACCTCATTCAATTGCCTGGCGTTACTGCGGGCGGGAGTGGGCCCGGTCAAAACACGATTTATATCCGCGGTGTCGCCTCGACCACACCCAACCTGTCGACGACTGGTGTTGCAGGTATTGCGCCTAACGTCGCACTTTATTTGGACGAGCAGCCGCTGGCTCAGCCCGGCAGAAACCTCGACGTCTACGCAACAGACCTTAATCGCGTCGAGGTGTTGAAAGGCCCCCAGGGCACATTATTTGGCGCCAGCTCGCAAGCGGGCACCGTGCGTTTGATCACCAACAAACCCGACTTTTCAGAAACCTACGGCAGTATCAGCGCAGACTTCGCAGGAACGGAGAACGGTGAGGGGAGTTCCAAATTTGAAGTCATGCTCAATGTACCCGTGAACGATTCCATTGCTCTGCGCGCCGTGGCATTTCGGGATGATCAGGGTGGATATATCGACAACGTGCACGGCACGCTCACGCTTCAGGAGAGCGCTCGATTCCGCGATGCAGGCGTTGTGCGATCAAACGGTGTCCCTGTCTCTCCAGCGCGCGCGGGACTGCAATCGGCAACCTATATCAACAACCTGCCCGCAGTCGGGTATACCGATTGGCGCGTTCCCTTCGACCCCTACGACCCCAATTCTCTCGTTGAGTTTCGCGCTGCAGACAATAGCGATTTGGTCGAAGAGGACTTCAATGACACCACTTACACCGGTGGTCGGATAGCCGCGCAAATCGAGCTCGCACCCGAGTGGAGCCTGTTGCTGGGCGCTATGACTCAAGAACTTGAAAGCGAGGGCACCTTCACAGCTGATCCCACTCTCGGCACAGATTCACCGAGCATCCAGCGCTACAGCCCAGACCACCTAGAAGACCGCTTCAATAACTTCAACTGGACTCTCGAGGGTCGTCTCGGGGAATTAGAGGTGGTCTACACGGGCGCTTACACCGAGCGCGAATCAGACCAAATCATGGACTACACCGACTATATGTTCGTGGGGCAGTATCTGCCATATTACATCTGTGACACGTCTGTGACCTACCCGGAATACAACTACTACTTTGGCGACTCATCACCACTTGCCACGGGCCCGCGACCGGGCAACGTGTCAAACGGCGTGTGTTACGAGCCTAATCTGTACGTTCTGAGCTACACCGAAACAGAGACAACGACCCACGAGCTCAGATTTAGTACCGACCAGACGCGTGAGTGGCGCGTTACCGCAGGTGCTTTCTATAGCGACTTAGAGTTAAAGGAGCGCGTGGACTTTAGTTACCCCAGCATCAATGATGCCAATTTCTACGACCTCATTTTGGGCTCGGATCGTCCGGCAAACTATCCATTCCCCGGGGCTTACAACTCAGACGCCGGGCCATTTCCAGCCGATACTGTCTTTAGGAACGACGTGAGACGTACAGATGAGCAGTTTGGTATTTTCGGAGAGCTGTCCTATGACCTTTCCGATACACTCTCTGTCACTATCGGGGCACGCTACTACGATGTTTCGGTTGACCTTGAGGGCGGCGCTAACTCCTCATTTGGCAATATGTTTTGGCTAACGGACGTCGACGGATTTGGGACAAATATCTCAGATCTTTACGACGGCGACGGCTCGCTAGCCTTCGTAACGGACTCTAACCCTAACATCCGTGGCCCATTTACTTCGGGCACTACGTTTGAAGAGCTGTCGGACTTCTTTGCCGCAAACGATGCCTTCAGTTATAACCGCGGGCGGTTGATCAACGCGCCAAATGCGATTAGTGACGCTGAAATCGAAGGCTTCCTGCGCGCCATCGACGCACCCGATGCAGCCGACACATCGGGCACAATCATGAAGATCTCGCTGTCCTATCGTCCTAATGATGACGTGCTTTGGTACGGATTGCTCTCGGAGGGATTCCGTCCCGGGCTCCTGAACCGACCCGGTGGAGCCGCAGGCCCCGGCGGCTACTCTGTACCCTTTGAACTGAAGACCGATGAAGTCGTTAACTATGAGCTTGGCGTTAAAGCAGATATGGTAAACGGCACGCTCCGATTCAATGGCAGCGCGTTCTTCGTCGAAATTGACCGCCTACAAACCACTATTTTCGACCCGCGCATTGTGAACCTGTTCTTCTCAGACAATGCAGCGAACGCCGAGGTCATGGGCGCCGAAGGTGATTTGACTTGGCTGCCGCAGGCAGTTCCAGGCCTGACGATTGGCGCCTCATTCTCATTACTCGACTCGGAAATCACGAAGGTTCTGACACCGACTGATGACGTTGTCAAAGGCGATGAGTTGGCGTTTGCGCCCAAGCTGCAGTACAACCTCAGTGCGCGATATGACTGGGCCTTCGGCGGCGGTTTAGATGCATATGTCTTAGGACACATGCAGTATTCAGACGAATCCTACAGTGACATCATTACCATCAATCGTGACGTCATCCAGAGCTGGACTATGGTGGGCCTCTCTGCGGGCGTGTCCGCAGAAAATTGGGATGCCACAGTCTACATTGAAAACCTGACCGACGAGCGTGCTGAGCTGTCGCGAAACTATGTCAATGACCGTCCGCGCGCGACGTACGCTCGACCGAGAACGATGGGTTTGCGTGTTGGATATAAATTTTAAAGACACGGACTTCATGCTCTAATCAAAGCTCCCTTGAATGGGAGCTTTTTTTTCTGAGGTAGAACGGCTTGCAGAGCGATATTCACGATAGCATCAAGACTGCGATTCAACAGGGAGACTTTGCGTCAGCTCAGTCCCTTCTTGAGAAAAACGCCACGGATGACAGCGAGTGGCTCTACCTGTCTGCCCTATGCCATCGGCGGCTTGGACAACCACAGATTGCACTCAAAACGCTCGATCGATTGCTCAACGCAACACCGAAACACGGTCGCGCATTTCAAGAGCGCGGCCATATTCTGCGAGAATTAGGTCAAACTGATGCAGCTTTAGCGGCCTACGGCCGAGCTTGCCAAGAGAATCCGTCACTGCACGCGAGTTGGCGCGCGCAAGCGGAGATCTTACTGACCAGCAATCGGCTAGCGGAAGCCAATCGGCTCAAGCCCCACATTGAACGCCTCGCAAAGATGCCGAGAGAACTCGTTTATGTGCTTGATATCTTATCGCAGGGCTTTATCGCCAAGGCAGAGACCGCCTGTAGGGCGTTTCTGCAAGTCAATCCTCACCACCCAGAAGCCATGCGATTGCTCGCCGACATCGCTGTCAAACTGAATATTGTCGATGAAGCGGAGTTCCTTTTAGAAAGCGCTGTGCTTTTTGCACCAGATGACACGGCGCTGAAGCTCGACTACATCAGCGTCCTGCGAAAGCGGCAGAAATTTGTGGAGGCAAAAGCGCTGACTGAGGCGTTACTCGAAGCGGATGAGCAGAATGTCCAGCTCAAATCTCTGTATGCAATTATCAGCATGCAGATGGGCGACTACCCTATCGCACTCACCCTGTTTGACCAAGTGTTGCAAGAAATACCTGAGGAACCCGTGACGCTGACATCGAAGGGGCATGCGCTTAAAACGATCGGTCAAACCGATCAAGCAATCGATTGTTATCGCAGGGCCTGCGGAGACCATGTGATTCATGGCGAGGCGTGGCAGTCCTTAGCCAACCTAAAGACCTACCGTTTTAGTGATCAAGAAATTGAGCGCATGCGGTCCTTAGCCGACCGACATACGCTGAGAAATATGGATCGTGTCTATCTCAATTTCGCTTTGGGGAAGGCCTATGAGGATAACAAGGATTTCGATGCTGCCTTCGCACGCTACGCACAGGGCAATTCAATCAAACGCGGCGAGTCTCGCTATGTTGCGGAGCATATGACCGAGGAATTCGACAACCAAAAGCTTGTTTTTTCTCGTGCTGATCTACCCAAATCAACCTGTGTCGCCACCGACCCGATTTTTATTTTAGGGATGCCTCGGGCGGGCTCCACATTGCTAGAGCAGATTTTGTCGAGCCACTCGCAAGTCGATGGCACCCAAGAACTACCCAATATTTTAACGATCGTTCACCGGCTGAGGACGCAAGGTGACCGCTTCGACCGGCAGAACTATCCCCAATGTCTTACTGAGACCCAGCAAGATGCATTGACCCAATTCGGAGAGCAATATATCGAGGACACTCGGGTTTATCGTCAAGATGCGCCGTTTTTCATCGACAAAATGCCGAACAACTTTCGTCATATCGGTCTGATCAAACATATCTTGCCCAACGCCAAAATTATCGATGCGAGAAGGCACCCACTGTCTTGTACCTTCAGCTGTTTTAAACAGCTGTTTGCTGAAGGCCAGGAATTTTCCTACGACCTGGCTGATCTTGGTCGCTACTATCGCGACTACGTGAATCTTATGGACTTCTGGCATCAGTGCTTTCCCGGAGAAATACTGCACGTCCAGTATGAGGATGTCGTGGAAGACTTAGATCAGCAGGTACAACGAATTTTAGACTACTGCGAGCTGCCGTTTGAGGACGCCTGCACACGTTACTGGGAAACGGAGAGAGCCGTGAAGACGCCCTCCTCAGAGCAAGTTCGGCAACCAATTTTTAAATCGGGCGTCGAGAATTGGCAGCACTTTGAGTCGCACCTCTCGCCGCTGAAAGAGGCACTTGGTGCTACCCTTGAGAATTACCGGCCTACCCATGTTCCTGTGTAAACCAAACCGAAAAGGCTACCCAGATCGATCAGAAAATTACATCATCTATACCTTACATATTATGGCCGACGCAGTTTTGACAGCGCGTTGCGGCAGCCGCTCCCCTAGGAGGATACATCGGTGACTGATCTCCAAGACCAAGTACTGATCTCTCTGCGCCGAATCATCCGAGCAACAGATTTGCACAGTCGACGCCTCGGCAAGCAAACGGGACTCACGACGCCGCAGTTGGTGATTATTCAGGCCATTAGAAATCTTGAAGACCCGACAGTTTCAGATATCGCTAAGGCGGTCAGTCTCAGCCTCGCGACTGTCACAACGATTCTGAATCGTCTAGAAAGTAACGACCTTGTTCACCGACAACGCAGTGAGGTTGATCGTCGCAGAGTCATCGTGACCCTGACCGAAGCGGGGAGGGAGCTCGGCAATAAGGCGCCCAAACCATTGCAAGATAGTTTTGTTCATCGGTTTAACAAGCTTGAAACTTGGGAGCAATTTCAGATTGTCACGGCGCTTGAACGTATCGCAAGTATGATGGATGCAGAGCAACTCGATGCCGCGCCAATGTTGGCTTCGGGAGACTCCGTGGTTTAAGCGCGCTCAGGAGGCTCATCCTTGGCGCGCGGCCGTTATGCCTACAGCAAAATACTTGTCCCCAATTCTCCAGAAAAATCCGTTTTTGAAGATTCTACACAGCCGAGGGAGCTGTTGAGGTCATAGGTCGAGCGCTTAAAAACTCCGGGCTCTTTGAGAGAGGGTATTTAGGTTTTTTGCACCTGCCGCATGATGCTCGAAAAATCCTCTTGGCCCGCGCCTTCGCTCTGCAACGATTGATAAAGGGTCTGCGCCAATTGTCCCATCGGATTACTCACACCCGATTGCTCGGCAACGGCCATGGCAAGACCCAAATCCTTGACCATCAAGTCGACCATGAACCCCGGCTTGTAGTCATTGCTTGCAGGAGCTGTCGGCATGACACCCGGGTAAGGGTTATAGACCTGTAGTGACCAATTATTCCCCGAACTGGCTTTCATAATCTCGGACAGCACAGCGGGATCGAGACCGCTGGCAGCGCCCATGGCCAGAGCCTCGCAAGTGCCGATCATGTGCACGGCAAGCAGCATGTTGTTCACCGCCTTGGCCACCTGACCCGCCCCGGCGTCGCCCGCATGAAAGATCTTTTCCGCGTTACCCATGCCTTCAAGGACTGGCTTGGCGCGAGCAAAGGCAGAAACCTGTCCTCCGCACATAAACGCCAACGTCCCGGCCGCTGCCGCGGCGACGCCGCCCGAAACGGGGGTGTCCATGAAGTCAATATTGCAGCGGCTCGCGGCCTGCGCGACGCGCTGGGCCGTGGCCACATCAATGGTGCTGCAATCCAGCACTAAGGTGCCCGCAGGTAGCTGTTGCAGCAAACCCTCATCACCCAAATAGAGTTGTGCGACGTGTTGGCCCGCGGGCAGCATAGAAATCACGACGTCCGCGCCATTCGCGGCGTCTGCTGGCGATGCAGCGGCCTCTCCACCGTCGGCAACCAACGACGTCACCGCCTCGGGAAACAGGTCGTAGACTCGGACCGTGTGGCCGGCACGAATCAGATTTTTGGCCATGGGAGCGCCCATGTTACCCAGACCCAGAAAGGCAACGATCGCCATGTTTACAACTCCTTCAGTTTCAGCGACTCGCGGTTCTCGGGAGTCGACATCATTTGCGCAACCAGTGTTTCGGGCACCGCGTCTAAGTCGCTAAAAGCCCATTTCGGTGATCGATCTTTATCAATGAGCAAAGCGCGCACGCCCTCAGCGAACTCCGGATACCGCATCGTATGCGTGGCGAGATCGAGCTCCAATTCAAACACCTCCGCCAATGATCGATCCCGACATCGGTTGAGCTGCTCAAAAGCGCAGCGCATCGCCAAGGGCGAGGCATAGGCCACGGCATCTCTGGCCTTTTGCAAATAGGTATCGTCGCCATCGTAAGCGACACAGCGTGTCACAATCTCTGCCAGGTCATCACCCGACATCCAGCGTTCAATCGTCTCGGCATGCAATGCAAGCACACTGTCCTCGGGCTGCGCCCCTTGGGCAGCAAAGTCCGCCAGCACCCGTGTCACCAGCGCTTGGCCAGCGTCACCACCGGTCCATGTCGCCGCAAGCAATGCGTCCTTCACCAAATCACGCTGATCATGTGGCAAATAGTGCGTCCCCAATCCACTCCACAGCGCATCGGCAGCGTTCATCGCTGTGGTGGTGAGAGCCAAGAAGCGGCCACTGTGTCCAGGCATCGCATTGAGAAACTGACCCGCGCCAACGTCGGGAAATAAGCCGATATGAATCTCCGGCATGGCGATACGCGTGCGTTCACTCACCACTCGGTGGCTACCCGCGGCAAACACGCCCAATCCACCGCCCATGACAATGCCGTGCCCCCATGTCAGCACCGGCTTGGGAAAAGTATGAAGTTGGAAATCCACCTCGTATTCGCGCGCGAAAAAGTTTTCCGCAAATGAACAAGGGCCACCGGGATTGGCGAGGGAGGACTCGCGCAGCTGCTGCACATCGCCGCCGGCACAAAACCCTTTGTCGCCCGCACCTTCGATCCACACCATGCAGATCTCATCGTTTTGCGCCCAGGTGGCGAGACAATCGCCTATGACACCGACCATATCCACAGTGAGTGAATTAATCGTCGCCGGCACATCGAGTATGAGCTGACCCATGCGCGCGCCCGGAGCACCGAGCTCCGCAACATGAATACCCGAAATCATTGGTTCTTCCACGCGGGCGCGCGTTTCTCCAAGAATGCGTTGACGCCCTCGCGTTGATCTTCCGTACTGAACAAACCGACAAATTCATCGCGCTCAGCGACCAAGCCGCCGCTGATTGTGATATCGCGCGCGGTGTGGATCAGTCGCTTACAGGCGGCCACAGAGGAGGGTGATTGCTCGCCCACTTTCTGTGCTAAAGCGGTTGCGGCGGCCAAGGCCGCGCCCGTGTCGACCACCTCTTCGACCAAGCCGAGGGCGCAGGCTTTCTCCGCTGACACGCGCTCACCGCACAAGATCATGCGTTTGGCCCAGCCCTCACCGACGAGCTGTGTCAGGCGCTGAGTGCCACCTGCACAGGGCAGCAAGCCAACCTTGGCCTCGGGCAGCGCTAATATGGCCTGCTGCTCCGCGATACGAATATCGCAGGCCAATGCCACCTCCAATCCACCGCCCATGGCGTAGCCATTCATTGCCGCAATCGATACTCCGCGGAAGTCGGCCAAGGTCTCAAAAGCCTCTCCGAAGGCGAGGCCGACATCGGCGGCCACCTGCGGATCACCACTCGCAAACTGGTTTAAATCCGCACCGGCTGAAAAAAACTTTTCACCGACACCCGTCAACACCAGTGCGTACACCTCGCGATCCTGATTCAGTGCTTCCACGACCGCTTTTAACGCCGGCAGGCTTTCCATATCCCAGGTATTTGCCGGTGGGTTGTTAATCGATACCGTGGCGACGTGATCACTCACTGTGACAAGGATTTTTTCTGAGGGGCTGATGCTCACTGTATAACCTCCAACGCGTTGTCCATCATTAAGCGGCGACCAATAATCACCCGCATGACTTCATTCGTACCTTCAAGAATTTGGTGAACCCGAGTATCGCGCACGTAGCGTTCCATTGGGTATTCACGGATGTAGCCATAACCACCAAATAGCTGCAATGCACGGTTGCACACCTCAAAGCCTACATCAGTGGCAAATCGCTTGGCCATGGCGCAATACGTGGTTGCTTGGGGATGTTTTTGGTCCAAATGACTCGCGGCGAGTCGAACCATCTGGCGTGCGGCCACCAGTTCGGTCAGCATATCGGCGAGAACGAACTGCGTATTTTGAAACTCAGCAATCGCTTGACCAAACTGTGAGCGCTCCTGGGTGTAGGCCGTCGCCGCCTCCATTGCACGCTGTGCAGTGCCTACCGAGCAAGTTGCTATGTTGAGCCGGCCACCATCGAGACCCTCCATCGCAATCGCAAAGCCCTGCCCCTCCTCGCCCAGTCTGTGACTCACGGGCACCGTCACATTGTCGAAGTTGATCATCCGGGTGGGCTGCGCATTCCAGCCCATCTTCGCCTCCTTCTTACCGTAGCTGATGCCAACGCTATCGGCGGGAATCAGTAACGCAGTAATGCCTCGCGAGCCGGTATCAGCCGTGCGGCACATGACGACCAATACGTCGGTCTCGCCCGCGCCAGAGATGAATACTTTACTGCCATTCACGCGGTAATGATCGCCATCGCGGACCGCGGTAGTACGCAAACTGGCAGCATCGGAGCCAGCGCCAGGCTCCGTCAAGCAATAGGAGGCAAGCTTTTGCCCTGCAGCGAGATCAAAACACCAGGTGTCAACGACTTCGGGGCGACAATAGCGACCCACCATGGCGGTGGCCATATTGTGGATCGTTAGAAACGCCGCAGTGGCGGTGCACCCCTTGGCCAGCTCCTCAACAATCAGACTGGCGTCGAGTCGGTTCATACTCAGCCCGCCAGCAGCCTCTGGGGTATACATCCCCATGAAACCGAGTGCGCCCGCGGCGCGCAGCGCGTCCTTCGGGAAGTGCGATGTTTCGTCCCAGCTTGCAGCAAAAGGCGCGAGAGAACCCTCGGCGAAAGCGCGCGCGCTCGCGACATAGGCCTGTTGCTCCTCTGACAGATTAAAATCCATGTCGGCACATCTCCACTTGACTCACAGCATGACAAAACGGGTAGGGTAATCGCATCACGACCTCAATTCTGAGTGAAAAGTCCACGCGCGTTAAGACGGCTCACTGACGCAGGCCCCAGCTCGCGCAACGCGATCTCGGTGCCTTGTCTTTCAGTCATGCCTTTCAGACACAGCGCTGTCAAACACTTGCTATCGGACCTCGAGCACAGCAACACGCCGCAGAACCTCACCGCACAACCGCGGATCGCATTGTCGCACAGGGACCACGAATCATGCGACGCCAGCTCAATAGTTGGCATACCAGAGCGCGACAAATAGTAGATGAACAAGGCATACTATCTTGAGAATTCAAGATGAGATTGCGCCGTCGTGGAATTGATTCATCGTTTTGCCCAAGGCTTCTCCGAGGTCATCAGCGCCGAGGGTGCCGAAGACACCGCGGCAGCACTCGTTCGGGTGCTCAAGGCACTGACCGGTGCCGATGACGGGTCGGTACTGCACTACGCGGATGGTCGACTGCCAGAAATCGCCTATGCGCAGCCTGTTGCCAGCTTAGGCCACACCACCTTAGACGCTTACCTCTCCGGTCCCTTCCTGCTAGATCCGTTTTATCGCGCCGCGGCCATCGACCGACGCTTCGGTGTCTTTCGCCTGAGCGAACTCGCACCTAAAGGATTCAAGGAGAGTGAGTACTACCGCAGTTGGTACCGCAACTGTGGCTACCAAGATGAGTGCGGTCTGTTGATTTCGCTCAATGACGGGGGATTTATCAATATTGCGCTGGGATTGACCGAGGCCAACGCACGCTTTGGCAAACGTCAGGCGCAGTTGCTGAGCGCGATCCTCCCCAGTGTTGCCGCAATCTGCCAACAACGTTGGGCAAAAGCGCAAAATACTAGCTCCCCAGCGGGCCTCAGGGAGCAGCTACACGCGTCGTTAGCGGCTTTTGGAGACAGCGTGTTAACACGCCGCGAGCGTCAGGTGACTGAGTTGGTTTTGCTGGGGCACAGCACGCGCATCATTGCCGAAAAACTGGGCATATCCAGTGAAACAGTGAAACTGCATCGCAAACACGCCTATGCCAAACTTGACGTGTCGTCTCAGGCAGAACTGTTTTATCTGTTTATGGAGGCGCTCGCGCACAGTGCGGGTCAGTCGAGCGAGATTCAAGATCCGCTGATTGCCTACCACGCGAAACCCAGCACATGACAAAAGCGCTCGACAATTTACTCGCCGAGGGTTTTCAAGCCCTGAACCGCGGTGACATCGCGGCGGCTGGCAAGGCCTGCGAGCAAGCACTTGCGCTCGATGCCAATGCCGTGCAAGCGCACTTTCTGGTAGGTCTTGTCGCACTCGAGGGCAAAGAGCGTCCGGTTGCGCACCGCGCTTTTAAGTCGGTGGTGCAACTCGATCCAGACCACGCCGCCGCTTGGGCGCACCTGGCTCGGCTTAATGCCTCGGAGGGGCGCGTCAGTGCTGCGGAGGCAGCCTTGAAAGAGGTGCGACGCATCCAGCCCACCGATGCCGTGGTGCTCGATCTGACGGGTATGGTTCTCAATCAACTCGGCGAATATGATGCGGCGAAAGCGTTTTTCGCGCGCGCGAATACCACGTCACCAGGGCATCCTAACTACATGATGAACCTGGCGAACGTCCTCGTATTTCTCGGCGATCTGAAGATGGCGGAAAACATCTATCGCGATGTCATCGATCGAGACTTCAACAACCCGCAAGCGCACTGGGGCCTAGCCAATACCGTCAAAGCGACCGATCAGGCACACATCGAACGCATGATGAGTCTGCTCTCGCGTCATACCCAAAACCCCAGGGGTACCGCCTTCCTGCAGTACGCGATCGGGAAGGAGTCGGAGGACCTCAAAGACTGGCCTCACGCGTTTTCAGCCTTCGCTGCAGGCGCGGCAGCGCGTCGGCAAGTCGTTGCCTTCGATGAAGACGCCGAAATCGACATGTTTGACTCTATCAAAGCCACCTATGATCAAAGTTGGCTCCAGACACAGGCGCCGGGGCATCCCAGCGATGCACCTATCTTTGTATTGGGTCAACCTCGGACTGGCACCACGCTCATCGAGCGAATCATCACCAGCCACTCCCAAGTCCATTCAGCCGGTGAACTGCAACAGTTTGGTCTCGCCATGCGACGGCTCTCAGGCTTCTCAGACCCGAAGCGCTTCAGCGCTGAGTTGTACACCCGCTCAGCCAAATTGGCAGCGCCGCAATTAGGCGCCATGTACCTCAATACGAGTGCGCGCATGCGCGGTAAATTGCCGCGATTTGTCGATAAGTTGCCGGTAAATTACCTAAACATCGGATTAATACTAGCCAGCCTGCCAAACGCCAAAATCGTGCATTTGGTGCGCAACCCCGCGGATGCCTGTTTTGCGAGCTTCAAACAACTGTTCGCTGACGCCTACCTACACTCCTATGATCAGCGCGAAATGGCGCGCCACCACCTGCGCTACCTCGATCTCATGGCGCATTTCCGCGAACAATTCCCAGGCCGCATCATTGACATCCGTTACGAGGATGCGGCGAGCGATCTCGAGCCCCATGCGCGCCGCCTGATTGAGGCCCTCGAATTACCTTGGGAGGATGCGTGTCTGAGCTTCCACGAGAGTGACAAGGGTGTCGCTACGGCCAGCGCGGCCCAGGTCCGCGAGCCCGCGCATACACGCTCCGTCGGCCGTTGGCGACGATATGAAGAGGCACTTGCACCCATGCTTGACGTGTTGCGCGCAGGCGGTGCACAGATCGACTGAGCGCTGGCACTAGAACGTGTGATTTTCTTACTCTTTTTGCTGTAACAAATGCTGTACAAGCACCCACTTTTTACTGAAACTTTGCGTAGCCGAAGCTGAAGACTGCCTTGCAGTCGCAGCACATCGTATTGCCAACGACAATGGTAATCGCTGCGCCAAAAGCAATGCATGAACAACGTTAGAGCAACAAAAGAGCAATGAAAGAACAATGAGAGAAACACGAAGGATCGAGGAGTCCCTTATGACAAAGATCTGCCCCAACAAGAACAGCCTAACCGTCCGCCGTACGGCCCTGCCACTCGCTGTTTCAGCAGCACTGATAGCACCGCTGCCGAGCTGGGCACAAGAACTGGAGGAAGTGGTTGTCACAGCGACCAAACGTGAAGAATCTGTCATGGATGTGCCACTCGCGATCACCGCGCTGTCCGGCAACTTTATTGCAGACACGAACCTCAATGACGTCAAAGACTTAATCGCCTACACCCCGGGCGTCACGGGTAACTCGCAAGACTCCTATATCGATGCGGTCAGCATGCGCGGTGTGCGCACGCAAGACTTCGGCGTCGGTGGTGACCCCTCGGCAGCCTTCTTCAAAAATGACCTCTACGAGGGTCGAAACGGCCCCGTCGTGACCAGCCTCTTTGATATTGAGCGCGCGGAGATCCTGCGGGGTCCACAGGGTTTCTTGTTCGGTCGTAACTCGATCGGCGGTGCGTTTTCGGTGTACACCCGAAAAGCGGAGATCGGTGCTAGCGACGCCTACCTCGATCTTGACGTCGCCGAGCGCAACCACTTGGTCTTCGAAGGCGGTATCAACCTGCCTGTGAGTGACAACTTCGCGTTGCGCGTTGCCGCTTACTCGTCACAAGAGGACGGATTCGCCAAAAATGTGTTCTCTGGCAATAAAGAGATCGAGCACGACAAAACAGCGTTCAGGCTCTCTGCGACCTATGAGACGGACAATCTAACTGTGCAGGCCATGGCCGAGTACGAGGATCGTGACCAGTCAGGATCCATGTATCGCGCGATTGACGAAGGCGATATTTGGGAGACCTTTGACGCCTACATCGTTGATGACACCACCCTTGGCGGCAACAACCAGCAGATCGACTCAGATATCAGTCAAGGTGATGCCGACAATGGCGAAGTGACCACGCTGGGCTTGCGCATCGACTACGACTTGGGCTTCGCCACCTTGACCTCCAATACCGGTTACAAGGATCACGATTACTTCTACAGCGAGGATTACGACGGCACGCCGCTGAACATCAACAACTTCTCATTCCGCCAAAGCGGAGACTACTTCCAGCAGGAGTTGCGACTGACCTCAACCAGTGACGGCCCCCTTGCCTGGTATGCTGGTGTATCGTACTACCGCGAAGAGCTGGATGCTCAGTTTACCAACGTCGGCTCAGAAGACCTGATGTGCCAGTACTATTTAAATAGTTACTACGACAGCTATTATCAGGAGTATTACGGCTACAGCTATATCCCAGGTTTTGCGGGCTGCGCAGAGGTACCTTACTACTACGATTTCTATCCATCAGCCGATGGTAATCTCACAGAAACGGGTCTGATCCGCGGGAAATACACAGGCTGGGCGAGCTATGTGAATCTCGCTTACGATGTATCTGACACCGTCAATGTCGAAGTCGGTGTGCGCTACACCAAGGACGACAAAGATTTCGCCACTTGGGTCGTGGAACCGGAGAGCTACCTGGGCCCGTACTTCATCTATGGCTTTGCCACTGATGGCTACATCAGCGATAGCAAGAGCTGGAACGACACCACTGTGCGCGCCATGATCACCTACACACCCGATGATGATGCGATGTTCTATGCAAGCTATACGCAGGGCTTCAAATCAGGTGGCTTCGGCAGCTTCTGGATTGAAGACGCGGTCGGCAATGTACCCGCCTATGAAACGGGCATTACACAAGGTGACGGTTATCTGCCAGGCACCTTTGAGCCTGAGACTGTCGATTCATTTGAACTGGGTATGAAAACCTCATACCTCGATGGTCGCGGTAATTTGGATCTGACCGTCTTCCTGTACGACTACAAAGACATGCAGGTCATTAACTATGTCGCCGTGGAAGAGACGGGTGCCTTTGCAGGGCGTGTACTTAACGTCGGTCAAACCGATGGCTTCGGTGTCGAAGCCGCAACGACGGTTGCCCTCAACGACAACTTCACACTGTATCTGGCCGCCAGCTACCTCGATACCGAGGCTACCGGCATTCAGGATATCTGTGGACTTGAGGATGCGGATGGCTGTGAAGGACGCAAGTTGTTCTGGGCACCCGATGTCACCGTTGCCGGCAAGCTTGACGCTTACTTCCCGCAAGGTAACGGCGCGATCACCGGTAGCTTCGAGATGTCTTATGAGAGCAAGCGCGGCGGTGGCTGGGAGAGCAACCCCGAGGGCATCATTGATGCCTACACGATGTCCAACCTCCGTGTGGGCTTTGAGTCGAATGACAACTGGTATATCGGCGCCTACGTCGAGAATGTCTTCGACGAATTCACTTGGGATGGTTACAACGCCAACGGTGGTGCGCTACCCTCACACTTCTTTGGTCCGATGCGACCGAGAACAGTCGGCGTGCGCGCGAGCCTGAACTGGGATTAATCGAAGTCCGCCTGAAAACGCCCTTCGGGGCGTTTTTTGTGCCTGACGTTTCGGGCCAACGCCATCGATCGACTACTGATCTAGCCCGATCAGCTGGGCGCGCAAGGCAGGTCGCGTCGTATCGGGCGAAAGCCAAATAGCCAGAAAAGCACTAGAGAAGTCAGGATCGTCAATCTCGCCCAAGATCTCGCCGTTGAGCGTAAAGATACCAAGTTCTTGAGCATTCACCTCGAAATGCAGTGCATCACCCGGCTGGACATCGGGCCACAGAGAGCGCAATTCGGAGAGCCATGCCAATTTCCGCGGATGGTCGATGCCCTGGGCTGACCACTCCTTCTCTGTTTGCTCAAGCAGCATGTCAGCGCGAATCGCCCGCCGGTAACGAATCTCTAATCTGAGCGGCCGAATACCGGGCCACCAATCGCCGTTAGGCGTCATCAGAGCAGAGTCGTAGATACGCCAAAACATGACACGCAAAGTCGCCTGACCGCGCTGCTGTAGCGGTGCCTCAATGGCACTGATCTGCATTGAGTCAGCCGTATTCTGGGCGCGTCCTAGGGGCGCCAACATCAGGGCGACCCATAGCAACACAAACAGTCTGTGATACCCGCTCGGCCGTCCTAGGTGTCGTGTCATGACCGCAACCTGTTGTCCAAACGAAACAACACAGGGAAAAGACAGGTCCAGACCAAGATCAGAATGGCCGCGGTGATCCACAGAGGCTGTGGAAAAACGACCGCACCCAGACGCTCGCCAATGCCGTAGTTAAAGGGAACCCCAAACCCGCCCACGACCGCTGCGAGCCAAGGGCGCGCAGCGAAAGCGCGCAGGCAACGCGAGAGGGTAGCGGCAAAGGCCAACCACAAAATGATCAACCATGGTGGTAACCACAGCGCATCGTTGAAATCGAAAATCCCTACCGCGGTGAGCACGCCGTCGATAGCAACGCCGGCAACCGCTATCCCGGCAAGCGCGCGTAACTCATGCCGAGGCCGACCGACCAACACAAGGTGCAGGGCAATCATGGCGAGGCCGATCACAATCTCAGGCGTCCGGCCAATGACGCAAATAAACCAAGTCAGCTGAAACCAGATGAGGTTAAACCAATCTCGCTCGGGCAATTCCCAGGCTCGCAGGCGTTGCCACAACGTTGTTGTCGTGTCATTCATAGCAGTAGATACGTTTGAGCATCGCGAGGCAGATCAATCCCGCTTCAACGATGCGTGCTCAGCCCCCGGCGCAAACTGAGGCGTTGCCGCGTTTAGCCATGAACGCCAAAGTGCTTTGCAGTCTGATCAAGCGCCGCGACCAACTTGGTCATGAGCTGGTCGATTTCAGCCTGCGTCGTTACAAAGGGCGGCGCCATGATCATGGCGTCCCCAGTTTGGCGAACCATCAAGCCGCTCGCGATGGCGCTGTCTCGACAAAACACCGCACCGGCCGATGCCGGTGCCAATCGTTCACGCGAGTGCTTGTCCCGCACCAACTCAACCGCCGCGACCAAACCTTGAGTGCGGACCTGACCGACGATTGGGTGATCGATCAAGGCGGCGAGCTGCTCGGCGAAGTAGGGTGCGAGCGTATTGGCTGCCTGCTCGGCGATACCCGTCTTTGCGTAAACATCGAGTGTCGCAAGCCCGGCCGCACAGGCCGCTGGATGTCCCGAATAAGTCAAACCGTGGGCGAACTCACCGCCACCCGATAACAGAACATCGGTGAGCTTATTACTGACGAGGGACCCACCCAGCGGGATGTAACCGTTGGTCACCGCCTTGGCAAAAGTCACCAGATCGGGCTCAGTATCATAGGTTTCGAAACCAAACCAACGGCCAGTGCGGCCAAATCCACAGATCACCTCATCAGAAATAAACAAAATATCGCGCTCCGCCAAAATACGCTTCACCTCTGGCCAGTAGCTATCGGGAGGCACAATCACCCCGCCCGCACCTTGGATCGGCTCGGCGATAAACGCGGCGACGTTGTCCTCGCCGAGTTCATCGATTTTGCGCTCAAGCTCTCTCGCTACTTGGATGCCAAAGTCATCTGGGCTGAGATCACCACCGAGCTCAAACCAGTGTGGTTGGTTGATGTGATGCACGTAGTTGAGCCCCATCGTTTGCGCATGCATCGCACTCATGCCGCCAAGGGAGCCGGCTGCGATGGTACTGCCGTGATAGGCATTGCGCCGACTGATGATCTGCTTCTTGTTCGGCTTGTCGAGCAAATCGAAGTAACGATGGACCAATTTGATTTGTGTGTCGTTGGCCTCGGAGCCCGAGTTGGTGAAAAACACATGATCAAATCGCGCGGGTGCAGCAGCCGTCAAACGCGCTGCAAGCTCGACCGCTGGCTGATTCGAACATTTAAAAAAGTTGTTGTAGAACGGGAGTTGGTCAAGCTGACTCGCGATTGCGGCCTTGATTGAATCCTGACTGTAGCCGAGATTACAACACCACAAACCCGACATGCCGTCCTGGATCTGATTGCCGTCGGAGTCATAGATGTAGACGTGCTCCGCGCGACTATAAATGCGGCCTCCATGGCTCGCATAGTCGGCAAAATCGGTAAATGGATGCAGATGATGCGCCTGATCTAACTGCCGTAGCGTGGCGGTATCGAGTGGGTTGTTCACGGTCTTGCCCTCCTAGAGTCCAAACATTGTTCCACAATGCTCGACATCTCGCGTTAACCCTTTGGGAGGGTACTGCATCCCCCCTTTGCGAGTAGACACCGCCGCGGGAAGTGCGCAAACTGATGCTCTGCACAAGGATTTCAGCATGCTACCTAGAACCGATGAGAACTACCGTGGCCTAACCTACCCTTGGGGAAGGCTTGGTGCACCCGAGCCCGAAACGCCAGTAGCGATTGCCGATGGGGTTTGGTGGGCGCGATTCCCCATGCCCGGCGGGCTCGATCACATCAATATTTGGTTACTTGAAGATGAGGACGGCTGGACGGTAGTTGACACCTGTCTCAACCTCGACGATGCCAAAGCGCAGTGGCAGTCGCTATTTCAAGGTTTTATGGGCAACAAGCCGGTTAGGCGCGTCATTTGCACGCACTTACACCCCGATCATATTGGGCTCGCAGGCTGGTTATGTGAGCAGTTCGACTGCCCGCTGTGGATGACCGGGGAAGAGTACCTGTTGGGAAGGCTAATGACCGGCTACACCGGACAAACTGTGCCGGCCGTCGCCGAGGCCTTTTACCGCCGTATTGGTTTTAGCGAAAAGCAACTCGATGATTACCGCACTCGCTTCGGAAGTTTTGGCGAGTACGCCTATCCACTGCCGCACCAATACCGGCGCATGGTCGACCGCGAGACCTTATCGATTGGGGGGCGCTATTGGCAGGTGATTGTCGGACGGGGCCACTCTCCCGAGCACGCCAGCCTCTATTGCCCCGCACTCAAACTGATCATTTCTGGCGACCAGATTCTGCCGCGGATTACACCCAACGTGTCGGTATTCCCCATGGAGCCTGAGGGCAACCCGCTCGAGGACTGGCTCAACTCTTGTGCGCGCCTTATCGGCATTCTGCCGGACGACCTCCTGGTATTGCCGGCTCACCAAGCGCCTTTTACGGGGATACGCGCTCGGCTGAATCAGATTATCGATAGCCATCGTATGGCGCTGGCGAGACTGTATGAGCAGCTAGCAACACCCCATAACCTGCTCGATCTTTTTGACTGCATGTTTGGGCGTACGATTCGCGAGGAAGAGATTCAAATGGCAACCGGCGAGACACTCGCTCACCTCAACTACCTATTGGCACGAGGCAATATTCGGCGCTATGTCGATGATGGCGGTTTACTGAGCTACGTCGCCGATGCCGATGCGCGCTACATCGATACCGACGATGCTCATTAACCGACTGAAAACATGGTTTTTGCGACGCCTATACCGGTATATGAATCGCAAGGCATGGCAAGACCATCTACTGCCACCAACCGATGTCAGCAATCTGCGAATTAACCTGGGAGAACAAGTCGTCCCGCTGCGCGTTTACCACGGAAGCGGTGATCGGCCGTTAATCATTTACTTCCACGGCGGTGGCTGGGTCATCGGTGACGTCAACACGCACGACCCTTTTTGCAAAATCTTAGCGGACCGCAGCGACGCGACGGTGATCTCAGTCGACTATCGGCTTGCACCAGAACATCCGTTTCCCGCCGCACACGACGACTGCCTCGCGGCAAGTCGTTGGATTTTGGATCATCTCAATGCGCTGCCGCCAAACAACGGCAAGGTGGTACTGTCCGGCGATAGCGCAGGCGGCAACCTGGCCATCTGTACCGCGCTCGCATTGCATGGAGAGCCGCGCTTAAGTGGCTGCCTGGCGATCTATCCCGCCATCACCCACTATCACGCTGGACTGAAGTCCTATACTGAGCACGCAAAAACAGGTCCGCTGACCACACCGATCATGCGCTGGTTCATCGACACCTATCTCGCCGATACAGCGCCGGCCGACCCGAGCACAGAACGTATTTTCCCCGGACGCAGAACCGGATTTCAGGGCTTACCGCGAACTCTGATCGTCACCGCCGAGCGAGATCCGCTACGAGATGACGGCAAACGTCTCGCCTTGCATCTCCAAAAAGCGGGCGTTGATGTAACCCATCAGCATTTCCCGAATGAAGCGCATGGCTTCGCCTGCTCCGAAGGTCCCACTGAGGGTCATGACGCGTTCATGGCGCTGGCCACGCGTTGGTTGCGCGAGGGCTTTAATCGACCGGCGTCAACCGTTCAAGAATCGCTCGCATTTCCTGAGCCGCCAGCAAGCGGGGAGTAGGGTAGCTATCGCCCTCATCAATCGCTGCATCAATCACCGCAGAATACAAAGCAGGCGATAGTCCTTTGACCGTCGGTGATAAGCCCACGTCGGCAATCAAGGTGCGCACTGCCGCACGAAAATCAGCGGCGCTCTGGGCTTCGTCCGCGGCTTGGGATACGCCGGTGGCAACGGCGAGCTCCGCAAGCTGACGCTGGATGATCTCGCCATAGCAATCGAGCACCTCAGGTAACACCACAGCATTTGCCGCGCCGTGTGGCGTGCCGCACTGGGAACCCAATTGATGCGCAATGGCGTGAACATTGCCCACGTTCACTTGATTGATAGCAATGCCACCCCAATACGCCGCCATCGCCATACCCATTCGTGCCTCGAGGTTATCCGGCTCCGCCATCGCTGTGCGCAACCAACGGAATACACCTTGAACGGCCAAGCTCGCCGCTTCCGTTCGATTCCCGCGCTCCCAGACGCCGATATACGCCTCGATACCATGCGTTAACGCGTCAATACCGGTCGCTGCAGTCACTGAGGGCGGCATGGCAGTCATCAGCGCTGGATCAAGTGCTACCGCTTTGGGTAGCAGAGGTTGGGATCCCATGATCTGTTTTCGATGGTTGTCGGGATCGGTAATGACCGCCCCCATGGTTGCCTCGCTACCGGTACCTGAGGTCGTCGGAATGACAAAAAGCGGTGCGATCTCCTCCGGCGTCTTGTTAAACCCTGCCCAATCACGAGGATCATCATCGCTGAACCGCGTCGCTGCGATAATTTTCGCAGCATCGATGGCCGAGCCCCCACCGATTGCCAGAACTGCTGTGGCGCCAGCTTGAGCTAGCGCCACAGCGCCCGCATCGATCACGTGATACGACGGGTCGGGCTCGACGCGATCAAACCAATGCACCGTGACCCCAAATTCAGACAGGCTCTCACAAGCAAGATCAGCAATACCTAGCGCCTTCAGTGGGCCATCGGTAACGACCAATACGCTTTGATGACCGAGCCCCGCGATATGAGAGCAGAGTTCCCGAGAACTACCCTGACCCGCGAAAGCCAAATGTTGCGCATTGGCTTTCTTCCCGACCAACAGCTTCATCAAATTAATCGACAGCGATCGAGTCGCTTTTCTCAGTATCATGGGTTTTGTCATGGGACATACCTTTGCGATCATTGTCGTCGCAGTGTAGCGTGCGCAGCTGTCGCACTCCTAGACCCAAATAGATGATGTTGCTTTGAACGCAAGGACATGACATGCAAAGACAGTTCATTACCATTGAAAGCCCAGATAGCCTGGTGCTCGCCAAGGACACCATCGCTCATCCTCAGCCCCATGAAATTCAAATCGATGTCGCCTTTGCAGGAGTCAATCGAGCGGATTTACTGCAACGGATTGGGCTGTATCCGCCACCCGAGGACGCCTCACCGATCATGGGACTCGAAGTATCGGGCACGGTCAGTCAGCTTGGCGATCAGGTTGAGGGCATCGCTTTGGGAGATCGCGTGTGTGCGCTGTGTCATGGCGGCGGCTACGCCACGCGGGTCAATGTTGATGCCGGCCACGTGCTCAGCATCCCTGACACGATCGATCTTGATATCGCCGCCGCACTACCCGAGGCACTGCTCACCGTATGGGCTAATGTCTTCGAACGTGGCGCACTGCAACCGGATGAGACCGTGCTGATTCACGGCGGTGCGAGTGGTATCGGCTCGATCGGTATACAGATGGCCCAGGCACTGGGCCACCGTGTACTGTCGACCGCAGGGGGTGCTGAGAAATGCTCTAGGGTTGAAGCGCTTGGTGCGGCGTTTTGCGCAGACTATCAGTCGGAAAACCTCCTCGAACAGTTTCAAGAAAGGGGCTATGCCGGACAAATCGATGTGATTCTCGATGTCGCTGGCGGCGATTTTGTCGACCTCAATTTTGATTTGGCTGCCGTGGATGGCCGTGTGGTTTGTATTGGCATGATGCGTGGCGGGGAGGCAACGATTGGCATCGGCAAAGTGTTTATGAAACGACTGACGCTCACCGGTAGCACCCTGAGACGAATGAGTCACCAGGACAAGCGCGACAGTTTCAACGCGATTCGTGCACGCGTGATGCCCGAGGTCGCTGCCGGTCGCATCAAGGGCCTGATTGCCGAGACCTTCCCCTTAGAAAAAGCACTTGAAGCGCATACCACAATGCAGAAAGGTCAGCACATTGGCAAGATCGTACTTGAAATGCCCAAGGAGTCTTAGGTCCGAGCCGCTAAGAAGCAGTCGTCAATCGCGCAAATAAGAACCCGCCTAGCGCGCCTGCGAGACCCTGCCCGATGAGACCGGAAAGCGTCCGCGCGGCGGCGACGCCTTGTAGACCGAGCGCCACCTCCATAACCGACAACAAGGCCACCACAGCGATAAAGCCCGCGAGCGTTAGCCAGTATGGTCGAGGCAGTTGCCAGCGTCGCTGACTCCACTGACCTACCCAGAGCCCGATCAGCAACGCGATGCACATCAATGGCAAATAAGAGCCTGCCATACCCATCAAGTCATGCCAAATCGCCGCGATGCGATCGTCAAACGACACAGGGACGCCGAAACTGGCCACGTGATCGAGTACGCCCCATGTGCCCAAAGCGACCGCAGCGATATAGGCTACTATGACCGACGGAAAAAAAGCGCGCATAAGTTTTAACATAGAGACTCCCAGCGACCATGGACTACAGCTTCAGGTGACGTTTTCAAACGGCTCTTTCAAATGGCCTTATCAAATAGCTCTCTCAAAAGGCTCTCTTGAAACACTCTTTCAAAAGACATCTCAAACGACACGCTTGCCGAAGAGATTGCTATAGTAACAGCGTCACCACAATGTCAGTGTACCGGAGTTCACAGGGCGGCCAATAGGAGTGTTCCCCATGCTGATTCACATCGCACGCAAGCTACTTATCTTGATCCTCATTGCTTCAATGCGCTACGCGTATGCTGTGGACTATCAGGTAGAGGTCATCGCCGAGGGTCTGGATTATCCTTGGTCGATTGCGCAACTGGATTCTGGCGAATTTTTGGTGACACAAAAGTCTGGGAGCTTGCTGCGCATTGATCTCGAGGGGGGGACCCACCTGATCAGTGGCACACCACCGGTCTACTATAAAAGTCAGGGCGGCCTGATGGAGGTTCGCCTGCATCCAAGCTTTCGCGACAATCGATGGGTCTATCTGTCGTGGTCGGGCGGCGACGCGGCGCAAAACCGTACGACCGTGGGTCGAGCACGATTGATCGATGATGCATTAGAGAATCTTGAGATTATCCTCGAGGTGAGCCCCGACAAAGACACCGCTGCCCATTACGGCGCCAAACTGGCCTTCGCGACCGATGGCGCGCTGCTGGTGAGTGTCGGCGAGGGCTTTCAATACCGTGAGCAGGCCCAATCTCTCGACTCGGAGCTCGGTAAACTGCTGCGAGTGAATGACGATGGTAGCCCGCGAGCAGACAACCCCTTTCCTAATCGCGCGCCCCGAGTTCTGAGCTATGGTCATCGTAACCCTCAGGGCCTCGCCGTTGATGCTGAGACTGGCACCATCTGGATGACTGAGCATGGTCCCCGAGGCGGCGACGAACTCAATCGAATCGAGGCAGGCAAAAATTACGGCTGGCCGGCAATCACCTACGGTGTGGACTACTCGGGAGCGGTGATATCGCCCTTCACCGAGGCTGAGGGAATGATGCAACCGGTCACCTACTGGGTGCCCAGTATTGCCACCTCAGGACTGGCGATTTACCGCGGCGATCAGTTCCCAGCGCTGTCCAACCAGCTCTTAGTGGGCGCCTTGCGCGATAGAAAACTATTCGCCCTCAATGTGTCAGACGCGGGCGTAGAGCAAACGGAGCCCTTCCCAGAGCTCGAGGGACGTGTGCGAGATATTCGGGTTTTCAGCGACGGCGCAATTTATGTGGTGACCGATGAGGGCGCTGTGCTACGCATCAGCGCTGCCAAAGCAACACCCTAAATCACCAGCTATAGCCGAAGCGAAATTTATACGCTTGATCGACTTTATCAGTACCGGCCGCGGCACCGCCGTCATAGTTCACAATCAGTTCCGTAGCCGCCTCCAGGCCGAGCACGAAGGGGAAGGAGAGCCCAATCGTGGTGTTCAGAATCGGTTGATTACTGTGCTGAAGGTTCAAAATCCCCACATGGGTCAGATACAGCCGCGAGTCAAAACCAAGCGCATCACTTTCGCCGGTCAAGTTCCAGTTGAGACCGGGATAAGTGGTGTCATCGGCGATACGAAAATCGGTGTCAACATAGACCGCTCCGATTTCTCCGTCTAAAGAACCCCAATGATTGTCGAATAGCTGACGACCAAAATAAGGCCCGAGATAGGTCCGCAAACGAATATCGGCGAGTGCATCGGCCTCTACCGAAGCATTGAGGCCAAGATAATCTTTGGGGTCACTCAGAAAATAATCATATTTGCCGATAATCTCCCAGCGGTCCGCAGTCAGGCTGGATTGCTGCTCGATTTGCGTCTGGCCTTGTTCGTCGATCGTTTGCACCAACTTGACTGTGTCATCTCGCTCAATCTTTCCGCGCACTGTGACTCGATCTCGGATACTCTCAAACTGACTATCTGCCGTGATGTCGAGCTGATCGGAGATGGTATTACCGCGATTAAAGGCCAATGCCGCACCCGCGGACCCTTGCCACTGATACCCCTCTCCTTTTTGCCAATCCTCAGGGTCCATCATGGCAATCGCATCGATAGGGATAACTTCACCACCTAGGGACAATTGGCCGCTTGAAACAACCATTTCAGGCACGGTAACGACGCGCTGATCATCGAGCAAAAGCTCCGCTTCTATCGGCTGGTTCGCCTCCGCAATCAGCGTCGCGTCAACTTTCAATCCGCTGGCAAAAGCCGTGTCGATGATTAAATGATCCTCCTCATAACCGCGGATCGTGCCCACAAGGATGGAACCGTCGGTCAGATGAATCGGGCTTGGCACGGTATCGTCGCGACTAAAACTGGTCGCGCTACAAAGAAACATGTAAAGCACGATAATAAAATGGACTAAAGAGCGGTCGAACCGCGTTCGGATGGTTATCATAGGGGCTGTTTTACTTTGGACTTGTGCACGAGCACGGTACTGTACGCGATCTCGAGCAATTTTTAAAAGAGTCAGCCGAACTCTGTCTACCGCAACAGGAATGATTAGCGATGAATACCTCGACCGCATCACAACATGATTTTGACTTACTGGTCATCGGTGCAGGCTCAGGTGGTGTCCGCGCCGCACGCATGGCCGCCTCTCTCGGTGTCCGAGTTGGCATTATCGAAGACCGGTGGCTTGGAGGTACCTGTGTCAATGTGGGCTGCGTTCCCAAAAAGCTTTACGTTTACGGCAGTGAGTACAGCAAGGCCTTTGAAGACGCTGCGGGGTTCGGCTGGCACACTGCGCCCTCACAGTTTGATTGGGCAACATTACGGGATAACAAAAAAACAGAGATCAGTCGACTCAACGCGGTCTACGAGCGGCTGCTGACTCAGGCGGGTGCAACGCTGATCGAGGGGCGAGGGCACCTCATCGATGCGCACACCGTCGCTGTTGGGGAACAACACTACACCGCGGAGAAAATCCTCATAGCGACCGGGACATGGCCGCAGATACCAAAATTCCCCGGTCACGAATTGGCACTGACTTCGAACGAAATCTTCGACCTCGATACGTTTCCAGAGCGCATCGTGGTGCTGGGTGGCGGTTACATCGCGAGTGAATTCGCAGGCATATTCAACGGCCTCGGTGCGGAGGTCACCCAACTCTACCGCGGCGAATTATTTATGCGCGGCTTCGATAACGATGTACGAGAGTTTGTGGCGGTCGAGATGCGAAAATCTGGGATTGATCTTCGGTTTAATGCCAATATCGCCTCAATCGCGCGACATACTGAGGGGCTTCGGGTCACACTTCTAGACGGCTCACTCCTGTATGCGGACGTGGTGCTGTGTGCGGTGGGACGCCAGCCCAACATCGCAGGACTCAATCTCGAAGCCACCGCCGTGACATTGAACGATCGCGGATTTATTGCAGTCGACTCACAGTTCCGCACTACAGAGCCCAGTATTTTTGCTTTGGGTGATGTGACCGGAGGACCGCAACTCACGCCGGTGGCCCTCGCCGAGGGCATGGCCTTTGTCCGAACCCAATGGGGTGATAGCTCGCAGAGCGTCGACTACGACTTCATCCCAACCGCTGTATTTTGCCAACCCAATGTCGGCACTGTCGGACTGACAGAAGAAGAGGCGAGAGCGCGCTTGGGTGCCATCCGACTGTATCGCTCCGATTTTAAGCCCATGAAACACACGCTCAGTGGTCGCGATGAACGCACATTAATGAAACTGATCGTCGACGATGCCTCTGATCGCGTCGTGGGACTCCATATGGTCGGGCCCGATGCGGGAGAGATTGTCCAGGGCATGGCAATCGCCATGCGAGTGGGCGCGACCAAAGCAGATTTCGATAGTACCATTGGCATTCATCCGACTGCGGCTGAGGAATTTGTCACCATGCGCGAGGCCGTAGCCTAAGCCATGACACTGTCAGCCCTTGATATTGTGCTGCTACTCGCTGCCGGGTTGTTTGGTGGCGCGATCAACGTCATGGCCGCTGGCGGCTCTGTGATTACCGTGCCCGTCATGATTATGCTTGGCGTACCCGGACCCATCGCCAACGGCAGCAACCGCATCGCCATCATCGCGCAGAATATCGCCGCCACTCGCACGTTTTTTAGCCGTGGCGTCCGCGATTTACGCCTCAGTATCACCCTCGCCATTGCCACACTGCCTGGCGTGATTTATGGCGCCTGGCTCGGTGCCGAGCTCGATGCGCAATACTTCAACTACCTATTGACCGGTGTGATGGTCACTGTGCTTTTCTTTGTGTGGCGACCGGTTCCAACGATCAAGAGCGGCAATCAAGCCATGTCGTCCTCGCAATGGTGGGCAGGCCACCTCCTCATGGCGGTCATCGGTTTTTGGGGTGGAATCATTCATATCGGCATCGGATTTTTGATGATGCCGATTCTCAATCGAGTGATGGGGCTCGACCTCATTACCACCAACATGCACAAATGCCTCATCGTATTGCTATACACCGTGATTGCGCTCGGCGTCTTCGCCTACCATGGCGAAGTGTACTGGTTGATTGGCATCGTCCTCGCCATCGGCAACACAATCGGGGGACATTTGGGTGCTCGATGGACCATGCGCTTAAGTGAAGCGACGCTCAGGAAGATCATCGTCGCAGCGATTCTTTTGCTCATTGCAAAGCTACTGCTCTTCCCCTAAACGCGTCGTTCAGCATAAACCTCCGGGTTGGCACAAAACGGCAGGGCCTCGCCCGCAAGCCCCAACCGCAAGTTCTGCAACGCACGCTGCAACATGGCGGCGCGCGTTGCCGCCGTCGCACTGCCGATATGTGGCGCCATGACAACGTTATCCAAAGTCAGTAGAGGGCTCTGGGGCGGCAGCGGTTCGCGCGCGTAGACATCGAGTCCTGCTTGCAGACGACCCGACTGTAGCGCTGCGATCAGGGCAGTCTCGTCGACCAAGCCGCCGCGCGCGGTATTAATCAAAGTCGCGCCCGGTTTCATCAGGCTGATTCGTCCTGAGTCCATCAATTGATAAGTCTCCGGGACCAGGGCCGTATGTAAGGACACGATATCAGCCGTCGTCAAAAGCGCATCTAGATCGACGATCTCGACACCGGGAACAGATCGAGGCGTTCGGTTCCAACCCAACACGCGAGCACCGAACCCCTGCAAACGACGGGCGACGGCTTGCCCTATCGCACCCAGACCGACCAAGCCCACCGTGGCGCCACTGAGGTCCGTACCGAGGAAAAACCCCGTTGTCCAGCCCTCTCCCCACTGGCCACTGCGAATCAGCCGATCACCCTCGACCAGTCGGCGACAACTGGCCAACATGAGGCCAATGGCAAGATCTGCGGTGCTGTCGACCAGCACGCCCGGGGTGTGACCCACAGCGACTCCCCGCGACGTCGCGGTCTCAAGATCGATATGATCGACCCCAACGGATACGCTGGACAACACCTTTAGCCGCGGTGCCTGCGCGAATACCTCGCGGTCAAAGGCTGTCGTCAACGTACACAGCACGGCATCAGCCTCTTTGAGTACCGAGCACCATTGTGGGTTTGAGAGACTCGCCTCACCTTGAAATTGGAGCATACGCACGTCACCGAAGGTCGCATCCAATAGCTTATCGGCGAGCGGCAGCGTCAAGAGCACAGTCTGTGGCACGGGTTATCTCTCTTTAGTCATTCGGCCTTCGCAATTCGGCCTTCGTCATTCGGCCTTCGTGATTCGCGGATCATCAGTCTTGCCGCCGGTTCCTAGTTTTAGCCTACAAACGGGTCCTCTGCGAATCTTGTGGGTGATAACGACAACAGCAGTAGAAGTCCAACGACGAGCGCATTCATCCACCAAGCGCCACGAAAACCAAAGACTTCAAACCACACTGCGGTTGTGAGCGGCCCCAAAATACGCCCAACAGCCGCAGCCGCAGCCGTCGTGCCCATCATTTGCCCCCGCGCTTGCGCCGACACCCAGCTGCTGGCAATCGTATTCAGTACCGGCAGACACAGTGTTGCGCCAGCAAAACAACAAAACAAAGCGGCGGGCCCCCAGGGTAACAGCGTGAAGCTACCTCCTAACGCCATCGCACTGGCAAAAACCACCGCGCCGCTGCGCAACACGGGTTTCAACCCGAACCGCTGTGTTAGCACACCCAACAGTCCACCTTGGACAATAATCATGACCATGCCCGCGCCACCAAAGAACAAACCCACTTCGTGGGGACCCCAGTCATACAGTTGGTGCGCCCAGACAGGAAACAAATAAATACAGGCGCTATAGGCCATGGTGTGACAGACGAACTGGGCCATTAAAAGCCACGCCTCCTGTCGCTGAATAAACTGCAGTACACCGTCTGCTCGCTGAGGTTCTCGCGCGGCCTCTGTTGCAGGTTTACGCTCCACTGGTAACAACACTGCGGCCGCTAACATCGCGGCCAAGGACAGTCCACAGGCAAACCATGCCGGCCGAGCAAATCCCTGCGCATCACCCGCCAGTAAACCGCCCAGCACGGGGCCAAGCACCAAACCCACGCCAAAAGCAGTACCGACCAAGCCCATGGCGCGAGCGCGCTGATGAGGGGGGCTGAAATCGGCCATGAGTGCTGAGGCAACGGGCATCGTGCCCGCCATCATACCCGCGAGGGCGCGCGCAAAATAGAGTTGAGGCAGTGTTGATGCCAGTGCCAAGGCGACATAAGACAGCGACATGCCTAGCAGACAGAGCATGAGTACACGACGCCGACCGATTCGGTCGGATAGGCGACCCCAAAAAGGCGCCATCAGGACACTGCCTACATTGTAGGTGACCAGGACCAACGCGATATCGCGGGTATCGCCGCCCAACATGGGGGCCATAAACGGCAAAATCGGAATGACGATACCGAAACCAGTCAATTCGATCAAAATGACACAAAAAACCAGCCATTTAGCTGCCGGTCGCAACATGCGACGATCGCTCATTCAGTCTCAGTCCAGCGCTCGATTTGCGGCAGGTCGAGGCCAAAGAGTTCAAGCACCCGGCACACACTCTGCGTCACCATGGCATCAATTGATGAAGGTGATGTATAAAATGCCGGGACCGGCGGTGCAATAATCGCACCGGCCTCAGTCAGCGCTGTCATATTGCGCAGGTGCCCAAGGTGTAATGGGGTCTCCCGTACCATGAGCACGAGGCGACGGCGCTCCTTCAGCGCAACATCCGCGGCGCGCGTCAGTAATGAGCCGGTGACACCCGAGGCCAGCTCACCGAGGGTCCGTATCGAGCAGGGGGCGATTAACATTCCCAGGCCGGCGAAGGAGCCGCTAGCAATCGAAGCGCCGATGTCGTTCGCCGAGTGGCAGACATCCGCTAATGCGCGAATCTCGTCCAATGAATGCGAGAGCTCGTAGCGCATGGTCAGCGCTGCCGATTTAGAAATAACCAAGTGCGTTTCAACCGGCTGATCTTTCAATAGTTCCAGCGCACGCACACCATAAATGACGCCCGACGCTCCGCTGATGCCAATAATGATTCGCTGCACGCTGACCTCTCCTACGACACCGATTGCTTCAGTGCTCGAATCGCACCGAAAAATGCCAGGCCCGACCTGGCTCAGGTGCATAATCGCTGAGCGGCGAGGTACTGAGCCGGACCGTCTGATCCAGCACGTTGTCAACGCCGCAACTCAGAGTAAGGGTTCCCGCGCTGTGTAGCAAACGCCATTCGGCGCCGAGATCCCAGCGCACATAGCCTGCGGTCTCGGCTTCATCGACGGCCACCTGTGTATGGCGGTCGGAAAACAGCCAATGGCTAAACACACGCTGCGAGTCAGACTCCCAGCTCAGCGTGAACTGAGCACGTCGCGGGGGCATCCGAATCACCGGGCCAATACCGTCGAGTCGTCCTCTGACCCAGTCCGCACGAACCTCAGCGAAGATCTCGCCATCTCGCCACTGACTCACCGATTGTTCGTACTTCAGCTCTGCACCTTCGAACAGCGCCGGCAGTTGTAGATAGGCAAACACCGGAACGCCCTGGCTTACCTGGCCGGTTGAGCTGAGCGCAACATAGCGATCGAAGTCATGCTGGTAAAGCGTGACTGCCGCCCGTCGACCGCCTTTGTGATAAGTCAAGCCAAGCTCGGCATTGGTCGACAATTCGGTGTCGAGGTCACCGGCACCGAGCTCAATGGCGTTGGCCGCCGCATGAATCACCCATTGATCCATGTTGTTGCCCACATTGCTGAACAGTTCTTCTGGCGCGGGCGCTCGCTCTGCGCGAGCCACCGCGATATCGATGTGCCAGGCGGGATCGAGCTCCCAAACCAATCCCATCGTTGCGGAGGTCGCTTGGTATTCGCGCGCGCGCTGAGAGGAGGACTTTAAGATATCAAGGTCTCGTCGCAAGCCCAGCTCAACGGCAACTGGGCCAACGTGAACATCCTCAGCCACAAAAACACCAACCCTGCGGATGTCGGTGTTTGGGACAAAGGCCTCATCGCCGAGGGCGCTAAATTCACTATCGCTCCATTGCACGCCCAGCGCGCCATGCCAGCCGGCTAGCGACGGATGCACCAGTTCTAATCGGAACTCCCGCGTATCATTACGATACACCGTGCCCACCTCCTGATCTTCAAGCTCTTGATGCTGGTATTCGGTGTCCGTGAAAAAAGCGCGCAGTGTATCCACGCCAGGCAGCGGGTCATGCCAGTGTAGCTGCGTATCGACGCGTCGTTCTCGCATGGCAATAGCGATGCCCTCATCACCGGGTTCTGCGAGTGGCAAACCATAGCGACTGTGCTGTGTACCGTAGGCGATGCCCCAATAGCCACCCTCGAAGTGTCGACTGGTGCCGAAAGTTTGGGATTCAGACCAACCGTCCGTATTACTCAAAGAGCCACCCATGCCGGTGCCAGCACCGCTGGGGACGCTTTGCTCGTCATTTAACCGCCGCACACCATCGACATGGAATGACCATTGCTCTGCGCCCCAATCAATTCGACCCACACCAACGTGTGCACGCTGCGCCCCGTCAAATCGATACTCCACTTTGCCCTCGGGCGCCTCAATAGGTTCGCGCGGTATGCGGCCATCAATCACATTAATCACGCCACCCAGCGCGCCACCGCCAAAATGTAGCGTCGCCGGACCACGCAATACCTCGACAGCATCGGCGAGCAGTGGTTCTACTGTTATCGCGTGATCGGCACTGAGGGAAGCCACGTCAGCGCTGCGCGTGCCATTTTGTAACACCATGACGCGGGGTCCCTGTAGGCCACGGATAACCGGCTGACCAACGCCCGGACCGAAGCTGGCATTGTGAATGCCTGCAAGCTCTGACAACGTCCCGCCGAGCGTTGCCGACGCGGCCCGAGATAGCTCTTCGGCCACGAGTGTCTCTATGGGAAACGCGGTCTCAGTAGACGATTTGTGAATGGGTACGCTGACTAAGACATGCTCTAGTTCGGCGTCTGATTGCGCGACTGAATGGCCTGAAATCACGGACACAAACGCCGCGTAAATGACTCGCTTCATAAAAACCCCTTTTGGAAGACTGAAAGAATCGACTATCAGAAAAAATCTGTTAGCGATGACTATCAGACGATTTGAGGCGGGGCTCGGGCGAAGGTGGTCTGCTGACGGCGTGTAAAAACAAAGGCTGGCAAAGATCGATGGGGCAGGGCGAATTGCAGCTGTTGCCCATCAATAGCCACACTCGAGACGGCCTGGTGGTCTATCCCAGCATGACAAAGAAGGCAATCCTCTGCCGCCACAGCGTTGTGTGGGTGCGCTTGAATTGCGATCTGAGAGAGTGATAAGACCAGCGCGAGGGCAACAAGCACAGCGCGGCACACCTCGAGCGGCGATGCACAAAACCGCTTGTACAACCGATTGATCACGCGTGTGCTTCTCGCATTGCCAGTAACATCTCACCCATTTTTTCGTGCACAGTGTGTACTGCCTTAAGTGGCCTAACCATGACTTTGAAGTCAACGATCTGTCCATCTTCCTCGGTCAGCATGTCGACACCATTGACCCAGATATCGCCCATACGACACTGAAACTCGAGGACAGCATGTGGCGCATCGACGACCTGACGAACATAGGTGAACTCGTCGTGAAACACTCGCTGTGCGGCCGACAGATAGGCGAATGTGATATCGCGGCCACGCTGTGGCGTGTGCACCACGGGCGACCAAAATACACAGTCGGGATGCAGTAGCTCGTAAAGCCCCTCGGGCTGTCCCGAAGCCATCACCGCAAACCATCTCTCAAGCGCTTTCATCACCGTACCTTACCTTGATTCCTGCTCGACTCAAACTTCCGGCGCCTGCTGAAAATCCTTCAAGGCCTGCTGTCGCAACTCGTAAGCATGCTGCCCATGCCGCCGATCGGCCGCAGTCACACGCGCCTGGTAGCGCCTCCTGCGGTGCAAGGCCACCAGTGCCGCAAATCGATCACGATGGCGCTCACCGGCCAACAACTCCTCGATCAACGCAATATCGATTCCCAGCCGGTAAGCGATGCGCGATGGGCGAATTCTGTAGGCATGAAACTCTGCCACGAGCTCAACCTGACGCATTTCAGGCAGATCGCAGAAGCAGGAATAACCCAACGGTGGGCTCGGCGCGCGCGTATCGACATGACTCATACAGTGAGTGATACCAAATTAAAGGCCGCGCTGGCAACAGAACAAGGCATCGGGTTAGGGTTTGCGGTAAAAAGTACCGTCTATGGGGAGGTCGGACTACCCCTCAAGGGCCGGATCACCGACAATAACGGCCTACAAAATAATCGCAAATGTTGAGCGCAACGCCAATACTCACTGCATCACCGGCCCGGGGGGGGCTATGCCATGAGTCTGCAACCAACGATCCACCGCCGTACCAAGATTGTGGCAACTATCGGCCCAGGCAGCGAAGGCGAGGACATGATTGGCCGACTGATTCGCGCGGGAGTCGATGTATTCCGGCTGAATTTTAGCCATGGTGAGGTCGCAACCCACGCTGAGGTCGCGGCCCGCATACGACGTCAGGCGCGTCACGCGGATCGCTATGTCGGTATTCTCGCTGACCTGCAGGGCCCAAAGATCCGGATTCGGGGGTTCGCAGAGGGCAGTATCGTCCTGAATGCTGGCGATAGCTTTCTCCTCGATCTCGATATGGCAGCAGATGCCGGGGACCGGCGTGGCGTTGGGGTGGAGTACCAAGCGCTCGCGAGCAGTGTCAGCGCTGACGACATCCTGCTACTCGACGACGGCAAACTCCGGCTGCGCGTGGATCATGTCACCGACCGATCCGTCGAATGCACGGTGCTCATTGGCGGGCGATTGAGCTCACGCAAAGGTGTCAATAAGCTTGGGGGTGGCCTCGCAGCACCTGCTTTAACGGACAAGGACAAGGGTGATATTGCGGCCTTACCCGTCATAGAGCCAGACTTTGTCGCCATATCCTTTGTATCAAAGCCCGAGGATATCGATGAAGCCCGAGCGCTACTTCGGGCTCAAGGCCTATCACCGGCGATCATCGCCAAGATTGAGCGGGCGGAAGTCGTCGCTGACAAACAGTTATTGAAAGAGATTATTCTCGCCTCTGAGGGTGTCATGGTTGCACGGGGTGATCTGGGTGTTGAGGTTGGGGACGCGCAGCTGATTGGTATTCAAAAGGAGTTGATTTCCAAAACTCGGAAACTAGATCGATTGGTCATTACCGCAACACAGATGATGGAATCGATGATCAATAACTCGATGCCAACGCGCGCAGAAGTTTTTGATGTTGCCAACGCTGTGCTCGACGGCACAGATGCGGTCATGCTGTCCGCCGAGACGGCCGTGGGCAGCTATCCGGTGGAGGTGGTGGCTGCGATGGCCGATGCGGCACTGGGTGCCGAGAGACACCCCGTAGCCCGCACCTCACGCTTTCGAATCGACCGCGAGTTCGAATCACCACAAGAAACCATTGCGCTTTCAGCGATGTATGGCGCGAATCACTTCCCCGGTGTACGCGGTCTTGCATGTCTAACCGAGGCGGGCAGCACGCCGACGCAAATGTCCCGGCTCAGTTCAGGCTTGCCCATTTTCGCGCTGAGCCCGCACGCGGCAACGTTGCAGCGTTTAGCGCTGTGCCGAGGTGTCATCCCGCTGTATTTTGATCCATCGGCATTTGCACCGGAGGAACTTGAAACGCGGACCTTAGAGTTTCTATCTGACGGTGGTTTTTTGAGCCGCGGAGACCACCTGTTACTCACCATGGGTAGCCAAATGGGTAAAACCGGCTCAACGAATATCCTAAAAATTCTGCTGGTTGACTAATCGTAGAGTTGTAAAATGCACAAAATAAGTTGTGCAGAACGCTTTCCACCACACGGAGCGGTGATACACTTTGCCAAGTCGATTTGTTCGACTCGCTTTTTGTAGAGCCACTGCAGTCCTAGATCTTCGGTCCCGTTCCCCAAAATGCGTACGTGCTCCGTTAGGAGTTGTTTTTATGAAATACAGGTATCAATAACATGGCAACAGTCACAGGCACCGTAAAGTGGTTTAACGAAACCAAAGGGTACGGTTTTATCGAACAAGAGGGCGGCCCTGACGTCTTCGTTCACTTCAGCGCAATCAAAGGTGAAGGTTTTAAAACGCTCGCCGATGGTCAAAAAGTTGAGTTCACCGTCGCAACCGGACAAAAGGGACCTCAAGCGGAAGACGTCGTTCCGTTGTAATTTTTTCCCGCACCATTAAAAAAGGGGCCTTTGGCCCCTTTTTTAATGAGAATCCGTTCAGCCTTCCGCAAGCTGGCGCAAACGCTCTTCTTCACTGGTGATGTAGCGCAGCCACTGCTGGGCATAGGTCTTTGATCGATCGTCGCGCGCTGCCTCACGGAACGTCTTGCGCGCGTTGGTATAATCGCCCATGTTGAAGTAGGCCATGCCCAAGACCAGCCGGGTTTGGTCCGGTCGATTGACGCCGCCCTTAGCCAATGCGCGACGCGCAGATGCTGCCGCATTTTCAAATTGGTCGCCATCTAGATAAACGTTCGCCAAGCGCGCAAAAAGCTCGCCGTCCTCGGCCTTCTCTGCCGCGATTTCCATCATCGGAATCGCCCGAGCTACCTCACGCGCGCTACGCCAGGCGTTACCCGCGATCTCGTAATTCTTAGACTTCTCTTCGATAATTTCGTCATCGAATCCCTGCTCCATGACACGACCAGCCGCGTAAGGGGATTCGGCATTGAGATATAAGTAGGCCATGGTGACTAAATCGGTGCTGCGATCGAGCATGCCTTGCATGTAGGCGGTTTCCATCATGGCGAGCTGCCGAACAGAATCTTGCTTCTCACCGTAAAGGTGCGAAGCTTGAACCCAGTACTGCTTGTTGGGGTAGTAGACGAGCAAGATCTCTAAAATATCCAGCGCCTTATCGAAGTCGCCCTTGTCGAAGTAAAGGAACCGGGCAAGGTTATACCATTGCTCCTTCGGGAGCTTGCCTTCATCTTCGTGCATCTTGATCGCTATTTCGACGTTGGCCAAAGCACGATCATAATCTTTCAACTGATAATATCCTTGAGACAACAGCACGTAAGCGGTGGCATTAGGCTTGTCCGTCAAAGCAAACCACTGTAGCAAGGCGTCAATACCCTGCTGCCATTGCTCTTGCACAAAGTGCAACTGCGCCACGGTGAAGCGGGTATTGATTTCCATAGCGAGCGGAATCTCTGGCTGGGCAATCACCTCGCGGTAGTAGCGCAGAGCACCGTTAAAATCCTCTTTAGAATAAGCGAGGAAAGCATAGAGGTTGTAGACATTCGCCAACTCATAGCTGTTGAGTGCGTTCTTGCCTTCCTTGTCAATCATGGCGTCAAGGAGTTCCGCCGCGCCGGCGTAGTCCTTCGCTTCAGCGGCAGCCTGAGCCTCTGCGAGTTTTTCATAAACTGCATTCCGCAAGGCTGGCGTGCGCCGAGTCGGCTGGTCATTTTTACCCTGCTCTTGTGCTATCGCCGAGGAGACCCACTGCAGCGTCGGATTGGCCTGATCAGCTACCACAGTAAGCAGCGTCACCGCCAGTGACAAAGCCGATACGGTCAGGAGTTTCTTGAGCATGGTTATGTTCCTCTCCCGCATCACTGTTCTAACTCATAGGTGAATTTATTACGCACGCCCGCCACTTCGATGGCCTCGCCATCGACAACACGCGGCTTGTACTTAAACTTCTCAGCGGCTCGCACCGACGCACTCTCGAACATGCCCTGGGGTGAACAATCGACCGGCTGCGGGTCTCTAATCGATCCCGTTCGCGTCACGGTGTACTCGACGATGCAGTAACCCTCGATGCCCCGTGTTTGCGCACGCCGTGGATAAATCGGTGCAACCTTCACGATGGGCAGGTACTCACCATCGCCAGAGGATAACCCGCTCGAGTTGAGACTCAGATTAATGCCCGTAGTCGGCGCGATATTGACCACGTTCAGGTCGACATCCGTATCGAACTGCATCATGTCCATTTCCGGCGGCGGCTCGTCAGGATCTTTGACCTCTTCCGGCTTAAGCTCCGTCAAATTGGTCTCGATGGTCTTCTCTGGAACGACGATGTCAGCAATCTTACGCGCCTTGATATCTTCCTGTTGAAACTCACGGTTGACCAAGGAATGCATGACGAAAAACAACCCGATGGCGACCGGCAAGGCCAACAACAAACCCACTGTCACTCTGACTGAGCTGCCCATACCCTTACGCCTCGTCGTCCGTTGAGATACATGGCGGTGCCGTCAACACGGGTCGCACATTATCAATCAAGTCCTCCACCGCAAAAGCAGGCGTCTCACGGTCGATCTGAATTACGATGTTGGCCTGCGGGGCCTCTTTTTTCGCCGCTTCCGCAACACGTAAAGTGCGGTCCATGGCAACCTTTTCTTTGTTGTAGTAGACGTCGCCACGGGTATCCACTGCAAAAATAATCGTACCGCGCTCGCAGATCTCCGTGGTCGTCGCTTGAGGCTTGAAAATCTCAACCCCGGGTTCCTTGATAAACGAAGACGTCACGATAAAGAAAATCAGCATGATGAACACAACGTCCAGCATGGGTGTCAAATCGATTTGACTTTCGCTCTGCTCTTGGCTCGAGCGCTGAGCCTGGTCTCGCATACTCATCTTAACTCTCCGCGCTCGCCCAGTTCACCGCCCCAACACCCGCCTCGCGCGCAGCGTCAGCGACATCAACCACAATCCCCGCCTTGGCACCTTTCTCTACTTTCACTGTCACCGGAGCCTGGGGATCTTCTGCCAACATGCGCTGAATATTGGCGCGTACCGCACGCACATCGACACGGCGATTTTCCATCCACACCTGACCGTCAGACGCCACCTCGACCAAGATACTGACTGAATCGGTTGGATCCTGCTGCTCCTGATTGTCCGGGCGATTGACCTCGATACCCGCTTCTTTGATAAATGACGCCACTACAATGAAGAAGATCAGCATGATGAACACCACGTCCAACATGGGGGTCAGATCGATTTCCGCACCGCCCTGATCTTTCTCTTTAACAATCCTGCGCATGGATTCAATATCCTCCGAGTGTCAGATCAATGATCTGACGTGAGCTGGTCTTCGAGAAGTTGCTGTTCTCGACTGACCACGCGCTGTAAGTAAGTGTTGGCAAACAAACCCGAGAGCGCCGCGACCATGCCCGCCATCGTCGGGATCGTCGAGCGCTCAACGCCACCGGCCATGGACTTGGCGTCGCCGCCACCAGTGACCGCCATGACATTAAACACCTCGATCATGCCCGTCACAGTGCCAAGGAGCCCCAACAACGGGCACAGCGCCACACAGGTGGCGATGACGTGCATATTGTCGTTGATCAGCTCGCGTCCACTAGAGATCAAGCGCATGCGCACCTGCTTCGCGTTCCAAGAGCGACGCTCTGTACGTCCCTCCCAAGCGCTTACCACAGCGTCGCGATCCGCCTTCCAGCCGAGCGTGAAATACCACAGGCGCTCAAAGATCAGCGTCCACATGAACACCACCAAGATAGCGATGAGCCAGAGAACATCCCCGCCTTTATCCATAAAGCCGAGGATCGTATCGAACATTCCTGACATGCTTCGGTCCCTTATGCCTCAGACGACAATCAATGAGCGCGTTCTGCGTGCTCAGCAACGATTCCCGTCGCCTGCTCATTCAGGATATGGATGATGCGCTGCGCGCGGCCATTCACGATCGTGTGCAGAAGTACCGTTGGGATAGCCACCAAAAGACCCAGCACCGTAGTGACGAGGGCGCTTGAAATACCGCCGGCCATGGCCTTCGGGTCGCCCGCGCCGAAAATGGTGATTGCCTGGAAGGTGATAATCATACCAGTGACCGTACCTAGCAGACCCATCAGCGGCGCAACCGCAGCAATAATCTTTAATAGTGTCAGACCCGATTCCAGCTTTGGCGTCTCACGCAAGACCCCTTCCGCCATCTTCAGTTCAAGCGTCTCTGGATCCATATTTGGCGCATCTTCATGAATTTTCAATACGCGGCCTAGCGGGTTGTTGTCGTTCGCGCGCTCACTCTTCATTTGCGCATTCACCTTGCTGCTCACGCCCATCAGCACTAACAGCCGAACCACCGCGATAAGCAGTGCAATGACGCCGACTACGGTGATCGCATAGCCCACATAACCGCCCTGGTGCCAACGCTCTTCCAACGTCGGGCTATCGATGATCGCCGCGAGGAATGAACCGCCAGTTGGACCGGTCGGGTCAATACCAAACTGATGCAGTCCGGCGCTAGCACCCGCTAGATCTGCCGCTGCAGAGTTGTAGCCACCGCCTGGCTGACGGGGTAGCTCTGACAGCTTGGCGTTGTTGTACGCGAGATACTGCCCGTTCTCGTCGATCACGTTAAACGCGCCAACGCGGATGACGTCACGGGTTGCCAACTCGCCAGAAGGCGTCGCGACTTCGGCCGAGAAACGTGACACCTCACCCTGCTCTCGCACTTCGCGCAAGGTTTCAAACCAAACACGCTCAATCTCGGCGATGCTAGGCAACTTATCAGAGCCAGACATCTTCGCGATCAACTCTTGCAAAAAGACCTCACGCCCCGGGTATTCAGCACTCACCAAAGACACCTCGACGTTCGAGGCCAAATCGCCCGATGCGGCTGTGAGATGGCCGAACAGCTCCGACAGGGTACCCAGGCGCTCACGCAGGGCCTCTTGCTTGGCCGCGATTAACAGCTCGTTGTCTTCGAATTTCTTTTCCAGTCTCGCCGAGCGACGCTCCTCGCGTGTGCGCTCTGCTTCGGCTTCACGCAGGGCCGCGGCCTGATTGGCCTTGTTCTGCTGGAACTCACGCTCTCGTGCAGCATTCTCTGACGCGGCTCGCGAACGCCCTTCGCGGACTAAATCGAGCAACTGATCGAGGTTTTCCGCAGCGATTTCCTGCGGCGTCGGCTCTGGCGGAGCAACCGCTTCGGCCGCGTCCTGAGCCCAAACCGTTCCTGATGCAACCGCACCGAATACGACAAACGCCGTCGCTTTAACAATCTTGGCAGTCATCTTAATTTGCCTCCGGTGCCGCTACGGGCATATTTAACAATTCGATAGTGGCTTGCTTCTTCGCAATACGCACGCCCTTGCGGACCGCGCTCGCATAGTCACCTGAAGACAATACGTCCCAGGCCTGCGTGTCTCTATTCCAGGCGCCTGTCTCCGTGCCATCGGTGGTCTGATAGACCAACGCGACGCGCCCGATGCGCAACATATCCACCTCGCGCTCCACGCCATTTAAGGTGATGGTATCGCTGTAAGACTCAATCCCGCGGCCGTATTGCAACTCAATCGAGTAGAGCTCAAGCACCTGCCGGAACGCCTCTGCTGAGCTGACATCAGACCGATCCAGATTTTCGCGCACCTGCGCAAGGTTGCTTTGTCGACGATCGAGATCAAACGGCATATCCAACTCAACGAACTGATCCAAACCATCGAGCATGCGCATCACCAGCGGCGGAATCTGTCTTTGAATCACAGCCGCCTCGGAGATCGACGCGTCAATGTCCGCAATGCGTGCTTCTTGGTTGGCGATCTGACGCTCCAGACGCGCGTTGTACACCTTGAGACCATCGACTTGCTTCATGACGGTTTTCCAGTCGGTAAACAAATCGCGGGTTTCGTCAGCGAGACGATCGATTCGTACCTGCGACGCACGCGCTTCCGTCGCTCGCTGTTGGCTCACCTCAACAAGAGGCTCCAATGAAAGAGATTGCGCAGCAACTGTCGATGCCATGCCCAGCGTACTGCCGGCCACACAGGCGGCAAGCAGAACAGTTTTTAATCGAGTCGTTTTCATGGGGTCCAAACTTCCTCTCGTGAGTAAACCTGACGGACGCAGGGGCTTCCGCACCTACCTTCCGGAATGATCATTTGTGACGGTCAGGAGACTTTTTCTTCTATCCCAACTATAAACCAGCTTGTGCGTGCGACTCTACAATGCCCCACGCCCCAAAGCAAATACTTATACCACTAGACAGCTAGATTGCACTGAAGTTAACCCGACCCCTACACCGCAACGCCTGGCACCCAAGTTTCAATTGAAAAGTCGTGGGAGTTGCGATCCCCACCCTGAACCCGTTTTCGCGCCTCGCACTGCCAGCTCGCCAATACGTCGAGGTCGAAAAAAGTATCGCCCTGCACGTCGCCATGCACTCGGGTCAGTACCACGCGATCCGCATAGGGCAAAGCCAAACGGTAGATTTCAGCGCCACCAACCACCATAGCCGCATCGGCACCATCAATCAGCGCTTGACTATCGGCAAGTGCAATCGCCGCCTCGATGCTGTGAACAACGTGGACACCGGGATAACCCCACTGGGCGTCTCGCGTCACGACGATGTTGGTGCGACCCGGCAAGGGTTTGCCCACTGTATCGAAGGTCACGCGGCCCATAATGACCGGACGACCGAGCGTCGTCCGTTTGAAATGCGCCAAGTCATCGGGCAGATCCCACGGCAAGCCATCGCCACGACCGATCACGCCATTTTCTGAAACCGCGAGCACCAAGACCACGGGGATGTCCCAATCGGTCTGAATCGGACGGCTCATTAGATCGCCACCGGTGCGGCAATATGAGCTTGCGGCGCATAGCCCTCAAGCGCAAAGTCCTCGTAGCGATAGCCATCAATCGACTCCGGCCGCCTGAGAATTGATAGTCTCGGTAATGCATCGGGGGTGCGCGCCAACTGCGTATTCACCTGCTCTTGGTGATTGCTATAAATGTGCGCGTCACCGAGCGTAATGACCACCTCGCCCACGTCGAGATCGGCCTGCTGCGCCAGCATATGCACAAGCAGCGCAACCGAAGCGATATTGAAGGGCAGGCCTAGAAAGACATCGCTTGAGCGAATATACAACTGCGCCGAGAGTTGGCCATTAGCGACGTAGAACTGATACAGTAAATGGCATGGCGGCAAGGCCATGCGGCCAGCGCGCACATTGTCCTGCGGCGACATCGACTCATCAGGCAAATACTCAACGTTCCAAGCGTGGAATAAGATGCGACGGCTCTCTGGCCTGTTCCTCAAGCAATCCAAAACATAGGCAATTTGATCGACCTCGCGACCGTCTCGCGTCGGCCAAGCCCGCCACTGTGCACCGTAGACGGGGCCTAGATCACCCGTCTCTGTCGCCCATTCATCCCAAATACTGACGCCATTTTCTTTCAGCCATCGCGTATTGGTATCGCCGCTCAAAAACCAGATCAGCTCATTGACAACACTTTTGAAATGGACCTTTTTCGTTGTCAGCACGGGAAAGCCTTCGCGCAAATCGAAGCGTAGCTGTCGCCCAAACACCGACCGAGTGCCTGTGCCCGTGCGATCACCTCGGTCATTTCCCTGATCTTGAATATCTCGCAACAAATCTAAATACGCTTGCATACTGTTCTCACCTAGTCACTGGGCGCGATGCGATGCGCGTAACGACAGCCATAGAATCATGGCGCCGGCCAACAGCATCGGCAAACAAAGGAGTTGACCGCGCGTCATCCATCCCAGCCAATCAAATCCAATGTGGGCATCGGGCTCTCGGAAAAACTCTGCGATAAACCGTAGGATACCGTAGCCGAGTAGAAAGGCCCCAGACAACACCCCGCGCGCGCGCGGCTTGCGCCCGAGCCACAACAACACCAATAACAATAGCAGGCCCTCTAGGGCCAATTGGTAGAGTTGCGATGGATGTCTTGCTAATCCCAGTGGGTCTCGAGGGAAGACCATCGCCCAAGGTACATCTGCAGGCCGCCCCCACAGCTCCTGGCCAATAAAATTGCCCAGTCGGCCCAGGGCTAAGCCCATCGGCGCCAGGGGTGCCACAAAATCGGCAAGGTCAATGAAGTGGATCTGATAGCGTCGGCAAAACCACCACAGCGCAGTGACCACGCCGAGGAAGCCGCCGTGAAAGGCCATACCACCCTCCCAGACACGAAACAGCCACAGGGGCTCTTCAATAAGGCGATCAAATCCGTAAAACAAGGCGTAGCCCAAGCGGCCGCCGAGAACAATGCCAACTGCGGAGTAAAAGATTAAATCGTCTATCTGCACGCGCTGAACCGGAGAATCGGCGCGCATCGCACGTCGGCGGGCCAACCACCACGCGAAAGTGAGACCCGCCAAATAAGTCAATCCATACCAGTGCACTTTGATCGGGCCCAATGCGATCGCCACGGGATCTATCTCTGGATAAGCGATCATGCGCTGTCGACTCCTGGCCGCAAGAAACGCTCTAGGCCGTGTTCTTTAAAGACCGTCTCGAGTCGCGCGATCACGGCTTGAGATGACGAGAGGGCGGCTACTTCGTCCGCGAGGGCGACCCACGCTGCATAGGGTAGCGCAGCGCTTACTCGCTTGACCCGGAGCAGGCTGCCCGCATTCAACGATAGCTGATCAAAGCCCATACCGATCAAAATAGGCGCTGCCCTCGGATCACCCGCAAGCTCTCCACAAATACTGATCTGCTTCCCCGCACGATGAGCCGCTCCGACGACCTGTCGCAAGGCGCCCAGCACTGCGGGGTGCAAAGCTTGGTACAAGTCGGAAACGCGTGGGTTGTTGCGATCAACGGCCAAAAGGTACTGTGTCAGATCATTAGACCCCACCGAGAGGAAATCGGATCTGGCGGCCAAGTTTTCCGCTTGGTAGACGGCAGCCGGCACCTCGATCATGCAGCCCACAGGCGGCATCGTGGTGTCGAAGCCTTCGGATTGCACCTCAGCGAGACCTCGTTCAATCAACTGTTGTGCTTCCTCGAGTTCATCGATATTGGTCACCATGGGGAGCAGAATACGCAGATTGCCAAGGCCAGCATTCGCCTTCAGCATCGCCCGAACTTGGGTCAGAAAAATTTCAGGATGGTCCAATGTGACACGGATACCTCGCCAGCCCAAAAAAGGGTTGTCTTCGGCGATCGGAAAATAGGGCAACGATTTATCGCCGCCAATATCCAGTGTCCGCATCGTCACTGGTGCGGGCGCAAACTGCTCAAGCTGTTCGCGATATAACTGCCGCTGCTCTTCCTCGCTCGGAAAACGGTCGCGCAGTAAGAAGCTGACCTCTGAACGGTATAGGCCAACGCCGACGGCGCCATTTTCACGGGCTCGCTGAAGATCTGCTGAAACCCCCGTGTTCACCCACAATGCGATCTCTCTGCCATCCAGCGTTGTGCAAGGCGAATGCACCAACGACTGTAGCTCTTCATTGAGTGCTGAATCCTCCGCCACCAGATGTTCGAAGCGACGCAGCACCTCCCGATGCGGGTTGACATAGACGCGTCCGTTGTAGCCATCCACTACCAGCGAGGTTCCCGACACACGTGCGAAGGGAAGGTCCGCCGCACCCATTACTGCCGGCACGCCCATAGCTCTCGCCAAAATCGCCGCATGGCTATTTGCCGAGCCCTTCAAGGACACCACGCCGGCCAAACGATCGCGCGGAATTTCCCCCAACACCGATGCAGTAATTTCCTCTGCCACGAGTACGGTCGACTCCGGGTAATCGCGCTCTGCGCGTTGGTCATCCTGCAGATAGCGCAATACTCGCGTCCCCAGATCGCGCACATCAACAGCGCGCTCACGGAGATAGGAATGCTCCATGCGCTCAAAATGGCGGATGTGCTTCAGCATCACTTGCGCCAGCGCACCCTGCGCCCATTCACCACCTTTGATGAGCGTTGCAACCTCACCACCGATGACTGAGTCATCAAGAATACTCAAATACACGCCAAACAAGGCGTGATCTTCTGCGCTGAGCTCCTCACTTAAGTTGTCGGAGACACCCGCAATATCGGATCGCACTCGCGCCAGCGCCTGACGAAAGGCGCGAAGCTCAGCCCGTCGGTCGCCGGCCTCTCGCGAGCTCACTGCTTGTAAGTCTGCGCCCGGCGCTACCAACACCGCGGTACCAATACCAATGCCCTGAGACCCAGATACGCCTGAAAATCGGGCGCCATCGGTCCCCGTAATCGCGTCAGGTGCCAAAATGGCTCCCGTCGCTTCGGCATGCGCGATCGCGGCGGCGAGTTGCGCTGAAACCGTGAGCAGAAACGCCTCTTCATCATCAGAAAAACGCCGCTGCTGCGCCTGCTGGACCACCAGCACGCCGAGCAGGTCGCGTTGATGAATGATGGGCGCACCAAGGAACGCATCAAAGGGCTCTTCTCCGAGGCCCTCAATAAGCTGAAACTGTGGATGATTTGAGGCGTCATCGAGATTCAGTAGTTCGCCGCGACTCGCGACCCAGCCGACGAGCCCTTCGTCCAAACCGAGACTGAACTGGCCCACTTTATCGAGGTTCAGTCCCTCTGTTGCCTGAAACACAAGCCGATCTGAGTGACGCTCTCGCAGATAAATCGTGCAGACATCGGTCGCCATGGCTGCGCGAACCTGCCGCACAATATAGTTCAGTGCGTCGTCCAAGCGGTCGGCGTCATTCGTCGCCTGTGTGATTTTTCTGAGGACGTCGAGCATCGGTGGGCTAACGCCGGCGCCGGCGCCGCGGCGCCAGTGCATTCACGAGTTCAGTCATAGCCTGACGGTAAACCTCGCGTTTAAAATCCACCACTGAGGTGAGTGGGTACCAGTAAGTCACCCATCGCCAATCATTGAACTCTGGACTGTCGTTGGCGTCGAGACACACCGCGGAATCGGGGCTTAGAAGACGAAGCAAAAACCATTTCTGTTTTTGACCGATACACACCGGGTTTTCGTGCTTGCGAATATAGCGACTTGGCAGTCGGTAGCGATGCCAGCCCCGGGTCACTCCCAAGACTTTGACATCATCCGCGGACAGACCCACTTCTTCGTCGAGCTCACGAAACATCGCTTGTTCTGGGGTTTCGTTGGCGTGAATCCCGCCTTGAGGAAACTGCCACGAGTCTCGGCCGCTGACTCGGCGGCCCCACAGGACATCACCCCGCTGGTTACAGACGATGATTCCGACATTCGGCCGAAACCCATCGGCATCGATCACCCGATCGTGACTATCGGCGACTCCCAAAATTTCTTCTCCTGTCGCGCGACGGTCAAACGCGCGCGTCGAGCACTCTTCGGAGCGCAGTCATTGTTGCCGCGCCTATTAACCCGTATTCTTTCACAGATTCATCATCAGCGTCATCGTCGACGCAAATCAACTGACCTTAAATGTCTATGACGCTTGCAATTTTTGATCTCGACAACACCCTGATTGCTGGGGACTCAGACCACAGATGGGGCCAGTTCCTCTGCGACATCGGGCTTGCCGATCCGCAGGGGCACGCGCAAACCAACGACCGTTTTTACGCCGACTATCAGGCCGGTACACTCGACATCACGGCCTACTTGTCGTTCGCTCTCGCGCCTATCGCAGGGAAAACCACGGCGGAAGTTGCCTTGCTACAGAGCCGCTTCATGGACGACTGTTTCGAATCAATGCGACTGCCAAAAGCGATTGAACTGATAGAGCGACATCGCGCGCAAGGCGAACACTTATTAATTATTTCAGCAACACACACTGTCGTCACACGACCCATCGCCGACCAACTCGGTATCGATGATTTAATCGCCTCAGAGGCCGAAATCATCAACGGCGTTTACTCAGGCCGGCCCATCGGCATACCGTCATTTCAAGCGGGCAAAATTGATCGTCTCGAAGCCTGGTGCACAGAGCACAACATATCGCTCAATGGCGCGACCTTTTACAGCGATTCCCACAATGACTTGCCGCTGCTGCGTCATGTTGATCACGCCGTCGCCGTCGACCCCGACCCCAAACTGCGAGCAGCTGCAAGTGCCGCAGGTTGGCCAGTGCTGTCCCTGCGCTGAACGGCCCGCGGCTCGCCCAGACTGCTCAAGTGCGCATCAAAAACCGCACTGTTAAAAGACTAGAAGAGTCTTTGCCGACGTGAAAATCTGAAGCGCAAGACCGGCCGGAACTCACTCATCGTCGCACTGCGCTGCGTACGCTTCAGCGTCCATCAGCGCATCCAACTCAGACACGTCTTCCGGTTTTAGCCGAAAGAACCAGCCCTCTTGATACGGATCGTCGTTCACCGTTTCCGGGGCGTCTTCGAGCAACGCATTCACCGCAATGACCTCGCCTGCGATCGGCGCGTAGATATCGGAGGCGGCCTTCACCGACTCCACGACCCCGGCTTGATCACCAGCGGCAATGGTGTCGCCAACTGTGGGGGTTTCAATGAATACGACATCCCCCAACGCTTCCTGCGCGTGGTCAGTAATGCCGACGGTGACGGTGCCATCTTGTTCGAGCCGAGCCCACTCGTGGGTATTGGCATAGCGTAATTCTGCAGGATTGTGACTCATAACGACGCTGTTCTCCGAGAGTGATCAAGCAAGCGCAAGCGTACGTTGCTCGATCTTTCGGCGCAATATCGTCATGTGACAAAATCTAAAAGAACAGCGCAATGAGGCTGAAATGAGCGGTAAAAACCGCCGCGCTAGCGCCCTAGGGCTTGACGCGTAAACCACTGCTTGAGCGACTGGCTGTGATTCACTCGGGACAACGCGGTATTACGCAGTACACGCAACCACGGTTGCTGACTGCCAAAACCAACTTTGAAAGCCTGCATCGCTGCCATCATGGCTAAGTTATCGCCCTTGCGAATGCGCTGATATTTTTTTAGCGCCCAGGCGGCATTGGCTGGAAGACCGGCAGCCGCGTTCTGTCCAAGGCTCTCGGCGAGGGCCTCGACGTCGGCCAAACCCAGATTAATGCCCTGACCCGCGAGCGGATGGATGCTATGTGCTGCGTCGGCAATCAATACCAAGCTTCCCCTCGCGTAATCGGTTGCATGGCATTGGTGCAGCGGAAACACCGCTCGCGGGCCACAGCTAACGACTGTCGGTCCTCGGGATCCTAGGGCATTGTTCAGTCCGCGGACGAATGACGCATCGTCACAGTCGGCCCAAGTGGCGTAGGCGTCATCATCAAGTGACCAGACAATCGAGCATAATTGGGAGTCATTGAGCGGCAACAGCGCGAGAGGGCCCGTGCCCAAGAACGCCTGCCAACAAGTATCTTCATGGCCGGGCTCAATGGCGATGGTGCCGACAATAGCGTGTTGGTGGTAGGACCATTGCCGTGTTTTAAAGCCGCCAAGCTCACGCACTCTGGAGCGCGCGCCATCGGCACCAATCACCAACGAACCGCGATAGGCGTTGCCGGCTTGTGTTGTCAAAACCACGGCGTCTTCAGACTGTTCTAGCGCGGCCACCACGCTGTTGTAGTGCAACTGCACCCGCGGCTGCGCAGCAACGATCTGCAACAAGGCGGCGATAGTCTCCCGGTTTTCTACGATGGCACCCAGGCTATCGGCATCAACCTCAGCGGCATGAAAGTCAATGTCACCCGTGCCCTCAGAGTCCCATACTCGCATGTGTCTAAAGGGCGCCATCCGCGTTGCTGGGATGTGTCGCCAGGCACCAATGTGCTCGAGAATTCGTTGCGATGCCGGCGTCAACGCGCTGACACGGCCATCCCAATCCGTCAGGTCTCGGCCTCGTTGCTCGGGCAAAGGTTGGGGGCAGGGCCCGCCTTCTAGGATCACAATATCAATATCGAGGTGTGCCAACGAGGCCGCCATTGCAAGGCCTGCGATTCCCGCGCCGACCACAATCACATCCGCGTTGTTCATTTCAGCAGCCCCCTTTGAATCACCTGAGTCCAGTCCCGAGACGGGCGATACGCCGGCGCAATCCAGGCAGCAAGTCCAATGCCGCCAGAGCCGTATTGCGAGGCGTATCGAGCACTAGACCGCGCGGAGCAAATAGTATCGATAGCAAATCCGTCGCATCGACAATATTCGCCTGATGGTCGGCAACGATCGAAGCGAATTGACCAAGGGTCTCGAGGCTGCCAAGGGCCGCCCCCTTTGTCTGTGCATCACCCAAAATCACGCGACAGGCCTCGACATCAAACAGCGATAAGTTCAGCCCCTGGC
>Ga0181573_10000085_pt1 | contig 90525 bp, 88 predicted proteins | sample 101ome_25_FD_148643 | JGI IMG/M metagenome (GOLD analysis project Ga0181573, IMG submission 148643) | Coastal salt marsh microbial communities from the Groves Creek Marsh, Skidaway Island, Georgia - 101409BT metaG (spades assembly) | ecosystem: Environmental > Aquatic > Marine > Intertidal zone...
CAAGCTTGATCTGATCGATCGAGTCAAAGAGCGGTTCTTTGTCCTCCTGCAAATCACGATTGTAGGTCATGGGAAGACCTTTGATCGTGGTGAGAAGGGTCATCAGGTTTCCGACGAGACGACCGGCTTTTCCCCGAGTCAGTTCAGCTACATCGGGATTTTTCTTCTGTGGCATTAGGCTGGAGCCTGTCGTGTGCGCGTCACTCAGTTCGATGAACCCGAATTCGGCCGAGGCCCAGAGGATGACATCTTCGCTGAGTCTGGAAAGGTGAACCCCCACCATCGAAATCGTGAACAGCAGTTCCGCGATGAAATCCCGATCGCTGACCGCATCCATGCTGTTTTGCGTGATCGCTGGAAAGTCGAGCTTTTGTGCGACCAGGTTCCGATTCAGAGGAATTGTTGATCCTGCGAGCGCACCGGAACCAAGTGGCATCACATTGATTCGCTTGTAACCATCTCGAATTCGCTCCTTGTCGCGCTCCAGCATTTCCACGTAGGCGAGAAGATGATGAGAAAACAGGACTGGCTGACCCCGCTGCAGATGGGTGTATCCAGGGACGACTGCCTCGGGGTGTCTCACCGCGAGAGAGAGAAGGGCTTTTTGAAGATCGAGAATCCGATTGTGAATCGCCTTGGATTCTGCTCGGCAGTAGAGCCGGACGTCGAGCGCGACCTGGTCGTTCCGACTTCGAGCAGTGTGAAGTTTTGCGCCGGGAGCGCCGATCTTTTCGGTCAGTGCCCGTTCGATATTCATGTGAATATCTTCGAGGCTTGTTTTGAAACGAAATTTGCCGCTTTCGATTTCCTTTTTGATCTCGCGAAGGCCGCGACCGATCGCACGTTCCTCGGTCTTGTTGATGATACCCGCATCCTGTAGCGCCGCAGCATGGGCTATTGATCCCGCGATATCATGGGCATACAGTCGCCAGTCGTACGAGATCGACTCGCCATAGCGTTGCACCAAATTCGAAGTTTCCGTCTGGAATCGTCCCTTCCACATTGTTCTGCATCGCCGCGAGAAGACAGCTTTTCAACTCGGATTTTTGAAACTTCCGCCTACTTCCCGATCCCCAAGCGCATCTGAATCAGGTTTTCGCAGACGCCTTCACTGCGAAGTTTATCACAACAAGCCTCGATACGCATCGATTTGGTAGCCGGGCGAAAGCCGAGACGACGGGTGATACAATCGACTAGGACCGCGACGTTTTCGTCTTCAAATTCCACCACTTTTCCGCAATCGATGCAGATCAGGTGATTGTGATCGGGGGAATCGAGAAAATTGGGATCATAGACTCGCTCGTCTCTCCCTAGGTCGATTTCTTTGAGTAAGCCGCATTCCTCGAGCAGAGAAATCGTGCGGTAGAGAGTTGCTCGGGAGGTCTTCGGATTAATTTTTTTTGCCTTTTCCAGCAATTCATCTGCTGTGAAATGGTCATCACTCGCAAAAGCAGCCTCTACAATAACATCACGCTGACTCGTCTTCCGCATTCCACGCGAGCGAATAAAGTCGTCGAAGCGTTCCTTGATTTCGGTGTTCATGAAAATAACAGACAAGTTGGCGGGATTCCTGCTCTTCCCATCCTTGTTTCTATCAGATAGTTTTCCAAAATGTCTACCTTCCTCGAGTCTTTTCTGCATTTCAATCCGATATACCAAACTCGGGTTTGGGGGGGGCGGACGCTGGAAAGTCGAATTCGGCGGGAATTGCCGGACCAAGAATCGCCGTATGGTGAATCCTGGGAAATCTCCGCGCGGGAAGAGGCGGATTGCGCGGTGAAGAGCGGGGGATTAGCCGGTAAAAAACTAACAGAGCTTTGGGGTCATTCCGAGCTTCGAAGTGCGATTTTTGGACCGGGTGCGCCAGTGGGCGATCGCTTTCCGCTGCTATGCAAGATTCTGGATGCTCGCGCCAAGCTGAGTGTGCAGGTGCATCCACCCGAATCCGTAGCTGCAGAATTGGGTGGCGAGCCAAAAACGGAAGTCTGGTATATCGCAGCGGCAGATCCAGGAGCCGAAATATACGTTGGGGTGAAGGAAGGAGTAACCGAGGCCACCTTTCGTGATGGTCTGGAAGAAGGGAGCGTGGAGAGTTTGCTTCATTCGATTCCAGTGAAGGAAGGAGAGCACATCTTCATTCCAAGCGGCCGACTTCACGCCATTGGAGCTGGGCTGGTGATCTATGAAATTCAGCAGAACTCCGACACTACCTTTCGAGTCTTTGACTGGAATCGGCTCGGTCTCGATGGAAAACCGCGAGATTTGCACGTGGAGGAATCGCTGCGTTGCATTGACTTCAGCGATGTTGAGCCGGGGATGGATCAGGCAAAAGAAAAGCTGCTATGCGAATGCGAGCACTTCCGGATGGAGCGGCACACCCTAAGTGAGGGGGGCTCTGTTCGCGAGCTCACTGCCGGGCGTTTTTCGATTCTGACGGTGATACGGGGAAAACTCTCAGTCGGGCATACAGCCTGGACAGAGGGAGACTTTCTGATGATTCCGCATGGCGCAGAGGAGGGCTTGCCTCAGGCGGGGGAGAGTGGGTGCGAGTTTTTGCTGACGACCTGGTAAGCTGATTGCGCTGCGAGTTACATCACCCGGACCTTCGTCAGGTCTTGCGTATCGATCATCCCGACGGGCCGACTCTCTGCATCGACGACGACCAGGTCATCAATACGACTGTCTTCAAGCATTCGCAGGACTTCGCCGACGAGGCGATCTGAGGCAACGCGGATTGGGTCGCGGGTCATCAGTTCGCTTACTGCCTGATGACCAATCTCCGGATTTCCGGATTGGAAAGAGCGAGCGAAGTCTCCCTGTGTGAAAATTCCGGCAAGCTTGCCTTCAGTATCTGCAATCACGACGGCTCCTGCGCGGGCTGTCGTCATTTTTCCAATGACATCGATGACAGGCTCCTCTGCGCCGACGACAACAAGTTCTTCGCCCTTACGCATGATGTCTTCCGCTCGGAGAAGAAGAGCACGCCCGAGCGATCCGCCGGGATGGAGCTCTGCAAAGTGTTCTCTCGTAAATCCGCGGGATTCTAACAAAACCATCGCGAGAGCATCTCCGATCACTAGCGTATTCGTTGTGCTGGAAGTTGGTGCCAGATTCAGCGGACACGCTTCGCGCTGCACGTTGATGTCGAGCACGCAGTCAGCTGCCTTTCCGAGAGTCGAATCCGGTTTCCCCGTGATCGCGATGAGCTGGATCTTGCGGCGTTTGAGATAGGGAAGGAGATCAAGCAGTTCTGCGGTTTCACCGGAGTAGCTCAGGGCGATGACGCTGTCTCCGGCATTCACGAGTCCGAGGTCACCATGGATCGCATCCTGGCAATTGAGAACCGATGCAGGTGCGCCGGTAGAATTGAACGTCGCTGCAAGCTTGCTGCCGATGTTTCCCGATTTTCCCACTCCGACGATGGCAATGCGGGCACCAGACTCGATCGTATTCTGTAACTTACCAACGGCGGAACCAAAAGAATCATCAACTCGTTCGAGAAGACGATTCAGTTCTTCGATCTCCAGAGAGATTACGCGGCGTGCTTTTTCCGAGAAGTCCATGGTGGTTTGCAGAGAATAGAGGCGATGAATCTTTGAGCCAAATAGAATGTTACCGGTAGTGAACGCCTCGGATTGATAGAAGTCCGAGGATAATGAGATTCACGGCGCCAAATACGGTGAGAATCAGAAGGTGAGTGACGGCAGGAATCGCGTCGCCGAGTATTTCTATTCCGGCATATATAGCGAACACAGAAAATTGAACAATTGCTACTCCAACGCTGAGCAAAAGAAAAATCATCCAAACAGTTTCCGCATAAAATTTCGGGGCGGAAAAATAGAAATAGTAAAACAGCTGATTTGTCGAATTTAGGGGATCCTGAAAAGAGGGCTTCCCAGTAGTCACTGAGCAGAGCAGTAGCGAGGAGCATAGGCCAGAAGAAAACGCTGGCGCAGGCTGCCTTGGCTGTAAGTATCCCCACCGCGATTTTGAATTTTCGCAAGATGGGGCAAAATACGGAGTGCCAGTGCGAGGCCTTTCGGGAAACTCAGTCCACCCTGCTGTAGCCGGGGTCTGTGACCCCGGAATGTTCTTCGGTCTTCCACAGAGTATCCAATCCTACAGAAAGGCGCAGCTATCCTTAAAACATCTCCAACTGCATCCCTGCCATCTTGTCTTCGGGGTGGAATCGTACGCCGGCTCCGATTAGTCGGACGCCTTTTCCGTCGCCCCGTTCCCAAGCTTCGCAAAGAAGCCCCCGGAGAAGATCGGCGTCGACTTGCTCGGAGACGCGCTGCGCGGAGGTGATTTGAAAATCTTCAAACTTCACTTTCACGACGCACTCTCGAATGGGCCGCTCATCGGGTCGTTTCGCGAGGTCCTGGTGGAGTTCCACGATCAGTTCATCGAGCTTTTCCAATCCCTCGTCGATGCTGGTGAGGTTGTGTCGGAAGGTGCGCTCGTTGCTGAGAGATTTTCGTTCCCGCTTAGGGTTTACGGGGCGGTCATCAATACCACGACAGAGCTGATGCAGGGCGCAACCGAATTTGCCAAAGCGTTGCACGAGCTCCAGCTCGCTTCGTTTTCGCAAGTCCCCGCAGGTTTTGAGTCCCGCTTCGTGAAGGCGAGTAGCAGTCCGTTTTCCGACGCCCCAGATTTTCTCGACGGGCAGAGGAAGAAGGAAGTCATTGATCTCCTCTTCCTTCACCACGAATTGTCCATCGGGTTTGTTCCAGTCGCTTGCGATCTTGGCGATGAATTTGTTGGGGGCGATGCCGGCAGATGCGGTCAGGCCGGTCTCGAGACGAATCCTCTGGCGAACTTCCCACGCGATCGTCGAAGCTTCGGAGTCGAGATGAGAAATATCGAGATAGGCCTCGTCGAGCGAGAGTGGTTCAATAAGATCGGTGAACTGGGCAAATATTTCCCGGATGCGGGCGGACTCCTCTCTGTAAACGTCGAAGCGGGTGGGAAGCAAAATCAGATCAGGGCAGAGTTCGCGCGCTTTGAACGAGGGCATTGCTGATCGACAGCCGTATTTTCTCGCTTCGTAGTTGCAGGTCGTGAGGACGCCGCGTCCACTTCTCCCGCCCACGGCAATGGGCTTTCCAGCCAGTTCTGGATTATCCCTCATTTCAATCGCGGCGTAGAAGCAGTCCATGTCGACATGAATGATTTTACGCTTTGGCGGATCGGGTGGCATTAAATAATAATGTTCGCCTGAATAGTTAGTGCTGACAACTCGTTTCCCAAACCCATCGCAAAAACGTAGACTCTGCAAGGATGACAAGCTTTGCCATCATCATACCGGCATACAATGAAGAAACCTACCTCGCTGCGACAATGGCAGCGGCAAGGGAGGCGATGAAAGAGGTGGAACCGGTTGGAGAGTTGATTGTCGTAAATAACAACTCATCCGATGGCACTGCTGAAGTGGCTCGCAGTGAGGGAGCGGATCAGGTGGTTTTTGAGCCGCACAACCAAATTGCGCGTGCTAGAAATGCGGGAGCAGCTGCCACGGATGCGGAGCATCTCCTGTTCGTCGACGCGGATACTTGTCTCAATGTGGAAACTCTTCGGACGGCACTTTCTTTTCTGCAAAGTGGGAGCGTTGCTGCTGGTGGAGCTCGCATTGAGGTGGATCAGGAGGTCAGTGTGATGGTCGGCTTTCTCGTTGCGAGTTGGAATCGGACCGCTGCCTTTTTCAAATACGCTGCGGGGAGCTTTTTCTTCTGCCGCCGCGATGTGTTTCAAGAATGCGGGGGATTTGATGAATCGGTATACGCGGGCGAGGAAGTCTGGTTTGCCCGTCGGATCAAGAAGTGGGCGAGAGCAAGGGAAATGACTTTCGAAGTGATTAGTGATTCTCCCGTCGTGACATCGGGGAGAAAGTCGGATTGGTATTCCAATTTTGATTTCATCCGCCAGCTTGCCGTGATTTTTCTAATCCCATGGTCTACTCGAAGCAAGCGATTCTGCTCGATGTGGTATTCGCGGCCGGGAGATTCGAGTGAATCACAACCCTGACTGATTACCCAAAAGTAGGCAGAGGCATCATTACCCGGAACGGGACGAATTCGAGCGAACCCTCGTCGACCATCTTGAGCGGAAAGGTGCGATGCAGATTTTCGACGATGTCACCATCGATCCGCGTAGCTGTGCTGACGGCAATGGAGTAGACATTTTCCTGAATTAACTCGAAAGTGAGTCGGTTTGCTTTTCGCAGACTCAACCACAACAGCAGGCCGCAGCTGACTCCGACCAGCAGGACCAATAACAACTGAAGTTTTTTGCGAAAAGCCAAGCTTACGAAGGGTTTCGGTAAAAACCTAAGGTAGGTCCACGCGACTCGAAACTGTTATGTTGGGTCGATTCGCGAGATCTTACGATAGGCTAGCTCGTGGATGCTGCGACCTTCGTCGAGACCCTTTTGTTCGTACATGGTCTTGATTCGATAGTCCTGAAATCGGGAGCTTTTAATCGTTCTCCATCCTGACACGTCGGCGAAAATCTTTTCGCAGTGCCTGGCGTATTCCGCGACATCGGTGGCGAGGGAGAACTCTCCATCAGGAACAAGCCGCTCGCGAATCAATTCGACCATGTTCCGCTGGACGAGGCGTCGATGCTCGTTGCTGGCCTTGGGCCACGGTTCAGGAAATTGCACGAGCACGGCTTCGGCGACTTCACCGGTGAGATGATCGCTCAGGACAAGGCGAGCATCGCCACGGATAAGGCGGACATTTTTTACCCCTGCCTCGTGAATTTTTCCCGTCGTTGCAGCAAGGCCGGGGCGATGCACTTCGATGCCGAGAAATCGATAGTCGGGCAGTGCTCTTGCGAGACCGACGAGGTGATCGCCCATCCCGAAGCCGATCTCAATCACGAGTGGGCCACGCGAGGGGAAGCGCTCATCCAGATCGATGATTTTTCCATGTTCGAAGCGGATACCTACCTCTGGCCACCAATTACGCATCGCTCGCTTTTGCGCGCGGGTTATTTTTCCGCGGTTCCTAAGATAGCTTGGAGCCCAGCGAAGTTCACGGTTTTGTTTCAGATTCGACATGCTTGGAAAACGAGGTGTAGTTTACACCCATGATCAGTCCGAAGAAAATCTCTCTCTCATTGTGGGCGCTGTTCCTTTTCCCTTCCTCACAAGCATCTGACTGGCCCGAGTTTCGTGGAGAAAATCGGGATGGAATCTGGCGAACTGATGGATTGGTCGAAAATTTCGAGGGCATGCCTAATCCGCTTCCGCGAAAGTGGTCAGCTTCGGTAGGGGCCGGTTACGGCGGGCCGACAGTGGCAGGCGGCGGGGTCTATGTGATGGATCGCAAAATCTCTAACAGCGGAGAATCCGAGCGCGTTGTTTGCGTCGATCGAGTAAGTGGCGAGTCAAAGTGGACCCACTCCTACCCATGCAAATATGAGGGGATCGGCTACGGCTATGGTCCGCGTACCAGCGTTACGATCGCCGGAGGAAAAGCCTATGCGTTGGGCATGATGGGGCATCTTCATTGCCTCGACGCTGAGTCGGGAGAGGTCGTCTGGGCGATGAATCTGGCTGAGGAATACCAGATCGACATGCCGATCTGGGGATTGGCGTCTTCACCGCTGGTCGAGAGCGGCACACTCGTCGTTCAGGTTTCTGCCCCAGCAGACGGAGCGACTATGGTTGGGCTCGACCCCGCGACTGGGAAAGAAAAGTGGCGAGCGCTTTCTGACAAGGGTTCCTACGTCTCACCTGTCGTGATTGATCAGGCAGGCAAGCGAGTCACCATCGTCTGGACGGGAGAACGCATTGCTGGATTCGACGCGACTTCCGGATCAATCTACTGGGAGGTTTCCACCAAGCCTAATAAAATGCCAATCAACGTGCCAGGTCCGGCTTTCAATGCGGATCATACGAAGATGTTTCTCGCCGTTTTCTATGATGGATCGCGGCTGATTGAGCTCGGACAGTATGCTCCCACCGCAAAGGAGCTTTGGCACCGCCAAGGTATCAACGAGAGAAAAACCGATGCGCTACATTGCATGATCAGTCCTCCCTTTTTTGTCGGGGACATGATTTACGGCATCGACAGCTATGGCCAGATTCGTTGCCTCGACCCGAAAAATGGTGATCGGGTGTGGGAGAATACGACTGCGCTACCGCAGGAGCGTTGGAGCACTGGGTTTTCCGTACAGAATGGTGAGAAAACCTGGATCGTGAACGAGCGGGGAGAAATCCTGATCACGAAATTCACACCCGAGGGATTTCAGGAAATCGACCGCACTCAAATCATCCCGCCGACGACGCCTCTGAAACAGCGCCGCGAAGGTACGGTGCTCTGGTCGCATCCTGCATTCGCAGGGACGGAGGTGTTTGTGCGGAATGATCGCGAGCTGATTTGTGTAAATTTGGGGAAATAGCCATCAGATAGATTTTCGCCCAGTGCAAAATGAAGAGACCACTGCTCTGGTGAGCAAGGGCCTCCTTGGTTTCGATTGGGTTGGAATAATTGGGCTACCTTGCTGCGCGAAAGCATTGGTTGCTGCCGAAAGAATGACGGCAGCAAGGCTCCAGGCGAGCGTTTTTGATATTGGTTTTAGGTTGATGGCTTGAGTCAGCCGAGATGACTGTTTCTACCCCACCCTTGAAGAACCCGATGGCGATTCGTTAAATGGCGAGGAAATTTTTTTTAGATTTCTTTTCGTTGCCCTGATTTCGGACAATATGTCGTTGCTCTATTCGACACAGAAAAGGGTGTCGACAGAGCCGCTTCCCTTGCTAACTTACCGGCCCTTCTTAATTGGAACCCGATGGCGAAAGTCTCATTTTGCCGTTTTTTCGGAAAGACGAACCGCGCCGGTCAATGCGTCCAGCTTACAGATACGGAATGAAGATTTTTGCTCCCAAAGAAACCGACCCAATCGAAACGCGCGCGTCCCTCGATCCGGCTGCTGTGAAAAAACTCGTTGGCCTTGGTGCCGAGGTTGTGGTCGAAGCCGGAATTGGCTCTCGCTGCGATCACCCCGACAGCTCCTACGAAGTAGCTGGTGCCAGCGTCACTTCCGACGGCGGTGGTGCGCTTTCTTCTGCTGATATCGTTACTCGCATTCGCAAACCGTCTGATGAACAGGTAACGAAACTCAAGGAAGGCGCGATTCACATCAGCTTTCTCGATCCTTTTAACGAAAAAGATCTCCTCGGGAAATTTGCCGACCAGAAATCGACTGCGATCAGCCTCGAAATGGTCCCCCGGACCACCCTTGCGCAGAAGATGGACGCGATCAGTTCGCAGGCGAACCTCGCAGGTTACGTGTCGGTCATCGTTGCGGCGAACCGGATGAATGGTATTTTTCCCATGATGATGACTCCGGCGGGTACGATCTCTCCGGCCAAGGTTTTTGTCGTCGGGATTGGGGTCGCAGGTCTTCAGGCCATCGCTACCGCGAAGCGCCTTGGGGCACGCGTCACCGCTTTTGACGTTCGCGAAGAAGCACTCGAACAAGCCGAGTCACTCGGAGCCAAAGCTCTCCGCATCGACCTCGGTGATACCAGCGGGACCGATCAAGGCTACGCCAAAGAGCTCACTCCCGAGCAGCTTGAGAAGCAGGTTCAGGCTCAGGCCAAGGTCTGCGCGCAGAGCGATGTTGTCATTACCACGGCGAAAGTTTTCGGCAGGAAGCCGCCCGTTTTGATCAAAAAAGATGTCGTCGAGAGCATGCAGCCCGGTAGCGTAATCGTCGACCTCGCTGCGGAAACTGGCGGAAACGTCGAGGGAATTGTACCCGGCGAAGAGACCGAAACCGAAAACGGCGTCAAGCTCGTCGGTTTAGCTAATTTCGAGGGTCAGGTTTCCAAGCACGCTTCGCAGGTTCTCGCCTCGAACTTCGCAAATATGATCGAGCACTTCTGGGACGAAGAAGCGAAGGAATTCAAAATCGATTTAGAAGACGAAATCCAGCAAGGCTGTGTCATCACTCATAACGGAGCTGTCGTTCACGAGCGCTTCAAAGACTGAGCTAACCCTCTCAGGTCAAGCACTTAACCCTGGTTGATAATTTTTTACCTTTCACCATTTACTCCGAACCATGGAACTCATTCTTCTCATATTCGTCTTCGTCATGGCCGCGTTCCTCGGCTTTGAACTGATCCAGAAAGTCCCGAGTCAGCTGCACACGCCGCTGATGTCTGGATCAAACGCGATTTCGGGAATCACGATCGTTGGTGCGCTTCTCGCAGCCGGTGCAATCGAAGGATCACTCGGAAAATGGCTCGGCCTCGCTGCCCTGATCCTTGCAACGGTCAACGTGGTCGGTGGATACATGGTGACGGACCGAATGCTTGGAATGTTCAAGAAGAAGGGGAAGTAAAAACGCGAAACTTTTGACGCTGCTACACATGGAATATTTCATTAACATTTCCTACATCGTCGCTTCGGTGCTGTTTATTTTCGGCATCAAGATGCTCGGTTCCGCTGACACGGCTCGTCGCGGAAATCAGATTTCCTCTATGGGAATGCTTCTCGCCGTGATCGTAACGTTGCTCAACCGCGACATCAACGCTGGCGAACCGCTGTCTTTCACTTGGATTATCGCCGGACTTCTTGTCGGAGCTGCTATCGGAGTTGTTGCTGCGAAGCGAGTTCAGATGACTGGAATGCCGGAACTGGTAGCGCTTTTCAACGGCTTCGGTGGATTGGCTTCACTCCTGGTGGGTTGGGCCGAGTTTGCGAAGGCCGGAAATTTTGACAAGGCCGAGTATCCCCTTTTCACGGCCTGTGCAGTCGTATTCGCCATTCTTGTTGGTGGTATCACCTTCACAGGATCGATGATTGCTTACCTCAAGCTCTCCGGAAAAATGGGTGGCTCTGCCACGGTTTTCCCGGGGCAGAAAGCGATCAATGCGCTCGTCTTTGTCGCCCTCCTCGTCTTCGGCGGTATCTTTGTTTCGTCTGGAGCAGCTTGGGCGCTCTACGCGGTTATCGGACTGTCTCTTCTTCTTGGAGTCCTTGGAGTCATCCCGATTGGTGGTGGCGACATGCCGGTGGTGATCTCTTTCCTCAACAGCTTCTCCGGAATCGCCGCTTCGGCCGCCGGTTTCGTGATTCTGAATAACGTTCTCATTGTCGCTGGTTGTTTGGTTGGCGCATCGGGAATCATTCTCACAGTCATAATGTGTAAGGCGATGAACCGGACCCTTGGTAACGTGCTCTTCGGTGGCTTCGGAGCTTCCAGTGGCATTACCCACGAAGTGGAAGGAGAAATGAAGCCCATTTCACCGGAGGACGCCTTTTACGTTCTCGAGGCAGCAGAGTCCGTAATCTTTGTCCCGGGATACGGAATGGCGGTTGCGCAGGCGCAGCACGCGGTCAAGGAGTTGGGAGAGATTCTCGAAAACAATGGCGCTGAAGTTCGCTTTGCAATTCACCCGGTTGCCGGTCGTATGCCAGGACACATGAACGTTCTCCTTGCCGAGGCCGACGTTCCCTACGAGCAGCTTTGTGAAATGGACGACGTCAATGCGATCATGGAAACGGTCGACGTCGCCATCGTGATTGGCGCCAATGACGTGGTCAATCCGGCGGCTGGCGAAGATGAAAGCAGTCCGATTTACGGAATGCCCATCATCAATGTCCATCAGGCCCGCACTGTTTTCGCTCTCAAGCGCGGACAGGGAGCTGGTTTCTCGGGATTGATCAACACTCTCTTTTTCCGCGACAACACTCGCATGATCTACGGTGACGCGAAGGAGACGATGACGAATCTGGTGGGGCAGTTTAAAGACTGAGGCGCACCGATGGCGCGAACGTTCAACGTTGAATATTAGGGTGGAGAGCAGCTTTTGCCATCTTTAGATGGCGGACCTCACCTCGCGATTGCCTGGATGCGAACGTGATCCGTTTTTTCCCTGTCCTGTTGAGGAGCGGTGTTCAGGTATCCGATGTATTTCTTCCGGGCCCAAGCGGTCCTGCAGGATTTCTTGATCCGGAGTCTGCGTTTGTCGGTTTAGACGGAGGTATTGAGTCGGAAAATAACCTGCCTAGGATACCAGCAAGAGAACCATTGGGCACTCGAAATTTGTGGTACGATTCACAGTTGTGGCTGTGTCCGCAACGGCCGGGATAGAGTTAGTCAAGCCGGGGAATCGCTCACTGAGGCTTCGAGGCTAGGAAGGTCTTCCTCCTGCAGGCGCAATTGGCCACAAGCAGCATCGATATCATGGCCTTTCTCCCGACGAATCGTGGCAGTTATGTTCGCTTTTGAAAGCACATTCAAGAAAGCATCCTGCGCAGGTATATCTGGGCGTTTCCAGGGAAGGCCTTCCACTGTATTGTAAGGAATTAAATTCACTTTGGCGTGCAGCGAGTTCGCCCGCATCGCCAATATTTTCGCCTGATCAAGGCTGTCGTTGATTCCCTCAATGAGAATATATTCCAAGGTGATCATCTGCTTTTTGTGGCGAAGCCAAACCTGCAGAGCATCGAAGAGCCGATTGATGTTGTATTTTTTATTCACGGGCATGATCTGCTCGCGAACCTTGTCGGTTGCGCCATGGAGTGAAATAGCGAGGCGAATCTGCATCGGGATTTTCGCGAGCTTTTCAATCTGCGGAGCAAGGCCGCTCGTCGATACGGTCATGTGCCGCGCCCCAAGGTTCATGCCCCAGTCGGCATTGAGAATGGTGAGGGCCTTTGTCAGGTTGGTGAGATTGGCGAGAGGTTCGCCCATTCCCATGAAGACAATGTTGCGGATCGAGTCGCCTGTCTCGTATTCTGCCGTCATGACCTGCCCTACGATTTCTCCGGCGCTGAGATTGCGAGTGAATCCCGCAAGACCGCTCGCGCAGAATTTGCAGTCGTAAGCACACCCAACCTGGCTAGAAACGCAAAGAGTGATCCGTCCGCTGCGCTCGCCGTCAAAGTTGGCATTCGCCGGGATTTTCACCGTTTCGATGAGACGCCCGTCGTGGAGACGGAAAAGAAATTTTCGGGTGGTGTCCTTGGAACCAGTTAGGCGGACCGAGGGAAGAAGCCCGATCGTGAATTTCTCTTTGAGTTGCTCCCGAAGATCGTGGCTCAGGTTCGTCATCTCATCGAACGATGTGACTCGTTTTTGAAAAAGCCATTCTACAACCTGCTTTGCCCGGAATTTTGGCTGATCGTGCTCTTCCATCCACTCGATCCAGTCATCGAGCGTCATTCCGTAGGCGGGTGTCTGGTCCATACGCGCTTCGCGCGGCAAAAAGTAAAAGGTGAAACGTAAAAGGTCGGGAGGAACTCGCTTGCGGATTGTAATATCCAAAATCCAATATCCAACATCTTTTCGATACCGTCACGTTCTGCGGTTTGACTTTCCGATCATTCTCTTCTTACCTCGCTCAATAATGGCTACTTCCGATCCCGCGCCCCTCGTATTGATTCTTTGCACTGGTAATTCCTGCCGCTCTCAAATGGCAGAGAAATTGCTGCAGCGTGCTGCGGGCGATGCGCTCCGTGTCGAAAGTGCCGGTTCGCAGCCAAGTGGTTACGTTCATCCTCTCGCGATCAAAGCGGTCGAGGAAATCGGACTTGATCTATCAGATGGACGTTCCAAATCGCTCGATGAATTTCTTGATCAGGATGTCGAGACGGTCATCACTGTTTGCGGAAATGCGGATCAGGCTTGCCCGGTCTTTCCCGGCCAGGCTCGACGCTACCATTGGCCCTTCGACGATCCGGCCCATGCGGAAGGATCAGCGGAAGAGCAGATGGAAGTCTTTCGACGTGTTCGCGACGAAATCGATCGCGTTTTCTCCGCCTACGGACTCGGGCGGAAGGATGCTTTGGGGTGAGGGACGTAGTGGTGATTTCCAAATCGCTACCGCGAAGCTCAGGCAGATAATGTGGCGATTTGGAAATCACCACTACGGCATCTGAATCAGTAAGCGCCCGAACATTTCTGTTTTCCAGCTATGCGAAACGGTTGCCTTTCGTTGTTCGCGGATGGCATCGAGAGTTGATTCGACTGTCGGCGTGGTCATCGGAAACCAATCGGTCAAGTTTTCGGACCATTGCGGAGTCACGTTTATCACTCCGGCGTTTATTCATTAGAATATGCGATTACCGATGAGTCCCCTGCGCTAGTTCATTGGCGCACCGGAGTTGCATCACTGGCATCATAACAAGGATCGACTCGCTGGAAACTACGCCAACCTGTCTCCCTCGATGGATCTGCTCTTTGGAACTTACCGCTGCCCCGATAACGAGCCGGGGCATTTGGAATTTCCGAAACGATTGCCCAGACCTACTGGGGGCAGCTATGGCATCCGTTTCGAAGGAAGCCTGCTGCGGATCCAAAGTAGCCGCTTTACTGCAAAAACGGATTCGTAGCTTTCTCCGTACCGATGGTCGTGCGTCCGCCGTGCCCCGGCAGAACCTGAGTATCATCTGGTAGCGGCCAGAGCTTTTCTTTGATTCCGGAAATCAACAGGTCGTGATCTCCGTGGGGAAAATCGGTTCGACCGATCCCGCTTTGGAAAAGAACGTCTCCACCGATGAGGACGGGTGCTCCGTCGATGCGAAAGCAAAGCGAATCAGGAGAATGCCCGGGAACGTGGAGGACTTCGAGGTCCAGCCCATCGAGCGACAGTTTGGATTCTCCCTCGAGTAGATGATCGACGGCGTAATCGTCGAGTTCGCATGGCATTCCGATCATTTGCTCAAGCCGCTTAGCCATGGTCAGATCTTCCGATGGCTCGGAGTGAGCCCAGACAGGGCAGGCGAATTTTTCCACAAGAGCTCCAGCTCCGATGACATGATCATGATGTTGATGTGTCAGGATTAATCCATCTGCGGTCAGCTCTTTTTCGGTCAACCAGTCAGCCATTCCCTCCGGGGCGTCGAAAAGCCAGTTTTTCTCACCACATTGGACGAGGAATCCGTTGGTTTGAAACAGGCCGCCGCAATGGGCTTCGATGGTGAGTTTTTCCATAATCTCTCTCCTACGCGTGATCGATGCGGAGATCAACTTTTCCAGTGCAGAGGGCGTGGGATGGAAGTATAGAAAGAGAACTCAAACTTTCCCGCCTATGCCCCTTCGTAGCCTTGGCGAAGAAGGGTCCGGTCGTAGACCTCACCCTATTGAATAATGCACCATACCCTGTTGACTCTCGCGAGTCTGCTGCTTCTTGCCTTTTCCCAAAACCTGATGGCACAGACCGAAACTTCTGACCTTCGTTTCACGGACAAGGATCCACTGATCTGGATGGAGGAAGTCGAGGGCGAAAAAGCGCTCGGTTGGGTTCGTGAGCAAAACGAGAGGACATTGAGCGATCTCCAATCGGATCCGCTCTACGAGGAGTTCGAGGCTGAGGCGAAGAAGATTCTGAACTCGAAGGAACGCATCCCGTATGGCCGGATTCGTGGTGAGCATGTCTACAATTTCTGGCAGGATGAGAAAAACATTCGCGGCCTCTGGCGGCGGACCTCCCGTGAAAGCTACGCGACGGATGATCCGGATTGGGAAACCATCGTAGACTTCGATGTGCTGGCTGAGGAAGAAGACAAGAACTGGGTCTTCAAAGGTTCCTATACCTTCCACGACAAGAAGGCTGGCAAGTATTACACGCTCGTTTCTCTCTCGGATGGAGGAAAAGATGCTGTCGTCAGGCGGGAGTTTGATCTCGAGAGCAAAACCTTCGTTGATGACGGATACATCACGCCGGAGGCTAAGCAAAGTGCCGCGTGGCTGGGGCCGGATACCATTTTGATTGGAACCGACTGGGGCGAAGACTCGCTGACAGATTCTGGGTATGCCCGCATCTTGAAGAAATGGAAACGTGGCACTCCACTTGAGGAGGCGGAAACAGTAATGGAGGTCGATAAGACGGATGTCGCGGCCTGGCCTTTCACGATTGAATTGGAAGATGGGACGGTCCTCGCCAACGCAATCGAGTCGGACACCTTCTTTACCTCCACCTATTGGTGGCTGCCGGGAGATGGTTCGGCCCCCGTGAAGTATCCAATTCCTCCCAAATCGGAAATCGAAGGGCTCTACAAAGGCAATCTGCTCGTTGCCTTGAAAGAGGATTGGGCTCCGGAAGGGCAGGGTTCATTTCAAAATGGAGATCTGATCTCTTTCGAGCTGCAGGCCTTCCTTGATGCGAGAGAACTCCCACCTGTGAATCTCGTCTTTCGTCCGAATGAGACGCAGGCAGTAAATTACGTAGCGATTGCGAAAGGCGCAGCCTTGCTGGCCATCAGTGAAAACGTGGTTGGAAAGATTCTAAAAATTGAGCCGGGCAAGGATGGGTGGACCTCCGAGCCGGTGGAGTTGCCGGGAGAAGGCCAGCCTGGGGTGGCATTCGCTGATGAGGATGAAGAAAGCGTGTTTCTCAACTACGAAGACTTTCTAACACCCGACTCGCTGCTCGAATACGACAGCTCAACGGGAGAGATGAAAACACTTAAGAGCTTGCCGCCGAAGTTTGATGCTGACGGCCTCGTTGTGAAACAGCAGTTCACGAAGTCAAAAGACGGGACAAGGATTCCCTATTTCGTAGTCCATCGCGAGGATGTCGAATTTGACGGCAAGACTCCTACTTTGCTCTATAGCTATGGAGGGTTTCAAATTTCGATGCGTCCCGGATACCGGAGCACGACCGGAAAACTATGGCTCGAAAGGGGAGGCGCCTACGTTCTCGCGAATATTCGGGGCGGAGGTGAGTTTGGTCCAACCTGGCACCAGGCCGGATTGAAAACCAATCGCCAGCGGGTTTACGACGACTTCATTGCCGTCGGCGAGTCAGTAATCGAGTCGAAACTGACATCGCCACAACATCTCGGTATTATGGGTGGGTCAAATGGTGGCCTGCTCATGGGGGTTATGCTGAACCAGCGCCCTGATCTCTGGAATGCAGTCGTCGTTCAGGTTCCACTCCTGGATATGCTTCGCTATCATACTCTCCTCGCAGGCGCTTCCTGGGTCGATGAATACGGTTCGCCGGAAGTGCCTGAAGAGCGGGCGTTCCTTGAAACGATCTCGCCCTATCATAATTACGACGAGGGGAAGGAATATCCTGTTCCGTTTTTCGTTACCTCCACCAAGGACGACCGGGTTCATCCTGCTCACGCCCGCAAGATGGCAAAGCTCTTCGAGGAATCGGGTAAGCCGTTTCTCTACTACGAGAACATCGATGGAGGCCACTCCGCTGCCGCGAATCAGAATGAGCGCGCCAAACGAACGGCTCTGGAATATGTGTATCTGATGAGGCAGTTGTGAAGCGCATCACCGGATTGCGTCCGTTTCACCGAAGAAACCCGACGCGTAACATTCGGTTGTAGCGGAGTGATTGAGTTTGAAAATTCAATGGATCCTTTGCGAAATCCATACGGTTTCCCTTAAAAATGCGAAAACTCATCCACATTGCTCTTCTCTCTTCGACGCTGTATGGCGTAGCGGAGAGTCGTGCCGAAGGGAACGAATTTTTCGAAAAGAAGATTCGCCCCGTTCTCGCGGAAAAGTGTTACCAATGCCACTCTGCGAAAGCGGAAAAGCTCAAAGGCGGAATTCAGCTCGACCACCTTCAGCACATACTTGCGGGAGGAGACACCGGTCCAGCGATCGAGCCGGGGGACGCAGAGAAAAGCCTGCTCATCGAATCGATCCGGTACGGGAATGATGACCTCCAGATGCCGCCGAAGGGGAAGCTGAGTCCCGAAATCGTTGCCGACTTTGAAAAATGGATCAATGATGGGGCCGTCTGGCCGGAAGAGCCAGTTCCTCAGCGCGATGGAAGCGGAAAAGAAGAGGTTTTTGATCTCCAGAAACGATACGAGGAACATTGGAGCTGGCGGCCGGTTTCAAAACCGAGACTTCCTTCGATTGACCAAGTCGACTGGCCTAAGGCAGGGGCAGATCACTTTGTGCTCGCGAAGATTGAGGAAAGGGATTTTCGTCCCGCGGAAGCGGCAGATCGATCAACGTGGTTCCGTCGTGTCCATTTTGATCTCACGGGCCTCCCTCCATCAAGAGAGCAGTGGGAAGAATTTCTCGCCGACGATTCTCCCAATGCAAAAGAGAAGGCAGTCGACAGCCTTCTCGCGTCACCCCACTTTGGCGAAAAGTGGGCGCGCCACTGGATGGATCTCGTCCGCTACGCTGAAACCTACGGGCACGAGTTTGACTACCCGATCGAAGGAGCTCACGAATATCGGGATTATCTGATTCGAGCGTTCAATGAAGACGTTCCCTACGATCTTTTTGTAAAAGAGCATATCGCCGGAGACCTCCTGCCAGAGCCTCGAAAGAATCCCGAGAATCACTTCGACGAGTCAGTTCTCGGGACGGGCTTCTGGTATCTTCACGAAGCGACTCATGCGCCCACGGATGTTCTTGCGAACGAGGCGGATATCATGGACAACCAGATTGATGTCCTCGGAAAATCGTTTCTGGGCCTGACCGTTTCCTGCGCTCGCTGCCACGATCACAAATTCGACGCGATTTCAACGAAGGACTACTATGCCATGACTGCGTATCTGCATGCCAGTGCGCGTCAGCAGGTGCTGATAGATGTGGATCGGACTCGGGAAAAGACTGCTGCCGATCTCGTCGCGAAAAAGCAGAAGGCCGATGCGCTTTTTAAACATCCTGTCGAGAAAGTCCAGCTCTCTGTTCCTGTGCGCGAGGGAGAGACGGTCTACGAAGGTTTTCGCGAAGGAACGCTCCCTGATGGCTGGAGCAAGACCGGCGAAGCCTTCTCGGGGAGGGGTGGATCTGGAATTCGCTTTCAAAGCGATGACCCGCATGCCTATCCGGGAGTGATGGACAGTGGACTGCTTGGCAAAAGGCAGGTCGGGATTTTGAGATCGCCGACTTTCACGATCGAAAGTGATTTTATTCACATCCTGACAAAGTCAGAAAAATCTCACGTCCGCCTCATCGTTGACAATTATCAGATGGGCCGCTTTAACGCGCTTCTCTTCCGTGGGATGCATCATGATAATCTCGATACGAAGGGTGCTTTTGAGTGGAAGTCTCTCGCGGGAAATCTCAAGAAATACGTCGGTCATAAAGCCTACCTGGAATTCATTGATCCCCTAGAGGGAGAAATCCTGATCGACGAGATTCGGTTTTCTAAGCACTCGTCGACTCCTGCAGTTCCCGAGTCTCTCACGAAGCCCCGTTCCAAATCCCTAGCTGAACCGGCATCGAAACTCGTGAAGGAAGGCGAGGCGATGGCAAGTCAGCTTCCAAGTCCGAGATACGCTGTCGCCATGGCAGAAGGTTCTCCAGAATCGGCTCATGTTTACGTCCGTGGTAGCCATCGTAGCCTGGGGGAGGAAGTTCCCGCGCGTTTTCTGGAAGCGCTCGGAGGGGAACCTGGTGATCGACTTGCCCTGGCCAACGAAGTTGCGAGTGGGGGCAACCCGCTGACAGCTCGTGTCTTTGTGAATCGTGTCTGGCACCACCTGTTTGGACAGGGAATCGTTCCGACAGTGGATGACTTTGGTCCGATGGGGAGCCCGCCTTCTCATCCCGCTTTGCTCGATTACCTAGCCGCTGATTTCGTAGAAAAGGGATGGTCAGTTAAGAATCTTGTTCGGGAGTTGGTCCTATCCTCGACTTATGGACAATCTTCTCAGCCTCATCCCGAACTTTCCGCAGACAGGCTTGCCGAACTTGATCCTTCAAACGAATTGCTTTCTCGGATGCGGGTGAAACGTCTCATGGCCGAGTCCATTCGCGATTCGATTATGGCTGTGTCAGGGAGGCTGGATCCGAAGCTCTACGGCCCATCTGTCCCAACGCACCGCACGAAGTTCATGACGGGTCGAGGGGGCAAGAAAAGCGGGCCTCTCGATGGAGAAGGGCGTCGCAGCATCTACGGAGCTGTATATCGGAACTTTCTCTCTCCCTTCATGCTCACGTTTGACGCTCCCAGTCCCTTTGGGCCGAAGGGGCGGCGAAGCGTATCCAATGTTCCGGCTCAGGCATTAGTGCTAATGAACGATCCGTTTGTCCTTGAACAGAGCCAACTCTGGGGAAAGCACCTCGTCGACCAGCACGACATCGCTGATGAGAGAATGGAAGTAATGTTTCTCGAAGCTCTGGGACGCAAACCAACTTCGAACGAGCGGAGCCGTATCGAGTCCTACCTTTCTGCCCAGTCAAAAGATGATCCTGCACAGACCTGGGCAAGTCTCGCTCACATTGTGTTTAACATGAAAGAATTCATTTTCATCCCGTAAGCCCATGCACTGTCGACGTTTTCAAAACCAACCCATGTCGCGACGCGACCTCCTTGCCAAAGGGGCGATGGGATTTGGTGGTGTCGCATTGCAGGCTCTTCTCGCGGAGCAATCCCGTGCCGCAATCACAAATCCGCTCGCACCGAAGGCACCTCATTTTGCTCCGAAGGCGAAAAATGTGATCTTCCTCTACATGGATGGTGGCCCGTCGCAGGTTGATACCTTCGACTACAAGCCGATGCTGAAAAAGTATCACGGCCGCGATCCTAGCGAGGTGATTGGCAAGTTGGCTCCGACTCAGTTCGACAGCGTCGGAAAAGTGCTGCAGGCGCAGTGGGATTTCAAACAACGTGGAGAAAGCGGAGCCTGGGTCAGCGAGTTGTTTCCTCATCTTGCGAAAAAAGAAGTTATCGACGAGATCGCTTTTGTGAAGTCGATGACCTCGAAGTTCTCCGAGCACACTTTCGCCAATTATTTTCTCCACACGGGAAGCCCGTTCCAAGGAAGGCCAAGCATGGGGGCCTGGCTGGGCTACGGTCTCGGATCAGAGAATGAAAACCTCCCCGGTTTCGTCGTGCTCAATGGAGGCCTCATTCCGCCTGGCGGACTCGATTGTTTCGGCTCTGGGTTTCTTCCGGCAGCGTATCAGGGTTCCGTCTTTCTTCCTCAGGATCAGCCAATTGCAAACATTCGTCCCGGTGAAGCGAGTTCGGAAGCGCAGAGGCGTAAGCTTGATCTTCTCAGCGACCTCGACCGCGGAGCCCTGGCGGAATCAATGCCTGATCCACAAGTCGAGGCGGCGATCCAGAATTACGAAACGGCCTATCGCATGCAAACGGCTGTGCCGGACTTGATGAATCTGCGAGGTGAGTCAGATGCGGTGAAAAAACTCTACGGACTCGATGCCGAATTCAAAAACACGCAAACCTTCGGCCTGCAGTGTCTCCTCGCTCGCCGTCTTGTCGAACGGGGAGTGCGATTCATCGAACTGACCTGCCCCGGTGGAAACGGCGACCGCTGGGACCAGCATAATAAGCTCGTCGATGGTCACGGAAAAAATTGCCAAACCGTCGATCAGCCCATCGCTGGCTTGATTGCCGATCTTCGTCGACTCGGCTTGCTCGACTCCACCCTCGTCGTTTGGGCCGGAGAATTTGGCAGAACGCCATTTGCTCAGGGTAGTGATGGTCGTGACCACAATCCTTTTGGCTTTACGGTTTGGATGGCTGGAGGTGGTGTGCAAGGTGGCTCGTCAGTTGGGGAGACCGATGAGTGGGGCTACAAAGCCGTGCAGGATCGCTATGAAATACACGATCTTCATGCGACGATGCTCCACCTGCTCGGAGTCGAGCACACAGAGAGCACCTTCCGCTTCAGCGGCCGCGACATGCGCCTCACCGACGTGCACGGGCACGTTATGAAAGAGATACTGGCCTAAGCAAACCTGACCCTGTTGACTACCTGACTCAGCCCTGTTGTGTCTCATAATTCGCAACTTTTGCCCCTTTTTCATTGAGCGAATTCCGAGGAAGGATGTCTATCAATACAACAGCGCTTCTCTCGGGAGGCGCAGAAGTTTTAACCCAAACCCGAACGTTAGAAAACACAGGCTAACTTCGGCGATGTGCCGCCCGCATCGTAGTCGAGTTCCCCGGAAAAAACGAGGGAGAGACACTTATCCAAAGCCTCCATTCCGAATGGCCACCACCAAAAGGGTGGCCGACCTGAAGACAAAACCGACCTGAAAAGGTTGCCCGTCGCCGGAAACAGCGATCCACATCATGACATCCGCTCTTTTTATCCTGGGACTCGACACTACTACTGGCGCCAACGCGCTGACGCCCGTGGGTTCGTTGCGGAAGACTCTCGTAGACGTGCCTTGAAGCTGCCTAAGAAATTCGCACACTGCGCTTTTTGTTCAGCTTCAGCACCTGTCCGCTTTCGAGGGCAGGCTCGCCTTTGGGATCCGTTTGTTTTTCTCCGTCGAGCTGAATGCTTCCTTGCTGGATGAGTCGGCGGACATCGCCTCCGGACTTCGGCTCTTCGATTGCCGCAAAGGCAGCCTGCACGATTCCGAGCAGGTCAGATCGATCAGCGGGAGGGGTGAATTCGGGCAGCTCAACTTCATCGAGATTGCCGCGGTTGTTCCAATTCGCGAGCGCCTGCTCGGCAGATTCGGCGGAGTGGTATCGAGTGACTAATTTTGCAGCGAGTTTTTTCTTCGCTTCCAGCGGATGAGCGTCCGCAGGAATTTCTTCGCCCATCAGGAGAATCGAGTAGCGGTGCATCAGTTCGTCGGAGATACTCATGATCTTGCCGAAGATCTCCCCAGCCGGCTCCGTGATCCCGACGTAGTTGTGGAGGCTCTTCGACATCTTCTGCACGCCGTCGAGGCCTTCGAGAAGGGGCATGCACATGACGACTTGCTGGTCCATCCCTTCGCTTTTTTGCATGTCGCGGCCGACGAGGATATTGAAAAGCTGATCGGTTCCACCCATCTCGACGTCGGCTTTCACTTCGACGGAATCCCATCCCTGGACGATCGGGTACTGAATCTCGTGAAGGCGGACTTCCTGGTCATTCGCGATCCGATTCTTGAAGTCCTCGCGCTGAAGCATCTGCTGCATCGTGACTCGAGCATTCAGTTGGATCACGTCGGCAAAGGACATCTTGTTAAACCACTCGCCGTTAAAAACGATCTCGGTCTTGTCCCGGTCGAGAATGTGAAATGCCTGATCCTGATAGGTTTTCGCGTTGGCGAGAATCTCCTCGCGGGAAAGGGGAGGTCGAGTTTTGGAGCGACCGGTGGGATCACCAATTTGTGCGGTGAAGTCTCCGATGATCAGGATCGCCTGGTGGCCGAGCAGCTGAAACTGGCGTAGCTTTTCGAGGACAACACTGTGGCCCAAATGCAAATCGGGGGACGTCGGATCAACACCCAGCTTGGCACGCAGAGGCTTGCCGGATTTCAGCTTTTCCAGCAGCTCCTTTTCGCTGATGAGATGGGCAACGCCGCGCGTCAGGATAGCAAGCTGTTCTTCAGGAGATTTCATAGTGCAAAAGCGGCCGCTGTCAGCGGACCTCAAGACGGCAAGAAACATGCGCCGCCCGTTTTTTCAACCGTGGGTTGTTGGAAGAGATAAAGGCATATACATCAAGTCCCAACGCAGAAGGCCTTTGGCTAATCCCTGCGAATCCTTCTAAATCCCATGAAATCCGTGCAAGAAATTGCCAGCTAAGTGTAATGCACGGATTGGGAAAGGCTTTTACAGGATTTCCACGGATTATTTTGCAGGAGGCGGCCCTTGTTCGAATAGCAATATTTGGCGGGCAAGCGGGAGTTTGCCCCTTCACTTACTCGTCTTCCGGGGTGTCTCATTCTTTTGTCTTCCGGGTATCTTCTCCTGCTAAGAGGCTGAATTTCTCCCGGTAAATCTGAGGCGAAATATCAAAGACCGCTTCGAACTCACGACCGAATTCGGAAGTCGAAGCAAATCCCACTTCCTTGGAAATGCGGCGAGGTTCATCGCCATTTGTGAGGAGACGGCATGCGGCGTGAAAAACACGACGTCGGTGTGCGTAGTCATCCATCGACATACCGGTCAGATCTTCGAAAGCTGTCTCGATCGCCCTTTTCTCAAATCCACCGCATTGCATTTTCGCTGGATCAAAGATTGCAGCTCGACGAATCGTCACTTCGATCTCGTCGAGAGCGTGCTTTGCCTCCGGCAAAATTTCGATCTCGGATACGCCGCGCCAGAATCGCTGGTGCTCGTCCGTGAGAAGCATCATCAATTTCAGCACAGACACGCGCGTGATCGGTTCGAGCTGCCGCTTTTCTTTCAGTAAATTTTGCAGGTATTCCAGTTCGGTACGAATGCGAACAGCGCCTTCGTTTCTCGTCGTAAAGACGTGAAGATTGTCCTCTCTCGGATAGCGGAACCAGGACTGGTCGAAAAACAGCGTCAGTAGATTCGGCGAGTTCGCGATGATCTCGTATTCCAAGGTGAGCCACTCCGGTAGATAGCGAAGGCGAGTCAGGACAACTTCCTCTGGCTGCTTGATCGTGTGGCGGTGGCCCGGATTTACGACGACGACGGCCCCTTCGCGAACGGCTTGCGTGCCAGCATCGGTCTCGTGGAGGAAATTGCCTTTCTGAACAAAAAAGTTCTCCGGGAAGTTCGTCGCCGGGAATTCGTATTCGTCGATCAGGTAAAAATTCGTCAGGCGCACAGGCCAGCGACCGGAGTTTTCAATCCGGTTGTCCGAGATAGTCGATTTCTTGAAAAACATCCCCATGGCAGGAAAGGAAGTCTGTGGTTTCAGGTATTCGAGCTGAGGGACTCGGGGTAAAAAACCTTTTCCAGCTTCAGGCCGTCTGCGGGAGCGCAGAAAGGTGCCTTGCGATCGACGCAGCCTTGCAGCAACGCCTCAATCTCCGTAGGAGCAAATCTACCTTCGACGCAATATACAATCGACCCGACGAGGAAACGAACCATTTTATAAAGAAATCCATTTCCCTCGAATCGAATGATCACGGAATGATCGCCTGTTCTTTCCACATCTGCCCGGAAAATGGTGCGGACGGTGTCCCGCTCGGCATCCTTCCCATCGTTCCGGTTTGCGGAAAAAGCGCGAAAGTCGTGTGTGCCTTCAAAAAGAGCTGACGCATTCACAAGTACATCGCCCAGATCGAGTCCACGGCGATGCCAGGCCAGACCAGCGAGAAGGGGAGGCAGGGCTTCGCCAGTTTCAATGCGGTAGCCATAGCGTTTTCCTTCGGCAGAAAAACGGGCGTGAAAATCCGCGTCCACCACATCGCAGTCAAAGATTCGGATCGCGGGTGGAAGCTTCGCGTTCAGCGCCTTGCGCCACTCGGCTGAATTCATCCGCCATTCCTTTGGCGCGTCGAAATGAGCGATCTGTGCATCGGCAGAAACGCCTGAGTCAGTGCGCCCCGAGCCCTGCACGGTTTCGATTTCCGAGCAGATTGACTGCAGGGCTGCGAGCAGAATATCCTGCACCGTGTTTCCACTGGCCTGACTTTGCCATCCGGCAAAAAGTCGCCCGTCGTAGGCGACTGTGAGACGGTGGCGGCGAACCGCGCTCATGCTGACAGACTGCGGCTGTCGACAAACACACTATCCATTCCCGCAGCGGATGCCGCATCCACTCCAGCTTGGCCGTCTTCGAAAACAAGGCATTCGCCGGCGGGGACGCCCATTTCCTCAGCTGCAAGCAGGAACATGTCGGGCGCAGGTTTTCCGCGTTTGACGCGAGCTGGAGTGATGATGATCTCGAAAAAATCGCGAAGACCGATCGAAACAAGGGAAGGTTCGACGATGGATAGATCGCTACCTGAGGCCACGGAAATTTTCTGGCCGGCAGAGTGATACTGCTTCACCAACTCCGCCACAGCTTCGACCGGTTGAAGATCAGGGACATGCTTGGAATACCATTCCACCTTCCAGTCGTGAACGGAATCCGGGTCGATGTTGGCTCCGAAGCGCTCGTTCAAGCCCATCGTGATATCTCGATCAGGGACACCGGCGTTGGCGTAAAATTCATCCTCCGTCCATTTCCAAGGCGCACTGTGGTGCTCAAAGCTGGCAGTCCATGCGCGAAAATGAAGAGGCATCGAATCGACAAGTGTTCCGTCGCAGTCGAAAATGTATCCGCCGAACTCGCGGTCGGGAAGATCGAGTTTCATAACGAATTTATGGATCTGTCAGGGCAAAGCCCTTAGTCCGAATTGCCACCTTTGGTGGTCGACTCTTGAGGCAGTGCCTCGACGACTTCTGCATCGACCGTGTCTCCGCCCTTGGAGAAGAACTTTTTGAAAATACGGCGGGGCAGGCTTTTGCCGGCTTCTTCCGCTTCCAATTCGGTAAGCGCAGCTTCCTTCGCCTTTTCCCATGCTTGGGCAAATCCCGGAGCGTTCACAACCATGCCCTTTTCAGCCCGGGCGTAGATTTCCAGTTCCCTCTCCAGTGCCTGCTCATCGCTTTGGACGCGGCCCGTGTTGACCTTCATGCGGAGATTCTCGTTCTCGACCTTCAGTTCGTCGATCTTGTCCTTCATCTCGGACATCTTTTCCGCCTCGATCTCCAGCTTATCGCTGAGGTGGCCCTTGAGACGACGCAGCTCCCGCTTCGTCTTCATGTGAGCGAAGAGAGAAAGTGCGCAGAGAAAGAATCCCAGGAGAAATCCCCAGAAGAACCAGTGAGTGACAACTGTTTTGACTGTTTCCATGTGGCGGAACTATACGGGGAGGGTGGGGTGGCGTAAACTGGGGATGTGCGAGAATTTTACACACTAAAAAGTAGCTGTGGCACCAGAGAAAATTTCCCGTTCAGGGTGCTGGCTGCGAAGGGAAATTCGGTTTCCGGTGATCTCGCTCTCCAGTTTGGCGAGTGGATGAAAAACGATAGCGGCAAAGTCTTCTAAATCCCCGGCGTCAATAACCACCATGGGTTGATTTGCATAGACGAGTTTGCTCCAATCGCAATGATCCTCGCAATAGAGTTAACCAAGCTCGTCATCAATATCAGACATAATTTCCCTCGCCCTTATTGGGCCTCCGGTTGATACTGTGGCGATTTCCCCGATTCAATTCCAAAAACCCCTTGCAAATCCAAATTCTTCTATTTCTGTAATAACAGAAATAAGGAAAATGACTAATTTACCCCCATTCGCACAGCACTTCATCCTCCACTGGGGAGAGATGGGGACGAAGTGGGGGATCAACCGGACGGTGGCTCAGATTCATGCCCTGCTTTTCCTATCCGAGGAGCCGCTGAACGCGGAGCAGATCTGTGAACAGCTTGGAGTGGCACGGTCGAACGTGAGCAACAGTCTCAAGGAGTTGCAGAATTGGGGCATCGTTCGCGTGGTGCATCTTTCAGGCGATAGGCGAGACCACTTTGAGTCGATCGAAGACGTTTATGAAATGTTCCGGATCATCGCAGCGGAGCGAAAACGCCGAGAGATCGATCCCACCCTTCGCAATCTGAGAAATTGTGCCGATGAAGCGGGACAGACCGACGATGCTGGGGACGCCTACGCAAAAGGCCAACTCGAAGAATTGCTCGGTTTCTTTGAACTCGTCAGTGATTTTTACGACAAGATGGACAAGCTCCCGACTAAATCTGCTGTAAAGGCGATTCGCATGGGGGACAAGATCGCAAAGTCGCTTGGAGGGCTGAGGAAATGACGACAGACCTGATTACCCAATGACGAGAGAAATCCGAATGACGAAGGTCGGTTGCCTGCGAGGCGATCGCTCGCGGAATAACTTCTGGATTCAAGAATTCGCTTTCATTCGCGAGGCTGAAGGCCATTCCTTTCCATTCGCGTTTAACAATGCAGAATGCTGCAAGAATTGTAACGTGAATGACGCGCGAATATCCACGACTGAAAAGAATCGGATAGGCTCTGTCGAAACCTCGTTTGCACTTGCCGCTGCTTTGTAACCCTCTTCTTTATTTATTTCGTAATTTCTTTATTAACAGAAATGACTGAAATAAGCGTCATCACCGAAACTGGAACAAACGGAGCGCTCCGCTACGACGGGACCTGCCGATTTTGCGTTGGGATGGTTACACGAACTCTTCCCATTCTGAGAAAGGTCGGAGTCGGGGTTCGTCCTTTTGAAAACGGAGCTGCCGAAGAGGAAATGAAGCTCGAATGGCGCGACGGTACGAGTCACGCCGGTGCCGACGCCGCCTTTTTTCTTGCCCGCCGCATCTGGTGGGCTGCTCCGCTCGGGTGGTTGGAATGGATGCCGGGAGTTCGCTTTATCACTCGGCAACTCTACCGCGTCATTGCCGCAAAAAGGCACTGCATTAATGGGGCCTGTGAAATCGATTTGGGAAAGGAAACAAGCTGACATGAAAAAGAACATGAAAGAACGAATCGTCATCGCCGGAGGAACCGGATTCCTCGGTCGGGCGCTGGCTGCCAATCTGGATCGAGCAGGCTATGACGTCGTTATCCTCGCGAGAAACACGGCCGGCTACCGTGGGGCTGGCCGCGCGATTGAGTGGGATGCGGAAACGGTGGAGGAACACTGGAGAGTTGAACTCGAAGGGGCCAAGGCTCTCGTGAATCTTTGTGGGAAAAATGTGAACTGCCGCCAGACGAAAGCGAATCGGGCGGAAATTCTTCGGTCTCGTGTCATTCCTACCGAAACCCTAGGAAATGCGCTGCGCTTGGTCTACCGGGTGCCGAAGGTCTGGGTCCAGGCAACGAGTCTTGCTATATACGGCAATGCAAGAAACCGAGTCTGCGATGAGACCGCCTTTGTTCCCGACGAGTATCCAACCGATGTTGTGGTCAATTGGGAAGAGGCTCTTGGCAGGGCGATCCGACCCGAGATGCGCTGGGCTGCCTTGCGAATCGGTTTCGTACTCGGTAGCGACGGTGGTGCCTTGCCTGCACTGGCTAATCTTGCGCGACTTGGTTTCGGGGGGGCGATTGGAGGCGGCGATCAGTGGATCAGTTGGATTCACATCGACGACATGGTCCGGTTTTTCCGCGAAGCGATCGAGAATCCGGCGGTCTATGGGATTTTCAACGCCACCGGTTTGCAGCCCGTTCCAAATCGTGAGTTCATGGAAACCTTGCGAGAGACAATCGGCATTCCATTCGGAGCGTCCGTACCGGCGGCCCTCGTCCGGCTCGCCGCCCCGGTAATCGGGGCAGACCCGGATTTGGCTCTGAACGGACGGCGAGGCCTCCCCGTGAAAATTCACGGGCTCGGTTTTCGGTTTCGGTTTCACGAACTCGAAGACGCTCTCGAGGACCTGCTTGCGACACCCGCGAAAACGATACAGCCGAACTGGATCGAAACCTTTGCCCGTTGATATGCCATGACGATTTTGAAGGACTTCTATCGTAGGGAACGGAAAAGCAAACTTTTCCGGGTCTGGCATGAGCCATGGAAAACTCGACGGCTGGATAACATTCAGATCCACGAAAACACCCTGTTTGATGGCCTCGATAAAGCATGGACGGAGACCGCAGAGACTATTTCAGCTCGCCAAAATCCCGGTGTTGAGGATGTCTGAATGAGTCGTCCTCACCGCATCCATGTTTAGAAAGAAGCAAGATTCCTTCCTCAATTTGTTTGCAATGATCCCAAAACTGCGGATTCATGCCGTCGATGGAAGACAACCCTTTCCGAGAGGATGACCTAAGCCTCCGCAACCATCCCGAATCCTGTGTTCTCGTCATTTTTGGCGCGACGGGCGATCTCACGCACCGAAAGCTGATTCCGGCACTCTACAATCTCGCTGCCGATGGTGATCTGCCTCCTGGGCTGCGCGTCGTTGGTTTTGCTCGCCGCGAAAAATCGGATGAGGAATTTCGCGAAGGTCTCGAGAAACTGAATCGCGAAGCTTCCCGGCAGGGGCATGACCAGGATCTCTGGGAGCAGTTTTCCCAGAGCGTTTATTATCACGAAAGCAATTTCAACGATGGCGACGGTTACGCCTCGCTCAAAAATCGCCTCGACGAGATGGAGAAGGACGGAGCGAGCCCGAACCGGCTTTTCTACCTCGCATCTGCGCCGGAGTTCTTCGATGACATTCTCCTTCACATTCGCGAGTCGGGGTTGAATGAGTCGGAGAACGGCTGGACACGCGCTGTCGTCGAGAAGCCATTCGGCACCGATCTCGAAACGGCACAGCATCTCAACAAAGTCGTAAACGAGGTTTTCCCCGAGGAGAACACCTACCGGATCGACCACTACCTCGGAAAAGAAACGGCCCAGAACATCATGGTGCTCCGTTTCGCGAACCAGCTTTTCGAAGTGCTTTGGAACAATCGCTTTATCGAACAGGTGCAGATCACCTGTGCTGAGCATCTCGGAATGGAAGGCGGTCGTGGTGGCTACTACGACAAGTCGGGTGCTCTCCGCGACATGGTGCAGAATCACCTGCTGCAATTGCTGAGCCTCATCGCGATGGAGCCTCCCTCGGATCTCAGCGCCGATGGTATCCGCGATGAAAAGGTGAAAGTTCTGAAGTCGCTTCGGTCCTTCACCGGAGTGGAAGATGTCGCCGAAAACGTTGTGCGGGCCCAATACACATCGGGAACCGTGAATGGAAACGAGGTCGTGGGCTATCGTCGCGAGGACCGCGTCAATTCAGGTTCGATGACAGAGAGCTACGTCGCACTCAAGATTATGATCGATAACTGGCGGTGGGAAGGCGTGCCTTTCTTCGTGCGGATGGGTAAACGTTTGCCAAAGAAAGGAACGGAGATTTCGCTCCACCTCAAACCCGCGCCGAACGTTCTTTTCAACGCCGCTGTCGGTGCCGAGGCGATGCCGGGAAATGTCCTCGTAATTCGCATTCAGCCAAACGAAGGGATTTCGCTGGGGATGCGGTCCAAGCGCCCTGGTCCTGCTGCGACTTTGCAGCCGGTGAAAATGGATTTTCGCTACCAGACCAGTTTTGGCAAAAGCAGCCCGGAAGCCTACGAGCGCCTCCTTCTCGATGCCATGGCCGGTGATGCCACTCTCTTTGCGCGAAAGGATGAAGTCGAAACGGCCTGGTCTTACGTTGACCAGATCGAAGATGCTTGGCACAAGTCGCCGAACCCTCCCAAAATGGCCGAATATCCCGCTGGATCGTGGGGGCCAAAGGAAGCAGACGACTTGCTGGAGCAGAGCGGCTTCGAATGGCGGAGGCTGTGATTTCGTTTAAGGTAGCCTCCCTGCCAATGCGTTTTATCTCCCGATACCCCCTTCTTTTCGCGATCAGCTTTTCCCTGGTCGGCGCGTCGATCGTTTTGGGGAAAAACCATGCTGGCGATGTGTTCACCTTGCTGATCTGGAAGCTCACCATCCCCTATGATGACGACGGCGATGGCGAAGCCGACGAAGTAACACAGCCAACACTACGCTACTTCGAGGATCCTGATTTCTTCCATCTTTCGGAAGAGGGGGACGCTGTAATATTTCGGACCCGAACCGGCGACCCCACTACAAAAAACTCGGAGTATTCGCGCAGCGAACTCCGTGAGATGAAAAAGGGAGGGAAGGATGAAATCAGCTGGGGAACAAACGATGGAAAAGTTCACAACCTCACGATCGAGGCTGCCATCAACGCCATTCCCAAAAAGAAACCCCATGTCGTCTGTGTGCAGATTCATGATGCAGAAGACGATATCCTCATGGTTCGACTGGAGGGGAAGAAGCTCTTTCTCGAACGCAATGGAGCAGACGATGTCATGCTCAACGACAATTACGAGCTGGGCACGTTTTTCAATCTCATGCTCATCTGCGACGGCGGTCGGATCCGGGCACTCTTCGAGCGCAAGCAGGTCATGGAGTGGAAAATTGAGCGCGACGGACTTTATTTCAAAGCGGGTTGCTATCTCCAATCGAATCTGGAAACGGGTGACAAGGCTGATGCCTTTGGCGAAGTCGCGATTCGGAAACTCTATGTGACCCATAGGTAAGCTTAGAGCTTGAGACCGCTGGAGCGGTTTCGTTAGCATGCTGGTCAGTCGTATTCCTCATGTCTCTCATCATCAATCTTCTCTCCGGTCCCCGGAATGTTTCTACGGCCCTGATGTATTCCTTCGCCGAGCGGTCTGACACCGTCGTCGTCGATGAACCGCTCTACGGACACTACTTGAAGCTGACCAAGGCGCAGCAACCGCATCGTGATGACCTGTTGGGAGTGCTTGAGCAGGATGGAGAGAGAATTCTTCGGGAGACAATCCTCTCTCCACCGAACGATGCGCCAGTCTATTTTCTCAAAAATATGGCGCATCACCTGATTGAGCTCGACGATTCGTGGCTTTTCGATGAGCGCATTCGAAATGTGTTTCTGATTCGTGATCCAGAGCAAATGCTTCCCTCGCTCGTGAATCAAATCGCCGAACCGACTCCACGAGACGCCGGCTATGAGGCCCAGTCGATCTGGTTCGACAGGCTGGCGGAAGCTGGTAGCCCTGCTCTCGTTCTCGATTCGAAAGAGCTTCTTCTCGATCCGCGAGGCGTCCTCTCGACTCTGGCAAAAAAACTCGGCATCCCTTTCGATGAGGGTATGCTGGCGTGGGAACCCGGACCTCGCGAAGAAGACGGGCCCTGGGCTCCCTACTGGTATCACAATCTTCATCGCTCGACTGGTTTTGCCCCCTATCGGGAAAAGACCGAACCTTTTTCGGAGAAGCTTTTGCCGCTTCTTGAATCGTCCCGACCGCACTACGAGAAGCTTTCGCAGCACGCGATCCGAGCGTCGGTGAGCTAGGTGAAACATGGATTTGATCGAACAGGCGGAACGGGATCTGCGTTGGCTTGTGGATTGTCCTGACCTGCTTGTCACTCCCGCCTCGATCAGATTGCCTGATCCTTTCCTGACAAATCAGCCCATTGACTGGTCGCCCGTGATTCGTTTTCACGAGACAAAGTCTTCCTATCGTGTTGGATACTACGTCGAGGCGCTGGTCCAGGCATGGCTTGGGGTAACTCCGGGGATTGAAGAGATCAAACAAGGCATTCAAGTGCGGAAGAAAAAGATCACCCTGGGGGAACTCGACTTTCTTTTTCGGAGAGATGGTGAGTTGCAGCATCTTGAAGTTGCTTTGAAATTCTACCTCTACGCTCCCGATCGAATAGCGAATGGCAGCCATTTCATAGGTCCTAATGCAGCTGATAACTTTGAAAGGAAACGGGACCGGCTCCTGACGAAGCAACTCCCTTTCGGCAGACTATATGATCCTGAAATTCACAGAAGCCAGCATCTTGTGAAGGGGGTGATCTTCTATCCTGAAGGCGTTTCTGAAATCGATGAGATGCCGGATAATCTGAATCCCCTTCATGCCCGGGGAACTTGGCAGTTCTACTCCGAGGTGAAGGATCGGTCCGCAGAGATGATGGCCAAGCCGTTCTGGCTCGATCTGGGAGAGACAAGGGCAGTCGAGCTGACACAGCCAATCTCTCATCCTTGTTTATTTACTAACGAATCTGGGAATCACCACTTTGTCGTAGAGGATTCGTGGCCATTGTAAGAGTTTACGCTAACCCTGTCAGATCCGGCATCATACCCTATTGAATCTTCGCCCAAACCCTGTTGATTGCGGGCGTCTTTTTTATGCATCTTCGTTCGTTGTCCCTGAATCAGTTTCGTTGTTTCGATAGGCTGTCGTTGGCTCTGCCTGACGGCATCACGCTGTTTCATGGAAACAATGCGCAGGGAAAAACTTCGATTCTGGAGGCGGTCTGCGTATTGCTCCGAATGCAAAGTCCGAGATCCTCGAAGCTGTCGGAACTGATTCGTTTTTCGGAAAAGGTATTCGTGGTTGGTGGAAAACTGGAAGGTGGGGAATGCCCTGACCTCCGTTTCCAATATCGAGAATCAGGAAGAAAGCTTCTCGTCGATGGAGAGGCCCAGAAACGCAGCGCTGATTTCCTGCGGCACAGCGCGCTTGTAGTCTGGATGGCAAATGACGATCTAGCTCTCGTTCGAGGGGCCGGGGATGGACGCCGGCGATACCTCGATTTCATGGCCTCGCAAATGTTTCCGGGTTACCGGGCTGCGACGAGGGCGTATGAGAAGGCACTGCGCTCACGAAATTTCCTCCTGAAGCGGGATGCGAGTCCCAAGTGGGATGAAGTCGATGCCTATACAAGGATTCTCGACGAACAGGGGCGAATCATTTCCGCGCATCGGCGGGATCTCATCGGTCAGTTGTCTCCACGCGCCGCCGAAGCCCAGAATCAGATCAGCGGAAACGAGGAAACTCTGACATTGAATTATGAGTCTGCGTCGGGGAAAAATGATGATCTCTCAGCTATTCTCTTCGAACGTCGGCAGGAGGAATTTCGGCGTCGTCAAACCGTAGCGGGTCCGCATCGAGATGACCTGTCCCTTTTGCTAAACGAAATGCCCGCCGCCAAATTTGCGAGCGAGGGGCAGCAGCGAACTGTGGCCCTCGCATTGAAATTGGGACAGGCGCGTCTCTTTCTCGAAGCGCGGGATCAACCCCCGATCATGCTGATCGACGATGTTTTTGGTGAGCTCGACCCGGATCGGCGCAATGCGCTAATGGCAGCTTGGCCGGAGGAATCACAAAAGCTCATCACTACTACGCATCTGGATTGGCTTGATGAGAGGTTTGGGGATGTTCACCGACTTCATGTGGAAGAGGCGACTGTGGGCTGAGCGAGGGTGTACGAAACGTAGTTGACCAAGAAGGCTGGGACGCTTCGCCCCACCGTTGACTGCGCAATTTGTAATAATCGCATAAGCTCATCATGCAGATGGATTATGTGCTTTTTACTGACCGATTCCCGCAAAAAACCAGCAGCGGATAAGCTCTGCGGTTCACACGTAAACGCGCTCTACCCGCGGCGTGATTCCTGTAAACAGCTCCCACGGAATCGTTCCTGCTTTCTCCGCGACTTCGGATGCGGTAATGGATTCGTCTCCCTGGGAGCCAATCAGGATCGCTTCGTCACCGGGTTGTGTGGTTTCGAGGTGCGAGACATCTACGACGATCTGATCCATTGTCACACGACCGAGAAGGGGGCAGCGCGTGCCACGGATGAGCACGTCGGCGCCTTTTCCGGAGAGATGGCGAGGATACCCGTCGCCGTATCCGGCGGCCAGAGTCGCCACGCGAGTGGAACTATCAGTGACGAAAGTTCGACCGTAGCTTATACCCCAACCAGCGGGGAGTTCTCGGACGAGTGTGACTTTGGTCCGGAAAGAAAGAACTGGGCGAATCTCTTTCGCCTGTTTGGGAAGAGGGGAGACGCCGTAGAGGGCGAGCCCGGGACGGACAAGAGCGGCGAAAGGCGTTTTGTCCGAGTAACCTATCAAGCCGGCACTGTTTGCGAGGTGGATTTTGGTTCCTTCCGGGAGTTTTACTGTGTTCAGGAGATGGGAAAATTGCTCAATTTGGGAAAGCGTGAATGCCTCATCTTCGTCAGCTGACGGGAAATGAGTCGCTAAGCCTTCGAGTTCACAAAACTCGGCAGCATTGATCAGATCAATGAGATCTGAAAAATGGTCGGGTATGACGCCCATTCTTCCCATGCCTGTGTCGACGATGAGATGGAGCTTCGCTTTTTTTCTCAGCGATTTCGCAACTTTCTCGTATGTTTCAATTTCTTCGATCGTAGAAACGGAGGCTGAATAGCGTCCCGAAACAATGCCCTCGTATTCTTCCCGCAGTGCAGGGCTGAGAATCAGGATGGGCTGATCTGTCCCGGAAGCATGGCGGGCACGCACTGCTTCGCGAAAACAGGCGACGCCAAAACAATCAACCTGGTTGGATAGAGTGGTGACGAGTCGCTCAAGCCCGTGGCCGTAAGCGTCGGCCTTTACAATGGCCATGATCCCGGCGCTAGGTCCCGCAAAATCCTGACAGACCCGCGCATTGTGACGCAGCGCGGAAAGGTCGATCAACGCCGAGCAACGGGGCTTGGATCCTTTGAGGGAGGGAAGGGACATAATCCCAGTCTACATCAGGAAACGTGGAGCTCTTTCTGAATTTGTTCGAAATCACCTTCCTCACAGCATCGCACGAATCCCTCGCAGTAGGACTTCAACTTGTCCCAGACGATTCGAATTTCGTCGGATTCCTGCGCATCGATGTTGTTGTCCTGCGCTGCGCGGGAAACGACATCGAGCAGTCCGGCAAACTGCTGGACGATCGAACTGGTCGCGGGAACAACTTCGAAGCCCTGCTCGCAGGTGCTCTTCGGATTCATCACGAGGTATCCTCCGGCGTGATGGCAGAGCCATTCGACGATGGCGGGCTCTCTGGTAAGGAGAACAAGAGCGGCCAAGCGGTCCAGCGGGTTACGTGAACCAGAGCCAGTCTCGGTATTCGGCTGGGTCCATTTGTATACCAGCGAGAGCGAAACTCCGAGCTCAGAGGCGATCTCTTTCGGGCTGATACCTGAATTATCGAAGGCCTGTTTCAAAACTTCGTGCGATTCCATGGTCGCTACTGTGGCGGATTACTGACAAAATGACAAGTAGCGAGGCGTTACAAACGAACCCTACCAGACTAACATACTCGGTGGGCCATTCCGGGTGACTTGACCAGAGCATTCGCTCCCTTAGCTGCGGATTGAGGAGATTTGGAATCCCGCGATCGTATCGAGTAAAAAACGATCCGATCAGGGCGAGTATGAGGAATAGCACAACTGCTGCAATTCCGGCGCGGGATGATTTCTGGCAATCCGACATTTGGGTCCTTTCCGACGACGGTTTTTCTCCGCCGTCTTAGGGTCCTCCCCGACAGGGAGAGGGAATACATGCGACGTAGACAGGATGGCAGAGGTCTTTGGCGAAAGTAATTTGAAGATGCTTCTAGGCCACCCGTAAAACCGTTACTCCATTTCTTTTAATTCACCCTCCCGGCGGCCTTGAAAAGGGCGCGGCCGCTTCCCGAGCCTCCAATTCCATCTCGGATTCCCAGTATCCGTCGCGGACACATTGTGTCAGGTATTCCCGCAGGAAATTCTCGATTCCACCGAGACGTTCAAACTGCGCCACATGTGTTAGTTCATGAACTAGGAGCGAGGGGTTGGTTGCCTGCGATGCTTCGAGATAGATTCCGTAGTTTACGGCCATGCCGGTGGGACCTTCCGAAAAAATGCGGAGCAATCGTGTAAACCAGGATCCGGGCGTTGGGATTCGCGGAACTGGCAAAATGCGAACGGCCTCGGGTTTTGCGACGCCTACGTCTGTGGCCCACATTGTCTCCCACTCGCTGAGAGGGCGGCCTTCTTCCAGGATGATGGATTCCTGTTTTCGAGCCCACTTGGTTCCCCAGGGGAGCGCCGCGCGAACGATCATGTCTGTCCAGAATGGGCTCATGACTCGTTGGGATTTTCGCTTTCGGGATCCGGCAGGCTGACTGGTCCGAGGTATTCCCCAGTAGCGACGCGTCTCCACCAGTCACCGGTGCGGGCGCGCTCTTCCGGACTGGTGAACTCGTAGTTGAAAAGGCGGGCACGAATGAGTCGGGGCGGTTTATTGGGAAAGGGATCGTGCTTGATGAGCCTCTCGATGCTGGGGTCGTCACGGAGAAGCTTTACGATGAGCGACTCGATCCATTTCGCATTTCGGCTTCGCGGATCGAAGCGCTTTTCCAGGGCCGCGAACCAGAATTGCCAGGCAACGCGGGGCTGGTGGGGGGCGACAAATTTGGGGCGGTCGGAGAGTTCGTCGACTTTCCAGGCGATGTCGTATTCGAACCACGAGTTGCCATCCCAGCTTCCTTCGAGAATGATCTCGGGGCGCTCGGTTGTCATAGTTCGGAAAAGGCCGTAGCCCGAGACGAGGCGGAAAGGATTCGTGCTGGCGCGGAATCGATCTAACCAGCCGGGCGTCGGCTCATTTTTCAAAACCGGATTGGGTGCCTGATGAAGATCGTTGAGAATGACATGAATATTCAGCAGCCCGAGCAGAACAAAAATAGGCCCAGCGAGTGAGAGCTTGATCGTCCGCTGCTTCCAGATCGGACGCGGAGGCAGACCTTCCGGGACAAACTTCAGCAGTTCGCGGGACCACTTCGGCCAGAGCCGATCATGAATCAGCGGGAGGCAGAGCACGATGGTGAGCCAATTGAAGTAGGTGTAGTTGCCCGTCGCGAGAATCGCTACCATCAAGAAAGCAAAACCGATCGCGGCAACAAGCCGACCGAAGCGTCCGAAGAAGATCGCAAAGGGCAGGACCAGTTCGATGATGTACATCGGGAGGATGGAGAAGCGGTGAAACCACTCTGGCCAGTGGTGAGCGTGCCAGGCCGTCCAGGTTGGAATCGGCTGAGTCATGTAATGGTAGGTCATGGCCGAATACTCGGGCGACCATTCCGGGGTGGCATCACTGGCCCAGGCGAGTTTTACCCATCCGGAAAAGAACATCAGTTTTGCGATGAGGATCCAGAAGAAAACGAGGGCAATTCGGTTGATGAAACTGAGGCGCGGCGGGTCCGACCAGGTCGAGCGGAGCTTCCAGCTGGTGAGAAATATTCCGAGAAGTCCCGCCTCAAGCAGCAGTATATCCCACTGGAAACTCATGAAAACGCCGCCCGTATTCACAAGGGAGAGGTAAATGATCCAGAGCAAAACCAGCGATGGTCCAGAAAAACGACCGATTACTACAAAGATCGCGAGAATGGCCCCGACGAAGCAGAGAAATTGCAGCGCGAAATCGCTCGCGCCGATCAACCAGAATACGTTGGGAAGGGCGAGGAAAGGGCTTTCGCCCGCCGCTCCGAGCCGTTCCTTGAGAATGGCATGCAGATCGGCGGCAGGGCTGAGACCTTCTTTTCCAACGAGCAGACTCACCTGCGTCCACCACGATGTGATCGCGATGAAATAGATCAAACCGAGGCCTCGGACCGCGAGAGAGCGTCCGATCCGATGCCGATCGAGATCGAGTCCGAAAATGGTATGCCAGGGTTCTTTCGCCAAAGGGGGGATGTTTTTCTATGTTTCGAGAGCGATAATGCGTTGTTTGATATAGACACGGACGCCCTTTGCTGAAACCGGAAATGTGCGTTATTGTGGAAGTTATCTCTCTTTTTTATGGCTTCGTCCTACGACTGGCATCCATCCACCAAAGGCCAATCGGTCTTCAAGGTGGAAACCCGCAACCTCGGTTGGTGGGTCCTGCTCGCAATCCTAATCTCGGTGATTGTCCACGTGATACTCTACATGGTGCTTGGCGGTATCCACCGGAGTTCTGCGGGAATCACAGGAAACGAAGTCGTGTGGCAAAATACGCGTGAGCAGCTCAAGATTGATCAGGAGGAACTCAATCGCCTTCTCGAAGAACCTTTCATCCCTGAGGACAAACCGCTCGAACCGGAAAAATTGAGCGATCTCGATCTCGTCGATAATTCGCTCGATGAGTTCGACCTGATGGAGCAGATGAAGGATGAAATCATCCGCATGTCGCCAATCGAAACGCCGCAGGTCTTTTCCGGTGAAGCGCCGAAAATGCGCGGCGAGGCATTGAACATTGCTGCAGTGGGCCTCGATATTTCCGTCGCCGAGATTCTTTCCAAGGATTTCGACGATATGCGTAACAAGTTGATCGATTCCTCGGCCAACGTTTCCGCTGCCCAACCGACCCTCGAGCTGACGGCGGCTGACAATCTCGGCGAGACGGTCGACACCGATCAGTTTTTCAAAGAAGCCGCGTCGAAAGCGCTCGGGAATAAAGTCGATGAATTCATGGAAGGCTATGCCAACCTCGATGATCTCGTGGGACGTACCGGCGGATTACCTCCCGGGGAAGAAAAGATTGCTTTGCCGACGGATATTCTTTTCGAGTTCAATGAATCGCAGCTCAAGGAACAGGCTCGACTAAGCATGATGAAGCTCGCCTTCATCGTGCAGACAAACCCCAAAGCGACTTTCGTGATCGAAGGGCACACGGACGGAATTGGTAATGACGAATACAACAAGAAGCTCAGTCTGCTCCGTGCCAATGCGGTGAAAGATTGGCTCGTCGAACGTCTGCGAATCGATGCCACCAATATAAAGGTGGTGGGAATGGGGAAATCGCGCCCCATTGTCCCGCTCGATGGTACGCAGGAAGAGCAGGCTATCAATCGCCGTGTGGAAATTGTCGTAAAGCAGCCCGAAGGTGCCGGTGATCCTGTTCCTCCAGCAGATGCTACCGCCGACGCTCCAGCGCCTGCTGACGCCCCTGCTGTAGCGAAGCCAACCCGTGCCATGCCTGTGAAGGATGAGCCAGCTCGCGCAAAGCCGGTCTTGCCCGAGCAGCCTGCTCAGCCAGCTACCGGGCCGAGACCGAACCGAGCGATTCCGGTGGAGTAGGTTTTTCGCCAGCAAGCGTTCTTAATCTTTTTCTTGATCTTGCTCTTGCTCTAACCACAGTGCGGTCTGTGAACGCCCAACTCTCGCCGGGATCAAGAGCAAGACCAAGCCAGTCACCCAACCCTGTTTACTCAATGACCCAACCCTCTTCCGTCAAGGATCTGACCCTGTTAGGTCACAGCGAGAACCGACTTCCGACGAATCCGGAGGAGGCGACTCTAGAGGTATTCCCCAATCGCAATGCGGATCGCAATTACTGGATCGAGCTGGAGTATCCTGAGTTCAGTTCGCTCTGCCCGGTGACGGGTCAGCCCGACACAGCGCATCTCGTCATTAAATACATTCCCGATGAAAAATGCGTTGAGACAAAGTCGCTGAAGTTTTACCTAGCCTCGTTTCGGAACACACCCTCGTTTAACGAGGATATCGTGAATCGAATTCTTGACGATCTCAGTCATGCCTGCAAGCCACGCCGAATGATTGTCCGAGGGCGTTTTTCTCCTCGTGGTGGTATTCGGCTCACCGCCACAGCGTCGTATCCTGACGCCAGCTTGGAAGAGGTCGATGCATCGCCCTCCTCTTCGAAAGAATGAAGGTGGTCGTCCTCGTCAGTGGGGGAATGGATTCGGTGACGGCTTTGTACCATGCCGCGCAGGACCACGAAATTGTCGCGGCTCTGAGCTTTGACTACGGCTCCAAACACAATCATCGGGAGCTGCCTTTTGCGGCCTGGCATTGTGAGAAACTCGGAGTGCGGCATCAGGTTGTGAACCTGCCATTTATTAACGAGCTCTTTCAAAGCGATCTGCTTCGCAGTGGAGGCGATATTCCCGAAGGGCACTACGAGGCCGACAGTATGAAGAAGACGGTCGTCCCGTTTCGCAATGGCATCCTGCTCTCCATCGCTGCCGGCTATGCCGAGAGTGTCGAGGCAGGCGGCCTTGTCATAGCTGCCCATTCCGGGGACCATGCAATCTATCCCGATTGTCGGGAGGAATTCATGCGCCCAATGGCGGAGGCGATCGAGGCCGGGACCTATGCGGATTTGAAGATCATCCGTCCCTTCATTGATCAGAGAAAAGAAGAAATCGCTGCCATAGGCGCAGACCTGGGTATCGATTTCTCCCAGACTTGGTCCTGCTACAAAGGTGGCGAAGAGCACTGTGGAAAATGCGGGACCTGTGTTGAGCGCAAGGAAGCGTTCGAAATTGCCGGAGTTGTGGATCCAACGGTGTATGAGGTGTGATATTGCCTCTCTTGCGCCCTTGCTTCGATTTGGTCTTTCGAAGAGGTTCGGGTATGCGATTTTTGATTTTGTTAACCGCCGTTTTCACCCTGCCTCAACTCTCGGCTGCCGAGAAGCCGAACGTCATCATTGTCTACACAGATGACCAAGGATCGGTCGATGCGAATTGCTACGGAGCGACTGACCTCGCGACTCCGAACATCGATCGCCTCGCTGAGACCGGCGTTCGTTTTACACAGATGCTGGCTCCTTCCGCGATCTGCTCGGCATCGCGGGCGGGTTTGCTGACAGGGCAGATGCCTGCCCGAGCTGGCGTTCCCGCGAACGTTTCGTCCGCGAAAGGCAATTCAGGAATGCCCACGGAGAAGGTGACGATCGCCGAGGCATTGAAAAAAAATGGATATGCGACCGGCCATATTGGGAAGTGGCATCTCGGCTACACTCCTGAGACGATGCCGAATGCGCAAGGCTTCGATTATTCCTTCGGGCATATGGGAGGGTGCATCGATAACTACTCTCATTTCTTTTACTGGAACGGTCCCAACAGGCACGATCTCTGGCGCAATGGAAAAGAGATCTGGCAGGACGGCGTTTATTTCGGGACTTCGATGGTGGACGAGATCACGGAGTTCATTGATCGCGAAAAGGACGAGCCCTTCTTTGTCTACTGGGCGATTAACTGGCCTCACTACCCGCTGCAGGGAACAGCGAAGTGGCGCGACCACTACAAAGACCTTCCTCATCCACGGGATAAATACGCCGCCTTCATGTCTTCGACAGATGATCTACTCGGGCAGCTTCTGGACCATTTGGAGAGAATTGAATTGCGTGAAAATACGATCGTGATCTTTCAGTCCGATCATGGGCACTCGGTCGAGGAGCGAACCTTTCATGGTGGAGGTTCGGCCGGTCCCTATCGTGGTCACAAAGGAAATCTCTTCGAAGGTGGTATCCGCGTACCATCTGTCGTCAGTTGGCCCAATGGTCTGCCGCAGGGAGAAGTGCGCGATCAACTTGTGACGGGAATGGATTGGTTTCCAACGATCATGGATCTGACGGGGACGAACTTGCCGAAGGCTCACGTGTTCGATGGCAAGTCGATGGTCACTGTTTTGAAAGATGGGGAGGCGGAGAGTGCTCACGAATCATTTTATTGGCGCCTCGGAGGTAATCCTGACAAGGCTAAATGGGCCGTCCGGAAAGGGCCGTGGAAACTGCTCGGGAATACCGCAGAAAACGTCCGGCCTGAAGGCGTTGCGGAACTCAGCAGCGATGATCGAAAGCTCTTTCTCGCCAATCTAAAAGAGGACATCGGTGAGACGACGAACCGAAAAAAGGATCATCCCGAAATCGTGGAGGAACTGCTGAAGATTCGCGAATCGAAAGAAAAAAGCATCGCGGGCGAGGAATAATGTTCAGAAAAAATTCATTTTTTCTGAACATTTCCCGAGCCGAGTCGTCCTATATCTATATGCAAGATCATTCGGCCCAATGGAAAGAATGGTTGGCGGAGTATGGGAGTCGACTTCTTCTCTTTGCCCGCCAGCAAACTCGCTCGGAAGCTGATGCCGAGGACGTACTACAGTCGGCTCTGGTGAAAACATGGAAAACCCACCGTGGTGCTCCGGACGAAAAAGTCGTCAGCCTTGCCTACACGAACATTCGGCGCTGCGCGATTGACTTGGCTCGCAGCATTGATCGTCGTCGTCTGCGAGAAGACCAGTCGATGCGCGAAAATTTCGAGCAGATATCCTGGTTTTCCCTTCCCGAGGACGACACTTCCCGCGCTTTGCAGGTCGCAATGGCGAAGATCCCGGAAAAATTTCGCGAGGTGATTACTCTGAAGATCTGGGGTGAACAAACCTTCGACGAGATCGGGAAGACTCTCGAGATTTCTCCGAACACCGCTGCTTCGCGTTACCGATACGGAATGGACGCGCTCCGCCGCTGCATCTCTCGCGAAGCGATTGAGATTGGAGTGTGAGTTTTTGGCACATTCTTCTTTGCTATTCAGTAGTGGTCGGGAATCAGTAATTCCTACTGAATCTCTTTTGCCATGCCTCACCCCATTCCCGCTGCCGACCTCCCGCCTGTCGAGCGTCTCCGACAGATCATGCATTTGCTCCGATCACCGGGAGGATGCCCCTGGGACGCGGAGCAGACGCATGAGTCATTACTAAAGCACCTCATCGAGGAGTCTTACGAAGTCGCTGAGGCGGTTCGTGGCGGAAATGATGCGGAGATCATAGACGAGCTTGGCGATTTGCTCCTGCAGCCGGTCTTTCATGCCGAGATCGCTTCAGAAGACGGACGATTCACGCTCGATGACGTTGCACAAGCAATCTGTGAAAAGCTGATTCGTCGTCATCCTCATGTCTTTGGAGATGCAGTGGCGGATGATCCTGATGCCGTTTTGAGCCAGTGGGAGAAAATCAAGGCAGGGGAGAAAGGCGAGCCGGATGCCGAGATGAATGAATCGCCGAAGCCGTTTCTCAAAAAGGCAAACGAAGGCGTGCCTGCATTGATGGCGGCGCAAAATATCCAGATGAAGGTGGCGAAGGTTGGATTCGACTGGCCTGATCTGGAGCCAGTTCTCGAAAAAATTCGCGAAGAGGTTCAGGAAACGGAGGAAGCGCTCGCTGTGGATGAGAGTTCTGATGATGTCGCGGAAGAAATCGGAGATTTGCTATTTGCGGTTGTGAATCTGGCTCGCAAATCGGGGCACGAAGCGGAATTGCTCCTTCATCGGGCCAATCGCAAATTCGTTGAACGATTTCAGAAGGTGGAAGCCACGCTTTTGGACCAAGGCTCCACGTTGGAGCAAGCGGATTTGAAAGCGATGGATGCTGCCTGGGAAGAGGCAAAATCAAAGCTCTGACTTTTCGTTGTCGCCTTTGCAAAATCGGCTTATCCTTTCCAACGCGTTTTTTGCAATTTCAACGTGACAACCCTTGTAAGTCGTCAAACGCTACCCCGAGTCCTTCTTCGATGATATTTTCGCGTAAGATCTTTCTTCTCTCTCCCGTCGTGTGCGCGGCCTTTCTGCTGACTGGCTGCCAAACCACAGAATCGGGGCTCGTCACGATTTCCAAAGTGAATCCATATCACTTGGAGTCCACGCGCGTCGTCGAGACGGCTGACGAGATGATCAAGTTTGAGCAACGTCGCCATGTATATGGTGCTGTTGAATGGGAAGAGTTTCGCGAGAGAGAGGGCTACTACTATACTGTCTTCTGGAATACGAAGAACAAGACCCCAGCCACCGTGCATTTCGAGTATTGTCTTGCAGCGACGGGGCCTCAGGTTCACGTCAAGGAAATTCATGTTTCCGATCCCAAACGCCGGAACGCTACGCGCTTCGAGGTTGTTGGGGACGAGTATCACATCAACGGACGGGTGACGCAGTGGCGGGCGACGGTTGTGGAAAACGAAGTCGTCGTTGCCGAATACAAATCGTTCCTCTGGAAATAATCCTCAACCTTCCTTCCTCTTTTCCAGCGAAACCGAGAGAGCCTGTTATCTGACTACGCTGTGAGTGCCAGAGAATCCATACTTGTCGGATGCCTTGGATCAGTCGCCTGGGTCCGAGTTGATGGGCCTGCGAATCAGGAAAACGCGGGCCAGATCCGCGAATTCCTTCGAGGCCGATTTGAGAGCGGATGGTCAAAGTTCGTCATCGATCTGCAGGATTGCATTGGTATCGATTCCACTTTTATCGGGATGCTGTATCGTCTCGCTGTCGACGTGATGGAAAAAAATGAATCAGGCACCGTTGATGTCATTCATCCCGGAGATCGGAACGAGAGATCAATTCGAAAGCTGGGGCTTGATTCCATGATTCGCATTGATCGCGATGGAGAGAATTGGAGTGAGGAAAAGTCGCTGGTGGAGGAGTATTTGAAGCATCCCCTCTGCGACGGTTCACATACCAAGGAGGAGTGGTCGGAGCTTGTTCTCGACGCTCACGAGGCCTTGATCGAAGCGAACGAGGAAAATCGAAGCCGCTTCTGCGATGTTGTCGAGTATCTGAAAAAGGATATGGAGGAGCATACCAGGGAAGGCTAGGGCTCCTGCCGATCACCATTGCTCATGGAACATGTTTTATACGGAGCTGCTATGGTGATTCTTGCAGGAGTTGCTGTTTTTCTATGGAGAAAAGAGCATCTATCTGCTCTTCGTTTCGCGAGTGAGAAAGATGCCATCGAGGTGGAAGAGCGGCGGATGTTCGGATTTCTACACGGGCTGGGCGAGGAGCTGCAGGAGGATACCTCACCCTCCAATATGCATTCCTACGTGGTGAATGGCGTGGTGGAGGTTATCGGCGCCAGCGCGGGCATTCTATACCTGCTCGATGGAGATTCGAATCAATTGGTGCCCGTGGCCCAGACCGAAAGGCTTGCCCCTGTCGTGCCGCTGCCGACAGAGATTCTCGCTTTGGAGGATGAAGAAAAAGTGGAGAGGCGATACAAAAACTACATTCGCCTGTCTCCTATCCCGGACGAAGGAAATTTACTTGCCGAGACGCTAAAGGTTGAAGGCAATCTTCATTTACCTGATTTGTCTTCTCAGGACGATTTTGCAAGAAATGAAAACCCTTTCCTGACCGATGTGGCATATCTGGGCGCACCTCTGGTTTATGGGCAAAAGAGAGTCGGGATGCTCGCGATCATTAAGCAAGGAGTGGGAACGTTCACTGAGAACGACCGGGAGGTTTTCAACAGTGTCGCCGAGCAGAGCGCCTATGCTCTCGGCAGCGCGATCATTTACTCTGAAGTGAATGAAAAACGCCGCCTCGAGCGGGAGCTAGAGCAAGCGGGCGAGATTCAGAAAGTTCTGCTTCCACGGAATTCTCCAGCATTGAGCGATTACGAGATCGCTGCAGATTACCGAGCCGCGCGGATTCTCAGCGGAGATTACTATGACTATCTGCGAGTCGACGACGATCGCTACGGCATCGCGATTGGCGATGTTTGCGGGAAAGGCGTCGCCGCCTCCCTTATCATGGCGATGTGTCGGACCAATCTTCGAGGGCGGACTTCGGAAAACCTTTCTCCGGCTTCCGTATTGCATGAGGTAAACCGCCTGATTTTTCCCGACATCAAAGAAGACCTCTTCGTGAGCCTGCTCTACCTGATCCTGGAACGCGGCTCAAACGAAGTCACCCTGGCGAGAGCTGGTCACGAGCCACCGATTCTTTTCCGTCGTGAGACAGGGGAAATCGAAATGATCGAGCCTCCGGGACTCGCGGCGGGTATTGACGAAGGCCCCGTATTCAAGCGCTCCGTAAAAGATCACCGCTTCACGATGGAGACGGGAGACATCCTGCTTCTCTACACCGATGGTGTCATCGAGAGTGAGAACCGAATGGGGGACGAATACGGCATCGAGCGTCTCTGCGCTGCCGTCAAAACTAATTCTTCCTCCTCGTCGGAGGATCTCGTTCATGCCATCAATAAGGAAGTAATCACCTTTTCCGAAGGAATGGCGCAAACTGACGACATCACCTTGATTGCAATAGAGAAACGGTGAATAGTCCCGCCCCTCCTAAAGCAGGGTGGTTGATGCCGGGCGTCAATTCTCGGTGCTGCTGCAATACCAGTTTCTTTTTACGATGAGTAACGATCCCCCCAATGAACCCGAAGATTCACTTGTTCCTGACGATAGTGATGAGGAAATTCCTATTTTCGAGGAAATTCTGGAAGATCCTCTCACCGAAGAATCGGGCGAGGGAACAGCCGATGATGCCGATGCGACAGAGCAACCCGATGAAGTCCCGGCTGAGCCAGCGACTCCGGCCGAGGAGGTGGAGAAGTGGAAAGATCATGCCGCTCGTGCTCAAGCTGAATTGGAAAACTATCGCAAGCGCATGGCTCGTGAGAAGAGCGAGGCAATTCTCTACGCTAATCGCAGTTTGCTGGAGCAGTTGCTGCCGGTGATCGACAATTTTGAAATGGGTCTGCAGGCCGCTCGCGACGCGGACGGCGAGCAATCTATGATCCTTCAGGGAATGGCGATGGTTCGCAAGCAACTCGACGACTTTCTTTCCGATCAGGGTGTCGAAGTAATTCCCTCGGATGGAGTCGCTTTTGACCCGAACGTTCACGAAGCTCTCAAACAGGAGCCCAGTGATTCCATTCCGGAAGGACACATTATTTTTACGATGCGCCGAGGCTACCGTCTCAAAGATCGCATCCTCCGCGCCGCTAATGTCGTGGTTTCAGCTGGACCTGTTTCTGACGAAGCGGAAGGCTGATTTGGTTTCCAGCTACTCATTCTCAGTCATTCCATGGAAAAGCGCGATTACTACGAAGTCCTTGAGGTCTCCCGGGATGCCGATGGAACAACGATCAAAAAGTCGTATCGCAAACTCGCGATCAGATTTCATCCCGACAAGAACCCTGACGATCCTGAAGCCGAAGACAAATTTAAAGAGATCGGCGAGGCCTACGAAATCCTCATGGATGAGCAGAAGCGTGCTGCATACGATCGATACGGGCATCGCGCTTTCAGTCAGGGGACAGGTGCCTCTGCTGGTGCCGGTGGCTTCGGGGGAGCAGATCCGTTCGATATTTTCCGTGAAGTTTTCAGTGGCGGAGGTGGTGGTGGCGGCGGAGGGGGGAGCATCTTCGACGAAATCTTCGGAGGTGGTGGGGGAGGAGGTGCCGCGAGAGCCGAGCGTCGCAAGAGAGGTTCAGATTTGCGGTATGATCTTCAGATCACATTGGAAGAAGCTGCCACTGGCGTGGAGAAGGAACTCAAGATCGACTGCCTGGTTGGTTGTGAAAGCTGTGAGTCATCTGGAGCAGAGGGAGGCTCTTCGGATGTGCGCAGCTGTTCGACCTGTGGTGGTGTAGGCCAGGTCATCACGAGTCGCGGCTTCTTCCAGGTTCAGCAAACCTGTCCCGATTGCAGCGGAAGCGGGGAGAGCATTTCCAATCCCTGCACGGCTTGTTCCGGTGAGGGACGCGTCAAAGGGAGCAGTCGGATCAAATTGAAAATTCCTTCGGGTATCACGGAAGGCGGTCGTCTTCGATCGCTTGGTCACGGCGATGCCGGGAGACAGAGCGGAGTTGCCGGCGATCTCTACGTTGTCATCCACATCAAGGAGCATGAAGTTTTCGAACGTGACGAGTCAGATCTGTATTGTAAGGTGCCACTTCCATTTACACTCGCAGCTCTCGGTGGTGAATTGATTGTCCCGACCTTGAACGGGAAAGCTTCGGTGAAAGTAGCTCCGGGAACTCAAACGAATACCATTTTCCGGCTTCGCGAGAAAGGGCTCCCTGACCTCCAGACAGGCCGGAAAGGAGACCTGCTCGTCAATGTCCAAGTCGAAGTGCCGGTCAAGCTCAGCAAGGAGCAGGAAAAGTTGCTCGGCGAGTTTTCCGAAACGATAACCGAGAAAAATCACCCGGTTGGCGAAAGCTTTTTTGCGAAAGCGAAACGCTTTTTCACGGGCTGACTAGCGACGGATGGCCGACCCGGCGAGAGACTTGAAAGTGCGCTCGTCGAAGGATTCATCCTGCTTCAATTTCAGGATCAACTCCGCGTCGTTTTCGATGCGTTGCGTTGATCCACGTGTTTCGATGATCTTCCCCTGTGCGGTGCGCAGTTGAAAAAGGTAACCGGTGTACTTCTCGCCGTGGGTGTAGCCACGTTTGTCGTACTCAAATCGCACCAGTTTGCCTTTGACGGTTGTTGTTTTGCCTTCTTCGATATCGATCTTCTTGAACTCGGTGCGTTCCATGATGACGCCCTGTCCCTTGTTGTCATAATCCATATCTGAGCCCATAGCGATCAAAGTTGCATTGGCACCCTTCAAATCGAAATTCCGTTCTTCGTTTTCAATCGCGATTTCAAATTGGAACTCTCCTTTGCGATCTTCGTAGGCATTATCCTGACGACGATCCCGCTTGTTCGTATTGATGTGGATCTCGACTTTTGGGATACGGTTCTTCTTTTCTTCTTCGGCCCACTGCTTGAGATATTGTTGGTCTTCCAGTATGAATCGATTGATCGGAACTGTAACGTTAGAGGCGCCGACTCGCTTAAAAACCGCCTCAGTGGCCGTCACTTTGATCGGCTCCGCGGTGAAAGATTTTCCTTCCTTCGAAGTAAAGGCACGGGGCTCAGCCAAAGCGCTGATAGTAAATAGCCCCAGACAAGGTCCAGAGAATCAATCTTTTGTGTTTCATAGTCGCGTTCAGAATATGATGAAGTGACTGAAATGGAAAGGGTAATATCGTTCTCTTAATCGCGAATTGTGGAGCTTGATAGTAGACCCTTGGCATCTGCTCTAATTTTGAAATCCGAATCATCGATCGCTAGTTTAACCGATTGAGGGGAGCCCGATACGTCTTGAACTTTGAGCTTAAGTTTTGTTCTGCCAGATGGAGTTTTCCCCGTGATAATAGCTTCCGCAAGTTCCGCTGCGCATCAATAAGGCCGGAACAATGAGGCAGTAGGACTTCATGCAGGTTTGGCGAGAATCTTCGCGACCAGCTCATTGAGGACCAGGTGTGGCTCGAGACCGGAGGTAACCAATCTTTCATTCGCCTCGAGGCAGGCTTCCAAAGCAGAGCGGAGTTCGTCTGATGTGAAGCGGTTCGAGACCTGAGCCGCCAGAAAGATCGGATAAGCGGAAATGCCGCCGTCTTTTTTTCTCGGCAAGTGGGCGGTTTCGGAGCGGGGGAGTGTTTCGATCTGTTTTGCGAAAGCAGGGTATCGTCCGCTGGCGCGGAGACCGTGCCGTTCCATCAGGTCGCGGGCGTGAAGCAGATTTCGGACGCGGGGAACGATTGCGGCCAGGAGAATGCCGATTGCGTTTTCTCCCTGTCGCAACTGGCGCTCGATGAGATCGATTGTCTTGGATAGGTTTTTTTTGGCGATGGCATCGCCAATTTCGAAAACGGCTCCGAGGTGGCTTGTCGCAACAATCTGGCTTACGTCTTCTTCGTTCGCGGCACGGCCATTGACGTAGAGGGAGAGTTTCTCCATTTCGCTGTCGAGAACGCGAGAATCAGCGCCGACCATGAGAACGAATCGCTCCAGTGCGCTACCTTCGAAGTTTAACCCTATTTCTTCCGCCCGTCCGGCAACATACGACATGACTTCGCCTTCCCAACCCGGCTTGGAGGTATCGACCCTGTCAAAGGTTTCGACGTTTCCCAGCTTGTTGATACGCTTGTAGAAGGCGCGGCGCTTATCCACCTCTGTCGCGCTGATGATGAGTTGTACTTCGGGAGGTATTCCAGCTTCCAGCAATCCGGTCAATGATTCGACGGCTCGCAAGGTCGATTCGGCTTTGCCGGTCTGATTATCGCTGAAAAAATTCGCGCCCTGGAGCCAGACAACTTTTTCTCCGCCGAAGAAGGGCAGGGTCTGAATTGCTTCGACCGTGCTTCCGACAATTCGGACGGCATGATCAGCGTTGTCGGCAGCTCCGCTGACAATTTCCAGGCCAAATTCGTCGTCTTTTGGTGCAACTTTCTGCGATAGCCGCAAGGCCGCTTCTTTGACCCGGGCTTCATCGTTACCAAAAAAGGCATGGATGTTTTCTGTTCCCGCCATACGAGGTAAGAGATAGCGGGTTCAGAAGCGATTCGCAACGCGGAATGCAGCTTTGCTCTAGAAAGGGACGAAAAATTCGATCAATGATGCATTTTCCTTGAATCTCCGGGCAGATCGGGTAGTAGAACGGTCCGCATTGATAACGGAGTTGCGGTCGAGTCTTTCTCAAAGCCATCACCTGATTCCCGTCTATGCGGGTCCGGTGTATCGTGAAAGCTACCTGTTCGAACGACGCAATCCGAATCGAATCGCAAGATTGGTTGGGAGCGAGTCAGGGATGGATTGGTTGGAGCGGTGCAGAACCCAGCCCTAAGTAGATAACAGACATGAGCTTCATCGCCGAAAAATTTTCAGAAATCGCCCCTTCCCAAACTCTTGCTATCACCGCCGCCGCGAAAAAGATGCGCGACGAGGGCCAGGATGTTGCTAGCTTCGGTGCTGGTGAGCCTGACTTCGATACTCCCCAGCATATCAAGGATGCCTGCATCGAGGCGCTTCAGGATGGGAAAACCAAATACACTCCAGCCACGGGTATTCCGGAACTGAAAGAGGCTGTCGCCGCCAAATTCCTTCTCGAAAATGGGCTGGAATACGAGGAAAGCCAGATCTCGATCAACTGCGGCGCGAAGCATTCCTGCTACAACGCGATACTCGCCTGCTGCGATCCGGAGGACGAAGTGATCATCCCGGCACCATATTGGACGAGTTATCCTGAAATGGTTCGCCTCGCTGGTGCGGAACCGTATGTCGTCGAGACGAAGCGCGAAAATGGGTGGAAGCTAACGGCTGACGAATTTGAAGAGGCGATCAGCGGACGCACTCGCATGCTCATTCTCAACAGCCCGAACAACCCGACCGGTTCAGTTTATTCGAAGGAAGAGCTCGAAGCTCTCGTCGAAGTGGCTGAATCGGAGGACATCATCATTCTTTCCGACGAGATCTACGAGAAGCTCGTTTACAACGACAAGAAGCACGTCAGCACGGCAACGGTCAGCGAGGCTGCGAAGAATCTTACGATCACGATCAATGGCCTCAGTAAGGTCTACTCCATGACTGGATGGCGTCTTGGTTATACAGCTGCTCCTCCGGAAATTGCCAAAGCAATCGGCATCATCCAGAGCCACACGACTTCGAATCCGACTTCGTTTGCGCAGTGGGGCGGAATTGCTGCACTCCAGGGCGATCAAAATATGATCACCGATATGGTCGAGGAATACGATATGCGCCGTCAGTATATGATGAGCCGCCTCCAAGGGATTAAGAATGTCGACGTTGTCGAGCCGGAAGGGGCCTTCTACTTTCTCGTCGACACGACCAAGATCGGACTGAATTCGATGAATCTCACCGAGAAGCTCCTTTCTCGCTATCTCGTTGCAGCAGTGCCAGGTGCAGCATTCGGCTATGACCAGTCGATTCGCCTGAGCTACGCAACCAGTCTCGACATCATCAAGAAAGGACTCGATCGTTTCGAAGAGTTCTGCCACGCCCACTGATTTGGTGGAACTCCATTGGATTGAGCCAGACGGCCCGGAATATTCAGACTGGGTCGCGCTACGGGAGTCGATCCTGCGCGCGCCGCAGGGGCTTCGTTTTTCGGCTGCTGATCTGGAGGAGGAAAAAAACCAACGCCATCTCGTCGCCCGTGAGGGTGATGAGGTCATTGGCGGACTTATCGTCATTCCGCTTGTGGAGAAATGGAAAATTCGTCAGGTCGTAGTGGAACCTTCACGCCAAGGTGAATACCTCGGTTTTCGAATCATGGAGGAAGCAATCATCGAAGCGAAACGGGCAGAGGTTGATGCTATTGCGCTTCATTCCCGGGCGAACGTGGTTGGTTTCTACGAAAAGCTCGGTTTCGAAATCGTGGGAGATGAGTTCATCGAGGTTGGCATTCCACATCGGAAGATGGTTTTGCCCTTGGGTTCCGGTTGAGGAAAAGTGATCCTGCGCCACACTGATTGCGATTCTCTCTGCTATGTCTCCCGAACTCGAACTGGCCACCATCGCCGCCCGTGAGGCTGGTGCACTTCTCCGCGAGAATTTTGGCTGCGATCACGAGGTCGATAAAATGCTCACCCACGATATCAAGCTGGCCCTCGATGTGAAGAGTCAGGATTTGATCGAAAAACGTATTCTCGAGACCTTTCCCGAGCATGCCATCTACGGGGAAGAGGGAGTCGCGGGGAATCGGGAAAGCGATACCGAATGGATCGTCGATCCCATTGACGGAACCGTGAATTTCTTTTTTGGCATTCCCCACTTCTGCATTTCCATTGCTATGCGCCAGGCAGGCGAATTGAAAATTGGTGCGATCTACGATCCCATGCTCGATGAAATGTTTACCGTCGATTTTGAAGGGCCAGCAACTCGGAATGGAGAGCCGATTCGGCCAAGCAATCGGGCAGAATTATCCGAAGCGGTTGTGACGATTGGCTTTTCGAAGAATAAGGAATCCATCGACGCAGGGATAGAGAAATACAAAAAATTCGCTCACCGTGTTCGCAAGACTCGCATGATGGGCAGCGCCGCGCTCGCTCTTGCCTACATTGCTTGCGGCCGCCTTGACGTCTATGTCGAGGAGATGATCAGTATTTGGGACATAGCCGCCGGCCAGCTCATGCTGGAGCGTGGAGGTGGCAAAGTCGAGTTGAGCCAGTCAGGAATCCATTCAGACAGGTCGGGCATACTCTCCCACAACGGTAAATTGAACTTTGACGGCTTGGTGTAATCGAAAAGTAAATAATAGAGACAGACATGAGATATCGCAGCGGCATCGGATACGACGTGCATCAATTTGCAGAGGGACGCCCTCTTGTCATCGGAGGAATTACGATTGCCCATGATAGGGGACTCGCAGGGCATTCCGACGCTGACGTTCTTTCTCACGCGATTGCCGATGCGGTTCTTGGTGCGATTGGTGAGCCCGACATTGGTTACTGGTTTCCTCCCACAGACGAATCGATTGAGGGAATCAGCAGCTTGAAGATTCTCGAAAAAGCCGCCGAACTTGTCTCGGAGAAGGGTGGGCGCATCGAGAACATCGACGCAACTTTGATTGCTGAAGAGCCGAAAATCATGCCGCACGCTTCGGCAATGAAAGAAGAAATTGCGGCAGCTCTCGGTATCGGTTCCGGCGATGTCGGTATAAAGGCGACGACCAACGAGACGATGGGGTTTGTCGGGCGCGGCGAAGGAATTGCTGCTTTGGCCTCTGCTTCGATTGCTCTTCCCGAGCGAGATTAATTTTCCTGCGTCTACCGGGGTGCAATCGTGTCAATCCCGTAGTAGGTTAACACCGCGCACTGCGCACCTCCTGAATGGAAGCTGTCGGCCTCTACATATCCCAACATTGGAAGCACGCTCTCGAGATCGTGATTCTTTGGGCGATAATTTACAGCACCTACAAGTATTTCCGAGCCACTCGCGGCGCCCGGATTTTCACTGCGCTGGTGGGAATGTATATTGGCATGACTTTGCTCTCGGAATGGCTCGATCTTACCGTGATTGGATGGCTGCTCAAATACGTTTCTGTTTTTCTGGCCATCGCCCTCGTTATTATTTTCCAGCCGGAGCTACGACGTGCGCTGGCTGAGTTGGGAAGTCACCGGATCTTTTCCTCGTTGACGGAAGAGGTTCGTGTTCGCTTTGTCGATGATCTCATCGAGATGGTGGAAACCCTTTCCGGTCGCCGTACCGGGGCACTGATTGCATTGGAGCGCGGTATCGATCTCAAGCAATACCTCGAAACAGGGACGGAGATGGATTGCGTAATGTCTCTCGAGCTCGTCAATACGATATTTTACAGCGGAACGACGCTGCACGATGGGGGGATGGTGATTCGCGTCGCAGACGAACGCATCTCGGGTGCCGGATGCGTTTTCCCGCTTAACCAGAGAGAGCTTGGCGATCAGAGCATCGGTCTACGTCACCGCGCTGCGATGGGAATTACGGAAGAGTCGGATGCGATTGCTCTTGTTGTCTCGGAAGAGACCGGTGCCATTTCTATCGCCGTTGGCGGAAAACTGGAGCGCGATCTGGGCGAGGAGGAGTTAAAAGTTCGGCTGAAGGAGTTGTTGAGCAATCAAGAGCACAACGACGAAGAGTCGGAAGAGGAGGAGGGGCACGATGATTAAGTCCTTTTTCCAGTCGAATTGGCGTGGAAAACTCGCCTCGCTTCTTGTTGCTATCGCAATCTGGTATCTAATTAAATCGCACCTCGATGCCGAGAATCCGACTTTCCCTGTTCCAGGAACGACCACGGCTCCTGTGCCGCGCTCAACGAACGGGCCAAATCTGGATGACACATTGCTTGGTCCGCTTGCGCCTCCCGTTCCAGGGAATGATGCCGCCAACTGATCCCGGTGCGGAACCTCGTTGAAAAGGCCTGCGCCCGAAACTTTTTTTTTCATGACGGAATCAAAGCGACAATTTTTCGGAACCGACGGTATTCGAGGTCGTGCCAATGAAGGCCCATTGACACCTGGTAGTGTGGTTCGGTTAGGTCGGGCGGCGGCAAAAGTGCTGATCCCCGATCCTGGATCGAAACGAACCTGGCCCACCGTGGTTATCGGGAAAGATACGCGCCAGTCCGGTGACATGCTGGAAAGCGCCATTGCTTCTGGTCTGACCAGCTGTGGAGTAGACGTTCGTCTCGCAGGCGTCGTCCCAACGCCCGCTGTCGCCGTGCTGACACGGGAGGCTGCCGCTGCTTTTGGTATCGTTATTTCAGCCTCTCACAATCCATTTGCTGACAACGGGATCAAATTTTTCGGGCCGGACGGCTTCAAACTCGATGATTCAGTTGAGCTGGAAATCGAGCGTTGCATGCTGGAGGACTCAGTCATGAACCCCGATTCGATGATCGGTCGCATTTCTACGATAGGGGATGCCGCTGAGAGATACATCGACTTCGTCCGGTCGGGAGTTGAGGATGCGGAATTGCTGCGGGGATTGCACATCGCACTTGATGCAGCAAATGGCGCAGCCTACCAGACCAGCGAAACGATCCTTCGCTCTCTCGGAGCAAAGGTAACGACTTTTCACAACCAACCCAATGGCATTAACATCAACGAAGATTGCGGCTGCACGCATGCGGAAATCATTGAGCAGATTGTTCGCGAGACCGGTGCTGATGTAGGAGTATCCCACGATGGAGACGCCGATCGCGTGCTTCTCTGCGATGAGTCAGGTTCCGTTCTCGATGGTGACGAAATCATGGCTATCGCTGCCGTGGCTTCACTGGAAGACGGAACACTCGCTGGCGAAACACTTGTCGCGACGGTGATGAGCAATGCAGGTCTTGATGCTGCCGTAGAACAAGCCGGTGGAAAAGTCGCCCGCGCTGGAGTGGGCGATCGCTACGTCCTCGAGCTGATGAAAGAGCACGGTTACTGCCTTGGGGGAGAACAGAGCGGTCATTTTATTTTTCTCGATCATAACACCACTGGCGATGGGATCGTATCGGCAATTCAACTTCTGCGCATCATGCGGGAAAAAGGTCAGCCGCTCAGTGAGCTGCGCAAAGTGATGACGAAGCTCCCACAGGCCCAACGCAACGTTCGCGTTTCTTCCAAGCCAGCGCTCGAAGACATGGCTGTGGTAACGCGCATTCAGAAAATTAAAGAAGGTCATGGCAGCGCGGGTCGAGTTTTGATTCGCTACTCGGGGACCGAGCCGCTTTTGCGAATCTTGGTTGAGGGTAAGGATAAAGAGCAGATCGAAGGCGAGGCTGATGAACTGGCTGCCGCAATCGATGAGGAAATTGGAGAATGAGCGAACGTGGGGTTTTCATCACCGGGACTGATACCGACGTGGGGAAGACCTGGGTCGCAGCTAGATTGATTCAGAAACTCCGAGAGTCCGGAGTCGACGCAGTGGGGATGAAGCCGATCGAATGCGGCAGCTACGATGATTCTGACGCCCTGCGCGCAGCTTCGGGTGACGCAGGCCTATCACGAGAGCAGATCAATCCGATCCATCTCACTGACCCACTCGCCCCGGCAGCGTTTTCGGAAGTGCCGGAGATTGATTTCGCGGATTTGAAAAAGCGTTTCGACGATCTGGCTGAGGCCCATGATTTTGTCGTCGTGGAGGGAGCCGGAGGATGGCTCGTCCCGGTAGATGAGACGCGGACTATGGCTGATCTTGCAAAGCAGTTCGAGCTGCCTGTCGTGATCGTCGCCGCCAACCGCCTTGGTGTGCTCAACCATACGCTGCTGACGGTTCGGGCCATTCTAGACAGTGACCTGTCCTGTGCCGGAGTCTTTCTCAACTCGCTACCCGATACGTCTGATCTCTCCTGCGAGAGCAATGCAAAAGTGCTCGAAAAGAATCTGGTAGAAATCCCGATGATTGACCAAAATCTTGACCCTCTACTTGAGCTATGCCGTAGATTTTTATAGCAGAAGCAATCATTAACTGGCCCATCATCATTGTTGGTGTTGCCGCACTGGTTGCCGTTGTGATTGGATCCGTTTGTGGATTGCTCCTAGGTAAACGACGAAAGCCGAGTTACCCAGCGAAAGTTGAAATGGAAAGCGACTAGGAAATTGAAGGCCATACTGCGCCGATCGCTCCGGTCATTGAGATGGCCGATCACCGCATGATCGATATCGCAACCTCGCTGTGGAAAATTTTCTGGTCAAACAAATCGACTTTGTGGAATCGATGCTTAAGTACGCTGAGAAGAAAGGTGATTCGGAATTGGAAAAGCTGCTCGAGATTTTACGAAACGAGTTTCTCCATTTGCTCGACGATTGTGCGATAGGGCGATTTACCTTTCCTGCCGAGACAGTAATCGATACCGAGGTTCGCAATCGCATTAAAGTCGTCGGAGGCGAAGTCAGAGGCGCACTCTCTTTCGTCGCAGAAACCGTCCCGCGCGGCTACCTGCCTTCACGGAGACGAGCAGATCATGATCGTCCGAAAGGCTGAGATCCTGATGGGGTAGGTATCTCGTAGAACGAACTTCACTCAAACCTTCCGCAATCTCAGCCGGTGTATTGTTCGACCTTCGGCGAGCCACTGCTCTTCGAAGTCAGTTTTGGGATAGAAAAAGGAATCATCCTCCCAGGGCTCCTCCGAGAAAAAATCGCACTCGTTCTGCTTCTCGACGGCTTCCTCGTGATATTTGGGGGCGTCAGTTTTGAAGAGCAATTCTCCGTTGCCTTCAAGAAGGGAATGAAGAGCGCGGAGAAAATGCAGTTGGCACATCTGGCGACGACGGGCGTGCTTCTTCTTCGGCCAAGGATCCGGACAAAGAAAATGAATGCGACGAAAGCAATTTTTCGGAAGCAACCAGTTCACCGTGTAGTTGGAGTCGCCGCGGAGGATTCGAACATTTTCTAAATGGTCTCGTGCTGCCTTGCGATTGACTTTGCGAACGCGTCCGAGAAGGCGCTCGACGCCGAGAAAGCGAACATCGGAAAGTTCGTTGCCCATGCGCGCGAGGAATGATCCATCTCCGCAGCCAAGGTCGAGCTCGATTGGCCCTTCTCCGGAGAATATTTCATCGCGCTCCAGCCGCCGGAACCAGTCTTCCGGGTAAAGTTCGTGAGGTAGGGGAAACGGCTCCTCTTTGGGCATGACGTTGTCTCCCGCTTAACCGAGCAGTGTATTCCAGATGCCGCTGGGACGCATTGCATCACCTGCTTTTTGGTCGTCAGGACGGTAGTAGCCGTCGATGTCAACAGGGCTGCCCTGAACGCCGATCAGCTCTGCGACGATGGCTTCCTCGTTCTCAGCGAGCGATTTTGCGATGGGTTCAAACTCGGCTTTGAGTTCGGCATCGTCGTCTTGCGCGGCGAGAGCTTCCGCCCAGAAGAGGCTTAGGTAGAAATGGCTACCACGATTGTCGATACCACCAAGGCGACGAGTCGGGGATTTGTTTTCGGCAAGTAACTTGCAGGTCGCGTCATCGAGAGTGGCCCCGAGGATGCGGGCTTTCGAGTTGTTAAAATTCTCCCCGAGATGATCGAGCGATACGGCGAGGGCGAGAAATTCACCAAGCGAATCCCAACGCAGGTAGTTCTCCGCCACGAACTGCTGCACGTGTTTGGGAGCCGATCCCCCTGCACCTGTTTCGAAAAGACCACCCCCATTCATCAGGGGAACGATGGAGAGCATCTTCGCGCTGGTTCCCACTTCGAGAATGGGAAAGAGGTCGGTGAGGTAGTCGCGGAGCACGTTGCCCGTCACGGAAATGGTGTCTTCTCCCTTGCTGATCCGCTCGCACGAAAGCTTCGTCGCGGCGACAGGGTCGAGGATGCGAATGTCGAGGCCGTCTGTGTCATGATCGGGGAGATAGGCATTCACTTTATTGATCAGCTCGGCATCATGAGCACGAGTCTCGTCGAGCCAGAAAATCGCAGGAGAGCCAGTCGCGCGGGCGCGGGAAACGGCAAGCTTTACCCAGTCGCGGATGGGGGCGTCCTTGGTCTGGCAAGCGCGCCAGATGTCACCCTTGCTGACCTCATGAGAAATGAGAACGTTTCCGGTCGAGTCTGCGACTTGCACGGTGCCGTTGGCTGGGATTTCAAAAGTCTTGTCGTGAGATCCATACTCTTCTGCTTTTTGCGCCATGAGGCCTACATTAGGAACGGTTCCCATGGTTGCCGGATCGAATGCTCCGTGCTCTTTGCAATGGTCGATGGTTGCTGAGTAGACTCCAGCGTAGCTGCTGTCGGGAATTACAGCGATGGCGTCCTGCTGTTCGCCGTCTTTGTTCCACATCTGACCAGAAGTTCGAATCATTGCGGGCATCGATGCATCAATGATGACATCACTCGGCACGTGCAGGTTGGTGATACCCAGGTCGGAATTGACCATCGCAAGATCGGGGCCGGCTTCGATCGCAGCCTTCAGGTCCGCCTCGATCTCGGCTTTCTTCGTATCGTCGAGTCCGTCAATCTTCGCAACGAGATCGCCGAGCCCGTTTTTGAAATCGACACCGAGTTCTTCGATGAGGTCGGAGTGCTTTTCGATGAGGTTCTTGAAGTAGACTTTCACCGCATGGCCGAAAATGATGGGGTCAGAGACCTTCATCATCGTCGCCTTCATGTGAATCGAAAATAGAACGCCTTCGCGTTTCGCGGCTTCGACCTGCTCGGCGAGAAAGGCAACGAGTGCGTCCTTGCGCATCACTGTTGCGTCGAGCACTTCGCCTGCGAGCAGAGGAACGGAATCACGCAAGACGGTAGTTTCGCCGTTTGTGCCGATCAATTCGATGCGAGCATCAGTAGCGTCCTCGACAGTGACAGACTTTTCGTTCGAACGAAAGTCATTCTCCGTCATGTGCGCCACTCGCGTTTTGGAATCTCTGGACCATGCACCCATCCGATGGGGATTGTTGCGGGCGTATTCTTTAACTGCCTTGGGGGCACGACGGTCGGAGTTTCCTTCACGCAGGACAGGGTTTACAGCGCTGCCTTTGACCTTGTCGTAGCGAGCCTTGATGTCTTTCTCTTCATCGTTGGCAGGCTCTTCCGGATAATCAGGGAGGGCATATCCTTGTTCCTGGAGTTCTGCGATTGCGGCTTTCAGCTGAGGGATTGATGCGCTGATATTGGGAAGCTTGATGATATTTGCTTCCGGAGTTTTCGCGAGCTCGCCCAGTTCAGAGAGGGCATCATCAACTCGCTGCTCTTCCGCAAGGAGATCGGGAAACTGGCAGAGAATTCGGCCGGAGAGAGAAATGTCCCGTGTTTCTACTTCGACGCCACTGGACTTGGTGAATGCCCGGATCACTGGCAGCAATGAATAGGTGGCGAGAGCAGGAGCTTCGTCGGTTTTTGTGTAAATGATGGAGGCCATATCGTGAAAAATTTTGGTAGAAAATCGGGAATGGTATTTCTCGCGCCACCTAAGCCCATGCTTGGGTAAAATCAACCGTTGGGGGTGGCGGGAATACCGAATCTCGAACAAGGAAATTTGAATGTAGAAGTCTGGTCCCGGTAGCCCTTCATGATTCGAAATTCCTTGTTCGAGATTCGATATTCAATCAATGGGGATTCAGTTTTTTACTCACCAGTTGCCATTGCCATCATCGGTCGCAGACCGCTTGCGATCTCACGAAGGGGCGTTACCGTCCCCGCGCTATGACCTCACGCGAAATCCGGCAGTCCTTTCTCGATTTTTTCGAAGAAAAACGGCACAGCATCGTTCCGTCTGCCAGCCTCATGCCAACTTCTCCGAACCTGCTTTTCACCAATGCAGGCATGAATCAGTTCATCCCGTATTTTCTCGGGACGGAGGCGGCACCTTACGATCCGCCGCGAGCTGCGGATACCCAAAAGTGTATTCGTGCCGGGGGAAAGCACAACGACCTCGAGGATGTTGGCTACGACACCTACCACCACACGATGTTCGAGATGCTCGGGAATTGGAGTTTCGGGAACTACTTCAAAAAAGAGGCAATTGCCTGGGCCTGGGAGCTTTTAACTCAGCGATGGAAGATTCCGCCAGAGAGGCTGTATGCCACTGTCTATATGCCGGGCGAGGGAGATCCTGCCGAGTTTGATCAGGAAGCACATGACTTCTGGGAAGAAATTTTTACTGCCGCCGGACTTGATCCGAAGATCCATATCGTAAACGGCGATAAGACAGATAACTTCTGGATGATGGGTGACACCGGCCCATGCGGTCCGTGCTCGGAGTTGCATATCGACCTGACGCCGGAGGGCGACACCAAGGGGAGTCTCGTCAATGCGGATGACCCACGCTGCATTGAAATATGGAACCTCGTTTTCATTCAGTTCAACGCGAATGAGGATGGCAGCTTTCGTCCGCTTCCGGCTACACACGTCGACACCGGAATGGGCTTCGAGCGTGTCTGCTCCATTGTGCAGTGCACGAACAGTTTTACTGATTTTTCCCGGCTGGCATCCAACTACGACACCGATGTATTTTCTCCAATTTTTGACCAGTTGTCGGAAATGTCGGGTAAGAAATACACATCGAGCGTTCCCGAGGGAGGTGCTCGCAGCGGATTGTCTGAGCAGGAGCAAGTCGACATCGCCTTTCGCGTGATTGGTGATCACATTCGAACGGTCAGCTTTTCCATCGCAGATGGTATCGAGCCGGGTAACGCTGGTCGCAATTATGTAATTCGGAATATCCTCCGCCGTGCAGTTCGCTTTGGGCGTGTATTAGGGTTTGATGCGGAAAAACCGTTTCTTCACCAACTCGTGCCTGTTCTGGTTGAGGAGATGGGCGATGTGTTCGCCGAGCTGAAATCACGACAGGACAAAATCGCGGAAACGCTTCGTGCCGAGGAGGAGCAATTCAATCGCACCCTCGACCGCGGCCTCAAGCTCTTCGACGGGGCTGCCGATGCGGTGGAAAGTGGTGAGCAGTTCCCAGCTGCCACCGTCGTGAAGCTCTGGGAGACTTATGGATTTCCTACAGACTTGACAGCACTTCTCCTCGATGAGCGAGGGCTGAAAACGGACCCTGACAAGGTGGAGGAGCTCGTTGCTGCTCACAAGGGGACTGGCTCCGAGGGCCAGACTTCGCAAGTTGTTGAAGCCGTCGATATCGAAACAGATGTGGTCACAGAGTTTGTTGGATTCGAAACAGATGAAACCTCAGCCTCCGTTATCGAGTGGATTGAAAACGATAACGGCACCTTTGCTGTAGTTGACCGCAGTCCTTTCTATATCGAAAAAGGCGGCCAGCTCGGGGATTTTGGAACCGTGAGCCTGGGCGAAGAAGAAATAGCTGTCATCAAAGTGCTCGGGATCGGTGATGCCACCCTGCTGCAGGTAGCGGCAAAGCCGGATGGCAATCCCAGTGAGGTCGTTCTCCGCATTGACGCTGATCGCCGCCGCGAAATCGAAAAGCACCACACCGCGACTCACCTCTTTCACTGGGCGCTTCACCAGGTCGTCAGCCCTGACGCCACGCAGCAAGGTTCGCTCGTCGCGCCAGATCGACTGCGTTTTGATTTCAATTCCAAGGCCCTCAATGACGACCAGATCTCGCGCATTGAATCCGAGGTCAACGGCTGCGTCACCTCCGACGATCCCGTTTCCGTTTCGGAAGTCCCGCATTCTGAGATCAAAGACAATCGGGATATCATGCAGTTCTTCGGCGACAAGTACGGAGACAAAGTTCGTGTCGTACAGATCGGCGGGAAAGAGGGAGCCTTTGACGGTTATTCGATGGAGCTTTGTGGCGGAACTCACACCAAGTCGACGGGAGCGATCGGATTTTTCAAAGTGAAAAGCGAAGGAGCCGTCGCTGCCGGGATTCGTCGCGTCGAGGCCGTTTGTGGAAACGCCGCAGGCGAACTGATCCACGACCAGACAGATGCGGTTGTGGTTGAGTTAGGAGAAGCAAATATCAAGCTCAATGCTGCTAATGAAAAACTCCAGAAGCTCGATAACGAAGCTGTCTCTGTTGAAGCGCCCGGCAATCTCGCCGAGCAAATTCAAGAAGCGCTGAAAATGGGAGAATTCGCATCCGCGAATGCTTTGCTCAAGCAATTCGAAGCGCACCGAGATGCCGTTAAAGCTGCTGCAGTGCAGGCCGACAAAGCCGTGAAAAAAGCATCTTCAGGAGCCGCCGCGCAGATCGCTTCGCAGTGGTATGACGAAACACTGGCTGAATTCGACGGGGAAAATTATGCGGGTCTACTGCCGGGAGATTCTCCAGCTCTCTTGCAGGAAGCAATGAACGTAGTCAAAGCACGGCAATTTTCGGGGGCCGTCGCCCTTGGTGTCATTGCAGATGGGACGCTGCATTTTGGAGCCGTGGTTTCATCTGATGCGACCGACAGGGTTCGCGCAGGCGATATCGTTCGCGAAGCCCTCGCCGTTGCAGATGGAAAAGGCGGAGGGAAACCGGAAATGGCCCGCGGTGCTGCTCCCAACATTGGAGGGCAGGCTGATGCTGTGATTGCGAAAGCGACAGAGATGATGGGTTGAAGGTCCAGCGAACTGGGTAGGAAGATTGATGCAAGAGACCGGCGATTTCAGTCGCGGAAGGTGGTATTGTGGTTAGTCAGCTGAAGCAGCCGGTCCGATTCCTTGCTATCTGTATCTCTCTGAGAGCCACATGACTTCCCCTTCTTCGCGAAAAGCTATTTTCTCCATCGGAAGTTGGTGCTACCCTGCTGGCTCTCGCACCGGTCACATGGGTCGTTCCCGCAGCGTTGGAATTGACTCCCGAGAATTGGTTTCAGCTTGGATTGATTTTCACAACAACGCTATGCTTTCTCATAGTCGCTGGTGTGGGGGCTGATTGTTCTGCCCTTAACTCCAAATCAGGGGGGCGAGAATCAAGACGGCGCTTGTTCTTCTTCCGATCGGACTTGTGATTGCATGGTTCGCAGGCGGTCGGCAACTTGCGGTGGGCCCCGTGGAAACGGTTGGGACCGTGGGAGATGTCGTCTGGTCGAAAAAACGCGACGGACTTGTTGTCGATCCGATCAATGGCAAGGTGAAACTGCACAGTCCGAGGAAACATGACATTGTGTCGATCCTGGACGATGACAATGCGGTTTCTACCGTCACATTAATCCTCTCTGACACCAATCAGCTTCTCGCCTTTCGAGACAAACAAACACGGCAGGAGCAGCGAGCTTCGCCTCGTGACGCTGCGTCATTTCATGCGTCTGCTCTATGTGGAAATTACCCCGGCTTCCTCATGGATGCAGTAGCGCCCGAATAATTCTACCTCCGCGACTCAGATACATCACGGTCGCTTTGTCTTCGGGCAGGGAGCCTAAGGCATCGTAAAAGGTCTGCACGTCGGTGACCGGGTCCTGATTGATGCGGTGGATCAGGTCGCCGGGCCGGAATTGCTGAGCAGCCTGAGAGTCGGCTTTTACGTCGGTGATGATAATGGCGGCGTTGCTCTCTTCGAGGCCGAGCGCCATGCGCTGCTGCGGTGTGAGATCCCCAACCACAATTCCAAGAGCATCGGCGATGGACTGACCGTTCGCTGAAATGTCGGATCGCAGTTGGAGCGTGTTGGTGTCGCTCTTGGCGATGACTTCAACAGCTGTCTCGAGGGTTTTTCCTTTTCGAATGATGGTCACGGTAGTGGGTTCGCCGGCTTTTCGGGAGCGGATTCGGGCGAGAGCATCCTCAGCCCGGGTGACTTCTTTGTCGGCGATTTTTACGATGACATCTGCGGGCTTCAGGCCCGCTGCCTCGGCAGGGGATCCTTCGACGACGTTGGTGATAACGGCACCACGAGTGCTTTTCAGTCCAAGCGCGAGAGCGATGTTGTGAGAAATATTTTCCAGCTCAAGGCCCATGTAGCCGCGAATGAGCGGGCGGCCGAGGACGATTGCCTCGAAGACTTCGCGAACTTCGTTGGCAGGAATAGCAAGCCCGATGCCCTGCCAGACGCGGACGTCTTGCTGTCCGGTAAAAATGGCGACATTGATACCGACGATTTCACCGCGCACATTGACGAGCGGCCCGCCCGAATTACCCGGGTTGATAACGGCATCGACCTGAAAGTATTCGTTCGATCCGTCGCTGAGTTCCCGTTGTTTTGCGGAAATGATGCCTCGAGTCACAGTTTCGTTGAGACCGAAAGGGTTTCCGACAGCGAGAACCATTTCTCCGACACGAACCTTGTCGGAGTCACCGAATCCGAGCGGTCGGAATTTCGGGAGGCTGCCCCCTTTGGGAGGAAGGAGCTTGAGGACCGCGACATCGACATTGGGATCGCTGCCGACCCATTCGGCTTCGTAGATACTTCCATCGTGCGCGGTGACTTTGATCTTATCGACTCCGGCAACAACGTGGTGGTTGGTTACAATGTGGCCATCTTCCGTCACGATGACACCGGAGCCAAGGCCGGGTGCTTCGTAGCGCTGACTTCTCCGCACACCGAACATGCCCCAGGGATCTGCGGGGACGACACGAGTCACGTTGACCTCGGTCGTTGTGTCGATGGAGACAACGGATGGCACCACCGCATCGGTGAGATCGGACATGGCTCGATTCACTTTCTCGAGCGCACCGGTATTGTTGAGATCGAGAGGAACGGCGCGGAGGAGGGGCTTGCCGTCAGCAGCCTGGGCGACGATCGGGCTATCGGTTCCAATCGCCGCCGTCACGGGGCGTCCCTTGAGAAGATCGAAAATATCGTAGCGTTCTTCCTCATCAATCAGCAAGCGGTAGCCTAGCGCCGATACGATGACGAGCACGGTGAGGGTGAGAAATTGGAGAATAAAGCGCATCATGTCAGCAAAGGGGAAATTGGTGAGATGTCGGAAACTGACTCTGTCGGGTGGTGCACCTAACAGGGCCAGGTCGATGATTCAACCCTGTTACACCCCTTGAAGTTAAGCGTCAGGGTGCCAGGTGTTTGTCTGGGAAGTTAGCTGGTATCAGGGTGCTTCTTCTTCCGGTTTTGGCAGGACGGATTCTTTGGAGGGAAAGGATTCGACGAGTCGCTGGTCGTCAGGTGCGAGGTCGTTGATCTTGATTGTCCAGATTTCGCCGGATACATCCTGAAGCCGCGCCCAGGCCTGATCCCGATCAACAAATTTGGCAAAAATTACCTTCTCCCGAAAATTTGACCAGTCACGGTAGCCGTAGCGAACAAGGCCCTGCTTCTGGGTCTTGATCGATTCGAGCACGGGCTGGCAGGTATTTTTTAACTCCCAGAAATAGTCGACAGGTCGGCCGGTCCGGTAGCCGCGAATGCCGCGCTCGACTTCACCGTTAGGATTGAAGATGAGCACGTTGGGGTAGCCGCGCACTTTGAATTTTTCTTTGACCCGTCGCAGCGAATCGGGCGCATCGGTAATGTTTCTTGGGTAAACCAGGTAGCAAATGATGAGGTGCTCTTTCACGTATTTGTTGAAGCTCTTGGTGGCGAAGACTTCTTTGGAAAGAGCCATGGCCTGTGTATTCCACATTCCCGTAAAGAGAAGCAGGAGTGGCTTCTGCTCACGCTGGGCACGGGCAAAGGCATAGCTCGGATTGATTTCCCACCAGGCACTCTCAGGATCGTCGGGAAATACTTTAACTCGCTCGGGTCGAGTATTTTCAATCACGCTTCCTCGTGATTGCATAGCCGATACGCTGGTCCCCATCGGTTTTGCAGGTCGTGTCGGAGGAACGTTGTTGATAACTGGCCGATTCACCATTCCGAGAGTCGCCGGGGTCGCTCGCAGCGGTAAGCCAGGAGTTCCGTCCTGCCGGGCAAAGCCTGCGGCGGGGGGAAGATTTCCGCTCGCTTGCGGTGGTGGTGCTGTCGGCATAGCACGAACGGGTGCCGAAGTTGGATTTTGTGGAGGAGTGGTAGTTAGCGATGCCGGAGTTGCTGGAGGATTGGTTGGTGTGGGTGGAGTCGTGGGTGCCTCGACACGCTGACTGTTCTGCGCGAGTCCCTGACAGACAAATGCTCCCATCAGCGATGTGATGGCAATCAGGTCAAAGATTGGCCGAAAGAATTTAGGGGGGCGACGCATTCTCGTATTCTCTGCGCGGGTGTTTCATTCATAATATTGCATCGTTTTTCGCGATAGGGAAATTGACATTCGGGAAAGACTTGCTCATTTTGGCGCTCCCTCCCCCTTGGGGGGCGACTTCGTCGAAGCCGCGATGCAGAACCGAGACACGAAACCTTCCCCGGCCCGGCCGGCTCACCAGATCTTTATCTTCGGGTTACTTTTTGTAACCTGGATGATTTTCTCTGGTTTTTTCGATCCGTTTCACCTAACTCTCGGCGTGATTTCCTGTGGTCTTGTCACCATTATATCAGCGGACTTGCTCTTTGAGCATCGGGATACCCCGATTCTTTTCCGTTTTCGGCAGGCGGGTCGGCTGATCGCCTACCTTTTCTGGCTCCTGTGGCAGGTGGTGCTCGCGAACTATCACATTCTGAAACTTGCGATGGGTTCGAAGGATCGGGTGCAGCCACAGTTTGTCCGCTGCAAGACTTCGCTGAAATCGGACTTTGAGAAATACCTTCTCGCCAATTCGATTACGCTGACTCCGGGAACAGTCACGACCAAGATTATAGGTGACACTTTTTACATTCACGCGATCGATGATGTTTCGGCGGCTGGTCTTGAAGGCGAGATGGAACGTCGCATCGCCCACATTTTTTCGACGGCACCGAAAAGTTCAACGTCTGGAGAATCTTGAAACATGACCTTCGATCATTTCTCCATCGGGGTAGGACTTGCCCTTTTTGTCTTTATGCTTCCTGCAATGTGGCGGATGTCAGTGGGGCCTACTGCTCTGGATCGCATTGTCGCAGTGAATGTCATCGGAACAAAGACGGCTGTGCTGCTTGTCGTAATCGGAGTGGTCTTTCATCGTGTGGAGATGTTCGTCGATTTCGCCTTGGCGTATGCGCTTTTGAATTTTACCGGATCGCTCGCAGCGGCTCGCTTTCTCCACAAAACGAAATCGAGTTCTGAGATTTTTGAAGAGGAAGGGGGAGTAGACTCATGATCATCACGATCATCAGTGCTATTTTGATCCTTTTAGGGGTTGTTTTCTTTTTCGGTGCCGCGCTGGGCATCGTGAGGTTTCCGGATTTTTACTCGCGCACTCACGCAGCGGGAAAAGGCGATACTCTGTCGAGCTTTCTCGTGATCCTCGGTTTCGCGGTATACCAGTTGAAAGATTTTCACAGCTTCTCCCACGATTGGCCGATTCTGCTGGTGATTCTGAAGCTGCTCGCGGTTTCACTCTTTATTTTCATGACGAGCCCGGCCAGCACTCATGCTCTGATGGATGCCGGTTGGGAAGACAAGGTGAAACCGGAAATCGGAGAGGGGAAGCCGAATCACCTCAACGATGATAGCGAGAAATTTTAACCACGTGCGACTGTGATTTTTGCTTTCGACATTATCATTCTCGTGTTTCTCGTGATCGCCGCGATCATCTCGTTGAGCGTGAAGGATCTTCTCAGCGCTTCGATGATTTTCGGGATTTACGGGTTCTTGATCTGTCTGCTCTGGGCAGAAATGGGGGCGGTCGACGTCGCTTTTACGGAGGCGGCAGTAGGAGCTGGAATCAGCGCAGTCCTGATGGTTGCGACAGTTTTTAACACGAAGCGGAAATCTTCAGACTGATGCGGCTCCCCAACATGTTTGCGATTATCGCAGTGGTGATTACCGGGGGAATCCTACTCTACGGGGTGTCGGATTTTCCGAGCTTCGGAGATCCAAAATCTCCTGCGAATGCCGCCGTGCCGGGCAGTGAGAGCGTCTCTCAATATTTCATCACGAAGAGCTACAAGGATACCAAGGTGCCGAATCTCGTGACCTCGGTTCTCGCTGACTACCGGGGCTATGACACGATGTTTGAAACGGTGGTGATCTTCGCTGCGGGAATGGCAATATTTGCGATCCTCGGTTCGGTCGGAGGGGGGAGTCAACCTCGTGTCCAAGAGGAGGGGCCTTCCTTTGTCGACGGTGATCACAGTCGAATCATTGTTGGGACGACTTGTCGTTTGCTTGTGCCGGTGATTCAGGTTTTCGCTCTCTATGTGATTGGTCACGGACACTATAGCCCGGGCGGTGGATTCCAGGGCGGGGTGATTCTTGCCGCAAGCTTCATTATCATCGCGTTGTCTTCAGATCTGGATGCCGCGCTTCGCAGGCTCAGTGAGGTGAATTATCTCCGTCTTGCCTGTGTTGGAATTTTGATCTATGCCGGATTCGGAGTGCTTTGCCAGGTATTGGAAAGCAACTTTCTCGACTACGGCGTGCTGCAACCTATTTTGCTGACGGACGGACCGGAAATGGCTCGTTCTCATAGTATGCTCGGGGTGGAGATTGGTGTCGCCTTCACTGTCACGGCGATCATGTTCGCCATCTACGCCAACCTATCCAGTCGAGGGACGCTCCGTGACGGGCTCTAAATTATGGCCGAATTTTTTGAACAGACTCTGCAACCGCATTTCAACTTCTGGATTTATGTGATCCTGATGATGATTGGTCTTTGGGCGTTGATCGCAAAAAACAATCTAATTAAAAAGCTGATTGGAATGTCGATCTTCCAAACCGCAATCATATTGTTCTACGTGTCGTTGGGTGTGAAGGAAGACGCGACGATTCCGATTCTGGATCCTTATGGTCAAGCGGAGCATGCTGCTGCAGAAGCAGAGGGAGCCGAGACCGAGGGTGAGAAAAAGCGGGATAGTTATATCGGGAAGAAATCGCCGGATCCGGACACGATGGCGAATCCACTTCCTCACGTGCTGATGCTGACGGCGATTGTTGTCGGCGTCGCAACACTGGGGGTTGCTCTATCGATTGCGCAGATGATCTTTAAGGAATTCGGGTCCTTGGAGGAAGATGAAATTCTGGAAATTGTGAAAGGTGGGAGTGTTGATGACTGATCAGATTCCTGCCATTCTCGTTCTCGCTCCGCTTTTTGGGGCGATGATTATCGGCCTCGCCGGGCAGAAGGATCACCGTGCCTGCTTTCCGGTTGCGTTGGTGTCTTTGCTAGTGACGCTTTTCGCTTCTATCGGAGCCATTTTTACCGTCATCGAATCCGGTCCGATCGATTATTTCATGGGCGGATGGGAGAAGCCGCTTGGAATTGGTATCCACCTTCGCATTGATTCGCTGAATGTAATTCTGCTAGTTGCCATTGCGATTGTGGCAGTGTTGGTAGCGATTTTTTCGATTCGTCGCATCGGGGACAAAAACGCAGAGAAAACTCCGCATTTCTATTCGCTATACCTTCTGCTCTGCGTGGGGCTTTTCGGAATTACGATCGCCGGGGATGCTTTCAATCTCTTTGTCCTTGTCGAGGTTTCGTCCTTGACGAGTTATGGGCTGATTGCGATGGGGAGCTCGCGGCGAGGGACGCTTGCCGCTTTCAACTACGTGCTGATGGGTACGGTTGGCGCGTCGTTTTATCTGCTTGGGGTCGGCTATCTCTATTTGATGACAGGATCGCTGAACATGCAGGAAATCCACAGTATTTTCGTGGCGAATCCTGATATCGCTTCATCCAAGGCGGTCGCCATTTCGTTTATCCTCATTCTCATCGGAATCTGGATCAAAATGGCGTTTTTCCCGCTCTACGGTTGGCTGCCGAACGCCTACAGCTATTGCCCGTCGAGTAGCGCCTGCATTCTTGCCCCACTGATGACAAAAATTTCCGTCTACGTGATGATTCGGGTGATGATCAGCGTTTTCGGACTGGGCTGGGTGTTTGCTTCTCCTGGCTACAGCAACCTTGTCGTCTGGCTCGCGGTGATTGCGATACTGGCCGGGTCGATGCTGGCTCTGGCGCAGCGGGAGATCAAAAAGATGCTCTGCTACCTGATCGTCGCCGAGGTTGGCTATATGGTCGGCGGTGCCTGGCTTGCGGATGAACAGCTGTGGGGGCTGACTGGGTCGCTCTACCACATCCTCGCTGATGCAGCCATGACCTTGTGTCTCTTCCTCGCGGCGGGCATTTTTGCGAAGCGTTTTAATGCGATTGAAATCGACGACCTCGAAGGGCTTTTCAAAAAGGCGCCCTGGACTGCGGCTGGTTTCGTGGTGGGTGCTCTCGCTATGATTGGGGTTCCACCCACCTGCGGATTCTTCAGTAAGTTCTATCTCATTCGCGGGGGAATCGAAGCGAATCATTGGGAGTACGTCATAGCTCTTCTGATTTCCAGTCTCGTAAATGCCGTGTTGTTTTTCCGAATTTTCGAAATCGCCTTTTTCGGGGTGAAGCCACCGGAAGGCCACGGTCATCACGAGGAAGAGGAAGCAGAGCTCAAAGAGGAGCATCATCCGGAGATACCAAATTGGACGGGGACTTCCTCGCTGCTCGTTGCCTCGGCGTTTGTCATTTTGTTGGGAATCTTCAACGGCAAAGTCGTTGAGTTGATTCGAGTCGCACTTGAAGATTTAACGGTCGTTGCCCAGCGATTCTGATCTGGATATGGAAAATACAGTATCCAGCCTCCTGCCCGTTTGGGCCTGCCTCGCGTCGCTGATCGCCGTGCCTGTGATCGTGATCTTCCGCAAGGAGCAAACGCTGCGGGAAATGACGACCTTCCTCGCCGGATTCATCAAGCTGGGATTCGTCATCGCAATGGTGCCGATCATTCTCGAGGGAAAAGTGATTACCACCCAGCTCGTGCCGGCTATTGCCGGGATCAATGTCCCAATCGAATTCCGTGTCGACGGTCTCGGGATGACTTTTGCGCTGGTGGCATCGTCACTCTGGATTTTGACTTCGCTCTACGCGATCGGCTACATGCGCGGTCTCAGGGAGCATTCGCAGACGCGCTTCTTTACTTTCTTCGCGCTATCCCTCTCGGCAACGCTCGGGGTGGCCTTCGCGGGTAATCTGCTGACCCTGTATCTTTTTTACGAGCTGCTTTCACTCTCGACTTGGCCGCTGGTGACGCATCATCAGGACAAGGAGGCCAGAACCGGGGGGCGCACCTACCTTGGCTATCTGCTCGGGACGTCGATTGCCTTTGCGATTCCCGCGATTCTTTTCACCTACGTGAAGTCGGGCGGCGATCTGTCCTTTGCCGGGCCGGCGATTCTGGCGGGAACTGACTTTACGTTTTTGTCGGGGGCCTGCCTTCTCATGGCTTTCGCTTTTGGTTTTTCCAAAGCGGGCCTGATGCCATTTCACTCGTGGCTTCCGGGGGCAATGGTCGCGCCGACTCCGGTGTCGGCGCTGCTCCACGCAGTTGCTGTTGTGAAGGTGGGGGTTTTCTGCGTGATCCGCGTCGTGACCAGCGTCTTCGGCACAGACCTTCTGGATGAGATCGATGCCCATCTTGTTCTTTGTTGGGTGGCCGCCTTTACGGTGGTTGCCTCGTCGCTCATCGCAATGAGCCAGGATAATTTGAAGCGCCGCCTTGCCTTTTCCACGATTGGTCAACTGTCTTACATCGTGCTCGGCGTCGCTCTGCTGACGCCACATGCCGTACAGGGAAGCATGATGCATATTGCGATGCACGCCTTCGGCAAGATCACGCTCTTCTTCTGCGCTGGGGCGATCTTTGTCGCGACAGGAAAAAAATATATCAGTCAGCTCAACGGACTTGGCAAGGTGATGCCATGGACGATGGGAGCTTTCGCGATCGGAGCGATGAGTGTGACCGGCCTGCCGCCAACGGGCGGGCTGCTCAGTAAAATTTACCTGATCTGGGGCGCTGCCGATGCGCAGCAGTTCGCTCTGCTTGCCGTTTATCTCATCAGTTCGATTCTGAACGGAGTTTACTTTTTCCCCATCGTCTATCGCGCCTTTTTCAAAAAGGGGGACACGGGACTCGACGCGTCCGGCATAAAGGAGGCTCCGCTTGCTTGTGTTCTTCCCCTGACTCTCACCGCCGCAGGATCTGTATTGCTCTTTTTCTTCCCCGGATTGCTGTTCGATCTGACTGCACTGATGCTTCCGGGCGGAGAGTGAAATTGGTAAAAAATAGAAAACACGAATGAATGTGAATGGAACACGAACAGCCACGAATCACTTGGGTGAATTCGCGCTGATTCTTTGTCATTCGTGGGAGCGAAGCGAATTCGTGGTTTTACCCAGCAATTTTTAAACCATGGCCAGTCATTCCAACAGCGACGAACCACTTCAGGAATTGAAGCATGATGCCGTCCCCGGCTATCTCAAGGCATTCACGATTGCCTTTGCCATCATGGGGATCTACCTCGCCGTGATTCTGATCTCTTCGCCCGGTCACGCAAAGAAACACGGGTATGGCGACAAAGACCACGCCCGCGAAACGAACCACTGATGAAAGATAATTCTCCCCAGAGCGACGAATCGCCCGGCTGGTTCGATCGCAAAGAGAACGTGAAGAAGGTTCTCGTCGGCCTATACATCGGTTGCGGTCTGCTTCTGCTGATCGATCTGATCTTTCGTATCGTCGGCTTTGATAAGCATCCCTATTTCAAGTGGGAGCAGTGGCCCGGTTTTTACGCCGTCTACGGATTCGTTGCCTGTGTCCTGCTCGTGCTGGTTTCGAAATACATACTGCGACCGCTCGTGATGCGGGGCGAAGACTATTACGAGAAACTCGAGAAAAAGTCAGAAGAGAAAGGGGGGGTAAACGATGCCTGATGTTGTCCCTCCAGCGTTTTTGTTTTTGTTAGGAGCCCTCGTGGTCGCCTTTCTCCCCGCGCGGCTGCGCCAGGTTGTTGCTCTCATCATTCCTGTAATCGGACTGATCAACTACACGCAGATCACCGAGGGGCTTCACTGGACGATCTCTCTCATGGATTTCGAACTCATTTTTGGTCGGGCCGACCGATGGAGTTTGATCTATCTGAATATTTTCACAGTCCTGTCTTTCATCGGAATTCTCTATATCATCAACGACAATCGTCGACTCGACCTTTCCGCCGGATTGCTCTACGCCGGCAGCGCGATGGGCGTCGTTATGGCGGGTGATCTCATCACTCTGTTCTTTTTCTGGGAAATGCTCACGTTGGGTGCCGTTCTTTGCATTCTCGGCCGCAAAACGCCTGAGGCCGGAAAAGCGGCTTACCGCTATGTGCTCGTTCACGTGTTCGGCGGTGTGATTCTCCTTGCCGGAATCATGATCCACCTTGCAACGGGAGGCTCAGTCGCCTTCGATAAGATCGCTCTTTCTGGACCTGGGGCGTGGCTCATCTTTATTGGATTTGGAATCAACTGCGCCTGGCCCATTGTTGGTGCCTGGCTGACCGACACTTACCCTGAGGCATCCATCGGGGGAGTCGTCTTTATGGCGACCTACACTACGAAGACAGCTGTCTACGTGCTCGCCCGTTGTTTTCCCGGAGAAGAAACTCTCCTCTGGATCGGAATGGCGATGGCAACGATTCCGATTTTCTACGCCGTGATCGAAAACGATCTCCGTCGCGTTCTCGCCTACAGCCTGATCAACCAGGTCGGATTCATGGTCGTTGGAGTTGGGCTAGGCACCCCGCTCTCCCTCAACGGAACCGCCGCACACGCCTACTGTCACATTCTTTACAAGGCCCTTCTTTTCATGTCGATCGGATCGGTGCTCTACCGGACCGGGAAGTCGAAAGCTACAGAGCTGGGTGGGCTCTATCGCTGTATGCCGTGGACCTGTATTTTTTGCTGTATCGGCGCCGCGAGCATTTCTGCGTTTCCGTTTTTCAGCGGATTTGTGAGCAAGTCGATGATCATGAGCGCAGCGGCATCGGAAGGAACCGTTGCGACTACCGTAATCTGGCTCGCTTTGCTCTTCGCTTCCGCCGGCGTCTTTCACCATGCGGGAATCAAGATTCCCTTCTTCGCCTTCTTTTCCCACGACTCCGGACTGCGCTGCAAGGAAGCCCCCGCGAACCAACTGCTCGCCATGGCAATTGCCGCGTTTCTTTGCATTTTTGTTGGTACCTTTCCGAACGCGTTCCTCTACCAGATGTTGCCCAACCCCGAGGCCAGCTACGAGCCTTACACGGTGGGGCACGTCACGGATCAATACGCCCTGCTACTCTTTAGCGCTCTCGCGTTTACGCTTCTGATGCGCGCCGGGCTGTATCCCGCTGAGATTCGCTCAACCAATGTCGACTTTGACTGGCTTTATCGCCGCGGCGGATCGCTGGTCTATCGAGTCTTCGACAAAAGCCTTAATGCCATCAACTCCGGAGTGAAAAAATTCTTCGTTGGCGGAGTGATTGGGCACGTATCGAACTTCTTTGAATCAGGGGCTTCAAGATTTGTGGCCTGGATTCTCCTCCCCGTGTGGATGGTGGCAGGCTACTCGCCGGAAAAAATCGAGGAGAGTCACCAGTCGCTTTTCAAACGAGCCAAGCGCGGCGCCTTCCCAATTGGTATCACTGTGTTTTTTGCCGTGGTCCTGCTTGGGCTGCTTTCGCTGATCGTGCTGTTGAATTCGTGAGCTATTCCGCAACACCTTCGAGGTAGATGACGGTTTCGTTGCTGTCGGCGAGGTGACCGGGTTTTTCGGCGACACCGCCTGAATCGACAAAGTCCTTTCCCACGCTGTAGATACGGATATTTTCCGCATCGTAGCGAGGGGGGCTCCTCCATCCATCAGATCGATGGATATGGCGTCAAGATAATCAGGGACAAGGGCGTCGAGGGAGTCGAAAAAGTCTGATCGGAAAAATAGACACAGGAGAGGGTAGCGAGAGTGGAAGGCGCTCGAGGAAAGTGAATCGATGATGACCGAATCGGGGAATCCTGCGTTGTGTCCGTTTTGAATTTGAACAGACGCATCATGAATGGTGAGGTTGCTGATAGCCAAATTTGATCGCTTTCGGCGGGAGCCTCCCGGTAATCCTGATCGACCTGCTGGGATTTCGCATTCGCTTCGGAAACCCTCGATGGTAAGATGTTGAAGTTTCTTTGTAGGGGAGAGGACGGAGAGCATGGCGATGTTGGCGTCCAGTGTATCGAATTAGCAACTCCACCCGGACGCTTCGAGGAGCAAGCCTTGAAGAGACACGACATCAGTGAGGGCGCTCTCGGACAACTCGTCGTAGGCCATTTTCATGCCTTGCTTGCTCAGTTGTTTTTGTGTGATACCGCCAGTGATGTTCCCGAAGAAAAAGGTATTCGCGACCAGCAGCAAGACGAGCAGAGAACCGAGAATAATGATCAGAATGTTTCGAGTTCGTTTGGAAATTCGCCTTTTCGAAGGTCTCTTACCAGCAGGCTTCCGTTTCGTCAGAGCCAGCCCTACCAGCCCTATCCCGAGTGAGGCTTCGAGCAGAATGAGAATTGGCGCGACAAGCGCTGTAATCCCCAGAGCCATCGCCCCGATCGCGGGATTGAATCCAGTCGCCGAATCCGCTTCGCTGCAGGGATGACTCGACGTTGCCCTTTTCTTTCGCCCCTTTTGTTTGCTGGCCTTTTTTTCTCCCTATCGATGAATGCCGAAGAATACATCGCCATCTACGACGAAGCGGATGTCCCGGCTTACGATCTGCCCGATCCGCTCGTGTTCGAGAATGGGGAGAAAGTTTCCTCTGCGGCTGATTGGGAAAAGCGGCGTGCTGAGATCATGGCGCTCTTTGAGAAGCATGTTTACGGAAAAACAGTTCTCGGTCGACCGGAGGGAATGCGTTTCGAAACGACGAAAGGGCCGATCCCGTTTCTTGGGGGCAAAGCGACACTTTCGGAAATTCGAATTCACTTCACTTCCAGAGAAGGCCCCTTTCTCGACTTGCTTCTGATCAAGCCAAAGGAGATTCCGGCTGACGGGGTTCCCACTTTTGTGGCACTCAATTTTCGAGGCAATCATACGATCGATCCTTCCCCCGAAATCACCTTGAATCAGAACTGGGTGACGGATAGCAGCAAAGACAGAAAGCTTGGCGTTGTGGAGAAAAACCGTGCAACGGAGAAAGCGCGAGGCTTTCGAGGAACGCGTTGGCCGGTCGAAAAAATCATCGATGGTGGAGCCGCGTTAGCGACGTTTTACTACGGAGACGCTGACCCGGATTTCCACGATGAATTCGAGAATGGGATTCACCAACTCACTGGAGTTCCCGCTGCCGACGAGTGGGGCTCGATCGGATCTTGGGCATGGGCGACGAGTCGGGTTCGAGATTTCCTGGAGACTGATGAGAACGTGGATCAAAATCGTGTCGCGGTATTTGGGCATTCCCGTCTCGGAAAAACCGCTCTTTGGGCGGGTGCACAGGATGAGCGTTTCGCTCTCGTGATTTCCAACAACTCAGGTTGCGGAGGTGCGGCCCTGAGCCGTCGGCGATTTGGTGAGCGAGTTTCTCGCATCAATAACAGCTTTCCCCATTGGTTCTGTAAGAACTTCCGAAACTACAATGAAAAGGAATCCGAACTACCGGTTGATCAGCATATGCTCATTGCCTTGAGCGCTCCCCGAATGGTTTACGTTGCCAGTGCAGAAGGTGATCGCTGGGCAGATCCGAAGGGAGAGTTTCTCTCCGTCATGCACGCCAGCCCGGTATTCGAACTGCTTGGAAAAACAGGAATCAGTTCGGAAAAACAACCCGCCAATCACGAGCCTGTCGGCGGAACGGTGAGGTATCATGTCCGAGAAGGAGCGCACGATGTGACAGGCTACGACTGGGAGCAGTATCTAAAAGCGATTCACGATGTTGCCGGTGAGTGAGGGCGGAGCGTAATTTTTCAGAATGCGCAATCCGGCCTCGCAGAGGCAAGGTGCAGGTTCTGCGGCTGTAGCTGGAGTCTTTGACCTCGGAGAGCGCCTGCTTCCATCGAACCTTCTCACTTCCAAAATTCTTTTGGTCGCATAAACGGACGGGATTTCTCTTGCAGTGGAACCCTGCTTCGGTAAATCCTGAGGTGTGAAGCATTTCAGCGGATTTATTATTTTTGTCGTCGGTTTTCTCGTGTCTGGAGTCATCATGCACCAGACGCTTTACGGAAAGGCCGGAATTTTTGTCTGGTCTGTGAACGATGATGCTGCCTCCGGCGAGTTATTCCTCGAGCGAACGACTCTGGAAGCTGCATTCGGAGACGCGCAGTTACCGGAAAAAGACTTGCCGGCTGAGCTGCTCGAAAAGAAGGATAAGAAAGAGGAGAAAGGCGGCCACGCTGCCGGTAAGGAGGAAGTAGATCTGGATAAAGTGAAAAAGAAGTCGGCGGAGATTTCGCTATTCAACGGGAAGGATCTCGGCAAGTGGAAGAAAACCCAGTTTGGTGGAGAAGGTGATGTCTTTGTGACCGAAGACGGCGAGATGGAATTCGGCTTTGGGGCAATCATGACGGGAGTCAATTGGGCAGGTGAAGCTCCTGCGACGTCGAATTACGAACTCACGCTCGATGCCATGAAGCTGGATGGGACCGATTTTTTCTGTGCGCTCACCTTTCCGGTCGATGAAAGTCACGCGACCTTTGTGATTGGCGGTTGGGGAGGCGGAATTGTGGGGATTTCATCCGTCGATGATCTTGATGCTTCCGAGAATGAGACAATGAACATTTCCGGCTTCGAGGAGGGGCACTGGTACAAAGTGAGGGTCCGCGTCACCGATAAGAAGATCGAAGCATGGATTGATGATGAAATGATGGTTGATCTGGTGAGGAAAGATCGAAAGATCAGCCTGCGACCGGGTGATATTGAGCTTTGCAAACCGATTGGGATTGCTAGCTTTATTACTCGAGCTAAATACCGCAACATCGCCTGGAAGAACCTCGACAAATCCAAGTGATAGAATTTCCACCGCAAGTCGCCAAGTGCATGGAAATTATAAAATTGTCAAAAATTAAAATTATGGACGCCTTAATTATCAACTTTTTGAACGAATCGCTTGACCTGATGTCCACATGCTGTTCGGATATTTAAAAATTAAGACAAATTCTCAAACGTTTACCGAAATTTTTACCACCAATTAACTCCCGTCTCTCACAACTATGAACCTCCGCGATCAGCTAAAAGAAATCCTCCCTGACATTTTGCCAAGAAATCCCGCCCAGGCAATCAAGGGGACTGAGCTGATTGAAATGGTGAAGCATCGTCTCAAGCAGGATTATTCTGATGCAACTTTGCGGTATCACTTTTCCATAATGTCCTGTGACCCGTCTTCGCCCATTGCGAAAGTCGAACAAGGACAAGGCTACTACCTCCGCACTTCAACCATCCACACGGTTAACAGTGCCCGTAATCTTTTTCACACAGGTTCCGATGAAAATGGCGTGGGAATGAGTTCGGCTGACATGGATGTTTCGCTTGCTCGCGCTGCGAAATTTCGTGCCGTCGTTCAGCGTTACCTGGAGTCTGTGCAGCAGTTTCCCTTCTCCTTCGAGCGTTCCTTTACGATCGATGCTGAAGGCAATCGCTGGCGAGTGCCCGACCTTGCTGTGGTTGATTGGCTTGCCGGAGAGGAATCTGAGGACAGCGTTTCACTGAACAAAGAGAAGTTGGAAGTTCAACGACGTCTCGGTCAGTCACCGATGCGGGTATCCAGTGTGAAGCTTCGTCTCGAATTGAACCACTTCTCTCTTTACGAGGATCTCTACCAGTGCCTCGCTACATCCGAGTGGGCGAATGCGGCGGAACTGCTGATCGCCGCTCCGATTGAAGATCGTCGCATGATCGAGGAGGTCCGTCGATTTGCTTCCCGCTATGGCATCGGAGTGATTAGTTTTGGTCTCGACGCCGACGTTCTTGATGATATGCCGGAACCTGCGGCGATTGAAAATCTTCAATCACGTGAGTTTGAGTCGATCCAGAGTCTCCTGCAGATTCGCCGATATGCAGCGCCGGACACTGATCAGTCCTATGATTGGGCGCACGTCCTCGATGCTGCTGCAGAGAATCCCGATTTTGACCGCTTCGAGAAATGGATCTCCCGCTGCCTGCTCGACGAGAAAGCAATGACCTCTCGCGAGTACGACGATCTGGAGCGTAAGGCTGCTCCAGTTGAGGAGTACGTGGCGTAAGTAGATTTCCCTGTTCAAGCCTTTGCGATACCCTGTTAGGGTGTGCTGCTGGGGTACCCTGTTGGACCTAGCAAACAATCCTGTCAGGTCGAAGACCAGAGAGGGTTGAATTGTTTCAGAAGACAGTCTACAACCCAGCCATTTTTGTTGCCAGGGCCAGGGTCTCGGGGCCGATTCCTCCGAGCATGCGCGCGAGTTCACGGGTTCGCTTTTTGCCCGTAACAGCTTCGAGGCTGGAGTTGGTCTGGTCGTTCTCGACTTCTTTGGTGACGAGGAAGTGACGATGAGCCACGGATGCGACCTGCGGCATGTGGGTGATGGCGACGACCTGGTGACGCTCTCCGAGAAAGGCCATTTTCTTGCCGACCGCACCAGCGATTTCTCCGCCGACGTTGGCGTCGATTTCGTCGAAGACCATGAGGGGGATTGAGTCTTGATCGGCCAGAGCACTTTTCACGGCTAGCATGACGCGGGACATCTCTCCACTGGAGGCAATGATGCGGAGCGGTTTGAGGGGTTCGCCGGGATTCGGGCCGAAGACAAATTCCAATCTCTCAAATCCTTGAGGTCCGGGTTCATCTTGATCTGCAAATTCAATTTCAAAGATGGATTGATTGAATCCCAGATCGTCGAGGTGACTGGCGATGTCAGCAGCGAGATTTGGCGCAGCGGCGCGACGTTTCTTCGAAAGTTTCTTCGCTGCCTTTTTCAGAGACGACTGCGTTTTTTCAACCGCTTCGCGAAGACGTTCGAGTTCATCTTCCCGTCCGTCGACAGTGCCGAGGCGATTTCGGGCTTTGGCCTCGTAGTCTAGAACTTCTTCTATGGTCTGTCCGTATTTTCGCTTGAGGGTTTCGATTTCGTCGATGCGGCGTTCCATCCGGGCAAATTCTGCGGGATCGATTTCGAGATCGTCACGGTAGTCGCGAAGCACATTTTCCAGTTCTTCGATTTCGACTCGGGCCGATTCGAATCCGGAGACTCGTTCAATGACGGAGGGATCAAATTTCTCCAGTTCGAGAATGCAGCGCTTCGCATTTGTCAGGTTCGCGACTGCGGCGCTGATGAGATCGACGCCTTGGTTTGCATTTTCGACAAGTCGGCTGCTGTGGAGAGACTGCCGGTAGCGCTGCTCCAGATCGGTAATTTCTTCTCGATCGAGTGCGGCAGTCGATATTTCTTCGACCTGAAAGCGGAGAAGATCGATTTCCTGATCGCTGACTTGCCTGGTGTTTTCGAAATTTTCCAGTGCGTTTGCTGCGTCGCGCCATTGTTTCCATGCTGATCGATAGGAGTCGCGCTCTTTACCTGCCTTGGCGTAGGCGTCGAGCATGGACATCTGACGGTCTGGGGATAGCAGAGATTGATGCTCGTGCGGTCCATGCAGATCAACGAGGAGGCTCCCGATTGATTTCAGCACCGACAGAGTGCAGGGCGAGCAGTTGATAAATTGCTTGTTCCCGCTGCCGAAGATGCGTTTCACGACAAGGGTATTTCCTTCGCAGGCATCGAGGCCACACTCTTCAAGCAATGTGTTGACCTGTTCGAGATTGTGGGAGAGTTCGAAGATGGCTTCGACGCTGCAACTGCTCTCGCCTGTGCGGACGAGATCGTGGTTGGCGCGTTCTCCGAGAATAAGTTTTAGCGCGCCTACGATCATGGATTTTCCGGCCCCGGTTGTTCCGGTGACACCGACGAGCCCCGGGCCGAGTTCCCAAGTGAGATCGTCGACGAGTGCGAGATTTTTGATTTTTAAAACCGAGAGCATTGGTGGACGTATTGAGTTAGATTTCTCCACAGTATTATTTTAACTGTTCAAAAAGTCAATGTTCAAGAATGCAGAAATTACATTTTTAGGAACAGGCACGTCGATTGGTGTGCCGGTGATCGGTTGCAATTGCGAGGTATGCAACTCTGACGACCCGAAAAACAAACGCCTGCGTTCTTCCATCTATGTGCGCACGGAAGAGACGGAGCTGGTAGTGGATACAGGGCCTGACTTTCGGCAGCAGATGCTTCGGGAGGAGGTCCGCAATCTCGACGCGGCGTTATTTACTCACGCGCACAGCGATCATGTGATGGGCTTTGATGATCTGCGACGGTTCACGGTGTGGGATGACGATGAACTGGAGATTTTTGCGACAGAGGAGTGCATGGAGCGTCTCAAAGGTGCATTTCCTTACATTTTCGACGGTATGAATCGTTACCGTGGCTATTTAAAAATCGCACCTTGCTTGATCGATGGACCGTTTTCGGTAGCTGATCTCGAAGTGACCCCGTTACCGGTTTCGCATGGAAAAGTGGAAACGATTGGCTTTCTTTTTTCCCGAAACGATGAGCGTCTGTTCGCTTACATCCCGGATGCGAAGGAATTGTCGGAAGAAACGCAGGAGTTGGTGCGTGGAATTGATCTGCTGATTCTCGACGGGCTTCAGCCGGAATTGCATTGGACTCACCTATCGATTGGCGAGTCGGTTGAGATTGCTAGGGATTTGAGGGTCAAAGAAACCTGGCTCACGCATTTTTCCTGTCGGGCCAATTACGCTGCGCTGGAACCGGGTTTGCCGGAAGGCGTGCGTTTGGCCTGGGACGGCTTGCGTTTGGAGGTATGATTATGCTGGGGCGGTTTCCCGTTTACCCACCCATTGCTCCATCATTCGAAGTAGAGTCGCGAGCAGGCAGGGCAGAAAGGTCAGGGTCACCAGTGCTGAAAAAGCAAGGCCGAAGAGAACGATTGCGCCGAGGCCTCGGTAGAGCTCGGTCCCCGCGCCGGGAAGAAAAACTAGCGGGGCGAGACCCATCAGGGTAGTCGCGGTAGTCATGAGGACGGGGCGGATACGAACAGCGAGGGCATCTTTTACTGAGGCAATGGCGCCGAGCCCTTCTTCCCGAAAGTTCCGCATGGTGCGGTCGACGATGAGGATGGGATTATTCACCGCGGTCCCTAACAGAATTAGAAATCCCAGCATCGTAATCATGTCGAAGGGCTGCTGGATCGGATCGAGACCGAAATGCGGAAGGAGACTGCCGAAATAGTTGAGCAACCAGAGCCCGACAATTCCTCCGCCGATTCCGAGCGGCACGGTAACGAGGATGAGAAAGGGATAGCCCCAATGACGATAGATGATGACGAGCTGAAGGTAGCAGAGTGCGACCGCGATCCACATATTCTGGCCGAGCGATTTCCGGGTCGCGTCGAGTTGGTCGCTCGCCCCTGTCAGATCGAGGGTGACGCCCTCTGGAAGTGAATCGTCGGTTTGCATTGGGCGCATGATTTCATCGCGCACTTGCTGCACCGCAGATTCAAGCGCGATGGAGCGAGGGGGAATGATGTATAGGGTCACGGTCCGGCGACCATCGACCCGGCGAATGTCGGCGGTATCCACTGTCTCGGTAATTTCTGCCAGGGATCCGAGCGGAACGACAGTACCCTGCGGAGTATAGATAGGGAGAGTCTCAATATTATTGAGTGACTGCTTGTTGCCTGCCTCGCTGAAGAGAAAAATGTCGATCTTGTCGTCTCCAGTGTAGAATTCGTCGACGAAGGCGCCGTCACTGAGCGCGGCTGCGCCGAAGCCAAAGTCGCGTGCCTCGAAACCTAGTTCCTCAAGCCGCTCCCACTTTGGACGGATTTCGAGAAGCGGTTGGCCGAGAACGAGAGAGCCCGGGTCGGAATCAATCTGTGCTCCATCGATGAGTTCCTCCGCATTCGTGTAGATCTTCCCAGCGGTGGCATAAATCTCCGCTAAATCCGGTCCACTGATGTCGAGGGCGACAGCACGGGTTCCGCCGTCGTTGCTGGAAATAATCGAACCTCGTGATGAGAAGGCGCGCATCCCGGGGTAGGACCGGTAGATCGCGTTGATCTTCTCCATATACTCGTCGATGTGATCGAAATTTTTCGTCACTGCAATGGTGAAGACCTTGCCGGGTCGGACAATGATATCGACTCGATTGAGGGCCGGGATTTCGGTTTCTCCACGATCGAAGGCTTCGGGCTCCTCGTCGAGCGCGGGGAGAAGCTGGGCTTCGATTTCTTTCGCGATGCGGTCCATCTCGTTCAGCGTGTAACCGGGTGGTGCGGTCATGGCAGAGAAGGCTTTTGCTTCTTCTCCTTCAGGTAAATATTCAGCAGGAGGGACGAGCCAGATGAAAACGGAGCTGATAGCGGCAATGGCCAGAACAAGAAAAAGCGGGCGTCCCAGTGGCGCGTCGACCAGTCGATTGATTGCTCGGAGAAGAAGAGGCGATTTGCCATCTCCCTTCGTAGAAAGGCGGGTCTTCTTGCCTTTTCCCTCCCGCAAATTCGCTGAGGCGACTGGAACCACTGCGAAAGCAACCAACATCGAGACGATGATGGAGGCAGAGATCGCGATGCCGATGTCGGAGAAAAGTTGGCCTGCTTCTTCCTGAATGAAGAGGATGGGAAGAAAAACAAGGATCGTCGTCATCGTACCCGAAAGCACGGCCGACCAGACGTTGCGGACTCCATCGCGGGCGGCGTCGAAACGATTTTTTCCGGCTTGCCGTTCCTGCGCGATGCTTTCGAGAACGACGATGGTGTTGTCTATCGTCATTCCGATTGCAAACGCGATGCCAGCAAGCGAGATGACATTGATGGTGCGCCCGAGAAGGAGAAGCCCGATGAAACCGGCGACAATGCAGATCGGCATCCCGAGCATCCCGATCAGAGTGGCAGATCCAGAGCGGAGAAAGAGAAACATCACAATCGCCGCGAGTGTTGCGCCGAGGAGGATATTCTGAACGACATTGGCGACAGAATCTTCGACGTAGCTGACATCTTCACTGCTGAGCGACATTTCGAGGCCGGCCGGAGCGAGGATGTCCTCGTTCAATTGCTCGACAAGTGGGAGCACTTTATCGCGGATCTCAATGACGTTCGATCCTGTCTGCCTGACGACACTGACCCAGATATTGGGGGCGCCGTTGGAGTAGTTTTTCCGACTCAGCTCGGCATGATCGAGCTTCACCGTTGCGAGATCACGAAGTCTCACGACCGCGTCGCCACGTCGCACGATGATGAGTTCCCGCAGGTCATCCAAATCTTCGAAGCGGCCTATCGTGCGGATGAGATATCGCCTTTTTCCACTGTCGAGGTCTCCCGCAGAAAAGTCAGTGTTGCGTTGGCGGATTGCGTCGCGCACCTCAGCGAGAGAAAGGTCACGTTCGGCGAGTCGTGCGGGATCTACCTCGATTCGAATCTGACGCGGTGCTCCTCCGCTGAGCCGGACTCGGGAGACTCCTTCGACTCGCTCCATCGGGGGACGGATCTCGTCGTCGATGAAGTCCCTCATCATCTCGAGATCGATGTTTTTCGGATTGCCCTTGAGAGGAATTGTCCGGAAGTAGAGGAACGGGGCGTAGGAAAACGAATCCGTTCGGATGACAGGTTCATCGACGTTTTCCGGATAGGATGGAACCTGACTGAGCGCGTTGTTGACGGCGATGAGCGCAGCCTGGGTATTAGTTCCGTAGGGGAATTCGAGTTCGACCTCCGCTCGTCCGGTAGTCGCGACCGATGTCATTCGCTGGAGGTTTGGCAGGGTGCGGAGAAAGATTTCCTGCTCGATCAGAATTTCTTTTTCCACGTCCTGGGGTGTCGCATTGGGCCAGGCGGTATCGACCGAAATGACCCGCGTCTCGAGGTCCGGGATCATTTGCACGGGAACTCGCAGCGCAGCGATAATTCCCAGAAGCAGGGTCATCACGACGACAACCGCAACTAGGGTGCCTCGGCGCAAAAGGGATTCGATCATCGTGAATCAGAGAGATGCTGTTGATGACTTTGGCTTTTGCTTTCGCGCTTCAACCGTTTCTCCGTCGGTAAGTCCTTCGTTTCCGCGGACTACGACTTGTTCTCCGCCCTTCAGACCATCTTGAATCTCCACCGTCTCTCCGAGTCCACTAGCAACGGTGACGGAGATTGATTGTGCGATCGTTTGGCCACCTTCCTTCGTGACCACCCAAACCTTCGCACTGCCGTCGGGATAGCGCATAACCGCGTCGCGAGGGATTGAGATGCTGGCGGACTTGGCGGGGCGGACTTGAAGAATCGCAGTGCCCGACATGCCGGGAGAAGCGCGTTGTTCAGGATCATCAAAAGTGAGCCGCGTGAGAAAGGTTCGGGAAACGGGGTCTTTCACTGGAACGACGACATCAATCTTCGCTCTTAGCTTTTCACTGGGGAAAGCATCAAGCTGAACATCAGCACTTTCGACGGCTTGAACGGCGGCCAGAGATTCCTGGGCGACCTGCAGATCGAACCAGAGCGAGTCCGTCTCGATAAGCTCAAGGACAGGTGTCCCTGTCTCGACCCACTCACCCGCTTCGGTCATTTTTCGTGCGATTGTCCCGGAGAAAGGGGCTACGAGACGATGGCGATCGATCCGTTCCAGTTGCTGCTTCTCGCGAACCTCGAGGGCTTTTATTTCGGTGGCGTTGATTCGGGCCGCCGTTTCCCGTGATGCCGCTTCTGATTTTGCGAAAGCGCCGCTGCTGGTGAGTTTTCGGACTTCCTCGCGTTCGCGCTCAGCATCTTCAAGCTGGACCTTCGCTGTTTCGATGTCCGCGCGTATCAAGTCCAGCTCGATTTCGGCAAGCCGAGTGTCGAGAGTGAGAAGAGCTTCGCCCTTTTCCACGCGGCTGCCGGCATCGACGAGAACCTTTTCGACGAGACCCTCGGAACGGCTGGAGAGCTTAGCGTTGCGCTTGGAAACGACAGTTCCCGTCATTTGCCACTCGGAGACCACAGAATCCGATCGGACGGCGGTAACCGTTTCGACGACTACGGCAGAGTCGTCAGCGAACGACAAGGGAAGACACAGAGCAACTGAGGAAAAAAACAGGGAATGAAGAAATGTTCTCAAGGCACAGAAGAAACCCCACGGCTGCGGACAATTCAAGCACCAGCGCTAGGGTGTATGCGTATACCGAATCTAAACGAGGTTGAATCGGACCTAGGATACCGCTTTACTCCTAATTATGGAACTCAATCCCGGAGGCCGCCCTGGCGGCGAAGTGAAATTTCTCATCGGTGCTGTGCTGACGGTCGCTGGCGTTTGGCTGTTTTTTGATTCGGTCAGATTTACCTCCGGTCACATGGGATTAATTTCCGGAGCGATTTCGCGCGGACGTGGTGGCGGTGGAGGCGGGGGTTTAATGGAAACTACTTCCATGGGGATTGTGCTCGTTCCGCTTTTCATTGGAGTCATTGCGCTCTTTTTCGATGTGAGAAAGATGTGGGGCTGGGCGCTTGTCGGCCTTGGGCTGATTATTCTCGGCGTTGAAGTGGTGAGTCGTTTCCGCCCGATTATGGCGATCAAAGGCACGCATCTCATCATGCTCATCGTGCTGATGGCAGGCGGTTTGGGCTTGATGTTCCGTGGATATGTCGAAGACAGACGGCTGAAATCGAGCGGCGACCAGCACAGGAGTGGCGAATCGTAGCGGATTCCCATGACGTCTTATTTCACGATTTTTTCGGCGACCGTTCCGGTATTCACCATTATCGGAATTGGTTTCGCCTTTCAGCGGCGCGGTTGGCTCGGTGAAGAGGTTGAGGTCGGAGTCATGAAGCTCGGGCTGAATCTTCTTTTTCCCTGCTTTATCCTTTCCCTCATTCCGGGTAATCCGGCGCTGAAAACGATGTCCTCAGCACTATGGGCAATTGGGTTGGGATTCGCGCTGGTGGCGACGGCGATGGGAATTGCCTGGCTTGTAGCGACGATAGGAGGAGTCCGACGAGGAGAGGGGCGACGTACCTTCTCAATCAGCGCCGGAATTCAAAACTACGGATTTGTTGCGCTGCCGATCCTGTTGGAATTATTCCCGGATAACTCGGGCCCGGCGGGTCTGGTTTTTGTTCACGGCATCGGCGTGGAAACGGCGATGTGGACTGTGGGAATGGCGGTAATGGCGGGAAAATCGGGATTTCGCTCGATGATTAATGGTCCGTTCATTGCGGTGATGGCGGCCTTGTTTTTGAACTACACCGGATTGTATCAGTTTATTCCGAAAATTCTCGCGACGGTTATGGAGATGCTAGGCCGCTGCGCAATTCCGATGGCGATTTTCATGATCGGAGCAACAATCGGTCGGTATTTCAAAACGGGAATTTTCCACGACGCATTCCGGGTGGCGTCCTTGGCGATCGTGGTTCGACTTGTTCTTGCGGCGGGATTGATTCTCTTCGCGGCCAACGTCCTCCCGATCCCGGATGACTTGAAACGACTCCTCGTCGTTCAGGCAGGGATGCCGGCGGCCGTGTTTCCCATCGTGCTGGCGCGGCTTTTCGGCGGACAGCCACAGGTCGCGATTCAGGTGGTGATCGCGACTTCCATCGTCGGAATTTTCACCGCTCCGCTGGTGATTGCCTGGGGCTTGAGCTGGGTGGGAGTATGAAAATTTGCCTTCGACATAGCCCTTGACTTTTCGCTGGAAAAAAGTTTCTTACGACCCGCCGCAAATGCGGCCGCGTGTCTTTCGAGATGCGAAACCGGCATGGCACGATAGCTCAGGGGTAGAGCAGAGGACTCATAAGCCTAAGGTCGGGAGTTCAAATCTCCCTCGTGCTACCGGTCGGTTCTTTCCGACCCAGCAGAGTATGGTGAGAAATCGAACAGGGTTGGGCCAGCGATTGAACCCTGCAAGATCGAGCAAGGGTTGGACAAATGCGCTGATTCCGTTTTACTGAAGGTTTTTGATCCATGGCTACGTACCGTTTTTATATCCCCGCTGCTGACTGGAATCCCGAGTCCCTCGCGCTTTCGGAAGAGGAAGCTCACCACTGTCACGATGTGATGCGGTGTCGTGAGGGCGATCGAATCGTGGTTTTTGATGGCGAGGGAAATGAGTCGGAGTCGGAGATTACTTCGAGTTCGAAGAAGCGGGTCGAACTGAAGCCCCTGCTGATCAGCAAAACAGAACGTCCCCCCGCGCAACTGACCCTGGGACAGGCGATTCCGAAGGGGAAAAACATGGACCTGATCATACAGAAGGCTACGGAACTCGGAGCGTCTCGGGTCATCCCTCTGCTATCAGAGCGGACGGTGGTGCAGATCGACAAGGATGATCTGGAGAAGAAGCGATTGAAGTGGCAGCGCGTCGCGATCGAGGCCTGCAAGCAGTGCGGGCAGAACTGGCTTCCCGTTGTCGATACCCCGGCGACGGTGGATGATTTTGTGAAACGAACCTCTGACGAATTTCGTATCGTCGCGGCGATCAGCCCCGAATCGCGCTCGCTAAAAGACATTCTCGCCGATTGGGATTCGGAAAAGAATACGCGACCTGACGCGGCGACTCTGATGGTGGGGCCGGAGGGCGATTTTACTCCGGCGGAAGTTTCGACTGCCCTGGGAGGCGGTTTTTCTCCGTTATCGCTGGGGCCGATCATTTTGCGGAGCGAAACCGCCGCGATTTACGCACTCAGCGTGACCGGCTACGAATTGATGGGCTGAAAGATTGTTGCCTGATCTTTCGTATCAGGCGGCATGGCAAATCTTCCCCTGCGTCTCCGATCTCGAGCGATGATTTTCTGGATACCGCTCGCGATCGTTTTGTTGGTTGGATTTATCCTGACCTGGATTGGCTCGACTCGATTTATCGTGCCGAAGCGTCGTCCGCTGGAAGATCGACATCACGAACTGCTCGCCAACCCGGCCGAGTTCGGGCTCGATCTTGAACCCATTTCCGTGAAGCTGCGTGACGGCGTCGTGCTTGATGCGATTGTGGCAACGCGAGCGGAAGAAATGGGGGCGGCCGAGAAAACGCGGGCAATGGAGGCGCGGCTCGTTGATGCTGGCATTTTGCCTCCTGCAGGGCGTCGAGGAACCATTTTCCTGCTGCACGGTCGCGGTGGGCGAAAGGAGAATCTGCTCTGGGTCGCGAAGCGATTCGTAGCCGCTGACTTCCGCTGCGTCGTCTATGATGCGAGAGCACATGGTGCTAGTGGTGGGCAGTATTGCTCGTTTGGTTTGCGGGAGAAACAGGATTTTCCCGAGGTGATTTCCGCAGTCGAGAAGCGGCTGAGAGATGCGGGGGAATCACTCGGTCCCATTGGAGCGTTTGGCAATTCGTTGGGAGCATCGGTGATTCTGCAGACACTTCCCGATTTGCCGCAGGTCAGGGCAGTTGTAACGGTGGCACCGTTTGCATCTCTCGAAGAAATTGTGACACGTTCGGCCAATCGTGGGCTGCATCCGGCACTTCCCGATTTTTTGATTCACGGCTCGATGCGTCTGGGTGGATGGCGGGCTGGATTCGATCCTCTCGCGATACGCCCAGAGGATGATGTGCCGCGCTCAGATGTACCGATCTACTTGATGCACG
>Ga0181573_10000086_pt1 | contig 88945 bp, 71 predicted proteins | sample 101ome_25_FD_148643 | JGI IMG/M metagenome (GOLD analysis project Ga0181573, IMG submission 148643) | Coastal salt marsh microbial communities from the Groves Creek Marsh, Skidaway Island, Georgia - 101409BT metaG (spades assembly) | ecosystem: Environmental > Aquatic > Marine > Intertidal zone...
GAGTGAGTGCGTGCTCGAGTGATTGCGTGATCGGGTTGTGTATGCCACTGTATGGGTGTGTGGTGGGTGCGGGGGAGGAGAGGGGGAGAGTAACACGTACATAACACGTATTAACACCTAGTAAATAACACGTACATAACACGTACATAAATAAATAGTGCCTCGTGGGTCGGACGCGTGGAGACGAACGACGACGCGACCGGACGCGAACCGTTTTGTTTCGGTCGTCGAGACGAGACGACGACGGGGACGACGAGACGACGAGACGCGATGACGGGGACGATGACGGGGACGACGACGGGGACGACGGACGCGGTGGTGACGAGCGCGACGGTGCGCGCGATGGAGGCGGTGCGCGCGGAGGTGGAGAAGTTTCAAGTCGATGCCTCGGCGACGCTGGGACGAAGCGACGAGAGCGTGGAGGCGGCGGCGGTGGAGACGCGAGGCGCTACGGCGCGAATGGAGGCGAGGGAGAGGAAATTGAGGGAGGAGATGGCGTGCATACGAGAGAACGTGGAGAGTGTGATGGTGAAGGCGACGGAATTGTTGTCGGGGAGGGACGACGGGTGACGAGACGCGAGGCGAGGACGCGAGGACGACGACGCGGGGAAAACAAAACGCGAGGTCGCGAGGTCGAATGCGCGTGTTGCGTGTCGCGCGTGTGCGTGTGTGTGCGCATTCGTGTGCGTGCGCGTGTTGATTCGAGACGAAACGAAACGATGAACTTTCAGACTGCATTAAAACGCGCGCGCTTCGCGATGTACTAGAGAGCGTTTTAATCGAGCAAGTTTCCGGCGCCAGGGTTGGTCGCGCGCGCGGCGAAGGATTGCCACGGAAGATTGTGCGTGTCCACACCGCTGTCTTGGATCGCCCCGATTTTCGTCAGAGCGTCTCTCGCCTCGAGGACGTCCTCAAACCAATGCTTTTCGCGACCGACGACGAAATAATCCTTGGCGCCTCGTCCGAGGATGAGCACCGCGTCGTTGGGCTCAGCCATGCCGATCGCGGCGCGAATCGCGTGGTAACGATCCACCATAACGTATCTACGAACTAAGTTTTGAAGCCGCATGCACTCGTACTGCGCGTTTTCGTGCACCTTGTACATATCCTTCAAGAAGGCGAACAACGCCTCGTCGCGCGTGCGGACGTCTCCATCGTACACTTTGTCTCTAAATCCAATGCAAATGTCATCCAAAATCTTGTACGGATCCTCAGATTTCGGAGAATCGTTCGTGATGAATACCACGTCGGACATGTCGTGCACCGTCTTCCCGATGACGGCTCTCTGACCGGGATTTTCCGATTCGCCCTCGCAACCGATGAGGGTGATGACGCGTCTGCAATTGGTGGCTCGCACGCTTCTGAGCACTCGTTCGATGGATTCCGGCGTGTTGGCGCTGTCGACGAGGACGGAGAAATCTTGTCCCGCGTCGACGAGCTCCATGCGTCCCGGAACCACCTCGATCGCTTCTAAACCAGCCGCGATGACGTCGAGCGGAATCTCCGCCGCGAGACCGATGGCGGTGGCGCAGCAAATCGCGCCCACCATGTGCTCGCCGACGAGACCGACGACGACCTCGACGTTACCGGCCGGAGTGCTCAGTGAAATCGCGGTTTCGAAGAGAGACAAATCGACGCGCGCCGGGTACACGTCCGCCTTTGTGTTTCCAATCGCGGACGAGTACGTCACCACGGGAACGCCCGCCGCGTTTTCTCGGCAGAGATCGGCGGCGTGCGCCATCTCCCTGGGACCGAAGTCGAGGGAATCCACGTTGATCACCGCGCGCTGCGTCTCCGCATCGGTGAGCGACTTGAACGGTTCGGCCACGTGCGCTGGGTACTCGGATTCCAAGCCGTGATAGTTGGACGGCTCGCCCTCGATGGACGTCAGGGCGACGATGTCGAAACTCATCCCTCGCGTCGCCTTGCGTCTGATTTGCTCGGCGTTCACCTCGAGCACCGCCGCCTGCGCGCCGTTATCGGCCATTCCCGCCGTGATTTGTTGAAACTGCAGCGCATCCGAACCGAGCTCTTCAAATTCATACTTGCCCCTGTACGGCGCCAACCACCCCGGCGCCGTGCACGCGCGATTGCGCGTCGAGTCCTCTTCGTCGCTCTCCCACACCCCACCCTGCGCGGTGAGCTTGAGATCCTCCTCGATGAAGTTTCCGTTCGATCCCGCCACCCCAATCCTGATGTTGGCCTCCTCGAACACCGATTTCACGAGATACGACGTCGTCGTCTTCCCCGCCGTCCCCGTGAGCGCGATAGCCGTCAACGCCTTGGACGGATCGCCGTAAAACACCCTCGCGATATCCGCCAACGCCTCGTCCACGTTCTCCACGATCACCACGGGCACGTCCGCCAACCCATCGATCGGTTCGCTCGACACCACCGCCACCGCGCCCGCCGCCACCGCCTCTCTCGCCGTCGCCGCGCCCGCCTCGCCGCGTTCCGCGTTCACGAATAAATCCCCGCTCAGCAACGCGTTAATATCGTTCGCCACCCCCGAGATCTCCACGTCCTCGTCCTCACCCAACGCCGTCCACGTCGCCTCCACGCCCGCCTCTTCGAATATCTCTCTCAACAGCGCGTCCACCTCCTCCGCCTCCGCCTCGTCGGCGTACGCGCCCTCGACGTCCGCGCCCGCGCGCGCGACGACCCGCCACCGCATCGCCACCGACGCCGCCGTCGCGCGCCCCGATCGCATCACCGACGACGACGCTCGCACCGAAGTCCCCGGTCGCGCGCTCGCGCGTCTCATCGTCGTCCCGTCGGCGGTCTTCCCACACCAATCCTCGACCCTCGCGGCGGCGCGCGCCGCGCATCGGCGCCATCGTCGCCCCGAGCGCGTCGTCGCCGTCGCCGTCGTCGTCGTTCTCGCGGCGACGGCGACGGTGGTCACGACGTTCGGCGTCGTCATCGATCGCATCGTCCTCGTCGTCGTCGTCGTCGTCTCCCGTCGTCGTCGTCGTCTCCCGTCGAGAAACCGCGCGGCGACCGCACCCTCCAGGGTCTCGCGCTTAATACACGCTACACGAACACACATCGTACTATATACTGCTTAAGTACGAAGCGCGCGCCCGAACCGTTGGACATCACACGTGGACCAGTGTACGTCCCTTTTTGTGGAGCGTTCGTATATATCGTTCGTATGTACTACTATCTATTGTGAACGCCTACATATATTAAAATACATTGTACCAAGTATCGGACGGGAGACGATGACGGGAGACGACGATTCTCGGGGGATGATTTTCGGGAGACGACGACGACGACGCGATCGATGATGACGATGACGACGACGACGCGTGTGAACGCGATCGCGGGTCGAGGCCGACGCGCGTCCGCGTCCTCGACCTCGACGTCGTCCGCGACGACGACGTCCGTGAGGCGAACGGTGGTGCACGCGCGTCGTCGCGGGTGGTCGTGGTCGATTCGCGCGTCGGGACGACGACGACGACGCGCGATGGCGACGACGACGACTGGGGTCGGCGAACGAGGACGAGGTCGGCGGGAGGGTGTGCTCGCGCGGACGTTTTCGCGCGGACGCGGTGAATGCGTCGAACTCGGGACGGCGACGACGACGCGGGGGGCGACGACGCGCGGGGCGAGGGCGCGCGCGCGGGCGGAGAAGACGAGCGCCGAGCGAGAGATTGACGAGGTGACGAAGAAATGGGGACTCGAGGCGGGATTGTGGAAGGTGTTTAAGAGCGATGCGTCCAAGAGCGGCGAGGACGGGGAGGTCGGGGTGTCGAGGATGGACATGGCGAAAAAATTGCTCAAACGCTACGGGTCGGCGTATCTCTTGACGTCGATTTCGTTGAGTTTGGTCTCCATCACGGTGTTTTATTTCCTCGTCGCGGGGGGTGTGGACGTGGCGGGATTATTGGAAAAAGTCGGTATCACGGTGAACGCGACGAGCGAACAGTTCGGGACGTTCGCGTTGGCGTACGCGGCGCACAAGGGGAGCTCGCCCATTCGGTTTGGGCCCACGGTGGCGCTCACGCCCCTCGTGGCCAAGTGGTTGGGGAAAGAGGTGGACGACGAGGGCGATGAGGACGACGGCGCGAAGGACGACGGCGCGAAGGATGCGTGAGACGTTATCGTCCGTCCGTCCGTTTCTTCGTCTTCGTCGTCTTCTTCTCTCAACGTCTTCTCGTTTTTGCCCTCGTCTCGCGGACGCGACGACGAAATCTGCAGTCGAAAAGAGTCAATCAAACTAATCACCTACACGCACGCCTCAGACGTTGATGCGCGCGCATCGCTCGGTACGAACGAACGAACGAACGCGTGCGTCATGTCGGCGCGCGAACGTCCTCGTCGTGCGATCGCCCTCGTCCTCGCGCTCGTCTCGATCGTCGCCTTCTCGGCGCTCTCGGTGCTCGCGGTCGTCCCCACCGTCGACGGATTACCGCGCCTGAACGATGAGACGTTCGAGCGCGAGACGCAGAGTTCGACCGGGCAGACGACGGGGACGTGGGTCGTGCTCTTTGAGCGCGGACCGAGCGCGCGAAGCGCGCGGGCGAGGCGGGCGTTGACCGAGGCGAGGGACGAGTTGTTGGAGTCGGGCGCGGTGGCGGCCTCGGTCGACGCCGAGGAGTCGCCGGAGACGTTCGATCGATTCAGGTTGGTGGTGAAAACGACGCCAAGCGTGATGGTGCTGCGATCGGGGAGAGCGTACGTGCGAGAGGTGACGAGCGAGGACGACGGGACGTCGCTGGAGCGGTTCGCGAGGTTGACGTACGCCGAGGAGGGGGCGGAACACGACATTCCGCCGCCGTTGACGTTCATACAGAAGAAATTTGCGCGCGTGACGACCGGGATAGCGGTGTCGATCGTTCGATTGTACGCGCGGACGGATGCGTTGGGACACACGCTCACGAAGGATTACCGAGCCGTGTCTCGCGCGTGGAGTCGAGGCGGGTACAAGGCGGCGCGAGACGTCTTGAGTAAGGCGATGGAGACCAGCTCGAGCGAGTACGGACTCTTATTCATGCTCATCGGTGGCGTCTTCGTCGTCACGGCAGGAATTTTAGCCGTCGTGACGTTCCCAACTGATTCTTTGAACCAGGCGAAGAAGACAAAAACGGAGTGAGACTCTTCTTCTTCTCTTTCATTTCTTCAACTCGACTATCATCTACGTCCTAGAACTATACCTAAAAATGTGTTGTGATATAGACATCATTGTCGTCGGCATACGGGCACCGCGGAACGCAATCACTCTTCACCCTTCTGAGGTCCAAGGTCTCCGGCGTCGAGCTTGTGCAACTCGTAAAAACTCGCCTTTACGACTCGTTTCCCAAAAAAGCGACCATTGAGCGCTGCTCCCGCCCGCGCGGCCGCTTCTTCGTCCACAAATTCTACGAAAACGCGCACAGCCTCGTCGGGGGCGAAACTTTGTTCCGTCACCTCGAAAATGAGCACTTGCACGACGCTGCCAAACTTTTCACACTCGTCGGCGATTTCATCCTCGAGCGTTTCCTCGACTTCGCCGCGCAAGACGACGTTGCGCAAGAGCAACACGGTCGTCGGTTTCCCTTTCAAGGGTTTCGGAGCCGATTTTTTCGGCGCCGATTTCGCCCCCAAACCTAAACCACCGGACGGCGGCGCTTCGAACATTACCGGAGCGGCGTTGACTATTTTTCCAGTCGTCGCGCGAACTTCCAAAGGCGTCTTCATGCCTTGCTCAGTCTTACCGAGACCTCTACCTTTCGTCCAACCCATCTTTGCCATCATCTTTTCAGCCGCGCTGAGCTTAGGAGCGCTCGCGCTCTGTCGTTCTGCGGCCTCGCCCTCGTCGTTTTTGCTTCGAAGCGCGACGCGCCTCCTTCGCGCCTCTCTTCCGCTCACATTCAAAATCTCTTCCCGTCTCGCCGTGCGTTCCGACATATTTTGAGCCTCCATTGCTTTCCTCTTCGCCTCGAGCATCTTTCGCAGGTCTTCGTTCACGTCTAAATCTCTTTTCCTTCTCGCCCGTTCGCCGCGAGCGGCGAGCGTACGCTCGTAGTCGTTCGGCGCCGACGGATCGTACGCATCGGCGACGGGTTCTTCGGCCTCTTCTTCCCCAGAAGAACACGACGCATGCACTTTATCACCGCTCTCACCCGCCTTGGCCTCCGATACGGACGCCATCGACGTCGACGCCGCTCGCTTTTTTGCCGCCGCCGCCGCCGCCGCTCGCCGCGCCTCAGCCTCGCGCTTCGTGCGCGCCTGCGCCGCTCTCAGCGCGGTCGCTTGCGCTCGAAGCATCCCAGCCGCCGAAGAGGATGATTTCTTCATCTCACCTCCGCTCCTGCTCGCTCCCGCGCTCGCTTCGCGCTCGCTCGCCGCTCGATCGCCGACCTGCCCCGGTGGCCCGGTGGCGCCCCACGCCCGCCCCTCGTCGCCACCGCCCTCGGCGTCGCCCTTCGTCTCCGTCTTCGCCTCGGGAAGATCATCGTACAGCCGCATGCCGAGCGTCGCCCGCGCGGCGCCGCGCGCGGCTGTCTGTGGGCGTCGCCTCGTCGTCGGCTCTTGAAATCGTTGCAAGCCTTGCGACGCCCCCCAGAGGACGAAGCGCCTATCGACGACGCGTCGCGCGGCGAACGTCGCGCGCAGCGAGTGAAGGTATCTCGAACGCGCGATGGACCTCGACGGCGTCTCGCGAGGGGGCTTCGACGCGCGACGACGTCGCGCCAAGACGTCAGATGCGAAGAACGTTTGGTTGAGCGCGCGCGCGTCCTCGGCGGACGGTGGCGACGCGATGGACGTCGCCGGGAGCGAGTACGGTGCAAATGATACGTTTTGCGTCAAGACGTTCGCGGGAGGAGACGGAGAGTCGCGATCCAGAACGTACGACGGGAAGGGAGACCTGGGGCTGTCCTCGTGCGAGCTCGCGGCGTTCGTCTCTGACGACGCGTGCGTGGTGTTTTCGGCCGACGGTAGGGGCGCGTGCGTGACGGGTGTATTTTCGTCGACGTCGTCGTCGGTGAACGCGATCGATGGGGCGTTCGTGGAGGTGAAGGGGGCGAACACGAAGGCGACGACGTGCGTGTCGACGGAAGCCGCCGCGGGCAGAGCGTGCGCGGTGGTGGGAGACTCAAATGGGAACCTGTACGCGATCGAGGGTGATGCGAGGAATGGATCGATGTCGTGGACGCCGTTCGATCGATCGAACAGAAGTCACTGGGTGGATGACATGCACTCGGAGGAAGCTGGCGGACCGAGCGGACTCATGTCTCCGACGAAGACTCCGGGAAAGAGTCGCACGTGGGGAGCGTTAAGATCGGCAACCAAGGCGGCGAGCATGATTTTGAGTCGAAAAGTGAACGCCGGGGGCGTTCGCTCTCTGAGCTTCGCCGAAGGTTCGAGCGATACGAAGAGACGGCTGCTCGTGTGCGTAGCAGACGGCACTCTGGAAGAGTGGTCCGTCGACGTTTCAAACGAGAGCAACGCACCCGTATTGGCGCATGTGCACAGACTGAGTAAGCAAATTCAACGAGCTTTGCGCGTCACGTCCAACATCGGCTTTATCTCCGCGGACTGGACGGTGACAGAGAGCGGCGTTGACATCACGCTGCTCGTAAACTGCGACGGTCAAGGCTCGTTCCATCGTTTTAAACGCACCCATGGTACGGATCAGATGGAATTAGTTGCGTCCGGTGTTCCTCCTGCGGGTGCTCTCCCGAGTGATTTCGAACGCACTCGACTTCGCGTGGATGAAGAGAGCACCTTTGTGCTCACGAGCGACGGTTCCGCCATCATGTTCTCCGGGGTGGACTACTCCTCCGTATCGGCTCGCATGGATGCAGCCAACTACGAGGCGATCGTCGATGTGAAATGCGGTACCGGTGGTGAGTGGCTTCTGTTATCGAATGAGAGCGGTGTGAGCACGTTTACTCCGCAGAGCGGTGGTAGACAGACGACGCCTCGCCGCTCGGCCAGAGTCACTCCAAGTAAACGCGTGACACGCTCTTCGACCAAGGTCGATAGCCCGAGCGTAACCCACGTGGATGATTCTGATGCCACTGATTGCGTACGATCCGAGTTCGAGGATTATTTCGCCGGTCACCCCGCACCTCCGGGACAAACGAAGTCGCGCTTACACGGGTCGGGCGCGTTTGTGAGCGCGTCGGCGCCGTTTGCGACCGTCAGTAAAGGCATGGTCGATGCATTACCGAAGAAATTATCCGGTAAATCTACTCGTGGTGGTCCCACAATTGAGGAAAATGGCACCGAAAAAATGAATCGCCATCTTCTTTTCTTGGAATTTTTGACGGAGAGAGGTGTCTGGAACGAAATCGATCCAGAGGAACGATCCGAGATACTGATGCACGGTGAAATGATCGCTGCTCTTTTGCAGCTCCGTGGTTTGCAGAACACCGTCGATGATGATATCAGCGATATGCTTGAAGATATCGCCAAACATGCGGGCGCCGCAATCAAAGATACCGATGATGCGTTGGAAGAAAGATCAGACGTAGAAGTGTTTTTCAGTCGTTCGAGTGAGGCACGACTGTTATTCCCAGCCGTCAGCGCCATCCTGGAAGCGAAGCTTTCAAAGGAAAAGAAGTTAGAAAGTCGTGTCGTAGCCTTGGATACGTGCGCGCGTGGCCTTCTCGTCGCTTTGGAGGCGGCGAACGATTTCAGAAGGCGTCGCACCGGCATGTATCCTCCAGCTTCATCGGTTGCCGGCGTGTCCTGGTCTTGCGACGTTGAAGCGCGCGAAACTCTTCGAGCTCTTGCGAATTCTTCTATCGAACTTCACGCCGAGGCTGCGTCTAGCACGACGGATGTCGGTCTTGCTCCAGTCATCGGATCACGGTTGATGGCCGCGGCGGCTCCACTTCTGGACGCGTGCGCCGCAAACTTGAACGCCGCCCTGCTCGGATCCACGGCTCGTATCGATGCACACAAAGAGTACGTGAGTGATCGCGACTTGGTCTTGCCAGCGCTATTGACGTGCGCGGAGCACGATCACACAGTACCGGTGCGAGAGAGACCGCAACACGGATCGTTGTCGGAAGGCGTCGACATCTCCATAGAAGCGGTCGCTGCAGTATCGGAAGCTCACTTTGGCTACGCGCAGCTCTTCGCCATTTGTGACACCACCGATGGTACTGATCGACTTCATCATTACATGCGCACCCTTCTCGGCGCTCAAGAGGACGGTGAAGAGAGCTTCTCGCACTTTGTATACAGAAAGTTGGCCATAGAACAGGACCGCGATGCGGCGCTCCTGCGCGAGCTTCCTGCCGAGTTCCACGGTGACTTGGAACGATTCTTGGAGCCTCATCCCGAATTAAGATGGTTGATGGAGCTTCGTGTCGGTAAGTACGCGAAAGCGAGCGAAACGTTGACCGCCTTCGGCAATCGCGGCGGTGCAAACGCGGATGAAAAGCGTCGAATGTTATCAATCGCAAAGTTGGCGGTTCTCGCAGGCGGAGGAAACGTCGATGAACGCATCAACGCCATCGACGCCAGTTTATCCGCCTAAACGAACGGGTTTTGGCGTAGTCTAATTTCATAGCCACCATGTTAGATAATACTGATCAAATTCACACTCACATTCACAAGCTAAGTCTGTCTATTAGAGCACCTTCCCGGCCACTATACCCGCGAAAACGAGCGCCCCGTACGTCGAGTTGCTACGAAACTTGGCCGCGCAGTCTTCTCGATTGTTCAAATCCACCGTCGCAATTTGCCAAGCTAAATGAGACGCCGCGGAGGCGACGCCGACATAAAATGGAAAATCTAATCCCACGTACGCTCCAGACGCGCACAGCGCAGACGTTCCGGCGATGGCAAAACCACTTAAATATTTCTTTGTGTCGTCCCCAAAGTGCAAGGCGGTCGACTTGACGCCCACTTTCAAGTCGTCGTGTTTGTCTTGATGCGCGTAAATGGTGTCATACACCAAAGTCCACGCCACTCCCGAAGCGTAGAGCGGTAACACCGCGCCCCAGTCGCACGATCCGTGCACCGCCGCCCAGCCGAGCAACGCTCCCCAATTGAACGTCAATCCCAGAAACGCTTGCGGCCAATTCGTGATTCGTTTCATTCCTGGATACGCCGCGACGAGTGCGAGCGAACTCGCGCCAAGAATTTTAGAATAATCGTTCAACTGAACCAAAACGCCGAGACCGAGGAGCAGTTGCGCTCCCAGGAACGCCACCGCTTTCGGTACGCTTATCGCACCGCTCGCGATGGGGCGATTGCGCGTGCGCGCCACTTTACTATCGATTTCTCGATCCCACAGATCGTTCACCGTGCATCCCGCCCCACGCAGGAGAAAAGATCCCAAGCCGAACAACGTGAGCAGTCGGGCGTCTGGCAACGCGCCTGGGTCCGCCGCGAGCGCGATGGACCAGAAACACGGCCACGCCAACAGCGCGCTTCCGATCGATCGATCGAGACGAACGAGTTTGGCGTACGGCACCACCGACGCCGGCATCTTGCGATCGACCCAGGTATCGTTCGCCTCCGGTTCCGGCGCCGGCGCGCTCGGCGCCTCGGTCGATCGTTTCTCCTCCTCCGTGCTCGTCGCGGACGACGTCATGGGCGTCGCGGACGCGGCGAACGAACGTACATATTCCCGTCGTCCGAACGAATCGAAAGCTGGCCCGACGAAGAGTCCCCGCGTGGCGCGAGACGCGGCCGAAGTTCCCGCGGACGACGACGCTTCCGTCCGTGTTCGACACGTCGTCGACGTCTCCGTGGACGTCTCCGTCGACATCGACGCCGGCGACGCGAGCGAGCGTACGCATCGCTCCACCGCGCGACCGCTCGCGGTGGATCCACGACGCGTGGCGACGAACATGCCTCTCGCTCGGCGCCGTCGCGGCGCGCTGTACGGACGCCGGCGCTCCGCCGCGTTCGAAACGTTGTGAGATCGCGACGCGCATCGAACGAATGGAATAATGTGATAATGTGATTGATTGCAAATAACTACAGCGATATCGATGCGAGAGGCTCACTCACGACTCTTCGGCCGGAACGAACGTGCGCGCCATGCGAATAGCGGCGCGAACCGCGTTGCCCGCGTACGCCACGCGTTGATCCGCCTGTTCCGCGGTCGCGCCGGGTCCGATGATCCCCATTCCCACTGGCTTGCCGTACTCCAACTCTAACTGCTTGGCGATGATGGAAAACGTCGCCCCCATCTCTTGACCGTGAAGCGTCGAGCCCTTTTCGATGTATCCGATGACGACGCACGCGTCGAGCGTCGGGTCTTGCAACATATTCTCCACCACCAACGGCGCCTCGTACGTGCCCGGAACCCAAACCACCTTATCAATCGTGCTTCCCATCGCCTCCGCCGACACTCGAGCGTCCTCGAGCATGCGATCCATGAGCTTATTATGAAACTCTCCGATGCACACCCCGAGTCGCACGCGCTCTCGGCTCCCCTCGCCCACGTGCATGATGACGGTGTCTTTCCACTTACTCGCCTCCTCCGGTCGTTCGTGCGCGAAGACGACGACATCATCCGTCTCTTGCACGCTTCCCGGGGTGTGATGGGCGTAGTCTCTCGGCAACGGCGCCTTGGTGGGCGCGTCGTCCGCCGCCCCGCTCGTCTTCTTTTTCCCCGCGCGCGCCACACCGCACGCGCCTCGCGTCCCGCGCGCGCGTCGGCCCACCCCGCGTCGATCCCCCGCGGCCATCGACGTTCGCGCCGCCGTCATCGCCGCCGTCATCGTCATCGGCGTCGGCATCGCCGTCGTCGTCGTCGTCGCCGTCGTCGCCGTCTCCCGCCCCGCCGACCCGACGCACCACCGACGGATACACCCAACCCTACTTAGACCGTCTCCACACCCATAGTCCACCCACACCGAACCCCATCACGCACACACCGTGTACGACGACCCTCGCGCCCCCGCCTCCGCGCGCGCGCTCGACCTTCATTCGTGTGTGGGGTCGTGCCCGACCCGTAACTTTTTCCAAAGCATCACGTTAAGACCGAACCAAAACTCCAGGACCGCGTATTTTAGCTACGATTGTACTAATACAGGATCGTATTCTACATTTCGTACACCTAATCAGTTTTCTCCAAATGAAAACAAGCTTCTTAACTCAGAAGACGACCGAAGAGGCCGCGCGCTCGAGCTCGAGAATCCGCTTCGCGTCGCCACGACGCGCGCGTCCCTCGCGGACGTCGCCGTCGCGCGCGCTAGCTTGATGAAGGCCCTGTGTCGACACATTCCAAGTCACGGTGGACGGCGCGCGGTCATTCCGATGAGTGCCAAAAAGACAGCCCCCCAACACACAAGCCCAACACACGCTTGCTCTCCTTTTGCTCTCGGTCGTTCGGTCGCGAGGGGCGACACACGTCGTCGAGCAAACAGAACGCGACGACGACGGCGACGAAGAAAAAGACGCGGTGGTCGACCGAGGCCGCACTCGTCGGAAACGCGGGGGAGAGACAGAGGGCTTGAGTCAGGAACGGTGGTTTTCATCCAGCGCGTCGACGGGTTGTGGATAACGAACGACCGGTCGGCGGGGAGAAAAAGACGCGACGGAGAAAAAGACGCGGTGCGGTGGTCGCGCGCGCGCGCGTCCGTCGGCAGAGGCCGCGCGCGGCGGTTGAACGACCATGACGGTGATGTCGACGATGAGCGCGCGCGCGACGGCGACGGCGACGACGACGACGACGTCGTGGGACGCGCGGCGAGATGGAGCGAGGGGAGGGACGGGACGAATCTCGAGCGCGCGACGTGGACGCGTCGAGCGCGCGAGGCGGTGGGCGATCGAGGCGAACGGGGGGGACGGCGCGTCGGTGACGAGCGGGGGACGACCGGTGATGCGCGCGGTGAGAGCGACGGAGACGACGCCGGTGACGACGAAACCGAAATCGAAACCGAAACCGAAACCGAAACCGGCGCGCGTCGCCGTGCCGGGGGTGTGCGAGGCACCGATTCGAGGGAACGCGAACGCGCTGGGAGCGACGCGCGTGCGACGGGATGTAAACGATACGGTGAACTTTGCCGTGTACTCGTCCGCGGCGACGGCGGTGAGTTTAGTATTGTGGACTCCGGAGGATCTCGCGCTGGGGAAGATAACCGCCGAGATTGAACTCGACGAACGAGAGAACAAGACGGGGAGCGTGTGGCACATCGCCCTTCCGAAGTGTGCGGACGACGTCTTGTATGGATACAGAGTGGACGGGCCGTACGAACCCGAGGCTGGACACAGATTTGATCGGAGCAAGGTGCTCTTGGATCCGTACGCCAAGGCGACGGTGAGTCGAGCTCGGTACGGCGAACCGGCGACGAAAGCCGACGGCAGTGAAGATTGCTGGCCGCAATACGCCGGTGCGGTACCGAAGAGAGGTACGGCGGCGGGGCTCGAAGACTTTGATTGGGAAGGAGTGACGTCTCCGAAGAGACAGATGAACGACCTCGTCGTGTATGAGGCGCACGTCCGCGGCATGACGATGGACTTAGAGACCAAGGCGAAGCCCGGAACCTACGCCGCTCTCGTGGAGACGTTTCCTTACTTGAAAAGCTTAGGTGTTAACGCCATCGAATTGATGCCGTGTCACGAGTTCAACGAGATGGAATATCACAGCGTGAATCCAGCCACGGGGGAGTTTCGACGCAACTTTTGGGGGTACAGCACTGTCAACTTTTTCAGTCCAATGTCCCGGTATGCTGAGGCCGGTGATCGAGATTGCGGACGAGCGGCCGCTCAAGAATTCAAATACATGGTTCGAGAGGCGCATAGAGCCGGCATAGAGGTCATCATGGATGTTGTTTTCAATCACACCGCCGAAGGGAATGAGGAAGGTTTGACGCTGTCTTTCCGCGGGCTCGACAACCGCGTGTACTATATGGTCGCACCAGAGGGGCAATTTTATAATTACAGTGGATGTGGTAACACGATGAATTGTAACCACGCTGTCGTGCGGGATTTCATCGTCGAATGCCTGCGTTACTGGGTTCTCGAGTATCACATTGACGGTTTCAGATTTGACTTGGCGAGCATTCTCACTCGCGCTTCGAGCATGTGGGATAGCGCAAACATTTTCGGTGAACCGACCGCGGCGACCCCGTCACTCGAAGAAGTACCGATCGGTATGCCTCTGCAAGATCCTCCACTGATCGATGCCATCAGTAACGATCCCGTTCTATCCGGCACAAAGCTCATCGCGGAAGCTTGGGACGCCGGCGGATTGTACCAAGTCGGCTCGTTTCCGCACTACAGTCTGTGGTCGGAGTGGAACGGCAAATTCCGAGATGACGTTCGAAACTTTATCAGAGGTGTAGACGGCTACGCTGGATTGTTCGCTGAGAGGCTGTGTGGCAGCCCTGCACTTTATGCAGACGGTAGAACGCCGAGCGCGAGCATCAACTTCATCACTGCCCACGATGGGTTCACGTTGCGCGACTGCGTGACGTACAACAACAAGAACAACATCGCCAACGGAGAAGAAAATCGGGACGGAGAAGAACATAACTCATCGTGGAACTGCGGTATCAGCTGCGAAGATGACGGTGAGTCGTGTGATCCCGAGATTGTTTCCCTTCGCGACCGTCAAATGCGCAACTTCATGGTCGCGCTCTTCGTCGCGCAGGGCGTGCCAATGTTATACATGGGTGACGAATACGGTCACACCAAGTGTGGCAATAATAACACTTATTGCCACGACAACTGGATGAATTGGATGAACTGGGACGAGGCGAATGATCCGCTCGCTGGAGAAGGACTCGCTCGCTTCACTCGACAGGTGATGAAGCTTCGCAAGGAGAACGACGCCTTCCGCCTACCCTCGTTTCCGACCGCAGAAAACATCCAATGGCACGGACACGAGCCCAATACTCCATTGTGGGAAGAAGATTCGAGATTTGTGGCGTTCACGCTTCAGGATAAGCCCGAGTCTCCGCAGTTTTACGTCGCGTTCAACGCGCACCACGAACCGGCGCTCATCAAGCTTCCTCCCCCTCCGGAGGGCCACGAGTGGAAACTCATCCTGGACACCGCTCTGGAATCACCCTTTGATTTCCTCTCCGCCAACGACGTCGCCGACGCCGACGCATACACCGCCGAAGCGATGATTCGTCCTTCGCTCAGACGAAACGCCTACGTCGCCGTCGACCGCTCCGCCGTCGTCCTCCGCGCCGATCCGGTTCCGTAGGAACCCACCCGCGGCGCACACACCATCGAACCATCCATCCGCGCACTTCCACCATTCTTCGCACGCGCGCGCTCTTTCATTGTCGAGTCGACGGCGCCCTCCCTCTCGCGCGTTCGACCGTGTAATACATAGTCCAGCACGTTCATCACCCATCCCCCTGCGCTCGCGGCGATCGACCCGACCGATCCGGAGAGAGATGTGAAGTGATTCGTCTCACTGTTTGCACACACACAGTGACGACCGACCGGATCTCTCACAACCGCGGACGGCCCCCTCGACCGACCGACCGAACGCGTCAGTTTCGGAGGCGGGTGGACGAACTCGAGCGGGCGCGTCGGTCGCGAGGACGCGCGCGCGCGCGTCCATGTCCGCGTTCGATGTCATCGTCGAACTCATCGAACCGAGGTGTGGGTGCGAGCGGAGCGCGGCGAAAGCGCTCGCGCGCGATCTCATCGTCGTCGGTCTGGGAGGGCGCGCGAGCTTCATGAATGACTACGCGCGAGGGGTGAGCGCGAGGACGCTGACGACGGTTCTGAATGACGTGTCGAGGGTGTGTCGAGTGGCGGCGGGGACGATGCGGGTGTGCGTGATGCGAGAGACGGCGTTCGTGGTGAACATGAGCGTGCTTCAGTCGAGGGAAGGATGGGAGCGGGCCCTGGTGAGCCTGGAGGGTGCGCAGCCCGAGATGGCGGGGAAGGCGCTTGGGGAGAAGGTGTGGACGGATTGGGAGCGCATACGAGAAGCGATGGCGAAGGAAATGGCGAAGAATGCGGAGGGAACGATCGATTTAGATGAAATCATCGAGGCGAATGAGATTGAGATTTCGCCTCCGACCATTGCGGGGTTGTTTCTCGACTTTCCCGTGGTATACGCGTTCAAGACAAAGGCCATGTCTCACGCTGGCGACGTCTTGTCGCAGTGTGATCTCACGGTGCATTCAATTTCATGTTACAAAGTGGACGAGGAAGAAGGGGCTATGCGGGACGAGAACGTCTACGGTTGGAGCATACCGACGCAACTCGCTGAAAAGATGGAAAAGAGTAGCAAAGACTCAGGAATCTCGCGGTGGTATTCGAAGAGCGCAGACATTTTAAGCGCATACAACTTCGTAGTTTCCCACAACATCCATCGTCAAAGTGCAGCATGTGTGAAAATAGTATTTTAGAGATTTTAGAGCGTTAGGCGCTCACCATTCATCTACGTTAGGCGCTCACCTCAGTCTACGTTAGAAGCACACCATCACTCCGTGAAGGATGTCGTGTACCTGATTGCGTGCTAGGACTCAAAGATACTGATGCTCTAGTATTGACAATATAGATGTATGTTTACTCACTATCACTATCGTCGTCGTCGTCGTCGCTAGCTTCAGACAACCACTGAATGAAAGGTTTCACTTTCCCAAAGAAACGCGCGTCCCCATCGGTTTCAGCCAGAAGTTCCTTGCGCTTCGCGTTTGCCCACGCAAAGAGCGCCTCTTCAGCGAGGATGTCAAGGTCATACATCATCTTCAACACTTTGGCGGCGATACTGAGCATTCGTGCACCTCCAGTTCGCCCCGCGAAAGGTTGCGCAGAGAGTGCGATGGCCTCCAAAGCACTCACAGCACGAATTTGCTCAGACATTTTCTTCAACACGCTTTCCAACGAATCCGAGTAAGCTTCGACATTCTTGGTAATTGCCTCCAAAAGCGCAGCGTCCGTCTCTGGGACAGTCGTCGGATGCACGCCGGCGCCGTCAAGATGAGACGGAGCAGGCAACGAAAACGACGTCACAGCGACGAGAGCATAGGCGGCAACCTCTCCAGGAGTTCTTCCAGAGGAGGCCGAAAGAGAATTCACGAGTCCAGCAACATCAGTCGCGCTCCGTTTTTGTGCCTTTTCCAGGTCCAACATTCCTCGCTCGACCGTCTTCTGGAATTCAACGAGGGCTTTCGTTTCTTCTTCCTCAACCGCCGCTCCGAGTGTCGCTCGACGAAGCGTCTGCTTTGAATAGAACACAGCCGTACCGTCTCTTCTGAGACGACCAAGAAACTGCTGAAGATCTTCCCAGGCCAAGAGCCGACCCAGATCCTCTTGCAAAAGGAGTGTATCAACAGCAGGACAATCCGTACCATAAATCGAAGAATAATCGACAACTAAAACGTTGAGCGGAGGAGAGCGACCACGAAGGGAATCTGGTACCGTGAGAAGTGCTTGGTTGTACAAGCGCTTTACCATCGGTTCAGTTCCAGAACCACACGCGTAGGCAATTCCCTTCGAAAGCATGACGAGTGTGTTGATATCAGCGTCAAGGGCCTCGGCGAGGCTGATCTTCAACATGGGCCTCAAAGTGACAATACCTACGGATCCTTCATCGCCTCCGTCCTTCGCTTCGTCTTCATCGTCTTTTTTCTTGCGTTTTTCAGCCTTCGCGTTCTCCTTGACGAGTCTTTCTGCTTCCTTGAGCTTGTTATTCAATTTATGCACGTCTTGAATCCAAGCCTCCTGGTCGCCAAAGCCGGCTAATTCAAACGCAACCTTGCGCGGATCTAAGCAGCCAACCATGGTGACGCCTTCCTTCGACAATGCACCACGAATACCATCCACTTTTACGGGAGCGTCTTCACCACTCTTCCATCTGTTCTGCAACGTATCGAATTCCTTCTGTTTGAGCTCCGTGAAAAGCGGTTCAACAGTCAAACGTAAAGATTTGACATCCCCTTGCACCTTGTCCCACTCTCCGCCCGGCGGTTGGATCTTCATCAAATCATTGCCATGTCTAGCCGACAAGTGGCGGAGCAAAAGGGTGGGTAAACGGTAATCCTCCATGATGCGTTGATATTCCGCATAGTTTTCAAACAGGTTCAGAGGGCTCATCGGAGCGACTTCACTGGACCCCTCATTAAAAACAGCGAGCTTTGCCATCGGTAACTCGTACGGTTCCAAGCTAATCGTGATTTGATTGGCATCGTACGGGCCTCTCCACCAAGGCTCAAGTCCTTCCCAGGCGCCGAGGGTCGCTGACGCCAACACGGCGGTGTGGGGCATGTTGGACTGGATGCTCGAAACTACGCCGAGAACGTTCGGATCGAGGTGAATACCCATGTTCGGCTCGTCAAAGTATAAAAGAATCTTGGAAGTGTGATAAAACGAACTTTCGCTTTCCAGCGCGGCAGCTTTCAAAAGCGATGCCGTCGTGTTAAGATCTGCGATGATGATATCTGGCTTCCCCGCTCCGTGATCCTTGAGCTTGTAACCAACGTCTGCCGCATATTCGAGCTGCTGCTGAATCGTACCGGATCCAGCGCTGACCTTTTCACCAATCGCTCGAGCGGCCCGAAGTGCTTTCTTGTTTCGCGCCTTGTCACGGATAGAATACGGACGACGCACCTGATGAAGAGTACCGTCGCCCGAATGGTCGCGCGCCGCCGTCCAGTACGGTACCGCGTGCGCTTCACACTCTTGACCGACACGCTTCAAGACTTGCTTCGTCGGCACAGAGTATAGCAAAATGGTGTCCGGGTACTTGATCTTCAAGAGACGCAAGTGCACGAGAATGGCCGTAAAGGTTTTACCGGATCCCGTCGGGGTTGATAAAATGACATGCAGAGGCTTGGGAAGAGGTTGGTTTGCCTCTTTCTTCTTGATCGTGAGATCGTAATGCTTATCCAACTGATCGATGAGTTCGTGCTGATGCTTGTACATGCGCGCGACTCCACCAGATTGCGCTCCGGATTTATTGGTCCACGCGTGCATGGCGGCGAAGGTTTGATCTTTGATGCGATTACTCACGTTGTCCCAAACAATCTTCCCTGCGATCTCCTGAACGCTTCCCGGCCCGTGATTCAGCGCCTCTCTTTTCAAGAAGAGCAAATCACCCGCTTGTGCCTCTTTGATCGCGTTGATCCATCGCAATGTGTGCTTCGCGGCGTCTCTCATCGCCTTGAGTTCGTCCAATACGGCCCCCGCCCACAGGTTTGACAACCGCTTCTTTTCCGACTTATCCGCCCCCGCTTTTTCATACTCGGTCGGAAAGCACTCCTTGGCGAGCTTTTTATAAAAGTCGCTATCCTTTCGCTGCACGTAAAAGTATTCAAACACGTGTTTCTTGATCAAGTCCGGCGGCGCGTCCAACGCTCCGTCCCAAGGTTGAATCTCTCTCATGATCCGAAACCCCGCGCTCCCTCGCACCTTGGCCACGAGATCGCTGTTATCGATGTCCGCCCAATCCGCGCTCGTGAGCGACGACCCGACGTCCACGTTCAGAGTCGCCTCTCCCGAGACGTACGTCTCGTCCAGATCCCCGCCGCCGATGTGCGCATCGTCGTCGCTGTAGTCGCTCTCACTGTCGGACATGACGGCGTCGTCGACGCGCGCGTCCACCTCGCGCCCTCGCGTCGGCCTTCACTCCTCGCGCGCCGGTCGTCGCCCTCGCGAGCTCGTCCCTGACGCCGACGTCCGCCGACGACGACGACGCGCCTCGCCCTGGACCAGGGAAAACCCACTCGGCCGGAGGGGAGGGGGTCGAGTCTGAGTCGTGATCAGGAGAGATGCATCGAGGCGGGTGTGTGGGCGACAGAGGACGACGGACGACGACGACGACGCGACGACGATGTCGATGCGACGGCGCCCCGGTGGGGCGAGAAAGATGAAAGCGTTCTCGCGCGTGGAGACGATCGCGACCGCGGCGGCGTTCGATCGAGCGATGAAGAAGAGGGATCAACTCGTATTGGTGGAGTTCGTGTCGGTGCGTGGGTCGAGTCGAGCGGTGGGAAGACGATGACGACGGAGGACGGAGGAGGGAGGAGGACGCGCGTGGGTGGAATCGAAGGATGCGATGCGATCGTGCGTGGGTGAACGCGGACTGACGGTGACGACGGGGGGGGGTGTTCCGGGACGACGCAGAACTATAGCCCTTCGAGCAAGTCGATGGCGCCGTACATGCAAACCTTGGCGCGGACGGCGGAGTTTAAGCGCATTCGCTTCGTCAGGGTGGACATCGAACAGGTGCCGGCCGTGGCGGAGAGGTGTAATGTGAAAGCACTTCCCACGTATCAGCTGTATAAGAATGGGGAAAAGCTCGAAGAGATGAGCGGGGCGCTGCCGTCCAAGTTGGTGACCATGCTCAAGGAGCACAACGTCAAGGCGACGGGAGGAGGCGTGCTCAAAGTGTTGGGCGTTGTTCTCGGAATCGCGGGCGCCTTGTTCGGAGTTATCACGCTCAAGCACGCGGTCGAGCGGGGAGAGTTGAAGGAGGCGGAGGAGAAGAAGGCGCGTGAGGCTGCCGAGTTGGCGCGGGCTCGCAAGGAGAGCGAGGAACGCAGAAGGCGGCGAGCTCGCGCTCTGGGAGGCGTCGAGGAAGAAGAGGAGGAGGAAGAAGAGGAAGAAGGGGAAGAGGAGGAGGAGGAAGATGAAGACGATTTTTTCGATGATGATGAGTAAATTAAGTACATCACCGCATAGTGTTCTAACTTGTATTCACAAGGAAATCAAACGTGAAATTTCGCTAGCTACAGAAAGTCGTGTTCTCTCACCATTTAAACTCTGGGATATTCTGCGTATCCGGTTTGGGAGGACTTCGTGGGGTGAGGTCGAAATCTGCGAGTGGTCCTCCAATCTGTGCGCCTACTGGTTGCGGCTTCATCCCTCCCATCTGTTGCGGCATCACTCCGCCTTGTGGCATCATTGCCATTCCGCCCATGTGCTGTGGCATCTGTGGCATCATCCCACCCATGTGCTGCGGCATCATCCCACCCATGTGCTGCGGCATCATCCCACCCATGTGCTGCGGCATCATCCCACCCATCTGTTGCGGCATCATTCCGCCCATCTGTTGCATCCCTCCCATCTGTTGCTGCATCATTCCACCTGTCGCTGCCCCGTTCGTTTGCTGAAACATAGGCGACTGTTGATACATTGAGTTATGCTGCATCGCGCCGGGCATGGCTTGGCCTTGGACGTTCGGCGGAACTTGCTGCCCAAATCCACCTACTATGTTACCCTGAAGTGCGTTGAGTCCCATCATTCCACTCCCCATGCCCGGTGTTACCTGCACCTGCGCTGGAGTGTCAAACAAGTTCATGATATCATTCTTTGATATTTCTGGCTTTTGCACGGGCTGCACATCGGCTGGCGGCATGCTGCTCGTCGGCGCCGACGCAAAATCACCCCATCCATCATCAGCGATTGTTTGCTCTGAAGCTTCTTGCCCTAGACCCGGAGAAGGAGCCATGAAATCGCTCCACTGGTTTGCCGTCTGTGCGGAACCTGCGTTGAAATCCGGCCATTGACTCCCACCAACCTCTGCGGTGGGAGCGCTAGTTGGTGCAGGAAGATCCAATGATAGCAAGTCTGCTATCCCATTCTGTTGGACCGCCGCCGGCCCCACCGACGATATACCTTGCGCGGGTTCAGGTTCAACACGGGTCTCGACAGGAGGACTCGCAACGTGAGCAACCTCTTCTGGTCCACTTCGACTGCTGTCTTTGTATCTTCCTCGCTCGTATTTGTTCTTAATGAATCTCTCGCACGCGTCTCGTCCACTTCCTGGTCCCGGTTTCGCTCCTGCTTCGAGCTCAGCCTCCCAAAAACCATTCGCCGCGGCGTTCCCCATACGTTCCATGAAGGCAACCTGCTCTTCAGTCCACTTATCCAAAGTCGTGGATTTGACCTTGGATATGTGCACGCCCAACCCACGATGGGATCCACTGCAGTTGGTGCAGAAAAACACGCCCAACGACGTCGACGCCCACCTGGGTAAGCGCATCGTGCACTCCGAACACGTGAGATTTTCAGGTCGTTTCAGACACTCCTGGAGACGCTTTTGAAGTGCTTGCTGCTCGCGCTCGCTCATCGCGGCGTCGCCCTGAGTTATCGAAGATTACTTATCTCGACACTCGCGAGCGCTACGCTCGCTGGTCTCCGTTCGGCGGGCGCACTCTGACGATGGCGGTGGGGCGAGAGCGCTCCCGCCGTGAACTCGGACGGCAGATCCGCCCGGATACCGATCTTCCGAGAGATTCGAAATGATTCTCAGGCATTTGGCGTCGCTGAATAACACATCCATCGTCCTCGCCAGTGGATCTCCGCGTCGTAAAGAGATCCTGAGCAATATCGGCGTCGTCTTCAGCGTCGTCAAAAGTGAGTTCGAGGAGGATTTGGACAAGCAGAACTACGATGGCGCCGCGGCGTACGCCCAGGCCACGGCTTGGATGAAGGCGAAGGACGTGTGCGAGAATTGGGATTGTTCCAAGCTCGGACCGATTCCAGACGTGATCATTTCCGCTGACACAGTGGTCGAGAGCGACTCCGGGGAAATATTGGAGAAACCGGCGGACAAGAGCGAGGCCACGAGGATGCTACAGGCGCTGTCGAATGGGAAGAGTAAGGTGCATACGGGAGTAGCCATCGTCGCACCAAAAGTACCTCGTCAGGGAGATGCGATTTATGGAAAGAGCTTTAGCGAGACCACAAAAGTAGAATTCGCCGAGCTCAGCCTCTCTGAAATCGAAGCGTACGTAGCAACCGGAGAACCTTTTGATAAAGCTGGAGGTTACGGTATTCAAGGTGCGGCGGGCGTCTTCATCCGAGGGATAGTGGGTGATTATTTCAACGTCATGGGATTCCCGGTCCACGCGTTTGCGCGCGAAATCGAATCCATGATCCCACCGATATTGGAGCACGCATAGCTCGCAACTCGGTTTCTAAAAGACCTTAGAGCTTTGCGCCTCAATCTGATGATATTGATTATTTAAATACCTATTTCTAAGCTGTATCATACATTCTTCTAGTCTAGACCGCACCCCAACTACAGCTTCCGCAGACCGATGTGGACTCCGTGCAGTAGATTGTAAGAATACAAGGTGCGGCCTAACTCGAAAACTGTTCCCGGATTGGGAAGTAGTCTCCTTCGCGCTGCAGTTTTGAATTTCATTTTTGATAACCACGGTGTGGATGTCGTCGAGCTACCATGCCGTTGATTCATCATTGATTCACCAGGAGTACCGTCGCGCAGGAACTCCAATCCATGTTCATTTATTCCATCAAGCATGTCAAATTCAGCTTCGAAATCTTCCCCGTACTGGTAGAAGATCTCTCTGATTGTAGAACTGATGCACGGGCGGATTATGAAATAATCCTTCGTGCGTGCCCCCGGTCCGTGCACAAAAATACCGATGTCGACATGCTCCTGCCACGCGAGAGCAAGACGTACCTCACTCTTCTGTGCGCTAAGATCAAACGCACTCAGCGAAGATTGCAGAGGAATGTAGTGGGGAAAACTACAGTTGTCGTCTCCCCACACGATGCGCATATCCGGACAATCAAGGGCGGGTACCAGAGCGAAAAGATCATGATCATCTGCTTCTCCAATTTCCCCCGCCTCGATCAGCTTTTTGCGCAACGCAATCCAAAGCCTCTCAATTAGCGCAACGTCAGTCATGAGGAAGGATACCGAAAATTTGTAAAACTGAACGAAAACTTTGATTTTCGCCGGTTCTTGCTTTGCGGGAGGTGCTTGGGCGTTCGAGAGAGCCGCTGGCTCTTGTGTCGGGATTAACGCGTGTTTCAGAGGTATGACGATTTGTTCGGCATCCGCGATTGCATCGCGCAGAGCCTTTTCAAACTCTGGCTGACCTGGGGGCACGTTGAAATAATGCGTGATGAACGGAAGGAGTGTGCCTATGGCTGATTGGCCCGGTGGTGGTACATATATTGGTTCTTCCATCTCGAACATTGCTACCACCATATCTGGCATCCTGAAAATATGTCTTTCATCTAAATTCTCGAACATTTGTCGGAACAAGTCGAGTGTCATCACCTTGTATCCAGGTCTCCCATTCTGTTTTTGACACGTCGCTAAATGACGCGCGAACATGCAGTACGGCAAATCGTACGGCGAATCAAGATCATCATTATTAACATCAGCGTCAAAGATGAAACTCGTAACTTCGATCAACATGGCAATACTCTTCACGACCGCAAGATTAGTATCAGCAGGCACGATAGCTGCCAGTTCCTTGCAGAGCTTATCATTTTGCCCAAATGCTCGATCTGTCATGATCTGAACAGACCACCCCATGAATTCCGGAATATAAGCGTCAACCCAGGTAGCTTTACCTCGTATCAAACACCTATCTTTCACCAAATCTGTCATCAATTTATTGAACTTTTTAGCGTTGTTGCCACATTTTTCACAGTACTCGAGCTCGTGGTCTTCACACTCCCAGAATTTGAGTGTCATATTCCACTCCCTACCGCCGTCTTTGTAGTACACAAGCCCGATGTCTCGGTCATCGGGGAAGGGGTCCACAGGATCCGACATCGCCCAAGCCTCTCCTTTGAGGTCCAGTCTAGTATAGTTGTACTTCACGTTGAAATACGGGATGTCTCCGCCGAACGCACCTTGCGCGGCTGCTACTAACCGATCTCTGACCTGCTCTGCGTCGCATGTTCCAGAATTTATGCCCAAAGCTTGGAACATTTCCCTCAAGGGTTCCGGTAAACATTCGAACGGAGTATTCCTGAGCAGGTTGTCCACCTTGGCCAGCATATCTTTAGACTGCTCCGGGCTCAAGTCGACACCCACGCGGTCGTCCCAAGTTTCCGCGAAACTCGCAAATTCTTCCAAAATATCCCGCGTCGTCATCCCCCCGTTGTCGGCTCTTTGCGAATCGCGCTCAGCTCGCCCTCGCGACGACCTGTCGGGCATATCTCGGTCTCTATCGATCAAGAGGAAGGAAGCCAACGGAGTGTCCGACACGATCTACTGCTACGCCCACGCCACGTCGCCCGCGACCACGACTCGTCCGCGACGCGTCGACGCGAGACGATGAACGACGGACAATGACGTCGAACGCGCGTCACGCGCGGGCGCGCTTGTCCCTCCGTTGACGATTCGCGCCGACGCACCGCGGAGGCGCCCGACAGACTTGAAGTCCTTCGACGAGGAGTGAGGTTGGGCGCGGACGGTCGCCTCCTCCGCACGAGGCGCCTCGCGAAAATAATGCCGCGGGCGGGTGCGGCGCGAGGGATGAAGCGAGCGATGGCGGCGATGATGCCGTCGGGCTCGTGCGAGCGCCCGGTGCGCGCGATGAAGGGGTCCAAGACCAAGGCGAAGGCGACCGAGACGCCGCTCGTGGAACTGGGCGCACTTGAGGAGTGCATCGTGCTTCGACGGCCGAGCGCTCGAAATCGGTCGCCGTACGTCGCGGACGTGCGAGTGATGGAGAGAGCGAGGATTGGTGCCGACGGTGAGTTTCCAATCGCCGTGACGCACGTGCCGAATCTCGACTCTGGAGGTAAACTGCGGGAAGGAACGAGGGCGCTTTGTTCGCGGCAAGCGGGCATCTCGCCGGACACGCTCGGACCACACGGCACACCGAAGTGTGAGTTGATATGTCGTTTACTGAGGTGTGAAGAGGAAGAAAATGCAGACGTAGATGACGGCGGTGTGTGGGTGAGCGCGCATCCCAGTTTAGTGGAAACAATTGCGATGCGCTTACTCGAGAGAGGAGCTCTTGACGACCGATTGCATCCGTCGCCCACAGTGAAGACGAAAGGAGAAGGCATCAAAACGCAAAAGATGATGAAGAGAGAGGTATCAGAGAGTGCATCGAACTCGTATAGACCAGACTTCGCCGTCGCGCACGAAGACGGCACGACAACCATTTTAGAGGTCAAGCAGGTGGTTGATACAGATTACTCGCGCGAGTTTGTGAAGAAACGCGCAAAGGCACAAGCCCCGCATCCTGCGTATTCGCCGAAGACCGAGGGACCGTACAGACGCGCTGGAATATTTCCATGGGGTAAACGAGGTCAAAAGGGACCAGATAATGAAAAAGTCGTAAGCGCACGAGCAATCGATCATTTGCGCGAGCTCACGGAGTTGGTGTCCAAGGATGCGAAAGTGCATCCTGCGGTTCTCTTCATATGCAGTCGCGGCGATGTAGAAGGAATGCGTCCAAACGGGGCAGCGTGCCCGTCGTTTGCAAAATACCTGGCTCGCGCACAACGCAAAGGTGTTCGCATTCTCGTTCAGAAGGTGAGATGGGATGGTAAAGGGAACGCATACGACGCCGGTCCACTGGAGCTCTGGCCCGCACTCGAAGAAGGTGATGAGTTTGCGGAAAAGGCCTGAGTGCGATCTACAGCATGTATTTATAGTTTAGCGGATGTAAATGTGAGTAAAAGTACATGTGTTTACATTTCATTCATTTCAATTTTGTCGGCTAGTTCTCATCCGCTTGTGGTGAACAGCGCCGCGTTTGAACGTACGTAAGAGTTCAGGATGATCTTCCATCTCGACCCGTGTTCATTTCGTATTCACGTATGTGATCGTTGTAATTGTGTAGAGGAAAGTTGGTTGATGCTCTGCGCCCTCTGGCTTGAACCAACGCCGTGTCGTACGCAATCGCTGCCTTCTCTGGAGAGTCGTACAAGCCCAAGTACATGTGGGTGCTTCTAGGCACCCCCAATCGCGCCTCGTACTTTGCTTCTGAATGTCGAGTGACACCTCTGTAGCCACTTGCCCCTCGTGCGAAGCCTTCAGAGTGTCTTCTCACCTCCATGATCAGCTCATCCAATGTGAGTGAGTCGATGAAGCCTATCAAATCTGCGTATCGAGACTCTGGAAAGTTCATTTTAAGTGGGCGTGAACCAGTCCTAGATCGATCACCTATTCGCGCAAGTTTTAAAACGATGATGTCGAAAGCCTCAGCTGCAAACTCTTCCTCCACATGGCCTCCCAGGTAAACTTGACGACGAGATTCTCTCAACCACACGTGTGCCTCGTACCGTCCAGACTTTGCATGTCGACAAACTCCGTTGAATCTCGATGATCGAGGCTTGCCGCGCGGTGCATGGTAAGGGGCCGATGGCAAAACGATCGCCGGTGGCTGTAATCTCATATTCGGCGGCCTTCCACGGCGTTTCGTTGCCTGCGTTCTCGGAGTTCCTTGCGACGTTGACGCACTGGTGTGTTGTGTTGGAATCTTGAATTTGCGCGTATCTGGTGTGTTTTGTGGACCAGATGGAAAGTATTCCATCTCATGACCCGCTTGCTGATCGAACACGTCCTCCCACGCGCTGTTGTTCAGAGTTGGAATCTCCCTCGCGCTCTCGTCAAAGAGGCACAGAAAATCGTCCGGAGCTTCAACTGAAGCTCCGTGCGGCTCTTTCGGCATTTTTTCCTCGGACATCGGTTCACCCACTTCTTTTTTAATGTCCTCTTCATTCGACGCCATCGCCGCCGCCTTCCCCGCTCGACCTCTGGTCCGCATAGTCCCGCGAGAGCCTCCTCCTTCGGGACTTGTTTCGAACCCTTTCCTCTGCGTGTGTCGAGTCGCACACGCGCCGTATCGGCGTGCGCTCGCGTCACCGACCGCCTCGTTCGATCGTACAATTTTCAAACGTCCTAACCGCGCGCTCACGCTCCGTTCGCGGGCGTCGCGCTCTCTCGTTGCGCGCTTCACACGTCTTCGCGTTCAGCCTTCGCCCGCGGGACGCAAGGCTGGCTGGTCACACGATGGCGTGCGTCGCGACATCTCCCCTGTGTCACCCAATAATAGTCTTATATCATGCTGAACCTATATCAAAAATCCGAACAAGCGGTACGTAAAAAAGAGGATGCCTCGACGAAACGAAGGCGCGCCCGCGCGGCGGAAGGGACGGCGCGGGCGGGTTTGGGAGGGTTCGGGCAGACCGCGCCGCCGAGGTCGTGGACGCGCGCGCGCATCGATCGTGGACTGGAGGCGGTGAGACACGCCGAGCGCGATGGATCCCGCCATGCTCGATGGCTTCCCGGAGGAGGATAAGGCGAAGATGATGGGAATGATCGAACAGATGCAGACGCGCGACAGCTTGCGGATGTATAACAACTTGGTCGAGCGGTGCTTCATGACGTGCGTGCAGTCGTTTCGGAGGAAAACTTTGGAGAAGGACGAAGAGAGATGCGTGTCGAAGTGTTGTGAAAAGTTTTTGAAGCACTCCGCGCGCGCGAGCGTGAGATTCGGGGAGCTGAATGCACAGTCGATGCAAGGGATGCAGGGCGGCCCTCCGGCGGCGTGAGCAGAGTGAGAGGGGAAACGCGTTGAAAATTTTAGTCACACACGCGATTTGGATTAGTTTTGCATCAATTCTATAATAGTAAAGGCTAGATTTGTGATGACTCCCTACGCAGACACCGAAGAGAGCACGTCCCAGTACGTCGGAAACGTCTTCTTGGTGCACTTCGGGTCGTTGATGATGACGTCGACGTCACCGCAAGCAGCGAGGGCGAAAGCCATAGCCATGCGGTGGTCGTCGTACGTGTCGATATCAACGTTCGCCTTCATCGTCGCCGGAGGTTCAAGCTTGTGCGGCGGAGTGATGACGCAGTAATCCGAACCTTCGAAGACGTCGCAACCCAACTTGCGGAGCTCGGTGCAGATGGCAATCATACGCTCCGTCTCCTTGACACGCCAACTCGCAACGTCACGAATGGTCGTAACGCCGTCCGCGAAGAGTGCGGCAACCGCAAGAGTCATGGCGGCGTCCGGCATCGCATTCATGTTCACATCAATCGCCTTCAACGGGCCTTGAGGTCCAGTGCAAGTGACCGAGTTCGGTCCCCACTCGAGAGTTGCGCCCATTTGTTCCATAGTGTATGCGAAGTTTGTGTCCCCCTGAATACTCTCCGAACCGCATCCGATGACCGTGACAGTACCACCGGTAATCGTGGCACCGGCGAGGAAGTAAGAAGCTGAAGAAGCGTCTCCTTCGACGAAAGCGCTACCCGGGGAGACGTATTTTTGGCCGCCTTGAATCTTGAAGCTCTGAAGGTCATCAGCCTTTTCAACCTTGACACCGAAGCGTTCCATGAGCGTGATCGTCATCTCAACGTACGGCTTCGAGATAAGTTCGTCGACGATCACGATCTCGATCGATCCTTGGCAAAGCGGGGCCGCCATGAGAAGAGCAGTGAGGTACTGCGAGCTCACCGAACCGCTGAGTTCAACTCGTCCACCTGGCAACCCGTTCGCTTCAACCTTCACAGGCGGGCAGCCAGTGCCCATCGTGCATTCTGCCTTCACACCAAGCTGCACTAAGCCATCGACAAGATCTTGAATCGGTCTCTCGCGCATTCTCTCGACACCATCAAGGACAAAAGTACCCTTGCCCGCCGCCGCCACGGCGGCGGTGAGAGGGCGCATCGCCGTACCGGCGTTACCAAGGAACAATTCTGCGCCTTCCACGGGGAACTTACCGCCGCATCCAGTAATTTCCAAGATGTTGTTCTCTCTATCTTCAGTGAAGTCCAGTCCCAAGACCTTGAGCGCGTCGACCATGTAACGGATGTCATCACTATCCAGTAAGTTTTCTACCTTGGTGGTACCTTCCGCAAGCGCCGCGAGGAGAAGGATGCGGTTGGACAACGACTTCGAACCCGGGAGGCGAACGGTGCCCTCGATTTTCTTAATCGGCTTGAGCGTGAGCTGTTCCATCGCACCCGCAGCGTTCGCTCGCGTCAAGGTGCGCGACGAGCGGCTAGGGCGGCGGCCGGTGCTCCCAGATCTCGCCGGTGCGAAGGACTTACTGAGCGTCGCTTGACAAGACATGATTGACACGTGGCGATACAAACAGATGTCGTTCCTATCGCAGCGTGCGCGAACGTTTCGTGAGGCGCGCGCGACTGTGGCGACGGCACAAGATAAAGCGCATCATCCATCCAACGCTCAGACCCTCGCATCATTTATCTTGCCTAGAAACTGCCTATTTTACTTTCTACAAATCTATCAAAAGTGGATGATTGATCATACATTCACGAAGCTGCGAGCACCAACTAGAGAGTGTTTGAGGTGAGTGAACTCACGTTTCAAAGCGTCAATTTTATCCAGTTTGGCTTGCAGTTTGGTCTTCTCATCTGAAGTGCGGCCAAGAATTCCGAGACTTCCCTTGTTGTCTCCTTCTGCACGTTTCTTTTCAGCTTCAAAATGTGAAGCGACAGACTCGAACCAGTGGAGCGCGTCGAATGCGTCGTGTTGGCCAAGAACACTCAGCAAGTAAGCTATTCCGAGAGCTAAACCGTCATCAGTAAATGTTGCTGTTAGAGATTCATTGGTTCGTCGGGCAAGCTTATCTTTTGAAGCGGAAATAGCCTCAGCTGCGCTTAGTGTGAGAGCCGGAAGAACCAAGTAAAAGTCTTTCAAGTGCTCGTGAGCTTTGTTGCGAAGCTCTGTTGAGAACACTGAAACAAGGACCTGAAAGTAATCCGTTCCATCTGTTCCTCCTACACTGAGAGCTTCAAGCTCATTCCGAAGATTTTTGAGACACTTGACCGTCCAATCAGACAGTCCGTCGACTGCAAAGCTTTCGTCGGCAAATTTCGCCGTGCGTGTGCTCGGTACAAACTTGGCCGCATTCGTACTATAGTGCATCGCACCTAGACGAATCATGCGCACAAATCCCAAAGCATTGCCGATTTCGGTCACCAGGTCACGAAATTGATCGATGAATGACGATCCGTCGCTCGACAATCCTAGTTTGCGCACATCCCTGATAAGCCGAAGAGCTGACTCGACTGGATATTCAAACTTTTCGTCGAGCTTCGACCCACGATAGCCAGCCTGCTTGGCACTCAGCTTGACAGCATCACTTTTGGCCTTCGTCTCAGCGTGCACCATTCGGGCTTCTTTCATTAGTTGACTTCTAATGTGGTCGTCAAACAGAAACTGGTTGAAAATTTGGAAGCGCTGGGCGAGATACTGATACGCAAAGTTGATACTCGTGTGCGTTATGCCGGTTCCGTGGGTCCTGATCGAGTTGGCGACATGACGAATGCTGATTGTGTTCAGATGTTTCCGGTCCGAGTCCGCACTAGCCTTCTCGACGAAACATTGCGTGTTCAAGTTGTAGTTGTACCTAGAAACGAAGACGTGGATGTTTCGCATCAACTCCAGCACATCCAAGCCCTGTTCCAGCGTTTGACTCGGTAACTCGATTTCAGCACAGCGTAGGGAATATTTTTCGATAGCGAGATTGCGCATTTCCACGTACGACTACGAGCGAACAAAGGTGTTGTTAGTCGCTCGCTCCCAACAGTCGAAAACATATAATTCACTCTCACGACGAATTAATTATCTCGACACTCACCTTCCAGTTGTGCAGCGCTATAGCTGTATGATTGTGAAATGTTTTATTCAAGTATTCTTCCACTCGATTTTTAATGTCAATCTGTCGAAAAGAAAACATCAAGGTCAGATTTTTATTTCGCGCACGTGAATTAAATAAATAAGAAACTCACCTGATAATTCAGCATGCGGATCGGAGGTAGATTGGTGAATGATGAAAGGTCCCGAACGCCATCCTTGAATGGATTCACACTTGCGATGCCTATGATGCGCGCAGAATGAAGATGCATGCGCAAATCTGTCTCAATATCTCGACAAAGTGGTTGAATTATTTCACGTTCCAGAGAATTCTCAATAAAATATTGAAACGATGCCATTTCGTCAGGTTTCGCACCACCGCGCATCAGCAACGTTTCACAACTCCTGAATGCGCTCACAAGCGCATTTAAACGACCAGCTTCGTTCGGCCTGGCATATATTTCGGAAAGACAGACTGGAAATAATTCCCGTGCCAAAAATAAAAAAGACGTGTCGCACTGGTCTTGAATGCATTTGCGGTACCTACAGAGCGCCTCGAGAAGTTCTACAGACTCATGCGCAATGCACTCATCCTCTGGACTCACGATGCCGGCTCCAGAAATCGAATCAAGGCACACGCGAAGAACATGTGCCCTTTTCTGCGTTGCCGGGCCTGACAAAACTCGTCCTAAATAAATGAAATAATTAATTATTTTTTGTGGCGTTGTATTCGTGAAACGATGACCTACCTGCGATGTGCAAGTTTGCAAGAACATCTTGTTTGTTGGTTTCGACTTTTCCTGCTGAAATCTGCGCTTTCACGCGTCCCCAACCACTTGTCGTAGTCATCGTCGAAATGGTATTTTCTAATAATTCCTGCGCGGGCACCTAGACGTTACATGTTAGTTGAGTGTCGTTCAAACTGAATGGTGATGATGTGAAACGTACCAGTAAGCGAATCACTCTATCCTGCAAAAATTTCAGCACGTGCTGCAACTCCAGACTCGTTCTGGTATTCTGCGTGAAAGCATCGTATATCGCTTGCAGCATCTCGATTGCTTGAGCTATGAGCCTGACACGCTGCCTGGTCAACGGTGCATCCATAACCATGTGCAGATGCAATACTTCTTGAATGTAATGGCGTAATTGACTCGCACACCTCGTGCCTTCCTGTAATAATCTTATGCGGGCGTTCATCATCACAGATAAACTACTTGAGGGCGCCTGTACAGCCGTGAACTTGGCGAGCCAACAGACTGACTGCGATAGGAGTCGCCTGAGCTTCTCCGGAAACGAATCGTCAATGGTGTCAAGCATTTGCCGGTGATGCGAAGTGATAGATTCTGAAAGACTCTCATTTCTAAACTCTCGAGCCCCGGGAGACAAATGAGCGTCCAGAATCGGCCCTGGGCAGACAGAGACAGTTGTCGTCACTGGGACTAGAAGGCACCGACTGTGTACCTCCCATGCCTTCGTACACAGTTGTCTATCCGTGATGTCGGGAACCAACTGTGAATGTAAACAAGTCAAACAAAGAGAGGACAGTAGCGTGTTCTTATCACTTAATCTCTCTTTATCGCTGTTCACGCGATCAGAGGCACGTTCAATCAACTCGAGAGTCACCGCTGCAAGTTCCTTGATGAATCGATCTGGTTGCTCAGTCCCCGCTAATTGATCGAGAATCGAGCTGAAGAACGAGGACGAAAACAGCAGTTTCTCAACAATTACGATAGACGAATCCAAACTCGCCACATCGACTTCGTTCATACCAAACTGCTCTGGATTCGTGCGAAGTACCAAGACTACACGCTTGAAACTCATCAGCGCCACGCCCAACGTCTTGTTATTGCGAACAGTCTCATCTATACCAAGCCCGATAGCTAACGCACGACCCAACATATTGAACGACCACTGAAGGCGTACAGATTGATACGGAGTGTACGCCGTAAATGTAGAGTAGACCACAGTGAGCTGTGTAAACAAGTTACAAATTACGGCTCGTACTTGGTCCATGAACAACAAAGTGTCTTGTAGTGGTTGTAACTTCTCAACAAACACATTCCTAAGTTCAGCTTCCGACACTCCATCTTCGTCTTCGTCGTGCTCTCTTTCCCCGAAGGTCATCAGCATGGGGAAGATCGTTTCATTTGCGATGGTGCGCAGCCGTTCAACTTCACCACCTAGTTGTGCAAAAATCATCGTTGACTTCCCCAGTAGCGCGTTCTCGCACGAGACTAGATCCTCTATACGCATATTCTCTCGAGGGTCTCCATTTAAGATGATGGGATCGTCCCACCCACCGACTCGGACGTACTCGCGATTTGAAACTTCCTCGCCCAAACGCTCGGTGGTCTCCCTCGTTTTCTGGCTCCAAGCCTCGACGTACTCGCGTAATCCATCCAGCACCTCTCGCATCGCTACCGTAGCGTTCTCATGATACTCCTCCGGGATCACGGGCGCGCTCGTCGACTCCACCGCCGCGCTCGGCTCTCCGTGCCCATCGGCCAACACCGGTCGTTGGTCCGAGGATGGAACTGCCGCGCTCACGTCGGTCATCGAGACGAGGAGACGAGCGTCGCACGCGCCGCGCCCGTGAGTCGCGCTCTCACTTTTCTTCCGCGCGCGCTCCCACCGTTCGTCTTCCCACCGGCGTCGCGTCCTGGAGACTTGAACAACGAAAGTTGTCGCCCATTCGTTCGTTCGGTTACTCGCGGGACGTCGGCGATGGCTGAGGGTCGTCCCTCACACGGCGCTCGTGTCGTCGCGGTCGTCGTCGTCGTCGCCGGGAAGTGCGACGACGACGGGGAAGAGTGAGAGAGAAGCGTGCAGACGTCATGGACGCCGGCGACGCGCACGTCGGGCGACGTTCGCGGTCGAAGAAGTTGGTGCGAGCTCGAAAGCGCGCGAGGTATGAGGCGGCTGTGAAGACGCCGGGGACGACGACGAGCGCGAGACATGCGAGGGAAGACGGAGTCGAGGATGATGAGAATCAGCAGCGAGAGACGATAACTCTCCCAAGGACGTCCGCGCCGTGGTTCTCTCGAACGCTCTCGGTGAACGAAGAGACGTCTTTCGAGGTGTATTACCGGCGGCAAGGCATCGTTCGTGAAGACGAGTGGGGAGAGTTTCTGAGATATCTTCGCTCGCCCTTGCCGGTGACTTTTAGGATGAATAGGATGGCGAGTAGACAAGAAGAAGTCCGAGAGGCGCTGCAGTCCGGGAAGCACTTGCTGCAGCGTGATCGAGAACTAAGAGATGACCGCGGTAAAGTGATTCCACCACCGACTTGTCTCCCGTGGTGCGACGGCTGGCAACTCGGTATGGATAAGATGAGTCTAAAGTTCACAAGAAATCCGGTGCTCCGAGAGCTACAGCGCTGGCTGGTCAAGTACAACAACACCGGTGTGCTCACTCGTCAAGCTGTGGATTCAATGGTGCCGGCGGCGATTCTACAAGTGGAACCACATCACCGGGTTCTTGATCTTTGCGCATCGCCTGGATCGAAAACTACGCAGGCTCTTGAGGCGCTGAATGTGAGTGGTGAGGAAGGATCAGCTACAGGTTGCGTCATAGCGAATGATATCAATCCCATGCGTTGCTACTTTCTCGTACGAAGGTGTGCGGCGCTCCGTAATGCCACGGCAAATTTGATGGTCACAACTCATCAGGCACAATGGTATCCGAATGTGAACGTACCGATCTCAGGTCGAGCACCCATAGAAAATGGTGGGCGATATCCAGCGGGATCATACGATAGGATTATTTGCGATGTTCCGTGCTCCGGAGATGGAACGTTGAGAAAAAACCCACAAATTTGGTCCGAATGGCGACCAGAGTTCGCCATGGGTCTTCACAAGCTCCAGCTTCATATCGCTCAGCGCGGGGCGGCGTTGCTCAAAGTCGGAGGATACATGGTGTATAGCACGTGTTCTTTCAACCCGGTAGAGAATGAAGCCGTTGTCGCTGAACTAATCAAGCGGTGCGGCGGCGCGCTTGAAATCGTCGACGCGTCGGACCGTATTCCTGAGCTACAGCGTCGGCCGGGTATCTCGACGTGGAATGTGGTCACCATGGTCGAAGGGGACGTCGTCGAATACCCAAAATACGAAGATAGCCAAGGAGATTCCGTACCAATAGGTCTGAAGAGAAAGTTCTCCAAATCAATGTGGCCACCGGAGGTGACGCCGGGGCGCATGGGTGCGCTCGGTAAGCGCATCAAAGGCAATTCCATCCCTCTGCACCACTGCATGAGACTTGTTCCACATTTGCAAGACATGGGAGGATTTTTTGCAGTTCTTTTGAAAAAAGTGGCGCCGATTCCTGGACCGAAAACGTCAGAACCTCCCACGAAGAAAAAAGAGCGTGAATACAACCGCACAGAGCCGAAACATCTCTACTCTAAGATGTCGAGTGAATTGCTGAAAAATCTCTCCAAAGAATTTGGGCTCGATGACAAGAGCTTCACCAAAAAGATCGCTCCTAACTTGTTCACTCGTTCAAGCGATGAAAAATCAATCGTTTACATTTCCGAAGGAGTGAGAACACACTGCATTGATTCTGTTGGCGCAAAGCGAATGAACTGTGTTTGGTCTGGTGTAAAGATTTGGGAGCGCTCGGAGCGAGATAACTTTTACATGTTGACGCAAGATGGAGTGCATATCATAAAGCCGTACATCACTAGACGGAAAGTGGAATTGTCGCGATCTGAGATAAAAAAGATTCTGCAGTCGTTGGGTTATGAAATCCCCGTACAGTCTCTGTCTCCGGCTTCTCGTGAAGCCATTCGCGAGTATTCACCGGGTTCGCTGGTGGTTCATTTAAGAGGTGGCGACAGAGGCTTGAATTTACCGATTGTCGTAAATTATACCGCCAACGATGCATTGAAACTCATCTGGCGGTTTAGAAAAGGTTTAGAACAAGCGCCGAAAGTAAAGATTTGCTCACTCCTGGCGAGTCTCGATTCTCTCGTTCAAATGTAGCTTTATTTGTGAATTTCGATTACTAGTGTACTATACTTACTTTTCTTCCGCCTTGGCTAGTTTTTCAATCGCTTTTGACGCGGCGGCGTGAAAACTCTCCGCCTGAGACTGGGCGTTTGAAGCTGCCGCGCGCATCTTGAGCGCAAACATGCTCATCTTCGCACCGTCTCCAGATGCGGCGTTGACGCACGTGAAGGACACCCCTTTGCCTCCCTCCATCAGTTGAAACTTTTGACCTTTGAAAAGAGACGCGTTGAGCATCAAACGAAAGTTGCCCTTCGCTCGCATGACGAGTCTATATCCGTTTTCGCCCTGGTTGAGGCGAACGTCGCCGCGACCGCGCTCCACCCAGCGAGATCCCTTTTCCTTGTCGAAGACGTATTCGAACAACGCACCTTCGGTGCGAAACGTGCAGGTTTCGTCTTCTTCGCCCGTCTTCGTTTCGACGACTTCCAGTTCCACGACAGGCTTGATGGAGTCGTTCGCCACCTCTCTCTCCGGGTCGTCGTCCCCATCTTCCTCCTCTTCAGCCTCTTTCTTCTTTCCAGCGCCGAACAACGCCACCGGTGCAGTTGCAGCGCCACCGAACACGGGTGTCGCCGCTTTAGACGCGAATCCACCCCCAGCATTGGCGTTCGCCGCCGCGAATCCCCCGAACCCGCCTCCGGCGCTCTTCAAACCGCCGAACCCGCCGAATCCGGTTCCCGTGAGCGCGCTCCCGAATCCTCCACCGCTCGAGCTCAACGCACCGAATCCAGACTTGGTCGTCGTCGCATCGCTCTCCTCCTTCCCATCCCTCGCCTCCGTCTCTGTCTCCGACGGTCGTCCTCGAACCTCTCTCCCCTCCGCCGCCTCCTCATCCATCCTCGGTCGCTTCGTTCCCACCTCGGTCGGCGGCGCCTCCTCGGTCGTCGTCGTCGTCGCCGGGACCTCGTCCGCGTCCGTCCCGGTCGCCGTCGCCTCGGACGACGGTTTCCCTTCCTCCGTCTCCTCTCGCGTCCCCATCACCGCCTCGATCTGTCGTCTCGGTCGAGGACGCCGATCGATCGTCGATCGCGACGCCCATCCATCCATCCATCCATCGGCCCAAACGTGCGATTATTCATCACGCGTTCCCATCCAACCCACTCGGGACCGATCGTTCGTTCGTTCGTTCGTTCGTTCGTTCGTTCCGAGACGACAGAGACGAACGGACGGTTTTTTCGACGACGACGATCGTCATCCATCGTCATCGATGGCGGCGACGTCGAGGGCGGAGGCGATCGAGCGCGCGGGACGGGCGGCGTTTCGCGCGCTCGAACCGAGGATTCTCGAGTCGAGAGCGGCGTTCGACGGACGGTTGCGACGAGGCGTGGCGCAGGTGATGTCGTACGAGGATGAGGTGGCGCTGACGTGTGCGATGAGCGCGATGCCGATGGATGAGATCAGGGCGGAGGCGAGGGAGAGGTGCGCGGCGGCGTCGTCCACGGCGTCGGCGAAGGATGCGTCGGGACTGAGCGAGGAGGACGCGGCGTTGCTCTCCCTCTTGCGCTGGTTCAAGGAGGATTTCTTCGCGTGGGTGGATAAACCCAAGTGCGCGAGTTGTGAGAGCGATGCGATGACGCTCGTGGGGACCGAACAACGCGAGCTGACGAGCGAGGAGCGCGAGGGAGAGGCGGGACGAGTCGAAATTTACGCGTGCGGCGCCTGTCGTAAAAATACACGATTCCCTCGGTACAATTCAGCCATCAAGTTGCTCGAGACGCGACGAGGGCGGTGCGGAGAGTGGGCGAACGCGTTCACGTTATGTTGTCGGGCGATGGGATATCGCACGCGATGGGTTCTGGATTGGACGGATCACGTGTGGACCGAGGTGTACAGCGAGAGTCAAAAGAGGTGGTTGCACTGCGATCCGTGCGAGAACGTTTGCGACAAGCCCTTGCTGTACGAAGTCGGCTGGAACAAGTCGCTTTCGTACGTCATCGCGTTCTCCGTCGAAGGCGTCGTCGATGTGACGAAACGATACACGAAGGATATGAGAGCGCGGTATCGCAACCGAGGAGAGGTGTACGAACGGTGGCTGGAACAGCGCGTGAGCGATATCACCAAAGAGCTCAGGACGGCGATTCCACCGGAAGAGGTCAAAGTTCTCGAACAGCAAGACGCGTGCGAACGCGAAGAGCTGGATAAACCAGCCGTGGACATCGGGGAGTCTTTGCCGGGACGACAAACCGGCAGTTACGCGTGGAGAGCCGCGAGGGGCGAGCTCGGAAACTAGAAATCTATAAACTACAGTAGTTATTTGTAAAAGAATGTGTGCTATAATCTAAATACGCACGCGTTTTGGCCCTCTTAAGGAGTGCATCAAAGCTAAAACAACGGTAAACAAAGTCAAGGCGCCCGCCTGGTGCGCCGAGCCGAGCTCGACGGGCACGTGATGAAGCAGCGTCGTGATGCCGAGAGTCACTTGTCCAGCGGTGGTGGCGAGTAAGGCGTGAAGAAGCATTCGCGTTCGCGGATGTAACGCCGCTGCATTGCGATGGCCGAGCCACACCGCGCTCACGCTCGCTAAAGTCGAGAGCGCGAGGACGCGATGATCAAACTGGACGGCAGCGGTATTTTCAAAGAAATTTCTCCATCCCTTGGTCTCCCACTGGTCCAAATACTCGGCGGGTATCCATTGACCACCCATCAGGGGAAACGTGTTATACGCTCGACCGGCGTCCATCCCCGCGACGTAGGCACCGGAAATGGCGGTGATGCCGATGAGACCGGCGAGCGGGTGCACCACTCGATGCAAACGCTTTGTGGCATCAATCAACGCCTTACTAGCGCCGGCAGCCTGGCTCGGAGACGTGGGATAAATAACATTCAAAGTCGTCCAGAGCATGCCCGTATAAATCGTGAAAGCTCCGGTCAAGTGAGTCGCGAGACGATACGGGCTCACTCGAGGGACGTCGTAGGAAAATTCTTGCTCCTCCAAACCGCTTTTCACCATCCACCAACCAATCATGCCCTGCGCCGCGCCGAGCACGAAAAACACGCCCAGACGCTTCGCCAACGCCGACGTGATGTAACCCTGAGAGGCAAAGTACGCCAACGGACCGACAAAGTATAAACCCAACACTCGGCCCCACATGCGGTGTCCGTACTCCATCCAATAAATAAACTTGTACTCGTCCACCGTCATTCCGAGATTTGCCTTTTTATACTCGGGGCTCTGTTTGTACTTTTCAAACTCCGCCTCCCAGTCTTCATCAGTCAGCGGTGGGTGCTCGTATTCAAACTTCCAATCCGTCATGGACAAACCGCTTCGCGTCAGTCGCGTCATGCCTCCTAAAACCACCATCGAGAACACCCACGCGCACCCTCCGCCGAGCCACCACGCCACCTGTCGCACCGCTCGATCACCTCCGACGACCAGAGGCATCGCCACCGCCGTCCCCGCCGCGGTGGACGCCGCACGCCTCGCCGCCGCCGTCTCGCCGCCGCGCGCGCCAAGACGCCGCGTCGTCGTCCACGCTCCAACCTCTCGCGTCGCCCGTCCCGCGCGCGCCGCCTCCTTTCCACCACCGACGCCCATCGACGCGAACGTTCGTCCCATCGGCGCGCTCACCGCGCGCCCCACGCCCCACGCGCTCCCACGCACCGCCCACGGTGACGTCCCCGTCATCGTCATCATCGGCCCGAGCGCGCGCGTCGCCGTCGTCGCCGTCGTCGTCACCGTCGTCGCGTTCGCGTCCCCCACCCGCGCGCTCGCGCTCGCCACCGTTCGCCCGAGCGCGCGCGCGAGCGCTCTCGCCCGCATCCTCGACACGCCGACCGACGCGCAGTGCGGTCGGTCCCTCGGTCCCGGGCGCATGAATGAATGAATGAATGAATGAATGAATGTGTTTGAAACGCGGCTGTCGAGGATGGATGGGCGCGTGGGAGCGATGGGTGGATGACGACGCCCTCAGTCGGTGGCTTTCGATGCGAGCGATCGATGGAGAGTGGACGACGACGACGTTTCGAGACGTCGCGCGAGAGCTCGTCGAGGGCGGGGCGACGTGCGCGGCGAGGACGTGCGCGACGGGGACGGATGGGGCGACGTGTCGAGGACGCGTGGTGGAGGGGGCGCGATGGTTGTCGTCGAGCGAGACGGCGAGCGATGCGAGGGCGATGGAGACGCTCGGTGCGATGAGCGACGTGTGTTGCGACGTGATGAGTCGGACGCTGCGGAGAGAGGAGGATGAGGAAGAGATCGGGGCGTGGGCGAGGACGCTGTTCGCGTGCGCGTCGACGAGCGCGCGGGCGAGCGAGGCGGCGACGAGGGCGACGAGACGATGCGCGGCGAGGGATGGGACGTTTGGAGAGCGATTGGCGTTGGGAATGAATGAGATCGAGAGTGCGACGCGGCGGAGTCGGCGCGAGACCGAGGAAGAGGCGTCGGACGACGTGAGAATGGCGCTGTTGATGACGGCGGGGGCGAGACGAGCCGCGGGGACGCTGGCAAAGCGAGCAAAGACGGCTGACATCGAGCGCGCCGTGGGGATGTGTGACGGTGTCACCTTGCTTGAGATGACGAATTTTGTGTTGGACGATCTCGATGCGCGCGATGCGTACGTGTTGCGCGCGATCGCGGCTCGAGACGAGAAGGCAGGATTTCGAATGATGACGATTCTGTTGTCGCGAATGGCAAGCGGCGAGCGCGTGTTCGCATCGTTACGCGCGCTCGAAGAGATCGTGCAGCTGGAATACGTGAGAAATACAAACGAGTTCGCGAAAGAGCTACACGAATTAGTCTGTTGTTTGCCGATCAGTGAAGGATTTACGCGAAAAGTATCGACGGTGCTCGCGACAATCGTCGACTTTCATTCCGTTGAGATGTTGCTCACACGTTCGGATTCCGTGGGAGTCGTCGTCGGTTTACAGATGACTGAATATATTATGAAATCGGGACGATTTATGGGCGAGGGTAACGCTGCGTTGACGCGCGCTTTCGTGGATGATAGAGCGGACGTGCGCCACGCGGCTTTTGTCGTCGCGACGGCGTTGCTCAGGCACGGTGTATCTGTGGACGATCAGTCTCTGCAGAGAGCTGAATCGGAGGCAAAAGTGGATGCGATCTTATCGATCAATGAAATCGTCAGAGCTCTATCTGATCACTCTGCGATTCCAAAGTTGAATCCTAGTACCATTCATTCTTTGGCGAGCTCGCTTGATTTCATTCTGGCGCTCGACGTGACACAGAAATCGATCACGAATCGCGACATTTTGAGAAACACCCTCGGTATGCTCGCGATTCTCAGCGAATGTCTCGTCGTACAGGCTGAGTCAGCGAGAGACACGAACGGTGAGCAAATAAATTTTGTACACACCGACGCGTACGACGATGCGAGCGACAAACCGGAATCGCATGTTCTGGCGAGTCTATTGCCAATCATCGAAGTATTTCTGGATTCGATGCTTTGTCAGTCCAAGTGGTTCAAGTCACTCCTCGAGCATCTGGAGTATCCAGAGATTGCCGATGACGTCATGTCCAGCAGCACGTTGGAGGCTTGGATCAGTCGCCTTTTGTTTATGCATCTTCAACTGAGTTGCGGTCTCGGACACGCAGTTCCGGCTAACTCTGCTCTGTCAATGAGTAGTTGTATAAGATTGCTTTCTGACGATGCAGAGTGGTCACAGGATCTGCAAGGTCACGTCACGCGGATTTGCGCAAATATTTTGAACACCACCCAGGTGTCGTGTTTCGACGCAACGCACACAACTCGGTACGCATCCCTGCTGAATACATGCGCGCATCAATGCGTCGAACTTTTGCGTGAAGATTGGTTCGCCATGAACAAATGCGAGATTCACTCAGAATCGGATTCTTCTTCAGCGAAAGGAGTGCTTGAAGCGTTGAAAACGTTTAAAATTCTTTGTGAGATTGCCGTAAACTGCGGAGCATCCGAGGGTTCAGATGTGGATGCGCTGCAGACTGTGCTCCGAGCTGCATTCAAAACAGATGAATTGGAATTCTCGGCGCAGTCGCTCGTCGCTTTCAACAAACCTCAACTCGGGAGAAATAGTTATGTGAGTGCCGGTCGTCTCGGCGTTGAGAGTCCGGTTGCTGGCACGGTGGCGTTACTCGTCACTTCACTGCGTCATCAACTCCAAAAGACCCACGGGGGACGCGACATAAATTATGATTGGGATAAAGTGATTTCTGCAGTTCTGAACTTGCTGGAGACTTTGCTCCCAATGACGGCATTTGAGAAAGGAAGTTCAGAGCTGGTGGCAGATGCCATCATCATGCTCGAAGATACCATCATCAAACTGCGTGAACTACCCATCGAGCCGACTTGCCAGATCGCCAGTGTGATTTTGCGTCACCACCGGTATCAATTCTCAACCTCAACGACTGACTGTGTCAAGACTGCTTCGGCGATGCTGAAAATTGCCCTGAGTTACTCCTTGACGTCCATCCCGGATGAGTTGAATGATTTGCTTTGTCTGATGCGTGTGATCGTCTCGGATCTATCGACCGATGATGACAGTCACGATCCAGGCGCTAAGCACGAAGCTTTCCTCGCATTGACATCCGTTTTAGTGAAAGCGGGTAAAATGCTGTGGAGTCATATACACTCAAAGCAGAAGAGACTGGATGATGTCGAAGCGAATTTTGTGGCGTTGGCTACTCTCTCCCTCAAACAGTGCACTTCAGCTGCAGAGACGTTATCTCAGATGGAGGGCGATGAAACCGACCTTGGTGCTCAGCGAAGGAACGCAGCACTCGTTTTGGCCGGTGCTCGACTGCATAACTGTACGGATAGGATGTCGCGTTTGTACGATGTGAAGGCACTTGGTTCTTTTGAGCTTGAGCGTAGGCAGTTTATGGTCACATGTGCGAGTGTTTTTACGAATTTGAGAGCGTTGCAGCTCTCTAAAACAAAAACCACGCCACTTGATCGAAGTTTGGTCGCCATCGGCAACGCTCTCGCCATGGATGATATCGAGCCGTACAGCGACGAGTTATTACGACTTGGTGAGAGTGTGCAAATGGTCAATGGAGACGGATTCCACTCCTTGTCTAACGCTCCCTCTCGAGAGAATTCTGCATCAAAACCGCGAAAACGCATCCGAAATCCCTATCTTGACGCTGTGATCGCGCAAGAAGGCGGGGCCCAAGACGAGTATGATGACATGGCGGATTTCATCGTGTGCAAACCAGGTCGCGATTATCGTAGCGTGCTTGGGCTCAGTTAACGAGAACGACTCTTCATCGTACCACAATTTTGACTAGACTAGGTTATAATAGCTATGTATTCTTAGTAGCAGCAACTTAGGCCACCGGCGCACGTAAGGTGACATCCTCCTCTGCTTGATCGCTCGCCGGCAAGAAGGGTGTGGGCACAGTCCACGCCTCGTTGCCACGCATCGTCTTAGCCGCCGGAGCGGTGACACCTTCCACTGGTGACGCGAAGGGCATGCTGGCTAGGAAGCCTTGCAATTGCGCCTCGATGCGCAGCTTCTCATGCAACAACTGCGTCTTCTCCTTGGCGAGCGCGTCTCGCTCTGTCGCGAGCGCGCGCGTCATCTCAGCTTGTCGGATGTTATCTTCTTGGAAGTGCATGATCATGTTGGCGAGTCTCGAGTGTTCCGCACGCAACTGCTTGATCAGTTGGGTGGCAGCCACAACCACTGTCGCCTTATCCGCCTTCAACATCGAACCCGGTTCAAGTACTGCGATGAGCTCCTCGAATCGACTGTTCAGCGCGTCTCTTCTGCGCTTCTCACGAGTGCTCTTCGTCTTCTTCGCACCCTCACTGAGCGTGTATGAACGCCCCTGGGCTTGATTAGCGACCTCTTCCTCCTCCTCTCCGTCTTCCGCCTTTCGCTTCTTCGAACACGTTGCAACCTCCGTCGCTGCCACCTCCACCGGCTTCTCCTCGATCCCGGACGCGAGCCCGGTGCCGACGTCGAACGCTCCGGCGACGTCGAACGGGGACTCTTCGCCGTCGAAATGAATAAAAAACTCATTCAACCAATCGCTCGACGCCAGGACGTTGGCGTCGTCGCGCGCGACGAGACCCGCGTCCGTCGCCGCTCGCCCCGTCTGGTCCGCCATGACGTACGTCAGGGTTTGCCGATCTCCCCTGGCGTCCAGCCTTCGTTCGTTCGAGCGTACAGACTCGAGCGCTCGATGCGACACTCACTTGAAAGATTTTCGACACGCCCGCGGGTCGTCGCCGCGCGCGTTCCTCAGTGGCGCGTCGAGGTGCGGGCCACCCCTCAAAATTACACTACTGGGCACGCGGGAGATTTGGGAGGACTCTTAGACGAATTAGGATTCAAGGATTTGAAGATCGAGACTAATATACAAGGCCTGGCCTGCGAACGCCACGCCACCCGCGACTACTTTTCACCTTTGTCGAGGTGCTTTTGGAGATCCGCCAAAGAGACGGTCGCCGAACCGCGCTCTTTTGCAGATTGCTGACTCTCGTGCGAGCGCCAACCAGTCATGTAGAGAACCTCGAATGTGGCCTCTACCGTGCCTTCGGCGCTATCAGAACCCGGTGCCGGAAACTTCTCCGCATACAAAGTTCGCGCGGCAAAGGCGGTTTTACGAGGCAAAAATGGACGTCTCATGAGACCAGCATTTGTTTCTCCCATCGCACGCAGGTGCTCGACGAGTTTCTCCGGTGAACCGTAAGCCATGGTTACTATATCTACGTCGACTGCGGGGAGCGACAGGTTTGCTCGTCCGAGTAAGCCTCCACAATCACGAACATGAGCTAACGGCGAGACTCGAGCGCTAACACCACCTTCATGCTCAGTTTCAGCGAGCGCGCACGCTACGCGAAGCTCTTGAAGTGTGTTTCCGCCGAAAATACTCGACAAGAAGAGGCCATCTGGAACGAGTGCTGCGGCGGCGCTCGACATTGCGCCGGGTAAATCATTCACCCAATGTAAACCTAAGCAACTAATCACAGCATCCACAGAATTCATCTGTATGGGTAAGTTTTCTTCGTCCCCTTGGACGTAAGATACATCAACCGGAGTCCCATCCCGTCGTTTGGGCTCTGCGCCGATGACGCTTTTGACAAAGTCAAGCATATCTTGGGACAAGTCTACGACGACAATCTTCTCGATATCGTCCCGCTCCGCTAAAAGTCTACGTGTAATAGCTTCGTTGGCACCACCGAGCACGACGATGCGCTTGAAGTCGCGTTTGATATCAAATAGACGATCCAATAAACGCCTCGCGAGCTCGTCGAGCAAGTCATCTGGCGCGCACTCGGGCTTGGCTTGAAGCGCCCGTTGTTGCAAGAAAGCCGCTCTATCTCGATGCGCTTTGACCAAGTCTCGATCAAAAACCGTCATCGCTCGCACTTGCGCCGCTAACGCTTTATCTTTGAGCATCGCCGCCCTCGCTCTCGCCCGCTCTTTAGCGCCCTGAACGTCGATGACGGCATCTTTCGTTTCCGTTGAACCGCTCGTGCTCGCTTCCGAGGACGCGCTGAATCCTCTATCGAACGCGGAACACCCCACGAGACCCTTTCGCAACCTTCGGAGCGCTGAAACCCCGCGCGACGACGAGACGAGCATGGCCGATAGGCAATGAGGTCGAGCGTGGTGGTAGTTGCCTGGGGTTTAGAGGACTCGCCGAGCGCGCACGCCGCGCGCCGCGAACGTCACACGTCGTCGACTCGAGGCGTCGCGCGACGAACCGATCGAAAATGGGCGTGGACTGTCAGAATGGCGCCTGTCGCACGTGGGTCGACGACGAGATCGACGCCATGGGAGAGGAAGGAAAGCATCTTCCGCGTCCCGGCGGATGCTGCGAGGAAGACGTCGCCAAGCAAAAAGAAGCGGCGAGGATGCTCGGCGAGCTTCGCGAGGTCGATCGCTCGACGGCGAGGATGCGACTGGCGTCGAACGTCATCGGCGTGGCGGATGAGGAGGAGGAGGAGGAGGACGATTGGGCAAAGTCAGACGACGAAGGGGATGACTCCATATTGCGGGAGATTCAGGCGGCGAGACTTCGGGAGCTCAAAGGCACCGCCGCGATGGCCGCGGCGGAGGCGAGACGGGCGAGATACGTTGAAATTAAAGAAAGTGCGCTCGCAGAGACTTTAAAAGCGAGCTCTCGAGTGGTCGTGCACGTCGTGTTAGAGGGTGCCGAGCAGTGCGCGCATATAGACGAGGTGTGCGACGACTTGGCGCCGGCGTTCCCGAAGACGAAATTCGTGAGAATCCGTCCGAATCACGACAAAGCGCTGTTGAGGACGTATCGGATCGGTGCGCTTCCGGCAGTTTTGGTGTTTAAACGCGGTCGTTTGATGTTCATGTCGTGTGCGTTGGACGACTTTGGAGGCGCCGATAACTTTGATGAGGAGTTGGTTACGAGATGGTTGGCAAAGCACGACGCTCTACCTGGACACCCATTCGCAGATGGTTCCAAACCAGCCGATAGCGATGCCTCATCGGACGAAGAAAACGACAATGGAAGCGACGAGGAGGTGTTCGGGGTGAATAAACCGTGCGAGACGTGTGGTCGAACGTATCCGCACAAGCATATTCGAGCGTTACGGCCGGGGGAGTCGTTGCACACGGCGAATGATTCCGACGGTGATTTCGATGATGACGACTTTTAGATGATCGATTTAGCTGCACCTTGAAAATAAACTACCTACGAAGCCCTGAACTCCTCTTCAGATGAACACTGTCGAGCCCTTCAGTCCATTGATAAAGGCGCTGGCAGGCATCGCCTTCTTTCCAGGCGGCTGAACTTCGAGAAGCTCCAGCCAGCCTCCACCTCCGCAAGGTACACGAAGCACCTTCTTCGTCACTTCAACTTGTCCTTGTGCCGTGCTTGCATCGCCCTCCGTGGAGACTCTTGTGGTGATGATTTTGAGAGTCACTTCCTTCGATTCCTCTTCCCCGTCCGCGCGAATCTTGAGCACCGCCTTTGTACCCGGCCAGCCCGCGAAGCCGCGCACTTTGTTGTGACATTCAAGCGCGGATTGTTTCTTAAAATCTAATTCTCCCTCGTCTGGGCTCACCTTTGCCGCGTGACTGAGCATTTGTTCATCTTGCGGCATGGCGCGCGCCGCTGCTTCGCCCGCAAACACAGACGGCAACTCCTCCAGCAAAGCCTCCACGCCCTTCTCAAAGAGCTCAGTCAACATTTCCGGTGCCTTTTCGTCTCCGTTCAGCGGTCTCTTGATTTGTCTGAGGACGGGACCTGCATCCATTTTGAGAACGGTGTACGCCACAGACACGCCAGTCTCGGCTTGTCCACTCTCCAGCGCCCGTTGCACCGGCGCCGCCCCACGCCACTGCGGCAAGAGGCTCGGATGAATATTCAGAGTTCCATACCTCGGAATGTCGAGAAACTTTTGCGGTAAAAAGTTTCCATACGCCGCCGTCACCATCAAATCGACATCGAGCGCCCGCAACGCGTCCAGAAACCACTCCTCGTTCGCCTTCACCGGACACAGAATCCTATCCTGCGCGATCCCTCGTTTCATCGCCAGTTCCGCCACCGGCGACGGCGCCGGTTCACCGCTCTTCCGCCCTCTCCCTCGCGGCCGTCCCGGCTGCGACACCACCGCCGCCACCTCGAACCGCGCATCCTCCCTCTCCGCCGCGTCCAGCACCCGTCCCAAGACGTCCGCCGCGCACTCCGGCGTCCCCAAAAACACCAAACGCGACTTCTCATCGCCTCTCACCCCCTCCTCCGTCCCCACGGCGCGTCGCACCGCGCTCCAGCGTCGTCCCACGCCCGTCGCGCGCATCGTCCCCATCCCGCTCGTCCCGCGCCCGCTCGTCTCGCCCCATCGTCGCAGACTCACCGCTCGCCGCACCCTGGCGCTCGCCGTCGCCGCGCACGCGCGCATCGCGCTCACGCTCACGCTCATCCCACGCTCGACCCTCTCGTCCGCCCTTCACCGTCTGCCGCACGCGCGCACTCGATGCGCATTCGTTCTTTCATTTCAGCGCGAAACCTCGAGGGCGGGACGGGAGTCGACGACGCGCGCGAGTGACGACAACGCGACGCGAGGTGCGGACGCGAGGTGTCGACGCGAAGGATGTGGTCGATGCGCGCGTGTAGGGACGCGCTTCGCGCGTGCGCGCGGTCGAGCGCGCGTGGGTGCCCGCCGGGACGACCGGACGCGCGCGCGTGGACGATCGCGCCGACGGCGACGACGGCGATGGATGCGTTCGGGACGCGCGCGGTGATGACGTCGGTGCGCGCGGAGATCAAGGCGATACGAACGACGGGGACGCCCGTGAAGCTTAAACCCGAGGCGCGCGGGATGGAGGCGCCGATGACGAGCTTCGAGGCGGGGGCGACGCAGGAGGGATGGGGCAAGTCGGGGGGCGGCGCGGCGCCGTGGACGCCGACGAGAGCGTTGAAGAAGCGTAAGAGTTATTTCAAGCGATGTGGACACATGATGGAGACTTTGGAGCGAGAGAAGATGAAGGAGTTAGCGGCGGAGCGTCAAATCGTGCCGTTTAGACCGGGGGATGTCGTTAAACTCACGCTCGAGGTTCCAGAGAACAATAGACGAACGCAAACCTTTACGGGTGTGTGCATAGCGAAAAAGCATCGAGGATTGGGATCTAGCTTTACCCTTCGAACCGCGATAGGAAATCTCGCCGTCGAACGTTCTTTTCCACTCTTCACGCCCAACATCAAGGCGATGGAAATTCTTGAACGAAGAAAGGTTCGTCGGGCGAAGCTGTACTATTTGAGGGAGAAACCGCTGCGCTTCTCGCGGCCGTAATCGACGCGATGCGGGCGCGTCGTCGGCCGACGCTTGGACAAACTTCTTCGTGGTTCGAACGCGAGTTGGGGATTGTTTTCAATATATTGTAATTCGATTTCAACAACTAAAGAAGAATGTACAGTCAAGTCGATCGATATATTCAAGTTCAATTCAAGACAATCTTGGTCAGCGCGTTCTGCTGTGGCGTTTTTTTAATCAAACAGGTGGTTCTGCGTTGCCGCGGACGCCGAACCAAAAAATTCCCTAGTGGATGGTGTGGTTGCTCGGGCACCTGGGATATTGTGAGCAATTTGAGTATTTTCAAAGTTGAATGAGTGCACGTGACCCATTTTGGCGCCCGCGGCGAGGCCAGCCGCGTACGCTTGTTGCATCGCAGCTTGTTCCCGTTGCAAGGCTTGTTGCTGCGCTTGCAACGCCGCCATGTATCGCATGGTATCATTCATAGGTTTGCCAGTTTGACGAGACAGGAGCGGGTTAGCACCCGCTTGTCTCGCAAATCCAGCACCGGCTCCATTCACAGAAGCCGCATTTGGTACAACATTCTTTGGTGGTGGTTGATACGAAAATTCAACGCCGTGAATGTACTGCAAGCGTTGGACGAATTCTCCTCGACGCTTTCCTTCGCACAACTCCTTGTATCGTTCGACGGCTTCGTGAATGATGTTTGAAGCAGCCAGAACTGATTCAGGAGTACCCTGAATGCAGAAAACACGGCACGGACGGTGATACACACCCTCTTCGGGCTGCTGCGTCCAAGACTGAATCGTTGAACCAGTGTGGCGCATGATTTCGCGAACAGACGCTCCGCTCGCACCAATGACAAAACCAGCGGCGAGCAGCGTCACTCGCAACTTCAATCCGCCGTTCGGCATGATCTCAATAGACGCCACTTGCTGCTGCTCTTCTTCCACACCCTGACCAGCGAGTCGAGGACCCGAGGGACCTCGTACCTTTGAACCGCCGGCAAAGTTGTCCAAAAGTTCCCCGCTGAGGCGAGTCGTGCTCTTTGGTGAGGTTGATGGTTCGACCGCGGTGGATTGAGAAACCGTTGGAAGTAATCCTTCAAAATCATACAAGACACTCCCGACAACTTTTGAGTTATCCAGTTGCATTTGCGGTCCACCGAGCCCTCCTCTCATGAGCCCCTTGACGTTTCCAGCCTGCGAGGGCATGGCGAACGAAGTCAGAGAGGACGAGTCATCCTCGCCGTCCACGATTCCCTTGGGCAACCACTGGCTCGGATCGGTGTCGCTGAACGAAAGAAAATCCCCTGGATTCATCGTCACAGTCTCGGCGTCGTTCGCGAGTTAGCGCACGTCGCAACGGCGTCACGCAGGTGGAAAACGCGTGAACGCGGCTCACCGCGAAAACGCGTGGACGCGAGCTCTCGCGCGCCGGGTGCGCGCGCTAGACGACGACGACGCTCACGCGCGCGCGTGATGGGTGCAACGAAATCAGCGCACGGGTTTTCCCGCGCTCCTGGTTCGTTCGTCCCGCGCTCGTTCGCCTCGACGTCGTCTTCTGCGGCGCACCGGGCGTCTTCACGCGGCACACCGCGCCCGCGTCCGCGTGAGGAACGTTTTTTTCCGCCGGTCGATCTTCTTGGGTCACGAACCCTGAATGGGCCCCTCCGAAGAAAGAGCTGTCGATTCGGCTCGTTGGATGCTTGATTATTACCATCTCAAGCGAGCTCGAACTCTAACGACGACGGCACGGCGTGATACGCGCGAGAATTATCGACGAAGACGTCTCGCACGCCCCGGCGAAGAAGCTTCGCGGATAAGCCGGCCCAGACGTCGTCGGTGTCCGCGTCGTCGGCGAGAGCGTCGGCGGCGTCGCAGAGTGCCATCGCCGCGCTTCTCTGCTCCTCGAACGCGGACTGGATGTCGAGCTCGATGTCTTCGTCGCGGACGCGCGAGATGGTGGACACTTTTCCTTCGTGTCCGTGTCGCACTTTTCGTCGCTTTTTTCTCGGTCTCAGAGCGTCGACGTCGTCGTTCGCGACTGTGGCGAGCGCCGGGTCGCGAAGCGCGCGCGAGAGAATTTGCAATCTATCCCAAGATGCGTCGTCCGACGTCGAGTAAACATTGAGCGTGACGTGTGGGAAAATGCAACTGAGATACCGCGCGTTTGCGCCTCGACCGTCCACGTCCTTGGGACTCGATTCGAACGAAGCCACGACTTCTCGACACGTCCTCGTGGAGATTACGTATCGCCGTCCGTCGAGCTCACACTCCAATCGCGCCCGCGCGGTGCATCCCTTTTCGCTCGTCGACCCAACCTTACCCACCTGTCGATTCTTCGACGACGACGACATCGACGACGTCGATGGCGTCGCTGTCTTCACCTCGAGGAACCGCGCGCGAATGCTCGCCGGGTCGCTCAGCGTCGAAGATACAGCGAACGTCACGTGCATCGCATCTCGCGCCAGAGCCCCCCGTGCGCCGCGCTCGCGCTCGTCTCCCTCATCCGTGGGCGTTTCTTCCGCTCCCTCTCCGTCGCGCTCGACCGTCCCGTACTGATCGGACGCAGAGAGGGAGAACGAACACGCTCCGAGAAAGATCTCCTCCTCTTCGTCCCCCACCTCCTCGACGTCGTCGCGCGGAGTCAACCACGACTGCGCGTCGAAAAAAGCGTATCGATCGCACATCGCGTCGTTCGCTCTCTCGCGCAAGTGACGCGGACGCTCGCTCGCGCGCACGCGTCGGACGACGTGTGACGGGTGCCTGGAATGATCCCGCGATTACAACCACGATTGTGATACAGACTGACATAAATCGGACGATCAGCACACATTAAAGATCATTATAATGCAAGTAGTAAAAGACGAGGACCTCGAGGACCGCACTAGTCGGACGACGCGCCCTCACTCGGAGACGCGCGTCGCGCGACGCGAAGGGAGCGACGAGGGACGAGGTGGAGGTGCGAGACGACGCGAGGCGACTTCTTGAGACGCGGCGACGCGAGAGGATCCGAGCGCGAAGGACGGGGCAGGAGAGACCACGGATGCGAGGGGAGAGGCGTGGGCGCCGAATGGCGCGCGCGCGCGACGGGTCGGGGGCGCAGACGGGCACGGGAACGGCGGAGACGAGCGCATGTGCGCGCGTTCGAGAGCTTGGACTGACCGACGCACACGATGCACGATGCACTCGCAGATGGCGGATTTTGAACTGCCGTCGAACTCGGCGGATTTGCAGGGGGAGATCAGAGAGTGGTTGAAGAAGAAGAGAACGGCTGAGGCGAAGGTGAATCAGGTTCTGGCGTTGCTAGATCCGGCGCGATTGGAGGTCGGGACGAAGGCGTACCAGAAACCGGAGTGGCGAAAGGATGGCCCGCCTTCCATGTACCGAGCGCACTGGCGCCACCAGGCGTGTTCGATTCTCGGCGTCGAGGAAAAGGATATTCCAGAGCACGTCGTGACGGCGCTGAAGGCTTATGTGTGGCCGAACGCTCTGGACACGAAGAAGGCAGATGAAGAAGCGTGGTTGATAAAGGTTCCGAAGTTTCTCTCGCGGGTGTGGCACGACGACGTCAACCCGGAGGAAGCCGTCGGTAGCGTGCGCGTCTTCGTCGACCCGTTTGAAAAGGATAGTTCAAAGTCGATGACGCACGGTGTCATTGAACTCAAGGGAAAAGATGCAGAAGACGTTCCGAAGCATTACATCCTAGCCAACCAACCGACCGACATGCCGATGCACGTCTTCTCCGACGATCGCGACGAGAACGTGTCAGACATGGCCCTCATGGGCAAGGTAGCAGTAAAACTAGACATGCGTCCAAGATCCATCGATGACGCAGACTATCATAGAGTTAGCAAAGACCGCATGATCAAGGCTCAGACGAAAACAAGAGTGACGCAGAGCTCGTCGGAAATGCGTTTTGCGCCTTTACCAAAGGCTCGAAACTTGGTTCGTTTTACCGACGCCGCGGCCAACAAGCCAGAAAAGAAGGAACGCATGGAAAAAAAAGAGTTGGAAAATATGCTTTTCGGCTTGTTCGAGCGTCAATCTTATTGGAGTTTGAAGCAGCTCATACTGGAAACGAAGCAACCAGTCGATTGGCTGAAGACCAACCTCAACGAAATTGCCCTGTTGACTCGCCGCGGACCAAATATGGGTCTCTGGGGACTCAAACCAGAGTGGCGGCAGGCGGGCGTGCCGCAACAGCAATAGTGTGCCACGTTGTCATAAGTCAGAACGGTTCAGTACTTTACCTCGCCACATCCTCGTAACCTTTGGACGCGAATTGAGTTTGAGGTGTTTGCAAAGCTGTGCCAAAAGCGATGATGCAATGAAAACTTCGGCTGTGAACCAGTACTTTCGCACGCGTACGTTAACTCGACGAAACCGTCACCAAATGAACTCGTAGTGCACGTTGTGCTTCGATTGGGCCAAGTATCAATCTCAAATTCTTCCGGTACGGCAAAGTACGTTGAATCGTTGTACACAACTTCTGGATTGAACGATATGTTCAACGTAAACGGTTTTTTATCAATGTCAAACAAAACATCTTGATTCGCTTTGTCATACGAGCGAATCTGCATCTTCACGATCGGCAGGGTATCGCAATTTTCATCTACTGGTACGCTCGACCATTCATCGTCAATCCAGGCTGTGTACACGTAGGGATTGCGCAGTAAAGTCCTCCTTCTCTCCTCTGCGAGCGTCTCGTAGTACCGAAGTGAGTTGATCATTTCTACAGAAGCATCTTCGGCTCCATCGATGGACGGTTTGAGTTGACGAAGTTCCGTCAGACCTAGAGCCGTCTCATCGTTCATCAAATGTTTGATTTGTCTCTCTTGTTCGACGACGATTGCGTGCAAGTCGTGCGCTGTCAAACCCTCGCGAAGAATGTAATTAAGTTCCTTTAGATATCTCGTCAGCATATCGCTCGATCGCAAAAGAACTCGGTCGATGGCACCTTCAGCACAATAGAGGAATTGTTTGATCGTGGCGTTGCCTATTGCGTCTCGACCCTGGCGATGACACGTTTCGAATGAATCGTCCGGATCCCAAGCGTGTAATAAAAATCTCTGCCGATCTGCTTCTTTCGACGCGAACAGCCAAAGTTCATCCACGTAATCTCCTGACTCGACCCACGTTGATAGCGCGAGCCAGCGTAGATAACCCACAACATCGATCAGACCATTCAGTCGCTCAAAACACGCACTACCGCGATCAGAACACGTTTCGCTTGCCAAGACAACGCGTTCGTACCGGACTCGCCCAGCGATTTCATCAATATCTGAATTACCTGGATAGACTGTTACGTCTGGGATAGCTTTGATGCTCATCGTTTTTCGTGCTGGATCATTTCTGCGTCGCACAACCACCGCGAGCTCGTTATGCGAGCGCGCGAGTGCACTTTTCGGCTCGTCCATGAGTAGGTATAATCCACCATGCTCTATGCGTCGTTGACCTCTCGTCCGTATTCGTAGCCTGACGTATCGAAATGCGTGTGGAAACAAACCAAGCTTCTTCGCCATCGATAAAACGAGAAACGTTTTCACATATCTATCGTCAATACATAGGGAGATGAGGAGAAACCGTTTGCCTAAAGCTCCACGCATCAGTCGAACGGGATCAGATATTTCAACTTTTAGGCTTTTTCGTCGAAGACAATCGCGAAATGAAGACACGCCTCGAAATTGTGCCTCCGCACGAAGTCGCGGTCCACGGTCAAAACGAACCGACAGCGCGAATGGTCTCTTTGACTTAATCATCTCTTCGTAAGGCCCTTTGTAGAAGGATCGATACTGGTCGAACGTCTTTCTCTCCTCGGGTGTGAACTCGAGCATGATATCGTCGGGATAAGGGAAACCTGCAGAATTTCTATTTCCAAAGCAGCGTCCATTTAACCCGCGGAGATGTCTCGACACTTCACGACTTGGCGACGCGACATCGCACGTGGTATTACCCACTGATAACTGAAATGTCGATCTTCCAACAGCGACGCAACAAAAAACATGAAACAATCGCTTCTGTCTTTTTGCAAGCGCTTCAATCGTTTTTGTGACGTTGGATGATAATGTCAATATTTCGGCGTCGCCCGATCGTGGTGGAGCAATCGTCTCAGCTCTCAGCTTTGGAAAAGAGTTGAGTACGTCACTTTCATCCGAATCGGCCACAATGAAGGCTTTGAATTCGGAACCCTCCTCATACTCACGATCTCCGTTCGTGAATCCATCCAATATTCGCGTCAACGCGAACTGTCCACCACTTTTTGGAGTCTTGCTTAAAATTTCATTCAACGTCGACATCATGTATAAGGCGTGTCGTTTATTCGCCGTCCTATCGACGATCAATTTAGGAGGATTCGTCGCCAACCAAACTTCCAAACGATCTGAACTCCCTTCACGCATACTTCTTCTAACGAATTCCAATCCTTTCTCTATTATGTGAACGTCGGCCGCCGCGAGCACGAGGCATGTCGTCGTCGCCTCTGTCTCGGCGACGCGATTCCACGCGCACTCTCGACCGTTCGCGCGCACAACGCCCAATCCTTCGTCCGATCCATCTGCATTTATCAATGATATTGAGATTCCCTGAACGCCGTCCGAGACTTTTCTCACCGTCCAAGGCCCACACGCCGTCGTCGCCGCCGCCACGGCGAGAGGCGCCAAGAAGAAACCAACAAACATATTCAACGCGTTCGCCACCCTCCGTCCACCGACGCGCGTCCGCATTCGATGATGAACGCGCGTTCGTATTCGAGTATTCTTCCCACCGTTCGCTCGCCTCGCGCGCGGGGACAGAGTCGTCGGGCGTCACCCCGCGGCGGTCTCTGAGAACCACCCTCGGACCTCCGTCCCGGGACGTCGCGAGGACGCGGCGAGGGCAGTAGTGTGTGAGACATTCGGCTGTGTAGGGGGCCCACTTTTTGTTTTTTTAGAGGTAAAAACGCAGTTGGCTTGTTTTTGTCTCGAGTACGAGTGATACGAAGTTCGTTTGAATGGTCGGACGATCGGTGGCAGGCTGGGCGGACGCGCGCGCGACGTCGACACAACTTCACGCGGAGACGACGACGGTCGCGCCAGGGCGATCGCAGAGACCTCGAACGAAGGAATAACAAATTCTTGGATCGTATCGCGGTCTCGAATTCACGTACATTGCTCGTCGGTGAGAGCGCGCGCGCGTGACGTCGAAGATGAGCGCTGCGATGGGCATCGCGATGACGCCGGCACGCTGCAGTCGCGCGGTGCGCGTGTCCGTCGGGCGCAAGAGCTCGGTGAGCGTCGGAGCGTTTCGTAGCAAAATGATTACCAGAGCCGACGCGAACGCTCCGTTCGCGTTGGGTAACCAAGCGGTGCGTTTGCGTCGACGCGATGCTTTCGTGGGGGCTTAGGGCTTCCTTTTCGGCCTTTATGTATGAGTCGCGAACCTCGAATGTTCCTCTTTGAGAGTATTGGCGACAGAGACGGTGAGACTGACGATGACTCGCTCGTTCCGAAACACAGAAGCACACGCCTTCGTTGGTGAGCCTCCGCAAGTCCGCGGCGCTCCCGAAGTGCACTTCGGTGCGCCTTCCGGGACGCAAGCGCACGACGGTGTGCCTCGCCGAACGAGGCTCCGTGTACGGCGACTGGCCGGTGTACCAAGGTGGTGCGGTCGACAACACGCAGCTTTTGGAAGAGCACGATGCGTGCGGTGTTGGTTTCATCGCTTCGTTGAAGGGTGAGCGCACGCACAAGACTGTCAAGGACTCCTTGACCGCGGTCGGTTGCATGGAGCACCGCGGTGCGTGCTCCGCCGACAACGACTCTGGTGATGGCGTCGGTGTGATGACGCACATTCCGTGGAAGCTCTTGGAGAAGTGGGCTGCCGCGAACGGTATCAGCGGTTTTGCTGAAGGGTCCTCCGCGGTCGGTATGGTCATGTTGCCGCAAGATGGTGCCAAGGCGGCGCAATCGAAGAAATTGCTTGAAGAGAGCTGCGTCGCGGAAGGCCTTAAGGTGCTCGGCTGGCGTTCGGTTCCGGTTGACAACGCTGTCGTCGGTCCGCTCGCTAAGTTGACGTGCCCGGTGCACGAACAGATCCTCCTCGATGGCTCCGGCTTGGACCGCGAAGAGTTCGAGCGCAAGCTTTTCATCGCTCGTAAGACGTGCGAAAAGAACGCGAGTGTCGACGCCGCGCTGGCTGAGAGCTTCTACATTTGCACGCTCAGCTCTCGTACCATCGTGTACAAGGGTATGCTTCGCTCCGCTGTGTTGGGTAAGTTCTACAAGGACTTGGAAGATCCGGATTACGAGTCTCAGTTTGCCATTTACCACCGTCGTTTCTCCACCAACACGACGCCGAAGTGGCCGCTCTCCCAGCCAATGCGTTTCTTGGGCCACAACGGTGAGATCAATACCCTTCAAGGTAACTTGAACTGGATGGCGTCCAAGGAAGCTGACATGAACCACCCGATCTGGGAGGGACGTGAACAAGAATTCCGCCCGATCTGTAGCCCGGCTGCGTCTGACTCAGCCAACCTCGACAGAGTGGCTGAGCTCCTCGTCCGCACGGGCCGCGCTCCGGCTGAGACGATGATGTTGCTCGTCCCGGAAGCGCACCGCAACCACCCAGAGCTCGACGCGACGTTCCCGGAAGTTCACGATTTCTATGATTACTATGCCGGTATGCAAGAGGCGTGGGACGGTCCCGCGCTTCTCGTCTTCTGCGACGGTAAGCAACTTGGTGCCCGTCTCGACCGTAACGGTTTGCGACCGGCGCGATTCTGGCGCACGTCTGATGACTACATCTACGTCGCCTCTGAGGTCGGCGTTCTCGGTGACGTCATGACCAACGCGTCCAACGTTGTCTCCAAGGGCCGTCTTGGTCCGGGTATGATGATCTATGCTGATTTGGAGACTGGTGAATTCAAGGAGAACACGGAAATCGCCAAGGAAGTGTCCGCGCGACTCCCGTACGGCGACTGGATGAAGTCCATCGACCGTGTCAAGGGTATCAAGCCGATCGGTGACACGCAATTGGACCCGATTCAACTTATTGAGTCCCAAGCTCGTGCTGGTTATGCCGCTGAAGACATCACGATGATCATCGAATCGATGGCGTCTGACGCCATCGAGCCGACCTGGTCCATGGGTGACGACACCCCGATGCCGGTCTTGTCTGGCCGTCCGCGCTTGTTGTACGATTACTTCAAGCAACGATTCGCCCAAGTGACGAACCCGGCGATCGATCCGCTTCGTGAAGGTCTCGTTATGTCTTTGGCTATGACCCTCGGTGCCAAGGGCAACTTGCTCGACACTCAAGGCAAGGAAACGCCACCGGTCATGCTTGACTCTCCGGTCCTCTTCGATTCTGAATTGGAGCACATCAAGAACCACCCGAAGCTCAAGACGCAAACCATCTCCGCGCGATACGCCGCTGGTGGCGCCGCTGGTGCGCTCAAGGCTGGCCTCGACAAGCTCTGCGAAGAAGCCGCCGCTGCGATTCGCTCCGGCAGCGAATGCATCGTCATCACGGATCGTCCGGACCAAGGTCCCGACTCGCCGGCGATTCCGTCGCTCCTCGCTGTTGGTACCGTGCACCACTACTTGATCGCGCAAGGTCTTCGTACCCGTGCGTCCATTGTCGTTGAGTCTGCGTCCGCGTTCAGCACGCACCACATCGCGACCTTGGTTGGTTATGGTGCCCATGCCGTCTGCCCGTGGTTGGCTTTGGAAACGTGCCGCTCGTGGAGAAAGTCCCCGAAGGTCGAGACCGCCATCAAGCGCGGTAAGATGGGTGACATTTCCATCGAAGATGTTCAAATGAACTTCAAGAACGCCCTGAACAAGGGTCTTAAGAAGATTCTGTCCAAGATGGGTATTTCTTTGATCACGTCGTACCAAGGCGCGCAAATTTTTGAATGCTACGGTCTTGGTTCCGAAGTCATCGACACCGCTTTCAAGGGTACGGTGTCTCGCATCGGTGGTCTCACCATTGACGAAGTCGCCGCGGAGACGCACATGTTCGTTCAGTCCGCCTTCCCGGGTGAGGCTGAGGAGATGGCCAAGGTCGAAGCGCGTGGTATGTTCCAAGTCAAGCCGGGTCTCGAATACCACGGCAACAACCAAGAGATGTCCAAGCTTCTCCACAAGGCTGTTGGTCTCGGTGGTGGCGAAAAGAACGACGAATTCTGGAGCGCCTACCAAGCACACCGCAACGACCGCCCGTACACGTGCTTGCGTGACCAACTTGAAATCAAGTCTGACCGCGCGCCGATTTCCGTCGATGAAGTTGAATCTGTCGCCGACATCTGCACGCGCTTCTGTACCGGTGGTATGTCTCTTGGCGCCATTTCTCAAGAGTGCCACGAGTCCATCGCCATCGCCATGAACCGCATCGGCGGCAAATCCAACTCTGGTGAAGGTGGTGAAGATCCCAAGCGTTTTGAAAAGATCACCGACGCTGACGCGGACGGCAAGTCTGAAACTTTCCCGTACCTCCGCGGTATGGAGAACGGTGATGTTGCGTCCTCCGCCATCAAGCAAGTCGCCTCTGGCCGCTTCGGTGTCACTACGTCTTTCTTGATGTCTGCCAACCAAACTGAAATTAAGGTTGCGCAAGGTGCCAAGCCGGGTGAGGGTGGTCAGCTTCCGGGTAAGAAGGTTTCTCCGTACATTGCTTGGCTTCGACGCTCCAAGGCTGGTGTCCCGCTCATTTCGCCGCCGCCGCACCACGACATCTACTCCATTGAGGATCTCGCGCAGCTCATATATGATTTGCACATGGTTAACAAGCAGTCCAAGGTGTCCGTAAAGCTCGTGGCGCAAGCTGGTATCGGCACCGTCGCGTCTGGTGTCGCCAAGGCGAACGCAGACATCATTCAAATTTCTGGTGGTGATGGTGGTACTGGTGCGTCCCCGTTGTCTTCCATCAAGCACTGCGGTGGTCCGTTGGAGATGGGTCTCGTTGAGACGCACAGAACTCTTGTTGAGAACGGTCTCCGTGAACGCGTTGTTTTGCGTGCTGACGGTGGCTGCAGATCTGGTCTTGATGTTATCCAGACTGCGCTCATGGGTGCGGATGAATACGGCTTCGGTACCGTTGCGATGATTGCCACGGGTTGCGTGATGGCACGTATTTGCCACACGAACAACTGCCCGGTCGGCGTTGCGTCCCAGCGTGAAGAGCTTCGCGCGCGCTTCCCGGGCGCGCCGAGCGACCTTGTCAACTTCTTCATGTACGCCGCGCAAGAAGTCCGTGAGATTCTCGCGTCCATGGGCTACAGATCTCTTGATGAAATCATTGGCCGCAACGATTTGCTTTCTCAAATCGACAAGGCGCCGGCCAAGACTTCCTCTCTTGACTTGTCCTTCCTCACCACGTCCTCTGGCGAGGCTGGCGCGTCCTCAGACCGCATCGCGCAACCGACGCACAACGACGGTATCGTCCTTGATGATAAGATTCTTGAGGATGCGGAAGTCACGAAGTGCATCGAGACCGAGGGTACGTACACCAAGAAGGTTGAAATCATCAACACTGATCGATGTGCGACTGCTCGCGTGGCGGGCCAAATCGCCAAGAAGTACGGCGACAACGGCTTTGCTGGTTCTCTCACCATAGACATCGAGGGTTCCAGTGGTCAATCTTTCGGCGCCTTCGTTGTGGGTGGTATGAATGTGCGTCTTGTGGGTGAAGCGAACGATTACGTCGCCAAGAGCATGAGCGGTGGTGAAATCGCCATCATGCCGCCCGCTGACTCTCCGTTCGCTCCGGACTCTGCGAGCATTGCCGGTAACGCGTGCTTGTACGGTGCCACGGGTGGTCGGGTGTTCATCAGCGGTCGTGCGGGTGAGCGTTTCGCCGTGCGTAACTCCCTCGGTGAGGCTGTCGTTGAAGGCACCGGTGATCACTGCTGCGAGTACATGACGGGTGGTTGTGTTGTTGCGCTCGGCAAGGTTGGCCGCAACGTGGGTGCGGGTATGACTGGTGGTATCGGTTACTTCCTCGATGAAGACGGCAGTTTCGAGTCCAAGGTCAACGGTGAGATCGTCGCGATGCAACGCGTCATCACGCCGGCTGGTGAAGCCCAACTTAAGGGTCTCATCACCGCGCACGCCGACAAGACCAACTCTCCGAAGGCGAAGGCTATCCTTGCTGACTGGTCTAACTACTTGCCCAAGTTCTGGCAGTTGGTTCCGCCCTCCGAAGCGAACACTCCGGAAGCGACCAACGATGTCAAGGAGGAGGTGACGGCCTAAGTAACATAGCGCAGGGAGGCGGATGATAAAATTGCGAACTGCTTAAAATGAATTGATGGTTTCCTCTTTTAGAAGGGGCGCGCCGTAGATTTTATAATTTACTTTTTTTTCATGAATGTTGCGTGTACGTAAAGTGTTTACAAATTTTCAAATCACCTATCGCGCGGGCGTGGCGAAAGCTTCAGCCGCCTTCTTCAGGTCGTTCCAGAGGTTGGTTTCGACGTCGATTTCACCAGACTCGATGTTGGCCTTGGCGATGGCGTCACCTCTCTCGCCCGGAAGGAGGATGGCGTCGACTCCCGGTTGCTTGGGCGCGTTGCGCACGCGGTTCATCACGAACGCGGCGTTCTTTTCAAAGTCAGCTTGGCCGAGCATGCTCGGATCGATGACCATGATCAAGTTACCCCAGTTCTTCGCCGTGAGCTTGTTTTCGATGGCGGCGCCGACGAGGGGGCCAGCCAAGAGCTCGACGATGAGCGCCAAGTTACTCGACTTGTAACCGCCATCGAAGGTGCGAATGGCGCCGCCGTCGAGAACATCTTCTGGCTTCGTCGTCGCGACACCGTTCTTGTCTTGAGCGGCGCCTTCCGGAAGTTGCTTGCCCGCCGTGCGCGCCTCGAGGACGCCAAACCAGCTGTAAGCGCTCGTCGCCATGTCGAGCACCATGGACCCTTCGGCAGAGGGAATTCCCACGCCGATCGGGTTGGTGCCGAAGATGGCCTTGGAACTTCCAGCCGGTGCGACGAATTCCGGAGATTGCGCCATGCAGATCGCAATCATACCCTCATCCGCCACCTTTTTGCAGTAGTATCCGAGAGCCCCTGTCGACGTCGACGTATTACACGCACCGACGATGCCGAATCCGTGCTCCTTGGCCTTTTCGCTCGCGATTCGCGTCGCTTCCGCCAACACCAACATCCCTTGCGTCTTCTTTCCATCGATCGCCGCCGACAATTTCGTCTCGTGCGTCACCTTCATCGGTTCCGCGTCCTCCGCCATGGCGAGCCCGTTCGTCGTCACCTTGATGATGCCTTGATTATTCCCACGAACCTGCGCGAACATGAGCACGTCCAGGATCACGTCGGCGTCCTTCTCGTCGTATCCGATTCCACGAATCGCATTTTTCGTCGTCGCTCGCAATTCATCGATCGGCACGCGCGTCGCGCTCGCGCGCGCCCCCGATCGCACCGCGCGCGCGGTGGTGGAAATCTTTCGCACCGTCGCGATCTTCGTCGTCATCGCGCGCGAGGTCATCCCCCGCGTCGCGGTCGCGCTGGTCGTGCTGGTCATCATGCGTGCTGGCGCTCGGTATCGATGTCTCCTCGGTCGCCTCGGCGCGCGTGGTCGTGTGTCGCGCGCTCGTCGTCGTCGTCGGCACCCCCCGGAACGACCCCTCCCCGTCGACTCGAAACGACACGAGCCCCCCCTCTGTGTGGGGACTCGTGACGACTCATGAACCCTCGTAAACCGCATGTCGAATGCAAAGATTTTTTCGAAACGGGCCCACGGGTCGGGACGCTACAGGGAACGCGCGGGATGTTCGGTCGGGCGCGCGGGTGACGTTACACGCGCGTGGGAGCTAGGGCGCGAAGCGCGCGGGCGATCGGGGCGGTCGGGGCGGTGGACGTGGACGATCGGACGATCGGTCAGTCCTCCGTCTTGTACGAGACGCCGGCGTCGACGGAGTGCACCTTGGTGCTGAACGATCGAAGTTTCATCTCCACGCCGTCTCGAACGAGTTTTGGATCGCTCTCTTCGCACTGGTCGGGCGTTGCGCTCGTCGCCGATGTGTACGCCAAGAGTTCAAACGCGCACTCGCCCTCGAGCATGGGTAAAAACGTCACCGACGCCGTGATCTGTCGTATGATTGCTTGAATCTCCTGCATGATTTCTTTTTCTGGTTTCTCTCTCGTCGTCACCGCGTTCGACGCGTTCTCACCGTCGTCGCGCACGATCTCTTCGTCCGTCTCCACGTCGAACGTCCATCGCTCCACCGTCTCCCCCGTGCGCGCGTCCGCCAAGACGAGCACCAACTTTTTTAAATCCTTCCCCATCAACCAATCGTTCACCTGTTCGAGCACGCCGACGAGGTACTCCTTGAGTTTGGGCTCCGTCGTCACCATCACCCCCAATCCGTACTTTTGCTTGCGCTCGAACTCCTCGGGCGGGTAGACGCCGCGCTGGAACAGGATGTTATTCACCGCGTACCCAAAAAACTCGGTGACGAGCTCGGTCGATCCTCGGAGCGTGATCGCGTTCGACGTCGACGTCTCGCACTGCGCGGTGGCCATGACGACAGATTCGAATCGTTTCCTTCGAACGACGCCCCGCGGTCGATCGCCCGCGCGTCGCGTCGCGTCGCGGGTTTCGGTGTGCGGGCGCGCACGGCTGAGAAAAGATGGAAAACGGTGGCACGACGACGCGCAGACGGACGACGACAGACGCCGACGCGCGAGCGACGACGCCGACGACGATGGCGACGCGAACGACCGCACGCGTCTCGTCCGCGTCCGCGCGCGCGAGTCCTCGTCGACGTCGCGAGCGCGATGGTCGCGGCGCGAGAGGAACGCGCGGCGGCGGCGCGAGGCGCGGGGACGCGCAGTGGGTGGCGTTCAAGGTGCGCGGCGCGCCGGACGAGCCGACGTTGGATCGCGCGACGGTGCCCGAGGGTGCGTCTTGGGCCTGGTCGTCTCGTCTGGACGCCCTTAAGTCGATGGCGTGCGCGCCGTTGTCCGACGGGGAGCGCGTCAACCTGGTGGTGGACGCGTGCTCGGGACACTCGCTCCTCGGACTCGGTATGCCGGAGAGCGTGCGAGTGATCGCGATCGATCGATCGGCGTTGGAGTTGGTCGTGGCGAAACAGAACGTGGACAGAGCGAGAGAGGTGGTGGGTGATGGGGTGGTGACGCGAGTGACGTTGCGAGAGGGAGACGGTTTGGCTCTGCAGGAGGACGAAGAGCCCGAGGTGGTGGTCGTCGCCGGCGTGGGGGCGAACACGATGACGCGCGTGCTCGAGGAGGGAAGCGTTGGAAAGGGCGGGAAGAGACTGGACGTCGTGCGACGATTGGTTCTCAATCCGCCGGCGAAGGATGGGGCAAAAATTCGACGGTGGTTGGCGGAGAACGGTTGGAGTGTTCGCGACGAGCGCCTCGTAGTGGAAAACGGAACGATGCATCTCGCGGTGAGCGCGGAGCGCGGGACGGGCGATTCATTGGAACCGCTTTCTCTCAGAGATGAAATTGTCGGACCGATTCTCGGGCAGCAGTCGGCGAGCGAGTCGCCGCTGTTGAAGCTGTACGTGAAGAAGCGTCTGGAGTGGGTGCGCGAGGTCCGCAGACAGGCAAACCAGAGCCTGACGACGCTCGTGAGACGAGCGAACGCAGACGATGGGGAAAGCATAGAGAGACTCGAAGGGGCGATCGCGGATTATGACGACGTGGAGCGCGTCTTGCTCGAAGCCATGGGACTGAGCATAGAGGAACAGAGACGTCGCGTCGCCGAACAGCTCGAGGAGCAAATCGCGCGAGGCTTCGAAGGATTCGAGGACGAGGTGGAGTCCGGTAAACTTGTGTTTAAAACCATCGACCCAGGTGAGTCAGATGGGAGGCTTGGGTACTGTCGAGAATTTTTAACGGAGGACGAGGCTCGAGAGTTGCTCACGACGCTCGTCGCTTCGCCGCCCGTGGAATGGGCGCAGCGTTCCATCGTCGTGTGGCAACCCGAACAGGACACCACCAAAGAAGTGATGCAACCAAGACTCGTGTCTTGGGCTGGTGATCTTCCGTACAAGTACAGCGGTCAAACGCTTGATCCCGTGCCGGTTCCCGATGCGTTGCGAGCGCTCATGACAAAGGTTGAAAACGCCACTGGGGCAAAGTTTAACCACGTGTTATTGAATCGATACCGCGATGGATCCGATTCTATGGCGCTTCACGCGGATGATGAACCAGAGCTCGGGCACAACGCGTGTATCGCGGCGGTCAGCATCGGTCACGTGAGACGTTTTGACGTGCAGATCAAATCAAAGACGAAAAAGAAGACGTCTATTTTTCTAGAAAACGGGTCTCTCATGGTCATGGACAGGGCTTTGCAGCACACGCATTACCACGGAGTACCTAAAAACCATTTCCCCGTGGAAGGCGAGCGCATCAACATCACGTTCCGTCTTTTAAAAGGACCGCCGGGGTGGAGGGAGGGCGACGAGTGATATTAGTAGAAAGGATTGGAGTTTTGCTGCTTGCTGACTTGCTGCTGCCTGCGAAACCTCTCTTGTAAATTACATGCTTCAGTACAGTAGATATTTCAATCAAAATACATCGTGATTCCTCGACCCTCCGCCGAACGGGGACTGCGACTGCTCCGCCATGGCGAGACGTAGATTCACGCTAAGTGAGTAGTTTTGGCGCTCCGCAGCCTTGAGTTGGTCGTCGTACTGCGCGCACGCCGCCTCGAGTTCTTGCACCCGAGCCTGAAGTGGCGCCAACTCTTGCATGCGAGAGTTCTGAATCGCTACTGCTCTCTTCAACAGCGCGTTTTCTCGCTTCATCTTCATCACTTTACTATAATCTGTGAATTCCGCGCACCGCTGCCTCACGGCGCCTTCAAACATTTGAAGCACTCTCGACGCGCGCCTCTGCGCGTCTGCCACGTCCACGGACGCCCCCATCTCGTTCACCACCGCGTTCACCCATTCCATGGTCAATATCGGTGCGCTCGACGTCGCCGTCGCCGTCTCTCCATCGCCAGTTCGAGCGTGACCTCTCGACGCCGTGCCCCCGGCGCTGTGCGCCTCGGAGATCTCCGCCTCGCTAAAGTCCCCCACCGAACACTGCGCCGTCTGTTCCACCATCTTCACGTTTGCCAACTGCCCGATCGCATCATCAATATTACTACAATTCTCCAGCGTTTCCCTCACGCGTTCCTCCATCTCTTCCGGCAACAAATCGATAAACCGCGCGATGTCGTTCGCCTGCGCCTCGCTCAAGTCGAATCCTCTGAAATCGATCAATCGGCGCGCAAACTCTCGCCCTTTCCCCCCTCGCATCCGTCCTCGTCGCTTATACAGCGATCCACCGAGTCCACCCTCCGATCTCTCCCCCCCGCTCGACGTCGCCCCCCGCTCGTTCGTCGTCGTCGTCGTCGTCGTCGTCGTCGCCGCGCCCACCGCGCGCCCTCCGCCGTCGCCCCCACCGCTCGCCGCGCTCACCGACCCCCCGTCCCGCGCGCGCTTCCTCGCCCCTCCACCGTCGACGACGACGCCGACGTCGTCCCCGCGCCCCGCCTTCGCGGTCACCGTCGCCATCCCGTCCGTCCGTCACCCTTCGTCACCGTCACCGTCACCGACTGCCGACCGCGCGTCGCGTCCTCGGCCGCGTCCTCGGCCTCGTCCTCGGGCCGAGTCCCGATGGGCTTTAACAGACATTACATACGATACATGCGAGCGCTACAAAGGTGTTTCGGCCTAAGATCGCGCCACGCCCCCCCCCCCCGCGCGCGATCGATCTGTGCGTGTACGGAGACGGCGTGTGTACACCCACAGTATGGATACACGGTCGCGCCGATCGCATCATAGTCGTGTGACCAAACACCCATCAAAACATTCAAAACGCCGAACCAACCGACTCGGCCACGACGTCGCGCGCCCGCACACGTCGACGCGATGATGACGACGACGACGACGACGACGCGCGCGACGACGACGGCGCGGGCGACGGCCAAGGCGCGCGTCGCGGGAACCGAGGTGCGAGGCGAGGCGAGGCGACAGAAAAAAATATGCGCGCGCGTGTGGACGCGTGTGTGTGTGTGTGTGTGTGTGCGCGCCGTTCGTGCGCTCGCGCGGGACGCGGATGGGGCGCGGTCGGTGGACCCTAGCTCGACGCGCGCGCGAGATGAGGGGCGTCGGTCGCGCGCGCGAGGTGGAGACGGGTGAACAGATGGGATGGATGGATGCGCGCGGATGTGGTGGATTCGCGCGCGGATGTTCGCGCGCGAGGTGGGCGTCTGGGACGGATGGGTCGAGGGATTGGATTGGATGGGTGTCGCGAGGTGACGAGAGGAAAACCTGAAGGGGCGCTCCGCGCGCGAGGGCGACGCGGGGACGAGGAGGATGCGAGAGACTGACGATGTGCGCGTGTGTTGTGTCGTGTGTACAGGCGCGAGGCTCCGTGCGAGTGTGCGCGAAGAAAGAAGGCAAGGGTCAACCGGAATGGTTTGAGGAAGCAAAGGTGTTCTGTAACGGGGAGGAAGTCATGACGGTGGGCGGCACGCAGGCGGAATACGTCGTCGATATCTGGAGCGGTAACCACCCGTTCTTCCAAGGACGTTCTTCGGCGATCATGACGGATGCGGGCCAAGTGAGCCGCTTCGCGAACCGATTCGGTGACCTCGGTGATCTCTCCGCCGTGGAGACCATGGATAGCCCGGCCAAGCCGAAGGCTGACGACAAGTAGACGACGCGCCGCGAAGATGATGAAACCATTTTATATTGTTTTGTGAATACCACACAGTTCTCTAGATTTTAAGATTACCCTCGCGTGGCGTCATCAATTGCTAAGTTAGGTTACGATTATTACGAGTGCGTCGTTCACTCAGAGATCGCCATATTCTTCACGCCCTCGGTGGGCGCGTTGTCCTCCGGCTTCATCGCCGGGAAGAGCAAGACTTCCTTGATGTTGTTCTTGTCCGCGAGAAGCATCGTGAGTCGATCGACGCCCAAGCCCCAGCCCCCGGTCGGCGGCAAGCCGTACTCCAACGATTGAACGAACACCTCATCGATGAGCATCGCTTCATCGTCGCCGCTAGACTTGGCCTTGGCTTGCTCGTCGAAACGCTCGCGCTGGTCGATCGGATCGTTCAACTCGGTGTAGGCGTTGCACAACTCCTTGGTGTTGACGAAGAGCTCGAAGCGCTCCGTCATGCCCGGAATGCTGCGGTGGTACTTGGCGAGCGGAGACATGATTTGCGGGTGATCGCAGATGAAACCCGGGTTTACGAGCTGAGATTCCAAGTACTCGCCCACGAGTTCGTCGAGCATGCGCGCCGTGGTGAACGGCGGCTGCATCTCGACGCCCAACTCCTTGATCAAGTTCTTCAAGAAGTCTTCATTCTCTTGGGTGGAGAAGTCGGTGGACGGGAACTTGATGTTGAGCGCTTCTTCGAGGCCGGAGACCATGGAAATTCGGCGGAAAGGGGGCGTGAAATCAATCTCGATCGGATCCTCATCCGGGCCATTGGCGTGGTATTGAATCTTGTACGAGCCCTTGATGGCGTACACCATGCCGGAGACCATTTCTTCCGTCATCGTCATCAAGTCGTTGTAATCCGCGTACGCTTGGTAGAATTCGCACGTGGTGAACTCCGGGTTATGCGTCATGTCGATGCCTTCGTTACGGAACTGACGACCGATCTCGTACACGCGCTCGATGCCGCCGACGACGAGTTGCTTGAGGTAGAGCTCGGGCGCGATGCGCATGTAGAGCGTCATGTTCAAGTCGTTGTGGTGCGTGATGAACGGACGAGCGGTGGCACCACCGGCGATCATGTTCATCATCGGCGTCTCGACTTCGAGGAAGTCGCGTTCGTCCAAATACTTTCTGATGTAACGAATAATGTTGGAACGAATGTGAAAGGTGTCGCGAACTTCATTGTTCATGATGAGATCCAAGAAGCGCATGCGGAAGCGCGTCTCGACATCCTTCAAACCAGAGAAACCCGGAAGCATCTTCAAACACGGCGTCAAAATCTCGAAATCAGTCGGGAAGATGGACAATTCGCCTCTCTTAGTCTTTCCCGGCTTACCCTTGACGCCGACAATGTCCCCGCGTCGCGTCGCCGCGTGAATCTTTTGAAAGTCGTACCCCGTCGCCGCGGCTTCGTCCGCCGTGATTTGCACCTTTTTCCCATCCGCGATGAGATCATAAAAGAACAACTTCTTCCCACTCGCCCGTTTGGACATGATTCTTCCCGCCAGAGACGCGCTCTCACCCTCCACCGCCGCTCCGTCCTCCAACGTTGAGTACTTTTCGATAAACTCCCCCACTCGCGTGTCCACGGCGTACTTGTGCGGGTACGGCGCCTCGCCTCTCGCCTTGGCGCTCAGAACCTTATTAATTCGATTTTGTGTGTACTGCGTCGGGTCCAAATCCGCCTCATCCTCCTCTTCGCTCTTTTCCTTCTTCGGTTTCGCCGCCTCCGCCTCCGCCTTGGCCGCCTCCTTGGCCGCCTTCTTCTCCTCGCTCTGCTTCATCTTTAAACGCTTCTTGTATTCACTACGAATGGTGAACGACGACGACGACGCGCGGTGGACGACGACCGACGCGAGGTCGATCATCGAGCGCGTCATCGAACCCACGAACGGTCAGTCACGCATCCCATCCCATCCCGTCGTCATCGCGTCGTCGTCCCGTCCTCATCGCCCATCCGTCCCATCCCTCGCGGTCGAGGTCGAGGTCGCGCCGACGCACCTCTTGCTCATCGGTTCTCCCGGGAACTCGGGGAACTCTTTGAGCGCGGCGGCGGGTTCGGTGGCCATGATGGTTCGTGCGCGCGATGTGCGTCGCGCGTCGGTCGATACACGGACGGGGCGTCGCGCAGTGTCGCGCGCGTCGATCGATCGATCGAGTGACGCGGGTCTGCGTGTCGAAGACGAGGTGAGAGCCGACGCGCGGGTTTTGAGCGCGGCGGCGCGCGTTACACGGAGAAGCGCTAGAAAAAGTCTGGTTGTCCAGTGCTGGCGAGCGTTCTGTGCCACATGCGACCGTTGGGATCGACGAGACGCTCGCGTTCAATCATGCGAGGGATGGGTAAGAAGGCGGTGTGCGCGCTGACGGAACCGACGGAGATGCCGGTGAAGCCGGCAAAGGCGCCGTGGACGGCGTTTTGGCCGAGGACGGTGCACATGATGGAATCGTGGGCGTTGGCGACGCACCCTCGAACCATGTAGGTGGGATCGATGTATTTGACGTCGCATTTGATCTCAGCCTTGAGTTGCTTGCAAAACCATTGGCCGATGTCGCCGAGTTTGGGGTTACCGCCGGCGTCCGTGCCGACGGAGGCGACAAACTCTTGGCCCGCGCCCTCGGCGAGGACCACGACGGCGTGTCCCTGCGTGTCCAATCTGCTTCGCACGTATTCGATGACGCCGTTGGGACCGTGGGTGGCCCAATCGATCTCGGGAATGAGACAACAGTCGACTTGTCCGTTGGCGAGCGTCGCAAACATGGCGATGAATCCGCTCTGACGTCCCATGAGCTTGACTACGCCGACACCGCGATACGCGCTCTGGGCCTCTATGGCGGCCGCTTGAATAGCCTTTTGCGCCTCTTCCACCGCGGTGTCGAAACCGAAAGTTTTATCGAGCAAAAGAATATCGTTATCGATCGTTTTCGGAACGCCCACGACGGATACCTTGACGCCTCGCTTGGCGCACTCGTCGCTAATGGCGTTGGCCCCCGCGTGCGTCCCGTTACCACCGATGACGAACACCATATTGATTCCGTTATTGATGATTGACTCGACAATTCTGGGTACGTCTCCGCCGCCTCTTCCAGAACCCAAAACAGATCCACCGATCGTGTGAATGTTTCGCACCGTTCGTTTATTCAACTCCAAGAACGGGTCGCCCGAAAAGAAGCCTTTAAAGCCATAACGAATGCCGCTAATCTTCTTCACGCCGTAACCCACCTCCAGAGTGTTCACGAGCGAGCGAATGACGTCATTAATCCCCGGGCACAAACCACCGCACGTGACGACGGCCGCATGCACTTCTTCCGACTTAAAATACACATCCGCGCGAGGTCCAGCTCGCACAACCCACTCCGGGACGTACGCGCACCCGCCGGGATTGTACACGTCCTCCACGAGCGAACACGTCTGAGTGGGATCCGCAGCGCTACCAAAAGCCACCGAATTCAACAGAATTCGATCGCTGTTGCTCACAAAATTACTATTGTACCTCAGAGACGTTCTCGGTCCGCTCAGCGGACACGAGCTCTGCGTGCAAAACGGGCTTGGCACCGGCGTCAACGGATTGTCTCCCCGATACACGTCCCGCAGGTGCGTGATGCGAAGATCGTTCGCACCGCCAACCTCCCAGGTGTACATATAATCCTCCTCCTCCTCGTCGTCGTCGTCGTCGTCGTCGTCGTTCGCGCCGCTCTCGAGTCCACTGCGACCCTCGATCGCGGCCGATCTCAGAGGCGCACCCGCGCGCCTCGGCTCGCGACGAAGCGCGCTCGCGCCGCGCCGCGAGGTATACCCTCGCTCGATCGTCGCCGTCACCGCGCACGGCGTCGCGAGCGTCGCCAAGCGCGACATCATCGAGGCGCGTCGACTTATTCGGTTGGACGTGTTCTGGTCGGCAGTTGCCGCCTCGTCTCGATGTCGACGCTTCGTCCCGCGTCGACGCCGATCGGAGGTCGAACGCGCGCGGGGAGCGCGCGACGAACGCGCCGAGACGCGCGCGCGCCGTCCTCGTCGACGAAGGCGTCGTCGTCGGGTCGAGCGAACGCCGTCGTGACGAGGGAAGAGTTGGAGGCGGCCGCGAACGCGAGAGGTTTAACGCTCGAGACGCGCTTCTTCGGACCGGTGTTTAAGATTTACGCAAGGCGCGCGCGAGAAAGTGCGCAAGCGTCGACGTCGGCGTCGGTGTCGAGCGATGACGCCGAGGATGCGGACGTGGTGGCGACGCACGACGGGTTCATCGCGCCGCCGCCGTTCGGTATATTGCACATGGATAGCATGCGAGTGTACAACTCAAAGGTGAAGACAGAGGAGAAAATGACGATGCGGAGCACGTTCGGTATCGCGATTTTGTTGGGGACGATGTCTCTGCTGGAGGCGTCCGAGGTGGGATGTAAGAAGTGCGAATTGTTAGCCATCGACGACGGAAACGAGTACGCAGAAAAATTGGTCAGGTATTACGGTCGTTTGGGATTTAAAACCGTACGCGTCGTCGGAGATAACGGATTGAAAGACTTGCCGGACTTGTTAGTGTGGGGCGGCGTCGGAACGCGGATGAATGCCGACGTCGATGAATTACTAGAAAAGTGGGGGGGCGTGGTGCGTAAGCAGGCGGCGGCGGCGATTCGTCGGTAGCGACATTTTTTAAAAATTTTCTATTCTAGTCTTCATCTAGCGCGAGCGTTTGCTATTTTTCGTCTTCGGTACGTCGTCATCGAAGCCTATTTCTAGATCGAACTCTTCCTCCGTCATCTTCCCTTTCTTGACCTTTCTCAGCGCGCGATAATCGTCCTCCATTTCTTCGATGTCGGCTCGCAATTCTTCCTTGCGGCGTTTAAAAGCAGTTTGCCTCTTTTCTTCCTTGAGCTTTTCTTTCTTTGGTTTAGGCTTATCCGCCTCTAACAGTCTCTGCGCCTCTGCGGCCTCTTGCTGTTCCTTGAGCGTCTTCTGGCGCTGCTTTTCCCGAGACCTGTCCATGAATGGCACCGTGTCGGCGTCGACGGATGATTCGACAAAGCACTCCATGAATTTCTTCGGCGCTTTTCGGATCTCCTTCATCTTCGGGAGCCGAAGTAATCCCATAGACATCGCGAGCGACCCGTACTCGAGCTCTTTAAATCGGAAGATAAATCTACAGTGATGCTCCTTGTACCCTCGAATGAAGGAGACGTACGCTCGCACGCCCTTCTCCATGAGTTCGCGAGATTTTTCGCTCGCTTCGCGCAAGGTGGTGTGAGTTTGGTCAGCCCCAACTCGTTCCTCCGCTTCTGATTTCTCCAAAGCGTCCACGATGTCCGACGCTAATTCGATCTCTTTGTCGTCATCGCCATCCTGAGTCTCCGCCGCCGCTTCTGCAAAGTGTTCGCGCGTCCCGGGAGCGGCTTTAATCTCTACGCCTCGAATGCGTAAAAAATCTACGTAACTCGCCTCCGAGTTGGGTGATAAGAATACGATGGCGTTCCCTTCGCGACCCATCCGAGCCGTCCTACCGACGCGGTGCACGAAAGCCGCCGGATCCTGCGGCGGATCAAACTGAACGATCCAGTCCACTCCAGGAATGTCCAAACCGCGCGCCGCGATATCCGTGCACATGAGAACGCCCGATCTTTGTTCGGTAAACATGCCGAGAGCAGACTCGCGTTGCTTTTGCTTCATTTTACCGTGCAGAGCGACGGTGCTGGACTCCGGTAAGAGCTCTTTGAGCGCGGACTCGTAGAAATCCACGCATGCGCACGTCAAAAAGTACACAATCATCTTGCAGGTGCGATGCTCTCTGATGAAATTCACCAAATGCCACAGCTTTGCATCCACCGGGCACACGCGGTAGAGCAATTGTAACTGCGTCGGAAGCTTACCAGTCTTATCCCCCGCCGCTCTCGCCGCGGCGTTCACGGCGTCTCTCACCGTCACTCTCACTGGATTCCGCAACCCGGCTCTCGCGAGCTCCGCCACCTCCTCCGTCTGCGTCGCGCTGAACAGTCCCGTACGTCTCTGCTTGGGTAATCGAGAGATGATGTTGTTCAACGTCGTCATGAATCCCATCCCGAGGAGTCGATCGGCCTCGTCCAAGATGAGCAATTCACACTTTTTACCATCCAGTTCTCTGCTTCGCTGCATGACGTCCCACAGCCGTCCCGGCGTCGCAATCAACACCAGAGGCGACGTCGCCGCGAACTTGGCCACGTCTTTCGACACATCCGTACCACCCACCAACAACATCGATAATTCCTCCGCGTCGCTCGCGTCTCCTCCTCGTGCCAGCGTCTTCACGAAGGGCGTCGCCACCTCGTGAATTTGCCTCGCCAACTCTCTCGTCGGGCTCACCACCACCGCGCCCACCTCGTACCGCCGCAGCTCTTTCCTCGCCCGCGCGAGTATCTCCACCATGGGCAACACGAACGCGAGCGTCTTCCCGGATCCCGTGCACGCCTCCACGGAGACATCCTTGTGCGAACAGAGCAGCGGGATCGTCGCCGCCTGCACGGGCGTCGAGCGCTCGAAACCACCGGCGTCGAGCGCGGCGAGGGATTCCGGGCGCAGACTCGGGCGGAGATCGGCGAAGGGTGGTCCCTCCGCCTTCGCCGCCGACGGCACGGGGCGCGCGGACGGCATGTCGACCGCGAGGGACGACGAATGAGCGAGGAGAGGTGGCGGCTGCGCTGTCACTGTCACTTTTTTTGGGAGGACCGGACGACGGATATGTGCGCGCTAATTACAGAGACGCCGGCGATGCGAGACGGCCCCGCGTGTCTAAGAGAAATCGTTCGAACGCGAGACTTGCGTCGGTGCGTCGGTGGAACGTGAGACTAATCGCGCTTGTCGCGGTCGTATTCGACGCACGCGGCGGGCGCCTGATCGAGGCGAGACGGCGACGTCTCCATCTCGACCGTCTTCTCGTGCGTCGAGCGTTCGGGTTGACGCTCGGATTCAGCGAGACGTAAGATTGCGACCAACGCGGACGCGCCGAATAGAATCATTCCCGCCGCGCGCACGTCGCCGTCTCCCTGTAACGCGGAGTAACACGCAAAGGAGAGGAGCACGCCGCGTAGTATCCACGTGAAGAGATGAATGTCTTCAATCTTTTCCACCCATCGTCGGAACGATCTCGAGCGTTGGCGCAGATAAATCGCCGCGACACATCGCGTAATGCAATCACCGAGCGTGAGTTTTGCCGGGATGATGGATAATCCGGTGAATAAAACAAACGCCCCGGCGCCGCCGAGCCGCCACGTCGTCACGCCCATCCACGTGATGGCGTCCATACCAGCCGCTGGATTGGCGTACTTCTCTCCTCGAAGCCCGATCGCCGAGCTCACTCCTAACAATCCTAAACTCGCGGGCGTGCGCACGAACGCGTACGTGGCGAACGCGAGACACCCGATCGACAGCGCGTCGTGAAACCTCTCGTTGAACGGCATCGTCATCACCACCGGCGTCTTCAACGGCGTGAACGCCATTAAAAACGCGTGCAACGTCACCGCAGACACAAAATTATACACCAACCTTCCATGAGACCCGAAGTACCTCCGCATTCGGCTCGGCAAACACACCGAATGCGGAATCACAAACACCAAACTCAGCGGCACGTTGCGTCTCGCAAACGCCGCCGCGCTCCTCGCCGCCTCTCTCGACGGATACCCCTTCGCCGGTAACCTCGCGCCCAACCACCGCGCCCGCTCACCGAGATGCGATATCCACGCCACCGTTCCCACGAGCACCCACATCACGTACGTCACCACCGCGCCCACGAGCGCTATATTTAGCGCGCCCCCCACGGCGCGCGCACACCACCGCGCGTCGCCGCGTCTCTTCATCACCGCGTCGCGTCCGGCGTCCTCCGCACCACGCGCGGACGTCACGCACCGTCCGTCCATCCGTCCGTCCGTTCGTCCGTCCATCCGTCCGTCCGTCGTCCGTCCGTCCGTCGTCCGCCGTCCGTCCGTCGTCTCCCGTCGCGCCGGCATCCATCCGTCTCTTCGTCTCCGCCGGCGCCCTCGCGCGGGGCGCGGCGCGGCGAAAATCTCGTGACGACACAACTTTTTATCAGGCTGATGGGGAGATGGACCCGAGACGAAAAATTACGATAATTTTTCGTCGCGCCAATATTGGTCCGAGAGCGCGTAATTATTGTCGAGGGGGAGATGGGCGACGAAAATTGCGACGATATTCTACCCCGTCGCCGCGAAGAGTCATGAACCGTGGTCAATTATCGTCGCGCGCGACGAAATTTCGTCTTCGCGTGACGATATTTGCCCAATTTCGTCGCGCGGAATCGTGGAAAACGATAATTTTTACGATAATGTCGTCCCATTTCTATCTCCCCCTCGACAAAAATTTCGTCATGGGCCGAAATTATCGTTTTTGGGTCCATCTCCCCATCAGCCTCAATTGACCAATGTAGAGTGAGGTTTCAGTGACCGTTCATGACTCAATAAATAGTTGACCAGTCAAAATCCGCGACGTCTTATCATCTTTCGTCACGCGCGCGCGGGTCGTCGGACCGACGGGGTCGTGCCCGAGACCGCGACTCGCGACTCGTCCCCGGAATCCCCCATCCTCGGAGGTTTCGGAAGACCCAGCGGCTGGTGGCACGGGTGTGGTGAGGTTTACCACTTTGCGTCGATTGCAAGTGTACAATCGTACTGTTTGGTCCACTATCGCTAATACGAGCGCTACTGGTGGTACCGGTCGCGATCGCGCGGGGTCGTCCCGGCGTCGTCCCGGCGCGCCGACGCGGGTGGTGAGGACGACAGATGGCGGCCGACGATCGTCCGGGCGGCGAGGACGAGGACGAGGACGAGGACGAGGACGAGGACGAGGACGAGGACGAGGACGAGGGTGATCGTGACGGTGGTGATGCCGCCGCCGCCGCCGTCGCCGCCGCCGCCGCCGCCGACGCGCCGTCGTCGTCATCGGCGCCCGTCGTCCCGTCGCACCTTCGCGCGCAGCAGCCGCTTCGCGAGTTTGGGCTCGAGGAAATGTTCGCGCGCGTGTTACTCCCGGCGAACGCCGCCGCGCGGTCGCTGGGCGTGTCGGAGACGACGTTTAAACTCAGGTGCGCGCGCGCGCGACGACGACGACGACGCGACGACGACGCGACGATCGAGCGGCGGCGATCCCCTCCGTCGAGGCGGTCGATCGGTCGAAGCGCCGTTTCGTCCCCCGGGAAATTCGGTCGGTCGGACACGTGGCCGGTCGTGACCCATCGGTCGGGGGGTGTGGATGTTCGAGATTTTTAAACGCGTTCGTCTGAGATTTTTTTGTTGTATCTTTGGATAGACCGACCGACTGACGCGCGCGCGGGGTGGTGTCGACGCAGGACGAGGGAGCTCGGAATGCACCGGTGGCCGCATAGGAAATTTCAAGGCGTCATCGTGTGTTACGAATACGTGTCTCGCGTGTTTAAGGTGCGCTTTCTCGATGTCGATCTCGCGCGGGAAACTGCGTTTGAAGGTTTCTTTCGCCGTCGGCGACTCACCGCGAGGATTCGTTCGTCGCGCAGGAATTGGTGGATGAGTTTTCCACGCAAGTCGCAGACATGGACGAGGAACAGAGACGGATGTTCGCGCGAGAGAAAAATCAACAGTTTATGAAATTGAGGGCTGCTTCACAGGAACTGACGCGAGATTTAGACGCTATGGAAAAATATGCAACTAGATTGGTACGAACGATTGCGTCGCGCGCGAAGGGGGATATTCGAGGTGAAAACTCGACGACTGACGACGACGCGCGTTCTCATCATTCTCCAGCGAGAGCGCTTTCTTCGGATGGGCTGCGTGTGCGACCAGTGTGATGTGAACGATGCGGTGGCTATCGATTTCAATAAAATTCGTCGTAAAGTGTATAAACATCGCACGATGTTGGCCAACTACACAAAAGATATTATCAAGAACACGTTGCGGTGACGCACAACGATAATATTATGCGCCACTTTTGCACACCACACAATACTAGATAAAAGACTTACATTCATTCAAACACCTTTCTCGTGAACGAGCAAGATGTGCTCGTTTTGTGATTTTTGATTTTCGCAGACTGAATTACTGCATGTATTTTATGGAACCATATTTGCTTTCGTATTTAATATAGCTGAAAATTGATGTCGCTACGGCTGTGTTAGCGTTTGCTGTTGATGTTGACAAATAGAAGGAAATGTACTTGTAAGAATTCATCATAACCCACTCGTCTCCTCGAGTCCTAGCGCCAAGTTCATGTTTTGAACCGCCGCACCCGAAGCCCCCTTACCTAAGTTGTCCAATCTGGCCACGAGAATGGCTGTTCGCTTTGCGTCGTTGGCGTAGACGCTGAGTTCGAGCTTGTTCGTGTTCGCTAAAGAGTCGGGTCTCATGAATGCCCCACGTTCGAGATCGTCCATTCTATTGAGATCACGCACAGAGACGTATGTGCTGTCGGCGTAGCGTTCGCTCAAGCACGCGTGCAAACGCTCGGCACTACGCCCCGCTTCGTTGAGCTGATCGTAGTGGAGCGGGACGCTCACAACCATGCCTTGCGCAAAAGATCCGACCGAAGGCATGAAGATTGGTTCGCGACCAAGCATACTCCACTTTGCCATCTCCGGTAAGTGTTTGTGCTCGAGATTGAAGCCGTATGCTCCCCATGGCTCGTGATCTTCCTCTTCGTACACCTTGATGAGAGCTTTACCTCCGCCCGTGTATCCGCTCACGGCGTTGACCGTCAGCGCGGTGTCGGGAGATAAAATACCGGCGTCGACGAGCGGTCTAGTGAGTGCGATGAAGCCCGTAGGATAACATCCGGGATTAGATATGCGCTTAGACGTCTTCACCTTCTCCCGGTGACCTGGAGCGAGCTCTGGAAAACCGTACGTCCAACCATCCGTGACGCGAAACGCCGTGGACGCGTCGATGACGACGGTCGTGTCGTTCTCCACCAGCTTCACAGCCTCTATCGCCGCTGCGTCCGGTAGACACAAAATCGCCGCATCACACTCGTTCAACGCCCTCTTTCTCGCGTCCAAATCCTTTCTCTTGGATTCATCCAACTGTATCAGTTCGATATCCGAACGAGCCTGCAACCGCTCGCGCACTTGCAACCCAGTCGTACCCGCCTCACCGTCGATGAACACTCTCTTCACCGCTCGCGTCACCACCGACGGCGCCCTTCGCGCGCTCGCGCCCACGCGTTCGCCTCGTCCCCCTCGCACCGTCGTCGTCGTCGTCGCCGTGTCTCGCAGCCTCACCGAGCGTCCCTCGCACGCTTGGATTCGCATCGCGCCCGTCACCGCGCGCATCACCGTCTCTCCCGCTCGAATCGACTCACGACGAGCCCTCGCGTTCGCGTCTACGCGTTCGCGCCGTCTCTCGCGCTCGCGCTCGTCGCGCGCGCGTGTGCGGTCGACATCGGTCGAAAACCTCTCTCGGGGAAGGGCAACAACAAAATCCGCGAATCGCGACTCAAGACGAGAGGGACTCGACTCCACCCGCGGACGGACCGAGCGGCACACCCGCGCGCGACGTTGTCGGCGTCTTCGTCGTCCCGAGCGCGCGTCGTCGACGTTCCCGACGGGTCCCCTCGTTCGTCGTCTCGAGTCTCGCGGACGAGGGGAGGATGAGCGCGCACGCGTGGAGTCCCGCGGCGGAGGGCTCGGCGCAAATCGTCGCGCTGATCTCCGAGTATCTCGACCCGCGGGCGAATCAGCGGGAGATGCTCGGGCGGTTGGAGGCGTGCGCGAAGTTTCCGGATTTTAACAATTACCTCGCGCACGTGTTGACGAGCGACGAGGATCCGGGAAGGCGAGAAGATGTGAGACAGAGCGCGGGACTTTTGTTGAAGAATAATCTCAAGACGTCTTGGACGACGACGATGAGCGAAGAATATCGAGCGTACGTCAAGGGAACGCTCATGTTTGGATTAGGACATGCGTCGAAGTTGATTCGATCGACGGCTGGGACGTGCGTGGCGCTCATCGTGCGGTGCGGCGGGGTAGAACACTGGCCGGAACTGTGGCCGGCGCTCAACGCCGCCGTCGAGGCAGGCGACGACAACTCGCGAGACGGCGCGTTGGACGCGCTGTACAAGTCGTGCGAAGAGGTTAACGGGAGGTTGGACGTCAAGGTGCCGGGCATGCCGGATTCTCCGGCTGGATTGGTGATTCCGAGACTATTTGCGCTCTTTAAAGCGCCGTCGGCCAAGGTGCGCCAGCAAGCCGTGGGAGTCGTGAACATGATCGCACCGTGCTGGCCGGAGAACCACTACGCACTCTTAGATAGCTACTTACAAGGGTTATTTTCCCTCGCGAACGATCCGGATAACGACGTTCGGCGACTCGTGTGCTCAGGTTTGGTGATGCTCATCCACATTTGCCCAGAAAAATTAGCCCCAAACTTGAGGGATATCATCACGTACATGCTGGATAGACAAGACGACGAGGATAAGGATGTCGCCATGGAATCTTGTGAATTCTGGGGTGCGTTCTGTGAGGCTGATCTCGGGGACGATTACGTGCAAATTTTGCGTGAGTTCACCCCTAGACTCATCCCCGTGCTTTTGACCAACATGGCGTATCAAGAGGACGACGAGGAAGTGATTCAGGCTGAGGACGACGAAGTGAACGTGGATCGCGAAGACAGAGACCAAGACATCAAGCCGACGTTCCGTGACACGAAGGATAAGGGCGCGCAAGGAGAGGAAGACGGTGACGCGGATGACAATACGGATGACTTCGTTTGGAATCTTCGCAAGAGTTCCGCCAACGGCTTGGATATTTTATCAAACGTCTTTGGTGACGAGCTCTTGCCTCTCATGTTACCGGTCGTGGAACAGAGACTTCGCGATCAGAGGTGGGAAATCCGAGAGAGCGCTATTTTAGCTCTCGGTGCTGTCGCAGAAGGGTGCGCGGGCGGTTTGCTCCAATACCTGCCGTTGTTGATCTCGTTCCTTCTGCCAATGTTGGACGATGCTCGTCCACTCGTGCGATCGACGACGTGCTGGACTCTCAGTCGATTCTCGCGATGGGCCGTGCAGTGTGCGTGCCCTTCGAATAATGCGAATGCGATGCCTCAGCAACAGGGAATGGATCAGCTAAACACGCTGACAACGGCGTTGTGCAAGCGCTGTTTAGATCACAACAAGCACGTCCAAGCCGCAGCCTGCGGCGCCATCGCGACTCTGTTATCAGAAGGTCGCGATGCGTTAGCTCCTTGGACCGCGGGTCTCGTTCAAACACTCGCAGAAGCTTTGGCAAAGTACAGACGTAAAAACCTACGCAACTTGTACGACGCGTTGACAATGCTTGCAGAAAATATTGGTCCCGCTCTCGACAACGCCACCCACGCCGGAATGATCTTACCGGGTATGCTCCAGCGCTGGGAAAATTCAAACGGAGCTGACCCTGAGTTGTTTCATTTACTCGAATGTCTCACGGCGCTCGTCATCGGCTTCGGGCAATCAGCCGCGCACTATGCTTCGGGAATCTTCAATAATTGCGTCGCCGCACTTACGCTCATGCTTCAGCGACGCACGGCGGTGCAGCGCGGAGAGATACCCGCAGAAGAATACTCGATCGATGTCGTCATTTGTACGCTCGATTTAGTTTCTGGTCTGTGCGAAGGTTTGGGTCAAAGTATCGAACCTCTCGTCGTACAGTCTCAACTGCGGGACATCGTGCTCGCTTCGTGCGTTGACAACTCTCCCGGCGTCAAGCGGAGTGCGTTCGCTCTCCTCGGGGATCTTGCGCGTTCATGCCCCACATATCTCACGGCTTCGTTGCAACAATTCATGGAGCTCATCGTGTCTCAGTTACAACCAGGAAACGTCATTTCCATGAACATGTCTGTATGCAACAACGCGAGTTGGGCGGCGGGTGAGTTGGCGATACGCTCTACGCCGGATGCGCTTCGACCTTTCGTCGGGCCGCTCGCGCAATGTTTCATTCAAATTCTCGAAATGCGCATGGTGAATAGAGCTCTCGGTGAAAACGCCGCCATTTCGCTCGGACGTCTCGGCATGGTGTGTCCGGAGGAGTTACAGAGCGGCCTCGCGCATTTCATCACGTCTTGGTGCGCCGCGTTGAGACGTCTCCGCGACGGAGTCGAGAAAGAGCACGGCTTTGCTGGACTTTGTAAGTTGATTCAGCTGAATCCGTCTGGTGCCACCGGTGGACTCAGCGCGTTCGTCGAGGCTGTCGCCTCGTGGAGAGGTTGTCGAAACGAGGAGCTCGTCACCACCATGGGCCAACTCGTCGTCGGGTACAAGGAGCACGTTGGCGAGCAGCAGTGGGCGATGGTCATGAGGGATCTCGAGTCCGGAGTGGTGAGAAAACTCGCAGAAACGTACAATGTGTAAGAAAAATGATTGAGGGAAGAGAGGGGACGAGGGAAAGATAGGAGAGAGGAAGAGAAGAAGAAGAAGGGAAAGGATGATTGGGAGGTCGCGAGAGATCTCGAAGGAGAAGGTAGAGGATTGGGAAAGGGATGCGTCCACAAAGGGAGTGGCGCGAGGGTTTCGTTGTTTAGCAACGCATTTTTAAGATCACTTGACAAGAAATCAATCAATCAAATCATAACTATTGACGAGTTTGCTCGCGCCAGAGGACTACGTTACCAGACGTATACGCGATGACGAGCTCAGTGGAGTCGTGGGACCACGTGGACACTGTGGCGACGTCTCTCGCGCCTTCGCTGCTCGCGTTTATATCATCAGTAAACTGCATGACTTGTATGGGTGCGCCTGAAATCGTCGGTAAAAGGTAGATTGCGGATTTCGTATGATTTGAAGCGGACAACAGTGGCGCGTGGAAAGACTGTCCGTAGGTGAACGAAACCATGCCGCGTCCGTTTAGCAACTCCCAGTCTCTCACTTTGCAGCGATTGAAGATACTGAAGTCCGAAAACGGCAAACTATTCGCATGACGAATGAAGACTTCACCAGATTCTTGGAAGCTTACGAGAGCGGGACCATCAACACCTTTGACGAGCGGGCAGTATCGCAACCTTTGAACTGGCGACGGAGAGTCAAAGATTGTCTTCACGAGTCGTAGACGGTATCCCACCTTAACATGCGCCATGTGAGGCATCGCTTTCTTTGCCTTACTCATCATCGAGTTGAAGGTTGATTTGAATTTCGATCCCAGTGATTGCGACGCGGTGGCGGCTTCTTCTGCGTTTGCCCGAACAACGCAATTCATCCTCTCCGTTTCGCTCGCCGACCTTTGATTGATGACCCGCTGCAAGGGATTTTCAACAGCTGCAGAAAACTCTAAGTCAGAACGCATCGTCAACGTCTTTTTCACCCGAACTTCACACTGCAAAACGTTGATGGATCCGTGCTCGTCTCCGACGAAGAGGACGTTTCCGCTCGTATTGCTCTCCAAACACCGAGGTGTCCACAACATCGGAAACTTATCCAGAACGACGCCGACTTGAACATCCACAACGAGTAAATCTCGATTTGTCGTCCCCACGAACACGATATCGTCTTGCGCGACGTGAAAAGCCACGCACGTCAACTCCGTCCCCACTTTCACTTCGCTCTGCGTCGTCAACTGCACCGTTGACTTGGACGTGTGCGTCACGTTCCACGTTTTCAACACTCCCATCTTCCCAGCCGTCGACAATCGCCCACCGTTCAAACTCCAATCTAAGCTCACGATCTCCCCCTCGTGCGCCCTTTCTACCGTCATCGACGCCGCCTCCATGTTTTCCGACGCGCGCCGACGAACCGACACCGCGCCCAACCGGTCCCCCGTCGCCAAACAGTGTTCGCCCACCTTGCTGAATTTGGCCGTCGTCACCGCGCCTCGCGATGCGAATCTCTCCACGATCTCATACACCGTCTCGATCGTCGCCGTCGTCGCCACCGTCGTCTCTCCGTTCTCGCGCGCCGCGCCCGCGCCCGCGCCCGCGTCTTTCGTCGTCGTCGTCCCGTTCGACCGCTCTCGAAGCGCGTCCAGCGCGCGACGCATGGACGCGTAATCTTCCTCCGTATCCCCCGTCATTCGTCCTCGATGCGCCGCCGGCGTCATCGTCGCCTCCGACGTCGTCATCGTCGTCGCCGCACCGTTATCGTTTCGAGCACACGCGCCTCCGCTCGCCACCATGGTCACCGCGCGCCTCCGCGCGTCGCTCATCGCGTCGAACCCATCATCCTCCGCGTCGTCGTCGTCGCGCGCGCGCACCGTCGACGCCCCCCCCCGCGCCTCGTCGTCCTCGTTCGATCGCGTCATCGACTGCGGTCATCCATCGGCACTGATTTCGTAAAGTTTCGTCTCTCGCGCGCCTTCTCCCCGTGCGCGATGAGACGCGTCGTGCGCTCGCCACTGGACGACTCGAAGTCCGTCGACGCGACGATGGCGGCGACGATGGCGGTGACGACGACGGTGACGACGACGACGTCCGCGACGCTCGGCGCGCGAGGCGGACTCGGTGCGCCCTCGTCGAGGGTGGTGCCCGTGATGACGCGGACGCGGTCGGTGACGTCGACGACGCGCGCCTTCTTCGGCGCGCGCGACGACGCGTCGCGCGATGTCGGGGGGAAAGCCGGGGAGATTAAACTGGCCGACGTCGCGCGCGGGAAAAAAATCGGGAGCGGATCGTTCGGGGACGTGTACGAGGGAACTCTCGGTGGGTCGAGACGCGTCGTGCTCAAGGAGAAACGAGCGGGCGGCGGGGCGTTTTTCGAGAGCGAGGCGGAGAATAACAGACGCGTGCGTGGATTCGACGGTGTGGCGACGTTTATTGGCGTCGCGGGGGCGAATGCGTACCTGGTGTGGGAGGATGAGGGGAGAGACACGCTCGAGGATTGTTTCGGCGGCGGCGCGTTTGGATTCGGGTTGGGCGGCGGCGGCGGCGACGGATTCGCGAGGAAATTGGGATGTTCGAGCGATGCAGAGGCGTCTAGGAAGGTGGCGAAGCAGTGTTTGAAGGCGGTGAAGGGATTACACGATCGTGGGTTGATTCATCGAGACGTGAAACCGGGTAATTTATTGATTACGCGTCGAGGCGAGCGATTAAAACTCATCGACTTGGGCGGCGCCGCGGATTTGCGCACCGGGAATAATTTTGACGAGTCCGAGACCATCTTTGATCCCGTGTACGGACCGCCGGAGCGTTACATCACCGGTAAATTTGGCGGCGGTGGATTCGGGAACGTGGGGTGGGGGAAGAATAAGCCGGATTTATTCGATTCGTTTTCGTGCGGGATGACCATTCTTCAGGTGTCCGTGCCCGCGTTTAGGAAAAAGGGCGCCATGAAGGCGGTGCGACGCGACCTGAAGAGATGGTGCTACGACTGCGAGGCGTGGCGCGCGAGCTTACCCGAGCGTCAACAGGATGACTTTGCCATACTGGACGAAAACAACGGCGCGGGATGGAAATTGGTGTGCGGGCTCATCGCCAACAAGGGGACGCGCATGTCCGTGTCCAAGGCGCTGAGCTCACCGTTCTGTCGATAGTCACTATCCGTACATTTTAATTCACAGTACTATACACGCACACGACATCACTACTCCTCTTCTACGTCTCCTCCGCCTTCTTTGGCGCGCACCGCCGCCAGCACGTTTCCGTTCCGTCGACGGACACGCCGCGCTCGACCAACGCGTCCAGCGCGAGCGCTCCCACCGCATTCTTACCTCTACCTCGAACCAACGCGTCCGCAATCTGTGCGTGTAAACATTTCACCGTTTTCCACGTCTTGGTCGTCGCTACATCTGATAAATTGACACCTATCAATCCCGTCCCGTTGACGATGAAGTGCGCTTTTTCGCCCCTCGCCGTCGTCGCCTCGTCTCGCACCCGTCTCGCCCACGACTCCCCCATCAACCAATTCCGAACCCTCGGCGCGTCCTCATGCGCTCGACGCAACGACGCGGTTCGCTCTTCCGACGCCTCCACCGCGCGCGCGACGTCGTGGATCCCGTTCTCGCGCTCCAACGCGTTCGTCGCCTCCACGAGCGCGGGACACGCCAACCAACACGTCGCGTGCTCCACCCTGACGTCCTCGTCCTCGGCGTCCGCGACCGAGAGCGGGGCGTAGAGATACGCCCGCGCGTACCCGTGCGCGCACCTCGAGCCCGCGCCCACCGCCTGTGCGCACGCGTGTCCGAGCTGCGTTTTCGCCACCTCGCCGTCAATGTCCGGGCGAAAACTCGCGAGGGCGTCGACGTCGTCGAAGAGCGCGCGCGCGTCGTCGTCGATGGTGGGTAACGCGCGCGGATGAAACGTTCTCGCGCGACGCGCGGACGTCGACGCGCGGCGGATCGCGCGCGCGAGCGACATGTTGACGACGACGGCGACTTGTGCGGCGAGCGCGCCACTCGACGACGACGACGACGACGGCGAGCGCGGCGATGAAGACGGCGATGACGACGACGGTGACGACGAGCGCGGTGGTGACGCCGACGCGGGCGCGCGCGCGCGATGCGACGCGTGGGACGACGACGATGACGCGCGCGGTGGATGTAGGGGTAGCGACAGCCGTGGCGCAGCAAGACGTCGCGTTTGCCGTGTGCGTGCTCGGGGAGGCGTTCGCGACGCGCGAGCGCGTGGCGGAGGGTACGCCCGGGCGACCGAACCTCGGGTTCGTCGGACCGGCGTCCGGGGCGTTGGTGGGCGCGTTCGCGTTGATCCAATCGGATAACGAGCTGACCACGCCAACGGGTTTGGCGCTCGCGGCCACGGCAACGCTGGCGTTGGGGTACCAGTACGCGAGAAGGTTCGACGAGACGCCTCGTAATCCGCTCGAGTGGCCGGGACCGAGACTGTATCCGACGCTCGGGGTGATGTTTTCGCTTTTCGCGTTTCTCGCCAACGCCGAGGCGTTGCCTAGAGTGCTTTCTCCTCTGGCCGTCTGAATTATTCGATGATGGTCTCTAGATTTATAACAACTATTCACTGATTCAATCGATGGACGCGCGCGGCTAATCGTCGTCGAGCTGCTCCAAGACGCCCTCGCGAATGAGCGGCTCGGCTTCCTCTCGCCAGAGCAAGTGCACGGTGTTCTTTCTCAAATCCACAGAACCGTCTCTGGTGAACAACTCGCCGCGATCCTCGAGGCATCGCACCTGAATCTTGTGATGCCTGGGCGGTTCTAAGTCTAAGGTTAAGTTTAAATCCACCGCACGCATGTACTCGTTCAAATTTTCGGAATATTTTGTGAAAAAATTGCGTTCGCTGTGACTGAGATTCGCCGAGGCGCTCTCGGGCAAACCAGTGCCGATTTCCCATCGAAGATCCTTCACTCGATTCATCCTTTCGTTCAAATACACGAGCATCGCGCGTTTATTTCTCAACAACGCCTGCGCATCGACTGTCATCGTCAGTCACCGAGTCCACGATTCCGAATCTTCTCCGCGTTCCCGTCAAGTCCCGTCCCGCGCGGCGACGCGTCTCTTCGCACCTGATGTTGCGCCAACATCCCCACTCGCACTCTGTTCTGCGTCGATTCTCTCTCATCTCGCTCTTCATCGTTCGTCGCGCTCTCCAAAGCCGTCGTCGCGTCGGTATACTCGCTCGCCAGTCGTCCGAGTTCACGGTGATGGTCCTCGCACTGATCGGTTATGATTCGAATCAAATCTTGATTATACGGCGGAAGCGACCCTGGTTCGCTGTCAGCGATCTCGCGAACGAGTTCGACCGCCTTCTTACCGAACGTTCCACTCGACATGTCGCGCGAGCCCGTCGACGCGACGCCGAGTGTCGCGTCATTCGATGGGAAACGGTTATCATCATCAGTCGGATCTTTTTTTTTGAAGACGCGCGCGCGAGCGAGAGGACGCGAGTCGGCTCGAGGGGTCGATGACGATGTCGAAGACTGACTGCTAGGATATTAAACATACGTCTAGTGATTGGCGCTCTAATTCGGCAACAGAGGCTTGGTGGGCGCCTCGTCGCGCTGTTCCTCCAAGATTTCCTCCTCCTTGGCTTGCAGCTTGGCGACGTTGTACCCCGCGAACCCAACGAGGGCGACGGCGTAGCCGACGATTTGCATCGGTGTCACCACGTCGCCGTAAAAGATGACGCCGAAGATGATGATGAGAATCGAACGAAGTTGCGCTAATACCTTGAGCGTGAGCGAACCGATGTACTTGATGACGCCCAGAGAACAAAAGTTGACGACGAATCCCAAAAAGCCGGCGGCGACGAAGAGGTACGGCTTGTCAACCATCATGCCCCACGCGTCGTTCTCTCGCATGTGTTTAAACTCAAATAATACGGCGGAGGTGCCGAGAAAGATCAGAGACGCGGGAGAGATGAAATACATGCCCTCCCACATGCTGAACTTTTTGTTGGCGAGTAAGAATTGCATGCACGCATTCTTAAACGCCTCGGTCACCTCGGCGCCGAAGATGAGAAGAAAACCAATGGCGGTAAAGTTCATCTCACCCAAGGACGCGACAAAGGTGCCGAGAATGATGACGAGCACCGCGAGCGCCACTTTCGTGTGCCATTTATCTAATCCAGTAAGATACAATACGGTAAACAACACCGCCGGCGACAACGCCTTGGCCATTTGCAAAAATGAAAGCGTGAGGTGAAAATACGCCATGTTCCCGAGCATGAGCGTCGTCCCCTGAAACAATCCGATCGGCAACACGTTCTTCGCCCAGCTCGCGAGCGTGATGTCCTTGTGATTCGAAATATCCACCGTCCTCGTCACGTGCACGCCGATCAAACTCAGCGTCCACCCGCACACGACGCCCATCGAGCTCAAAACGATGGGATAGTGAAACGCCGTCACGCTCAACATGTATTTGTTCAGCATGATGATGGTCGTCGCCGCCGTGATGTACGCCAGACCGTACGCCATCGCCGTCATGTACGCCGCCACCGATTGCTCCTTGGCGCTCGGCACGCTCGCGCTCGGCGCATCCTTGAGCGCCATGGTGGATTCGCACGACTCGGCTTTACCTCGTCCTCGTCGTCGCGCGCGCGCGATTCACGTCCCCGCGCGCGTCGCCGTCGATAGAAATAAACCTTCTTCGGGCGTCTACACCGTTTTCACCGCGATGTGCGTCTCGCCACACCCCGCGCGCGTCGCGTGATGAAGCGCTCAGGATGGGTGTAGGGTGTTACAAAATAAACGCGCGCGGGCTAAGAATTGGAGTTGCGTCTAACTCTTAGACCCCATCCCGGTGCGTGCGCCGTGACGCCACCGAACACCATCCCTTGATTTCGACGAACGAACGAACGAACGCCTTTAGTTGGCTCGAGACGCCCCTCGGGGACTTGCCGCGAGCCCGCGCACCTGTGAGGGTGCGCACCTCGAGGAAGGGATTCCACTGCCGCAATACATCCACGGACCCGTGATGCACGCATCCGAACGATACGGTAGGGAGTTTCTTTTCACCGATGCTTTTTTTTGTTTTTTTTTGTTTTTTTA
>Ga0181573_10000087_pt1 | contig 88550 bp, 67 predicted proteins | sample 101ome_25_FD_148643 | JGI IMG/M metagenome (GOLD analysis project Ga0181573, IMG submission 148643) | Coastal salt marsh microbial communities from the Groves Creek Marsh, Skidaway Island, Georgia - 101409BT metaG (spades assembly) | ecosystem: Environmental > Aquatic > Marine > Intertidal zone...
AAGCTGCTGGCTGGCGTCACCATCGCCGAGGGAGGTGTTCTGCCGAACATCCACGCCGTGCTGCTCCCGAAGAAGTCTGGAAAGAAGGAGTAAGCGCTCGCGCGTTTTGCCCCGTTGTCGGACAGATCGTCTTCCAGGTGGTGCCGCTCGCGGTCCACCGAACCAAACCAAAACCTGGTGTTTATTCAACACCACCATGATCATGGAAATGTCAGTCACTGTGTTGCTGTCCGAGCGTCACACGTCAGCGCGCACCCGGTGAGCGAGAGATTTGCACCGCGTGGTGACAACGCATTTCCCTCAACACGTTGGCCTGGTCGCGCTGCTGTGCGGGCACGTCTTTTGCCGAGGGTGTCACGAACGGTTCGACGACGGTGAGTGTAGTGCATAGGTCGCCGTTCGAAATGACCGTATCGGATGCCCGTATCGTGCGGGCAATCCGACCCGGCCAAACATTGGGACGCCATTCTTTACCGCTAGTTTTCTTTACCGCTACACCACCTTGGTCGTATATACAGGTCGTATATATATAGTAAGTCGCGGGGAGGTGCCGTCTTCGGAACGAGGAGCAGTTTTCAGCCCACGCATTTTCCTGAAATTCCAGTCCTCCCAATGACGCTTTGACCCCCCATTCGTGCATTTGATACTTATCCCATTGCCAATTGGCGGCCATGAACACGAATATCGGCCTACGAGGTGCGTGCGTCTGTCTGAGGTGGCGTTGAATCCGCGACTTGAGCCTCACCACGCCCTCACCACGCCCTCACCACGCCCTCACCACGCCCTCACCACGCCCTCACCACGCCCTCACCACGCCCTTCCCCCCTCCCTCCCCTCCTCCCACAGGCCACCACCACCACCACCACCACCAAGACGCCCAGGCGGAGAAGGCCAGCAGGGCGTTCTCGCTGCCAGAGTCATTTTCAGACGTCAGCGGAGGGAGCTCGGAAGACTCGCAAGGCAACGCCAACGTGATGCGACTCGTGCCGCAGCCCTCGCTGTCGGCCTCGCAGTCTTACAACAACCTGCTGAACGCGTCGTCGCCCGACCAGCCGACGAGGTTCCTGTGGGTCGGCAACCTGACTCTGAAGGCAACCCGGCCTCAGCTCTGCGCCGTCTTTGAGAAATTCGGGCTCCTCGAGGACCTCGTCTCTTTTCCTGGGCGCATATATGCCTTCGTGACGTACCAGTCCATTGAAGCCGCGGTCGCGGCGCAACAAGCCCTCCAGGGCGTCGTCCTGAAGGATATCAGCGCCGACTCGGGCCTCGTCATCAAGTTCCGCCCAGAACGCAAGGTCTGCGCCCACCTGTCGGAGGCGTCGACAGCCGCTGGCAACGACGCCGAGGCCGTGGAACCATCGCCGAGGATTTGGCTGGGTAACATTTCGCCCACCGCCACCGCCGCCAACCTGCAGAGCGTGCTCGGCCGCTTTGGCACCCTGGTCGACGCGGCCGTCTTTCCGGCCCGAATCGGACCGTTGGGGTACGCGTTCGTCAAGTTTGAACGCGTCCAGGACGCCGTCAACGCGTACAACACGCTGAATAACGCTGTGGTGCCCGCTTTGTCGGGATCCAAGCAGGTCAAGATGCGGTACAAGCCCGTGTCAGAGGGCGCGCCGCGGGACACCACCCTCGACGCCCTGCAGGCCAGCATTCCGTCCAGGCACATTTGGATCGGAAACGTGACGCAGAAGCCTTCAGAGGACGCCCTCATCAGGATCTTCTCCCGCTACGGGGCCATCGAGTCGGCCAGGGTGTTTTCGGCGAAGAGCTACGCGTTTGTCAACTTTTTCGAGGTGGCGTCGGCGGTCGAAGCCATCACCAAGCTGGACGGCGTCTCCGTGCCGGTGCTGACGGGGCTCAAGCCCCTTGTCATGAGGTACCAGCACGACGCCAACTCTGGCTCTGGCTCTGGCTCTGGCGGGCGCTCGCAGCTCGACGCTGGCGTCGGCGGTGGCGTCAACACGAACGCTGGCATGAACGACCAGAGCAATATCAACGCCAAAGTGCTCGAGCTGCTCAACAGGAGCAGGATCGTTCCCGACTCCCACCCGAGCGAATCGGACCTGTCGATGGACTCGATGCAGTCCATGACCACGGCGTCGACCACGGACCCCTCGAAGCTGGCTGCCATCCTCCACAACCTCGCCGCGCTCAACTCGAGCATAAACGGCGGCGGCTTCAACGGCGGCGGCTTCAACGGCGGGGGCCTCAACGGCGGCGGCTTCAATGGCGGCCTGATGATGAACAGCTCGCCCATGAACAGCAACAACAACAACAACAACAACACCGGGCACATGACCAATAACAGCATGATCAGCAACGGCCTGAGCAGCAATAGCTCGCTCAATAACGGTATGAATATGATGCAGACGGACATGAATATGCAGAAGCCCGCGATGCAGAGCAGCCTGCTGTGGCCATCGGCCTCGCAGCCGCCCGCCCACTCGCACACGCTTCATCATGACGGACCTCCCTCGGCCTTCAGCCCTTGGAATTGAGGGCCAACCCGACGGAGCGTGTTGCGAGTGTGGGCGTGCCATGTATTCGCACGAATATCAGGTCGACGGATTTGTCGAACGAAACGGACCATCATAGCAAAACGTATTTTGGACAAGAGAGAACGAATACAGGACCATAATCGTGTTGATAATACACGTATCATTTTCACTTTCATGCAGTTGTGACAACATTCATAGCTTGACCAGCACCGACATTCTCCCCGCGTGCGGCGCCGCCGCCACAAACACACCCGGGCCGGCCGCCCGAACAAACTCGCGCGAGTCGCCACCTTCGGTGAAATCAAGGACGAGGTCGCACGTTCCGGCGCCGACGAGGCCCGTCCCGACGGTCGCCGTAAACTGACCGTACGAAGACAACGACGACAGCGACGAGGATGGTGCGGCCGGCGAACCGGAAGAAGGCGCCGCCCGCGCCACCACCCGAGAAATCAGTCGCGAGAGAACCCCCTCGACGCGCCCGCAGATGACATCCGAATCGTCCAGGGAAAACGTGTACCAAAGCCTCCGGCCGCCCGTCGTCCGTTTTGCACGAAAGGTTACCGCGCCCGACGCCTCGGTCGGCAGGTCGTCCCATACCCGATAGTCCCGGTTCTCTCCCGCCGATAGCCGCCACAGCCGCTCGATGTCCTCCGCGGTGAGCTCCTCCAGCAGCGATACGCGGGCGTCTGGTGTCTCGAGCTCTGCGATCGCCTGCCAGACGAGCATCGACGTGTTCGGAAGTCGTGACATTCATTCATTCATTTATACGTCGACAGCGTATCTAGGGTTGACCTTGACCAACGTCTTCATCTTCCACGCATCCTGCATCCCCACGGGCGCGTGCGCGCCCGGCTGTGACAACGCTCCTCCGGCCGTCCACCGCAACGCGCCGGGTGGCGCTCGCTCGGTGAGCCGCGGCCGGTAGACGTGCCGATACCGCCGCCAGCCACGAACGGTGAACCACACGGCAACGATGAAGAAGCACGCGATGATCGCGATGATGACCCAGAACCACCAGCTGCGGCCAAGCGAGACGGAAGACGGGCTGGTGAGGCGACGACCGATCAGTTCATGACTGAAGACACGCACGTACCGTTTCTCGTGGGGCGTCTCGCTTCCGAACAAATCCGAGATGACGGGGATGGGTATGGTAACGGTCACGCCGACCACCGTGGGTGGCTCGTTGTTGTCGTCGTTCGGGGAGAGCGGATCGTCGGGTGCCTGCAACTGCAACAACGCCCTCGCTGCTGCTGACCCACGGAGCGTGCCCATCTCGCTTGTCAGCTGAGCATCCACGTGCGCCAGTCTGCCGGCTGCCGAGGATGGATGTCCCGAATCCAGGTCGGCCGAACGAAAAAGAACCGCACGAAAGAACCGAACTCGAGTTTTCAGTTTTCGGCGAATTCGGAGCATAGAGCATCCGTCGTCCGGTCACGTGACCGTGACATCACCACCATGCCTCAGTTGTACGCCTTCGGGCGCCGCTGGAGGGTGTCCACGGCACGACTTTGAACTCACTGATGCGTCACCCAGCCCTTCTCTCACTCGCTACGACCCTCTCTCCTTATACCCCTATACTCCAGGACCTGACCTTACCCGTGGTCTGCGCGCTCTTCGCTTTGATGCACGTGGCCATCGTCGTGCCGGTGTTTATCGTCTTCGTGACGGGCACGTCCAGCTACAACTGCTCGGCGGAAGCGCTGGTCAAAGCCGCCATCTATTTCACGCTCGGGCTGAACCTCGCGGCCATCGCCCACGACGCCACATTGATCGTGAACGGCTGGCAAGGTGGGCCTCTGGAGGAGCACAAGCGGCACAGGACGAAGTTTCTGATCGTCACGCGCGTCGGTCTGTACGTGCTCACGTTCGCCGCTTTGATCTGGTCGACGGTGCTGATTTACCTGCCGAGCATCACGTCGACATGTTATCTGGGCAACCCCTGTGACACGAGCAAGCTGGGACTGCGGGAGGACGCGTGCGTGAACGGGACGCTGGTCGCCCCTTGCCAGGCCGTGTACGGTGCGTCGTTGCCAGACGTCGAGAGGTGCCGTACGGACTGGTTCAACCTCGCGGCGACCTTTGCAGTCAATCAGTACGATCCGTCGACTGTCCCACCCTATCCGGGCACCTCGTTCACGGGCACGCCATCCAACGACTCGTCGCTGTGCGACGTGACGTACGAGGCGGCGGGCGAGCCGTTCAAGCAGTGGCAGAACGAGACAGGCCAATATTTCCCTCCGTACAACCCATCAATCTCGCCGATAGATATCAATAAGAACGGCACAAACGACCGGACGATAGGCCTACGGTGGGCCGCCACGCTCGGCTACACCGACGGGAACGAGTCCCCCTGGAACCAGTGCCTCGAGGGCTCATACTGCTACGATATCGTGATATCGGTCCAAAACTGCCCGATATACAACGATCTGCTGTTCTTCGGCAAAACATCGTCCGACTACGCCTACGCGCTGACCGCAGTTTGGGGGTCGTGGGCCATCATGTTGGTCAACGTGGTCATCGTCGTGGCGGCGTTCAACGCGTTCCCGGAGTACGACGACCGCCAGTCGTGGAAAGAGTCGGTCAAGAGCATGGCGAGGCTGCTTTGTTGCTCATCCATCCTCAAGCACGCGAAGACGGAGGACGGCCAGGATGCCGCGGCCGGGCTCGGGGACCTGTTGTTCAAACTGTTTGGCGGAATCGACCTCGACTACACGGATCTCCTGCTCGGACTCTACCTGGTATCGGAGCGCCAAGCCTGGCGCCGATTCCATTACGCGAAAGGACGCATCGAGAATCTCGGAAAACGCGTCTTCGTGCCGCGGAAGGAGCTGCGCAAGGCCGCGGCGGCGGCGGCGGCGGCACGGGAGGATCGGCCGTCCGACGACGTGGAGTTCGAGAGAGCGGACGATGATTCGAACGCGCTCTCTTTCCGTCAGAGCATGCTCAATACCAAGGTCAAGACCATGGCCGAGACAAAGACCAAGGGACCGGGACCGGCGGGCGACTCTGGCGACGCTCCAGACTCTGGCGAACCAGGCGAGGGCCACAGGATGGCGCACGTAGTCGTGTCGTTCGACAGCCGGCCCTTCGTGACCCCCTTCGACTTCTCGCCCCTTGGCACGTTCGATCCTCCAATCGACGGGCGCGACGTGTCGATGTACGTGCAGACGAGCTCCAGAGGCGGCGGTGGCGCGGGCGTCGGGGAACACGAACGCGGACGCGAACGATCGCGGGACCACCGCGAGGCCATCCGATCGTGCTTGGACCTCGTGTGGTTCGCCAAGGCGGCCTACGGACTGCAGACGAAGAAGTGGAAGGACGCCAAGCAGGACTCCCTGATGGACGAGCTCGGCGACAAGTGCCTGGCGTGCACCCCGTTTCTCCGGGGCCAATTGACGGACAGCCACTTCACCAAGCGCAACTTTGCGTCCATTCTGAGGTACACCAAGGTGGCGGCGTCGGACGTGCTGTACGTGTCGTACACGAACACCGCGCTCGGGATACTGCCGTACCTCGTGGTGCTGGATCGGGCGGCCAACCGGGTCGTGATCTCCGTGCGCGGGACGACCGCCCTGCCCGACGTCGTAACGGACCTGCTGGGCCACCCGCATGATGCTACCGAGTTCATGCCGGCGTGGGTGCACGATGCCAACGTCAACAAGAGCCGGCTGCACGTCCATAGCGGCATCCTCTCGTCGGCGGCAGCCGTGCTGCGCGACCTCGATGCCAACGGCATCCTGGAGGCGCTCGAGACGACCGTCGAGATGGCCCCATCTATTGGCACATCGACCTACGGAAAGAATCCGACCGAAGGCATCATCCAGGACACGGAAGCCGTCGACGACGCCATCGGCGCGCTCGGCCTGGACGACGAGGTCCAGCTGCCCATCGAGCGCGCCCACAGCATCCTGGCCGAGGCCGCCAAGCGAGACGTCCCCGTCGTGATCACAGGCCACAGCCTCGGTGCCGCCGTCGCTAGCGTCTGCGCGTTCAGGCTCCGCTCGCGCTTTCCCCAGATGCGCTGCGTGTGCTTCAACCCGCCGGGCGGCGTGATGTCCAAGGCGCTGTCCGAGATGTCCGAACCGTTTTGCACGTCCTTCATCGTGGGATCGGACATCATCTCGAGGCTCAACTTGATCAACATGAGCCGACTGGTCGACGACATGGTTCTGGCGCTCGCGCGTTGCAAGAAGCCAAAGCTGACCGTGTTGCTCGAGATCATCTTCGGACGGCGGCGCTTCCGCAACAACGCCGACACGTACTACGCGGCGGATGAGATATCCGACGAGGTCCTCGAGATCCTACAGCGATACATCGACACGTCGTTGATGCACGGAAAGGACATTCGCGAAGACAAAGAGGCCAATCTCCTCCCGCCCGGCAAGGCCTTCTTCCTCCGGCCCGTCGAGTCGCTCTCGGGCAAAAGCGATCGGAAGGCCGCCGACTGGAAGCCGGGCATCGGCACGGAGCACGTCGTCGAGAACGACTTTGCTTGGGACGTCGTGGCCGTCGACAAGGAGACGCTCTTGGACGAGGGCATTCTGCTGACCGCCGACGCGATCGACCACCATCACCTGTGGCTCACGCTGTCGGCGATGATGTCGGCGATGGAAGACAGCGAATGAATTGACTACAACCAAGACGACTACAACCAACCAACCATCCAACCATCCAACCATCCAACCAACCAACCAACCAACCACCCAACCAATCGATATCTGTTTCCAATCAAGACAGGCTGAGCACCTCCACGACCCTGCGCACGTAGTCCTTCCGCTCGATACAGTCCTCGCAGACGGCATTCTTGCTCTTGAGCAGCTGTTTCAGCACGCCGACCTTCATCTTCTCGACCGTCTGACGGTCCAGGCCGCCGCCGCCGCCCATGGCCTCCATGCAGCGATCGCTGCTGTAGAACCCGTTGAGCCACTTGACCAGTTCGCTGTTCTTCATCCCCCCGGTGAAGGGCACCGCGAAGCGCACGTCGCCCCCGCAGACGGCCAACAGCGTCGACCCCGACTCGGACGCGGAGAATGCAGAAACCACGCTCGCCGCGGCCGACTTTCGTCGCACCTCTCCAAACGCGATCCGCCCCTTGTACCGCATCGCCAGCGACTTGTACAACGCACTCGTCGCACTCTTGTCCGTCACCAGCACCACACCGACACTCCACCTCGCCACGCTCGTCGTCTGACTGGCCTTGAGGAACGCCTGCAGGCCCTCGTCGTCCCCGACGACGCGCACGTGTTCCATCGGCAGCAGCGCCAGCGCCCAGTCCTTGATGGCCGACGCCGACCGCTCCCCGTTGTAGTCGAGCCACTGCCCGCTCTTAAACGCCTTGATCGTCGGATAGCCCTGGACGCCGCGTCCAGAGCACAGGGCCTTCTGGTCCTCGCAGTTGACCGCGCTGACCCTGACCACCCCGTGCAGCGCGTCGGCGAGCTTGCGCCACTTTGGCGCCAGCTGGCGACAGTGCCCGCACCAGGGAGCATAGAACTCGACGACACTGAGCCACCCCTCCCCGTCTCCCTGCGGGATGGTGTCCTCGTCCAGCTCTTGGATGAGCGCATCCTTCTCGTACAGCGACGCCTCCCGGCCGCCACCGCCACCGCCGGGGAAGCCGCCGCCGCCGCCACCAAAGTTGAACCGCATGTTGCCTCCGGGCCCGCCAAAGCTGCCGCCGCGGAATACCTGCTCGAAAATCGTGAACGGGTCGCCCTGGAAGCCGCCTCCCGGGAAGCCCTGACCAGACTCGGCCTGTTCGCCGAAGCGATCGTAGGCCGCCCGCTTCTCCGGATCGCTCAGCGTCTCGTACGCCGACGCAACCTTCTTGAACTGCTCCTCGGCCTCGGGATTGTCGGGATTCCTGTCCGGATGGTATTTCAGCGCCTGTCGCCGGTACGCCTTTTTGATCGTGGCTTCGTCCGCGTCCGGCGCGATCCCCAGCAGGTCGTAAAACTTGGTGTCGCGCACGGCCGCGACGCCAATGGCGATGAGAGCCAAGAGCACGCCGACGAGCAGCAGCCCTCGTTTGAGGATCCCCATGATCGATGGGTGATGGTCAGGGGAAGAGAGAGTTGTTGCTCCTCGTTGTCGTCCGACGACGGTCGTGATCGATCAAAATCGCCTGCCTTTGAGAGATCAGGCGCCAGCACGTGGTTTGCCCGACCTATATATACACAGTCTCTGGCTCTGTGGATGGCCGCACGTATCAGCGCGGCAGCCCCCCTCAATGAAACAGCGCTTTGGTTGCGTCTCCAGAAAAAGTTTGGCCAGCTGGCCCGCAGGTGCAAACTGAAATCGCTCCCTGTTCTCCCTATGATTCCCATCGCCAAGCGAGAGAAGGGCAAGACCCTCGTCCTCTTCGATGTGGACGGGACGCTGACGCCCGCCAGGAAAGGGATCGACGCGGACATGCGAGAGACGCTGGCCAAGCTGAGAGAGAAGGTGGTCATCGGCACGGTCGGTGGGAGCGACATGGCCAAGCAGATGGAGCAGCTCGGCACCGGCGTCCTGACAGACTTCGACTACTGCTTTGCGGAGAACGGGCTAGTGGCGTACAAGAACGGGGAGCTCATCGCCAAGCAGTCGCTGTCGGCGCACCTGGGCGACGACGTGCTCAAGCGTCTGATCAACTACCTGCTCGGGTACATGGCCAAGATTGACATTCCCGTGAAGCGTGGAACGTTCATCGAGTTCAGGTGCGTGTTGCCTTGGATGCCGCGCCGACTCTTACCGTCTTCGTCTACGTCTTCGTCGTCGTCGTTGCACGCTCTCGCGTTCTTGCGTTCTCACTCACCCTTCCGCACGCTCTCAGGAACGGGATGCTGAACGTGAGTCCGGTGGGGAGGAACTGCAGCCAGGAGGAGCGGGACGCGTTTGAGAAGTACGACCTCGAGCACAACATCCGGCGGGATTTCGTCAATGCGCTGAAGAAGGAGTTTAGCGACGTGGACCTGACGTATTCGATAGGCGGACAGATCTCCTTTGACGTCTTCCCGACCGGCTGGGACAAGACGTACGCGCTCAAGCACGTCGAGGGCGAGGGCTTCGAGGAGGTGCACTTCTTCGGGGATAAGACGCACGAGGGCGGGAACGATTACGAGATCTATACCGACCCGCGCACCATCGGGCACCGGGTCGAGTCTCCCGAGGACACCATCAAGATTTTGGTCGAGCTCTTCTCGCTCGCGTAACGACAGAGTATTACAGGGTTCATCCCTCGTCATTCGTCGAAGAACTCTTCGCTCTTGTGGTTGCCTCCAGGGACCGAGCAGTTGGGTCCCACCACGCAGTCCTTCAGCGAGGTCTTGGCGACCAGCGTGACGCCCCGGCACAGGATGGAGTTGTGGACCTGGCACCCGTCGCCGACCGTCACGCCTTCGTGCAAGATCGAGTTGACGATCTTGGCCGAGGCACCGATCGTGCAATTCGGCCCCATCACCGACCGCTTGACAGACGAACGATCGCCCAACGAAGAGTTGCAGGCGACGATGCTCGTGTTGACAGCCGCCTTTGCACCCAGCTTGACGTTCTTCGCGATCTCCGACCGCTCCAGGTACCTCACAATCTCGCGATTGACGTTTGCGTACGACGCCTCCGAGTCGACGACCATCAGCGACGCGGCACTCCGCACGTACGTGTGCACGGCCAGCCGCTTCGACCCGTTCCCGTCCCCGTCGCTCTCTCCGCCTCGCTCCGTCTCACCGCCGCTCATCGACAGGGTGCTGCTGCTCATCCGCTCGAGCGCGCGAGGGACGCTCCCACTCCCGCCGTCCTTTGCGTTCAACGCACTCTTCGCGCTCTGCACCGCCATTCGCCGCACAAAGTACGGAATCAAGTGCTTCTGCACGTCCACTAGCCCCTCGCTCTCGTCCTCCTGCAGCACGTGCGACAGCGCCTCCCGGTTGAAAACACACACTCGCACGTCCGACACGTCCTTCCGCACCGTGAGCCTGTCCCCCGTCTCCACGCTCTCTCCTTGCTGCGGAAGCAGCGCAACCACGGGAACCCTGACGTCGCTCGACTTGGACGTCCCCGACGGACAGTAGGCCGCCACGACCCCGTCTGCTCGAACCGCCACGTACTCCCTCGTCGGATACTCCCCGTTGTCGTCCGCCACGGCCGGAACCATCAACATCGTCACGGCCGCCTTCTTCACCTTATGATACAGAAGCTGACCTTGCAGCGAAAGGTCCGCGTCGGTCGACGATGACGATGACGACGGCGACGGCACGGGCACAAACAGGCTGCCGACCACCAGGACGTCCTCGTGGCTCCCGTGGCTCTTCCTCCCCTCTCGCCCGTCCAGGGCGACGGAGAGGTCATGCTGCGCATCCGACGCCAACACTCGCCGAATCAACTTCACGGACGACTTCCCGCAGCTCGGATCGCACACCACGTCCACAGACACGTTCTTCGAGACCGAGCTCGACGCCCCCGACGCCAGGTACATCGAGAGCGCGTCGCAGCTCACCTGGTCGGTCCCTGCAAACGTCACCTTCCGAATGCCCGACTGCGCAAGCGTATCGAGAATAAACTGAATAATGGGCTGATTCGCCACGGGAAGCAGCAACGAGCCCCGCTGACACATCCTTGCCAGCTTGGCGAGCGCGGCGTCACACAGCACGATGGCCGACGTTGCCTCGTCGCCTGGTATCCCTGGCATTGTTGCGCCTGCAGTCGTGGCACCCAGCGACGCAGACATCGTCGCCAGTGTCATGTCGTGCTGCTGTCTCTCCCCGTCGTGATGATGCAACACGCCGTCGTGGCTTGTACGTATGTACGAGCGATCCGCGACGGGGCGTTGCCGTGCACGACGACGAGATCAACACAGGCGTCTCGAGTCTCTCGTGGGTATAGTATGTCGCCGTCCGTGACGAGTGACGAGTGTGCCGCTGAAAAATTTTCGCGCAAAATTGTCTGTTACGAGATATGCCTGCAAACCGACCCTCTCTGACGCTTCCTGACCCGCTATTCTAGAGGACGGTCGTTTCCTTCTGCTGATCGTTCGGTCGGCCGGTCGCGAGTGGGCCAACGCTGGGCAGTGAAACTTAAAATTCGGGGATCGATTGAACGAGCGAGCCAATGCGTGCTGGAGAAGAAGTACCCACCACTGGCGGGCTCTTCAAGAGCATCCAGGCCAAGTTTGGGATCCAGAGCAAGTCAGGGTCGGCGGATCGGGCCGATACTCGGGCCTCGACTGCCTCGGGTCCGTCCAGACGAGAAGGAGGAGAGAGGGACAGGGAGGAGGCAGTGACGAGCGACCGGCACGTCGTCGAGAATGCGACGGCGAGCACGGCTGACACGGCCGGCACGACGGGCACGGCACATGCATCGACACAGACGGATAGTACGGTCGTGCGGCCAAACCACGGCTATTCGGTGTCGTATGGTAGCTACAACCAGCCGCTCAACACGCTGCCTCCCGCGGCGCAGCAGGACGTCTTCTTGCAGAAGCTGGAACTGTGTTCTGTGGTGTATGATTTCTCGAACGTGATCAAGCAGGTGCGGGAGAAGGAGATTAAGCGGGAGGCGCTCCAGGACCTCGTGGACTACGTGAACGTGGGGTCTGGGAAGTTTACGGAGGAGGCGTCGCCGGCGGTGGTCCGGATGATCTCGCGGAATCTGTTTCGGGAATTGCCGCCGCGGCGGCATGGGGAGATGGGCGGGGCGATGGAGGGCACGGAGGTGGACGAGGAGGAGCCGCAGCTGGAGCCGGCGTGGTCGCATCTGTCGCTGGTGTACGAGCTGCTGCTGCGGTATATCGTGTCGAGCGATACGGACGCCAAGGTGGCCAAGCAGTACGTGAACCACCAGTTCATCCTCAAGTTTCTCAACCTGTTTGACAGCGAGGACCCGCGGGAGCGCGACTACCTCAAGACCATCCTGCACCGGTGCGTTTTTCGTTCGTTCGTTCGTTCGTTTGTTCGTTTGTTGCTCTGTCTGTTTGTCTGCCTGTCTTTCTGTCGTCGCGGCCGTGTTGGTCACTGGCTCGCTCGCTCGCTGGCCTGGATCGCCGTCGCGTTTGCGACTCACACGACTCACCAACGATAAACACGAACCATCACCCTGCAGTGTCTATGGCAAGTTCATGGCGCATAGGCCGTTCATTCGAAAGTCGATCAACCACGTGTTCTACCGGTTTGTCTACGAGACGGAGCGGCACAACGGGATCGCCGAGCTGTTGGAGATCCTCGGCTCCATCATCAACGGCTTTGCGCTGCCGCTCAAGGAGGAACACAAGCTGTTCCTGCAGCGGGCACTGATACCCCTGCACAAACCCAAGTGCCTGCCGCTGTACCACCAGCAGCTGGCCTACTGCGTGACGCAGTTTGTCGAGAAGGACAGCACGCTGGCGCCCGTCATCATCCGGGGGCTTCTCAAGTACTGGCCTGTGACGAACAGCCACAAAGAGGTCCTGTTCTTGGGAGAGCTCGAGGAGATCCTGGAGTTGACACACGACGCCGAGTTCGCCATGGTGGCAGACCCCCTGCTCAAGCAGCTGAGCCGCTGCCTCACGTCCAACCACTTTCAGGTCGGCGAGCGGTCCCTGTTCCTGTGGAACAACGAATACATCGTGCAGCTGCTGCACCATAACAAGGCGATTGTCGTGCCGCTGGTGGTTGGCGCGCTCGAAGAGAACGCCAAGCAGCACTGGAACTCAGCCGTCCAGAACCTGTCGGGCAACGTCCGCAAGATGTTCCAGAACATGGACCCCAAGCTCTACGAGCGGTGCCGGAAGCAGTACGAGGAGGACCTTCTCGAGCGGAAAAAGGCCGAAGGCCGGCGGCGGGAGGTCTACGAGCTGCTCAACGAGATCGAGCGGGCGAGGAGAGGAGGGTGAGGCTTTGAATCCTTTAACATGTGTTTGCTTTTGTACAAAAACAAGTTCGCATGCCTGCCGCCGACGACCAGTCTTCTGCTCTCATCACCAAGGACGACGATACGTGCGTCAACGCCGCGGAGGCCTACCTGAACTGCGTATTAAAGACGGCTCTTGCCGATCAGAAGGAGCATTGCCTTGCCCCCCTTCGAGCCCTTCGAACGTGCTGTGCTGAACGGGACATCGTCGCCATTCGCCTGCGCAGCGACGGCGAAGATCAGGAGGACGCGAGGAACGAGCAGGGCGCGACAGCAACGGCAGCAGCAGCAACAACGGCAGGGGCCGATCCTGGTGCGAAAGACTGACCGACGTCGAGCCGCGTAAAGGATAAAGGTGGCGATGTGGAAGACGATCGTCCACGCCACTCGGAGCCCGTGGCTGATGGGGATGTTCATCGTCGGCGTCGGGGCGGCGTCGGTTGGGGCAGGGGAGACGGCGATCAAGACCACGTCCAAGGGAGACGCAGCCCTGGAAGAGACGCTCCGGGGAAAGGAGACGATCGAGAGTCGGATGCTCGCGCGGGCAAACAAGGAGCGGCTTGGGGTGCTCTTTGAGGAGATAAAGCGGGGCGAGGGCGGAAGGCGATACGCGGCGGCTCTGAACGGAGAAAGCTTGGGCTGCCACTCGACCGGGACGACGAAGGCCGGACACTACCGGCCGATCAACCTCGAGAAGGAGGAGTCCTCTCCTTCCTCCTCGTCGCCGTTATGACCATGACAGATATGATGATATGATGCAGACACACAAACCAGCACCTATCCACGTCGAAATTCAGCGGAGTCCCTCGCCGATCCCCTTGGCGTTCACCGACACGGCCCGACTCCACACGGCCAACGCTCGGTACATCTCTTCCTTCTTCGACTGCCGCTCGATCTCCAGCACCTTGTCGTATTGGTTGATCCGTCCTCCCTCGATCTTCTTATCAAGGATCAGGCTCAGCAGCAGCTCGTCCACGTCAATTTCGGACGAGCCCACCATCTCCTTCACGTGGTCCAGCTTGACGCGCGTGAAACAGCCGATGCCCTTCAGGATCACCTTGGAGCAGACCTTTTTCCTCAAATCGTCGATGTAGGGCGCCACAAACGCGTCGCCGGCGATGTCCTTGTGCTTGACGGCCTCCTCGAACGCCAAAATGTCCGAGGACTGGTACGCCGCGACGAGCGACGTCATCGCCGCCACCACGGGGTCTGTCTTGTACGGCCGCGCCTCCTGGCTGTCGAACGGATCGACCGAGCTCTCCATCATCATGTTGGCCAACACCAAGTACTTGAGACAGTGACTCCTGTTCGGGCTACCGGCCTCGTCGTAGGCCCTGTGCAATGGGTTGGTCGAGCATCGAGCGTCGTGAGTCGAGCGAAGCGCGAGCGCCAGCGATGGCGATCGGGAGAGGCGAATCCCACCAACCCCACCAACGAAACAATGACGCACTTAAAGCTTTCGAAAAAGTCTGTCGCGGCCTCCTCCCAGTTCTTCTCGTTCATGTGCATCTTCCCTCCGTACTCCCGGATGACCCCGAGCACCCTCGGGTGAGGAATCGCAGACGTGATGGCCAGCGCCTTCCTGTAGGTCGCCTGCAGCAGCGCATTGTTACTCCGGTCCCCTCGCGAGCCCAGCAGCTCAATCTGCAGCGCATATACCTCGAGCCTCTGCCCCCCCTCCTCCGTCTTCAACAGCAGCTCGTCCACCACCTTTGTCGCCTTGTCCTCCTGCCCCGACGCCAGGTACAGGTGCGCCAGCTTCACAGACGTCTTGAAGTACAGCCTATCATTCTTCACGTCCGCCAAACCCTGCAGCGTAGACGTGTAAAACTGCTCCAGCAACTCGTTGTTCGTCCCGTCCTTCGAACTCACATACTCGAGCAGCGAGTTGATCTTCTTCTCGGCCGCATTCCGCGTGACCACAGTCGACGCCTCCAAGAACCTCTTGAAGTAATCCGTCACATCCGCATCCTTCGATAGAACCTTGATCTTCACCACCTGCTTGAGGGCCTTGAAGTGCCACTCCTTGCCCTCCTCGCCGGAATCGACTATCTCCAGGAAGCCGGCCAGGGCCTCGGCGTACTTCTCGGCCTCGATCAGCGCCTTGGACGAGTAATACTTGTTCTCGGTCTGGACCTCCTCCTGCGGCGGCGAGCGAGCGGTGCGTGGTGAGCGAGTGAGTGAGTGAGTGAGCGAGCGAGTGGTGAGCGAGGCCCTCGCCACGAGGAGGAAGCGATCATCAGAATCGAGTCAAGCACCCATAATCGATAGCGCACGAACCTCCTCATTCGTTCCGCCGCAGCTATCATCACTGTACGAGAAGTCGTAGTCGTCTGACATACCGAGGACTCAGTACGTTGATTTCAACCTGCGATTTGAGCGTGTTCTCATGAGTATTCTCCTGTTTCGAAAGAGAGAAGGTCCTCTCACCACGCTCACCACGCTCACCACGCTCAAATCGCAATGTGCTGTCACACATCCCGGAGGGTAGCCTCCTCCTCCTCCTCTCGGACAAGTTGGGGCGTGGGGAGGGGGTGGGACGTACGGTTGGGTACGTCGTCGGTGCCATTCCGGTTCCTCGATTCTCAGGCTCGACCCCGCGGCGCGGGTGCAGCGGCAAGCGACACGAGCCCCGCCTCCCCCGACCTCCCTCCTCCCGCGTCCCTGTCCCTGTCCAAGGACATCATGGCAATCGCAGCTCCGACGACGGTCTCGCTGGCCATCGAGGTGGGTATTATTGACTCGGACCGCCATCGCCGCGCGCTTCCACGGGGCGTGGCCCGACTCTCTCACAATCTCACTCTCTCTCACTCGCGCTACGCGCTTCGCTCGTTCGCTCGTTCGTTCCAGCCGCTGGCGGCGCTCATTTCGACAGCCTTTGTCGGTCACGTGCTCGGGCACGTCGCGCTTGCTGGCGTCGGGATAAGCTTGACGGTGGGTATTGACCTCGACCGACGTGCGCTCGCACGCCCTGTCTCTCTCACTCGAGCTGCTGCGCTTCGCTCGCTGTTCGTTCCCCAGCTGTTCAACAGCTTAACCAAGCTGTTGAATATGCCGCTACTCGCGGTCGTCACCAGTAGCACGGCAGTCGCCACCGACGTCAACGACGTGCTGCGTTCGAGTGCTGTCCTCGCCGTCATTGTTGGGCTGGTGCAGACGCTCGTGCTCTTTGCGCTGATGGAGACGGGCGTGGGGCTGGGTGCCTATGGTCTAGCCGTGGATAGCGTGGCGTATGGCCCGGCGCGCGCGTACTTGGCCGTGCGGGTCTTTGGAAATTTGGTCGGCGTCGTTTTCTTCGCGTTCCTTGGGGTCTTTCGGGGTCTCCAGGACACGGTATCGCCTCTCGCAGCGACGCTTCTGTTTACGGTGTCGTCGGTGTGCCTCGAATACGTTTTCCTCTTCCGGTTATCGCTGGGGCCGGCGGGGGCGGCGGCCGCCGTCGTCGCCGCGCAGTGCCTGGGCGTCGCGTTGCAGGTGGGGCTCCTGGCAAGGAAACATAGGGTACATTTCGGTACTGTTCTGGGCGCGAATCGCCGCGACGGCGACGGGGAACGGCCCACGGACCGGCAGCTGGTGGAAAAGCTGGCGATGTGCGGGATCCTGATGCTTCGCACGGCGCTCGTCATGCTCGTCTACAGCAGCGCCACGTCGCTCGTCGCGAGGTCGGGCTCGCCGGTGCTCAGCGCCGCACACCAGGTGGGTATTGAATGCATCGACCGATTCAACGACCGATCGATGGACCGAGCCCTGCTTTGACCTACTACACGCCGACTCACCACCCTCACACCGACTCGCTCCTCGCTCGTAAAAAAGATCGCGTTCCAGCTCTGGCTCGCCAGCTCGCTCCTGGCGGACAGCCTCGCGGTCGCCGCACAGACGCTGATGGCAAAATCGATGAGTCGACAGTCCGCGGCGTCCTCCGCGCCGTCCTCCGTGTCGTCGTCGAAACCGCTCGCGCTGGAAATCGGATGGCGATGTCTGCAGTACGCGGTGCTGTTGGGATGTGCATTGACGGCCGCGATGTACGCCTTCCTACCCAGGATCCTGTCCGCCTTCACGACCAGCCCCGAGGTCCTGGCGGCGCTGTCGACGATCACCGGCTACGTCGTGTTCTCCCAGGTGATTTCGAGCGTCGCGTTCGTTCTGGACGGCATGGTGTACGCGTACGGTCCGACCGGCTTCCGGTACGCGACGTCGACGATGCTCTTCTCGGCCGCCGGGGCCATATCGACCATGTGGATCGCCGCAAACGCGATCCGTCTGCCTCCGCTCGTGGCGGGCTGGGCCGGTCTCGTGGCTTTGATGGTCGGGCGGGCCGGGACGATGCTCTGCTTCTTCCTCCCTGCGCTACGTACTAACTAACAGCATGATGAATGATCAATGAAAAACGTTCGTACTCTCGCTCCTCGGCGCTACCATCTACTCGTAACTCTACTCAGACTGGGCGACGGCCCTCTTGGCGCAGATCTCGGTGGCCAGGTTGGGCGGCACGACCGCGTAGTTCGCCAGCAGCATCTGGTAGCTGGCGCGTCCCTTGGTCATTCCCCGCAAGTTGGAGACGTAGTTGAACATCTCGCTCAGCGGCACCTGGGCCTTGACGAGCTTCAGACCTCCCGGGCGGTCGACAAACTCCTCGACCATCCCACGCCTCGAGTTGAGGTCACCGATGACGTCACCCATGTGGTCCTCCGGAGTGGTCACATCGACCTGCATGATCGGCTCGAGCAGCTGGGCGCCGGCCTTCTTCATTCCCTCCCTGAACGCCTGCCTGGCAGCGATCTGGAAGGCAAGCACGGACGAATCGACGTCGTGGTAGGACCCGTCGTAGAGGGTGGCCTTGACGTCCACGACCGGGAATCCGGCCAGGGATCCGGCACCCATCATGTCCTCGAGTCCCTTGAGGACACCAGGAATATACTCCTTCGGCACGACTCCTCCCTTGATCTCGGAGACGAACTCGAATCCAGAACCCGGCTCACCGGGCTCGAACTTGATCGCCACGTCGGCGAACTGTCCGGATCCTCCACTCTGCTTCTTGTGGACATACCTGACCTCGCTCGCCTTGGAGATTCCCTCGCGGTAGTTGACCTGCGGGGCGCCCGTGTTGCACTCGACCTTGAACTCCCTCTTGAGCCTGTCGACGATAATCTCGAGGTGGAGCTCTCCCATGCCCTCGATGACAGTCTGGTTGGTCTCCTCGTCCCTGGAGAAGTGGAAGGACGGGTCCTCCTGGGCCAGCTTGATCAGTCCGGTGGTCATCTTGTCGAGGTCTCCCTTGGACTTGGGCTCCAGGGCGATCTTGATGACCGGCTCCGGGAACTCCATGCGCTCCAGCAGCACGGGGGCCTTCTCGTCGCACAGGGTGTCTCCGGTGACGACGTCCTTGAGTCCTCCGACGGCGACAATGTCTCCCGCCCTGGCCACCTTGATGTCCTCGCGGGAGTTGGCGTGCATCTCGACGAGACGTCCGATCCTCTCCTTCTTGCCCTTGGCAGCGTTGAGAGCATAGGATCCAGCCTCGAGCACGCCAGAGTACACGCGGATGAAAGTCAGGGATCCGACAAACGGATCGGCCATGATCTTGAAGGCGAGCGCCGAGAAGCTCTCATCGTCCGAGGACTTCCTCCTCACCTCCGTATCCGGGTCGTCGACCGCGGATCCCTTGACATCCTCAACGTCGGTCGGGGCCGGCAGGTAGTCGACAACGGCGTCCAGGAGCGGCTGCACGCCCTTGTTCTTGAAGGCGGTCCCGCAGCACATCGGCACAAAGTTTCCGCCGAGCGTTCCCTTCCTGATGAGCTTCCTGAGCTCCTCCTCGCTCGGGACCTCTCCCTCGAGGTACATCATCATGGCGTCGTCGTCCACCTCGCAAGCGGCCTCGATGAGCTTCTCGCGCCACTCCTCGGCCTGGGCGACGTACTCCTCGCGGATCGGGTCCTCGTTGAAGGAGGCGCCCAGGTCCTCGCCGTTCCAGGTGATCTCCTTCATCTTGACCAAGTCGATGACGCCCTCGAAGTCCTCCTCGGCGCCGATCGGGATCTGAATGAGCAGCGGGTTGGCACCCAGGTTGTCGATGATCATGTCGCGGGCCCTGAAGAGTAATAGTTGGCAAAAAGGAACGAAGCGCGGAGCGCGAGTGAGCGCGTCAGAAGGGGGGATGGGGGATGGGTAGGAGGGCGGGCAGGATATCGATACCCTCGAACGGGGAGGGGTGGACTGGACTGGACTGGACGGGGTCGCTGCGCTCCCCCGTCCACCCCATCGATACCCTCCGCAGAAGAACACCCGTCGAGATCAATACCCACCTGAAGTAGTTGGCTCCCATGCGGTCCATCTTGTTGACAAAGCAGATACGCGGGACGCCGTACTTGTCAGCCTGGCGCCACACAGTCTCGGACTGCGGCTCGACACCGGCAACAGAGTCAAACACGGCGACGGCACCTGGCGAACGAGCGAAGCGCATAGCGCTGAGAGTGAGGGGTGGATGCGAGCGCAGCGACCCGTTCATCCCCAGGAGAAGGGTACCCCTCGCTGTCGAGATCATCATGAATACCCACCGTCCAGCACACGCAGGGCACGCTCGACCTCGAGCGTGAAGTCGACGTGTCCCGGGGTGTCGATGATGTTGATCCTGTGTCCCTTCCACGCGCACGTGGTCGCGGCAGACGTGATCGTAATACCACGCTCCTGCTCCTGCTCCATCCAGTCCATGGTGGCACCTCCCTCGTGGACCTCACCGATCTTGTACGACTTTCCGGTGTAGAACAGAATCCTCTCGGTCGTGGTGGTCTTTCCGGCGTCGATGTGAGCCATGATACCGATGTTACGGTACAGGGACAGGTCGAACTCACGGTCCGTCCCGTCCCCTCCGGCCCGGGGGACGAAGGGGGAACGGGCCGGTGGGGTGGGGCGGCCGGACGGGGTGGGGAGGAGGGCAGTGCCCTGAGGGGTTTGAGGGGTGTGGGGTGGGGTGGGGGTGAGAGGACGAGAGGACGAGAGGACGAGAGGACGAGAGGACGAGTCAGGGAGCGAACGAGTCGGAGCTCTGGGGTAGGAGATTCGGCCACACACACGCGCGTCGCGGCCCGCCGCACAGCCCACACTTCAGCCCACGAGACACAGAACTGCAGAACACAGACACGCATGATGGCAATGCATGGGACGTACGGTCAGAGAAAGGCTCTGCTTGGAGGACATGCGCCTCGAAACGCCCAGGTGAATCCGGGCGGATGCGCTGCTCGGCCGGCACAGGGCCGCATTGGCCTTTGCGGAAAGCGTGTACATTGTCAATCAGTGATGATTTCCAACAGGAAGAGTTTTAGAGAGGAGCAAGGGATGGGGGGACGGGGGACCAAAACGAGAGGAGGGAAGGAGGGCGGAGGGGAATGCGTCGACTCCAGTTCAGTGGCATCCGTCTCCATCTCTCTCTCTCTCTCTCTCTCCCTGTGTGTGTGTGTGTCTCCCTCCCTCTCTCTGCCCAGTCGGTGAGTCAGTCAATCGGTCAGTTAGTCAGTCAGTCGGTCGGTCAGTCGGTCGGTCAGTCGGTCAGTCACCGGGAGACGAGACGCCAAGCGTCAGTCGTCCCCGGCCCCTCGTCACCCGCCGACTGTCGCCAGCCGCCCGTCGTCCCTCGCCGTCAGCTCTTCGGCCGGTTTCATCCGGCGACGGAGGTCCCGTCGAGCACGCTCCCGATTATCTCGCTCGGGCAGACCGGGGGTCTGCGAATCGCGCGGATGAGGGTCCTTGCGATCGCCCAGCAGCCAGAAGGGTGACCGCTCGCGCCCGTTCCCACGGTCACAAATTCCATTCCATAAAATTGACACAACCCAGCGACCGCGAACGCCAGAATGCAGACGTGCACGACCAGCCGGGTGGGCAAAGTTGCTGGAGCCTTTGGCTCGCCGTCCCTCAGTTCGAGCGTTCGTTCTGTTATTTGCAACGCGACCAAGAAGGTCAACTCGTACGACGAGAACTGGAAGAAGGGCTTCTGGGGAACGGGCCTGTTCCTGGAGGACAGCGAGGCGTCCTCCAAGTCGGCGTTCAAGAAGATCGAGGACAAAAAGCTCCTGAGCGCGGTCGAGAAGGCCGGCCTCCTCAGCTCGCTGGAGAAGGGTGGGCTCACCCTGAGCAAGATCGAGAAGGCCGGACTGCTGAGCACGGCGGAGGACCTCGGGCTGCTGGCCCTGGCCGAGGACGTGCTGACCGGCAACCCGGCGACGCTGGCGTCCAACGCGCTCCCGTTCGTCGTGCTGTCGGTGCTGTCTGCCTCCCTGATCCCGCACGACAACTCCATCGAGACGTTCCTGAGCTATGGACTGTCGCTGACCTTTGTGGGCGTGGCCGCCGGGTTTTTGGTCGGCGGGTTTGTCGTCTCGGCCCTCCAGGAGGAGTGAGATAAGGATTTTTTTGGAACCACCATTTTATTCGTTTTGTTGTTGTTGTTGTCGAGTAAGTACTCGTGCGGAATCGTTCGTTACTTGATATTTTTCGACGACTGGCCCTTTTCGACCTTGGCCAAATCGTACACTTCCCGCATTCCGCCGCCCTGGTGCAGCCACTCCTTGAAGTAACTCTGGACGGACGAGGTGAACGCCTGCTTCTGCTCGGCGGTCAGCTTGGCGATCTTGTACGCCTCCTTTACCGCGGCAATGCCCTCCATGCGTGCCTTCCAGGCATCGACGTAGACTTGCGGGAGCGGGAACGGGCACGGCGAAAAGTCGACAAAATCCTGGGTGAGGAGCCCCGTGAGTGTGTCCCCAGAGCCGCCCCTTGTCAGCGGCGCCGCCGCACCGCCGCATAACTGTCCTGCCCCGCCCTTGAAGGGAACAACGAAGGGCATAATCTTCTCGGGAGGAAGGAGCGTCACCGACATCGAATGGTCCAGTTGATGCTGGACGTGGAGGCTCTCCTGCGGGTGGTGCGTAAAGACCGGCCTCTCCGGCATGAGCGTCACCGGCCGGTCCCACCGATTCACATCGGCAGAGATGCCCGCCCGCTCCATGTGCCGAGCGAGGTTCTCGTAGCCGCTGTTATACGGCGCCAGCTGGACGAACCGGTTGTCGCCGACGATTAGCGGCGGCCTGTTGGACGCCGCGTAGACGATACAGTCGTGGCACTGGCAGACAAGCGTAGCGCGTAGCGCGTAGCGCGAGTGAGAGATTGAGGGCGCGCGTCCGTACGACCACCGTCGAGTTCGATACCCACCGTATTAATCACCGTATGCGAGCTCACGGCCACGACCTGCAATCGTTCTGAGTACTCTATACGCAGCGACTGCCCGACGGCGCCGAGGACTACGATGCTGTTCGTGCACGACACCACCTGCGCCCACTTGAGGGGCGCCAGGATGTATATCACCGAGTCGTGACAGTCCACGATCCGCACGGACTCGGCGCCGGCGATTTCTTCCTCGCCCCGGATCACCGTCATCTTGTGCACGTCCTGGATCAGCACGTGGTCTGCGCCAGTCGAGTCGCCGGCGACCACAGCAGCGGCACTCGCCGCAGCATCAAACGCCTCCCGAACGCGCGCCGCGACGTCATCTGACCCGCACCGCAGCTCCTCTACGGGCCCCGACAGGAGGAACGACAGCCGCGCCAACTCGTGCGGGTGACAGACCCCGACGTCCGTGTCCGAAATCAGCCGCAGGATATCGTCCACGTGACCGGCCAAGTACTCGCTTAGCCGCCGCGTCTCGTGCTGCATTCGCTCCTCCGACACCCCCTGCGCCCCCTGCGCCCCCGTCGCCGATCCTGACGCGAACGACTTGGCATGCAGCTTCAAAGGGGAGCTCGGCTCTATCTGATGATGATAGCTCTGATTATTGCTCGGCCAATGATCGTCCGGGCTCTTCCCCTGCTGTTTCAGGTGAATTTGGATGACGAGGAGGAGGAGCAGGCGGTGGACGTCGACGAGCTCGAGCTCGCCCGACGAGCTCAGTCTCCGCACGTCGACTCCGGTATCGCTCACGTCGCTCAATATATCCAGCAAGATGTTCATCTGGGTGCCGTCGATGTCCAGTGCCTCTCTAATGACCGAGACCGGAATGAAGTCGAGTCGAGTCGAGTCGAGTGCGGACGACGAGAGAGAGAGGACCTTTCTTTTCACGTTGACGACCAAGGCGATGCTCGAATCTGCCGAAGAAAGCCATGGGTATATGAGGCACGAGGAAAGAGAGGCCAGGCCTGCCCTCATTCTCAGGGAAGACATGCCTGCCATGCAATGTAAATGCAAGTCCTCTCTCGTCAGTCAGACAGGGCAGGGACCGCTTGGTTACTACTACTACTACTCCTATTTGACTGTGTGGTTCTGTTCCTTCCCCACGACACAAATATTCATTCGGCCCTCGGATCAAGTCGGAACTGTATCGACAATTCTTCATCTCGGATGGCTGCAGATTGCGCGATCGTCGGCGCCGCCGGGTTCTTGGGTAGACGCCTAACCGAAACACTTGAGTCGCTTGGCTCGACGTGCGTACGGCTTGATGTCGTCGTCGAGGAGGAGGGCATTGTCGGGTGCGACTTAAGCAGCCCACGGTGCTTCCCACAACTCGTCCGCTCGTTCCAGGGCGTTCGCTGTGTGTTCCTCGTCGCGTCGTACGGGATGGTGGGTACTGACCTCGACCTCGACGTGCGCCTGCCCCCTCGCGCCCCGACCCTTACTCTCGCTCACTCGCTTCGAACGTTTGCCAGAGCGGCGCGCAGCAGCTGAACAAGCCTACAATCCGCGCTGTGAACGTCGACGGCTGTCGTCGCGTCATCGATGCGTGCCTGGCGGCTCGAGTGCCCCGCCTCGTGTACACGTCGTCCTACAATGCCGTCTTTTTCGGGAAGCCGATCAGGGGCCTGGACGAAACAGACCTGCCCTACCCGGATCCCAGTCTGTTCTGCGACGAGTACTCGAGGACGAAGTCGATGGCCGAGCGCATGGTCCTCGAGGCCAACGGGGCAAAGATCAAGACGGTGGCCCTCCGGAGCGCCGCGATATGGGGCTTCGGCGAAGAGCGCCACATGGCGCGCGTCAATCACCTGATCGATCTGGGGCTTTTTAGGGTTCGATTCGGCGACAACCCTGTCGTTGATTTCGTCCATATCGACAACCTGGTTCAGGCCCACGTGCGCGCATGTGAGAGGCTCTCTGCCGACCCAAGGGTGGAAGGCGCCGCCTTTTTCGTCAACGACGGTGAGGACCTGGCTGTCGACAATTTCGAGTGGTTCGCGCAGCTCAAGCGGGGCAAGGGCATGGGTGGGGCCGAGACCCTGTTCATGCTGCCGTTTTCTCTGGTGTACGGCCTGGCGATCGTGTGCGAGCTGGTATACTTGGCGCTGGGTGTCTGGTATCCGTTCATGCTGACCCGCGCTGAGGTGCTCAAGAGCGGCGTCGAGCATCACGTCAGCATCAAGCTGGCTCGCCAGCACCTCGGCTACGACCCGGAGGTCCACTCGTTCGACGAGGTCATCGAGCAGTGGACGTCGGCGTCTTCACGAGAGAAATACAAGAACGAATGACGAACGACGAACAAGATCAGTATCCCGGCGGCCGCAGAAAGTCGGGCAGCAGCTCGATAGGGTCGACTGCAATCCCCAGCAGCCCCCGCACCACGGGCGACATCTCCGCCTCGACCCGCCAGACGCCCCCCTCCTCCAGGAGATCGCCCCCCACCTCGACGGCGCCGCTGGCGTCGTCGCTGCAGAGATCGACGATCAGCTCCCCCCGACATCCCCCTCGCCGGTGCCACAGCCGGAGCCGGACGTTGCCCGCGAAGGAGTCCTTGCAGAATGGCGCCAGTCCCCGGTCGGCGGTCGGCGCCCGCAACAACGTCCCGTCCTCCGGTGCACAGCTCGCCTCGACGACGGCCTCGTACCTGTCCGACCGCCCCTCGATCTTCCACCTGCCCCACGCCGACGCCTCCCACGCGATCGAGCTGTCCTTGATGTTCAGCTCGTAAAACTCCCCGGCGTGGTGAATGCCGATCAGACCAACGTTCTCTGTAAAGTTTTCCACCTGCATGAGCCCCCGCTCGGCACCGACCGCCGTCACGCTCGTCCCAGGCGCCGACAGGAACGAGTTGCACTGGATCCAAATCCACCTCTTCGGAAACCCGCCCCCCCAGTTCTTCTCACTGTACGCCGGCGCCCCGGCAAACTCATACCGCGCACCCCCCCACTCGATCCACCCCGTCGCTTCCCCGTGCGCCATGAGCACCTGCCAATGCGGCTCGAAGATGGGCAGCGCCGACAGCCACCCCGCCGTCGACTGCTGCCTCTCCCGAGGCCCCCACCCGCTCCTCGGAATCACGGAAAACTCCCACCTGCACGACCCCACCGTCGACGTCAGCTCGCCCGACGCCCCCTCCTCCGCCGCAACAATGTCCCCCTGGTGGAACGTCGCACTCGCCTGAAACCCACGCGCCACCCGAGCCTCGAACTTCCTCGCCGGCAACATCCCCCTGACGTTCCGGACGTCCTCCCGACCCGACGCCGTTCCCTCAAAACACGCCCCCAGGGCCAGTCGACCCCGATCCGCCCAAAAGGCCGACGTGTCCTTCGAGTACTGCAGGATGTAGCCGTCTCCGGGCCCCATGACCTGCGCGCCCACCCCGGAAAAGGCCGAGTCGCCGCGCGGGTCTTCTATAGAGTAGATCAGCGCGAACGAGTTGGCCGATCCCGGGAGGCACACCCGCCAGTACCAGCCCTCGAAGAACCGCTGTCCCTGCTGCCCGGCGTAGTGATACCCCTTGTGCGGGGTCTGGAACTGAGGTCCCCGCGGGTCCAGTGCGTTCAGCGGTGGGAACGTTCGCCGTGTGGGTGTATCGCCTCGTCCCCGGCCCCCCGCCGCCGACCCACCATACGGATGCGGACAGGGGCGGGGACAGCTGCCGATACGAGATGCCACAGGAGAAGCCATTGTCGACTCGCAGGTCGTTCGAAGTTCGCCCCCAAATTCGAACTTTTTGACTTTTCGACAGACTGAATTCAGCCGAAAACGCCGGCCATCACACCGACTACACGACGACAGGACCTCTGTCATACACAGCCAGTACACCATGGTGCGGGAATTGCGGCAACGTGCCACGATCGACTATAACGTGAAAACGGCAAATTTCGTGCCTGCTTGGACGGCCAGAATGGGGCTCCCCGTGGAGCAGACGCCACCGGAGTCGAAGCGTAAGAAGAACACGACCGTCACGGCTGCACCCCCGGTGGAGCGGAACGGCGACGAGGAGTCTCCCTCGACGAACAAGGAGAATTCGAGGATCCGCGAGGTTCTCCCGTCTCCCCGGGCGGGGGCTCGGGCGGCCAAGCCCAAGGCGAAGAAGATCAAGCGGACCGTGGCGAGCAGGGGAAGGGACCAGGGTATGCGGGTGACGCGTATCGGTACGTGACGAAAGGATTCGTTCCAACGGTCGTTCAGTTCGTTGCCGAATTCGCGGTCGTTGGTTTCGTCGTTGTTCGCTGTGTCGGTTGTCGGTTTCGTCGTCGTACCACTCAATCTCAATCGTCGTCGCGTTTGTTGCACCGCTCACGATGCCGTCCTCTCTCTCTCTCCTCCATTTCGCGCCAATTTGCAGAGAGCCCGTTGCCCCCTGCGGATACCGACTCGCCGTACAGGCTTGAGACGCGTCGCTCCGGGGAGACGCGGCCGGTTCCGGGGCTGGATTGGATGCAGCAGTTTTCGTACGGTGGGAACGTCGACCGTCTCGACCGCCTCGACCGTCTCGACGCGGGGGACAACTCGACGATGTCAGAGCCATCGCCGTTTGCGCCGAGGGGGCAGGCGTCGTCGCAGCTCGACGCTCGGGCCAATCAGCTGGCGGCGAGGCATCGCGTGTCGGTGGACGGCGGGATGGACGGTGGGATGGCCGGTGGGATGGGCGGCGGGGTCGTCCAAGGCCACGCCGGCGTCAATACGACCACCATCACCACCAATACCACCGGCACACACCAGCTCAGCGAGCGGGAGTACATCCAAAAGTTGCGGAGCGAGGTGCATGCGCTGGTCAAGGTGTCGGAGAAGCTTGAGGAGGAGAACGCCAACCTGAAGGAGATCAACATTGGGTCGATGATGGACGACGCGATTGCGGCCCAGGGGAGGCGGATGAGGGAGCGGGAAGCGGCGTCGGACGAGCTGGTGAACCACTGGAAGGATAAGTTTCAGAAGCTGGAAACCGAGGTGGGGTCGGGGTACGTGCAAGAGCTGGAGGACCAGAACCAGGAGCTGTTGGCGCGGCTGCACGCACTCGAGGTCGAGATGACGAGCCACGTGCTGAAGATGAAGGAGCGCGACGCGAAGATTGCCGAGCTCGAGGAGCGGAACGCCTTCCTGGAGAAGTACGCCAAGGTCTATCCGACCAAGGACATGGGCGTGGGGACGGAGGGCGTGCAGCGGGTCGACGTGGGGATCCAGGCGCCCCACGCAGTTGTTCAACACCGGGCCAGGGCAATGGCGCCCGAGGGCGCGCCGTCGGACAGCATGTACACATACGGTGCCGTCGACGCGGCGGGACCGCACTTTGGGGGCATGCATCGCGGGCACCAGGAGCGGACATACGATATGCTGCCGCAGGCGACCATTCCGCACCACGCGGGTGGCTTTGGCTTTGAAGCGGGCGCGGGCGCGGGCTCGTACGCCCCTGGGGGGTCTGCGGGGACGTCGAGCGTGGGAGTCGCCGCAGGGCAGGGCGCACAAGGCATGCCGGGCACGAAAGAATCGAGGATGCGGAAGTTTGCCCAGCAGGGTCCCCTCGTGGGTCCCGACGGGCAGCCGAGGCAGATTGAGTTTTACTCTGGCAGCGAGCAGGCCCACGGGGAGCTGGACGGGCGGCAAGATCGCGATCGGGCCGGGGAGGTCCACGCCCGCGGCCACGCGGCCGGTGCTCGCGATCCGACGCCCAGCGTCCTGTCCGTCTCGCCGGACGAGTGGCGGCTGTTGCAGCAGATCGGATTGACGGCCGACATTCAGGGGTCGGCCATCGTGTACAAGCATCCGCGCACCGGCTTCATGTTCAAGTTCTCTCGGGCCGTCGACGACGGCGAGGACGAGGACGACAGCGCGGCCGGGTTCGATCTCGAGTATACGCCCGTCGCTTGGGGACGGGCACGGGCGGCCATCGGTACCTTGCTCGAGGGAATGCTGCTGGAGACGTCGAACATCGACCTGGCAGGTCGCACCCAGCTCTTGACCATGATTGGCGATGCGTTGAAGGATATCTGATAACTGGGAAGGGTGGATCATTTGACGAAGCGTTTCTTACCGTATAACCACCACGACGACGCAGCTCAGCTCCTCTCGCGCAACGCCTGCAGCAGCCCGAGGCCTCCCGCCTTGTCGCAGTTCTGATTGTAGGTCGGGCACGCACCCAGATGACAGCAGCTCGGGCAGCCGTCCTTGCACGCGCAGCCCTCGAGGCACTGGATCGCCGCCTCGACGACGTCTCCGAACATCGACGCGATCCGTTCGGACAATCCAAAGGCGCCGTGCCGGTCGAACAGGAGCAACCTGGACGTGACGAAGTGGTCCACGTTGCAGGCCTCGGCGCCGATGTCCGCGTCTCCGACGCCGAGAAACCGCGGCATCACGGCGATCATCGCGTGCGCCGCCGCGTGGACCGCCTCTGCGGGGAACGAGCCCGAAAGTTCCGTCCCTGGCTTCTCGGTCTTTGCCCCCTCGGTCTCTGGTACCTCTTCGCGTCGCCCTTCCGGCAATAAGGCCACCGTCATTGCCGTCGTCTCGTAGCGGACCTCGGGCACCCCGTGCAGGCGCACCGTGTCGATGGCGAGGCCCGACTGGCGCCGTCGCCGGCAGAATGCGCTGAACCGGATGACGACCTCGGCGGGGGTGGGTTGCGCCTCGAGACTGGGCAGCGTCGTCTTGGTCTTGACCGCCGTGCAGTCGACGACCGTCGTGTAGTAGGCCAGATTGGCCGGGACTGCATGCGCTATGCCCGCCCCGTTCCAATCCACATCCTCGATCAGATACGATTTGCCGCGCTTGGAGTAACTCGCGCCGGGGTATACCACGAACGGCGCCTTGAACCGTTCGACCTGCTCAAGGACGTTCGACGAGCCCCGTTCGATGATGGTCACCACGTCTGCGTCGATCGACCTCAGCTGGAACCCCGCGGGGTTGAGCTCCGAGCCCGTGTATGCCAGCGCGTGCGCGTTTCCTTTCGTCGGCAGGCGCGACAGCTCGCCCTCCCGGATCAGACGGTCCGCCGCCGCCTCGGCCGCACCCCCGAACGGCTCCAACTCGACGTCCGGGACGAGCGGCCGTTCATACGCGGCCGCCCGCAGGTGACTGTCGACAATGTGCGCATTGGAGAGCGACAAGACAGTCGGCTCGATGCCCGCCGGGTCGAAAAGTTGCGCGGGGTTCCGGACGAAGAAGTCATCCAAGACGCCCTGGAACGGCACGAAGAACGCGAGGCTCTTGCGGCCACGGCGCCCTGTCCTCCCCGCCTGCTGCCACAGGGAGCTCCTCGATCCCTGCCATCCGAGGTGCACCGAGCAGTCGAGCCCGCCGATGTCGATCCCCAGCTCGAGCGCGTTGGTCGCGACCACCCCTTTCAGATCCCCCCGTACCAAGCGCTCCTCGATATCGCGGCGTTCGCGAGCGCTGAACCCGGCCCGATACACGGCCAGCGATGTCTCAAGCCCCCTCGTCCCCTCGTCTTTCGACGACGCCGACAAGATCTCCACCGCGTACGAATAGACGAGCTCGGCGAGTTTCCGAGTCTTGGCAAACACGATCGTCGCGAGCCCTTTCTGCATGCACTCTGCGAGGAGAACCGCGCTCTCGTAGACCGGACTCTTTCGACGGTGCGCCGACCGGGCCATGAGCCCCGGCAGCCAGACCACCATGGTCCTTTCCGACGACGGCGACGTGTCCAGATCGATCACCAGCACGTCCTCCCCGACCAGCGTCCTCCCAAACTCTGCCGCATTTGACAGCGTCGCCGAGCTCAAGTAAAACCGCAGCCCACCGCCGCGTCGCTTCGCCAGCCGTTTCAGCCGCCGCACGACCATCGCCACGTGCGCGCCAAACGCCCCGCTGTAGACGTGCGCCTCGTCCAACACGACCACTGACAGGTTCTCAAACAACCAGCGATACCGCGACTCGTGATACGGCAGCGCCATGCTCAGAAAGTCGGGGTTCGTCAGCAGCAACCTCGGCTTGTCCGAGCACAGCGCATCCCGATCGTCCTGCGACACGTCCCCGTCCAGAATCCCCACCGACGACGACGACCCCAGCACGTGCCCGACCATCGCCCGCACCTTGGCCAGCTGATCGTTCGCCAGCGCCTTGGTGGGATACATCACGATCGCGACCCCCTCTTCCTCCTCCTCCGCCAGCATCATCAACGTCGGCAGCAGGTAACACAAGCTCTTACCCGAGCTCGTCGACGTCGTCACGATGAAATCCCGATCCCGACGCTTCCACGCCTCCACCTGATGCTCGTACAGCCGCTCAATGCCCGCCTGCTTGAGCGCCCCCTTGAGCGCCCTCGGCAAGTCCCCGACCTCTTCCAAGTCGACCGACGACCCAGACCTCCCGGGAATAGTCTGCTGATAATGCAGACGATCCTTATACTTTGACTTCAGCAACGGCAACAGCGCCGTCGGACAGGCCAGAGCCGGCGGCGGCGTCTCTGTCCTCGTCTCTGTCCTCCTCGTCTCTGTCCTCCTCGTCTCTGTCGTCCTACCGCTGACCCCGGCCTTGGAAACCTGCCGATACTGATCCGCATCGTCCAGCCCCTCCCGATCCAGACTGTACCTCTTGCTGCCCGGGAAGAAGGGCAGCAGCGCCCCTTCCCCCTCCGCCTCCTCCGCCCCCCGCTTCCCCGCCGTCTTCCTCCCCGCCCGCCGCTTCTTCCCAGACCCAGTGTACGAGATCTCTACCAGTCTGACCACACCATCTCCGTCAGCCAGGTCGACCAGAGGCGTACCGAGGTCCAGGGCGGAACCCGCCCTCCAGTACTGGGTGATGCGATCAGACGAAGACCGTTCCTTCGCTCGCACGCGCTCCACGTCTCCGACCGTCGTCCCGCCCACCTCATACGTAGACACGCTCCCTTCAAGTCGAGTGACCGTGACCGTGACGCGAGTCACAGAAGTTTCCGCCATCTATCAAGAATATGTCACGCGTCCTCGGGGCGCCCCGGCCGGTTCCTTTAAGTTGCCCTCCGCATCCACGTGCGCCATATATATACTTGACTCTCTAAGAGTTCACGTTCTCTAAGAGTCCACGTAGCGCGCGAACCGCGTTCCCTGTATCCGCACGGAAACAGACCAGCCGAATTCATGATGCAACTGCAGTTGACTGGCTCCGTGCTTCGCATGCCCGCCGTCCTGGGCCGGCTTCCCACCTCGCAGGTGCGTTGTATTGTCTGTCTATACGATCCATCACCGTGTTGTCGGTCGTGTGTGTGTGTGTGGGTCAACCCGACCCCGGCGCCGCACTCAGATTAGACTTAGACGCCTCTCGTTCTTCTCCGTTCCTTCCTCACTCGCTCCTCCCCTCGTCCTCAGCGCCACCAGTCGGTTCGTGCGCGTGCCGGTGACCGCCCGACCATCTTGGTGGCCGAGAAGCTCGGCCAGGGCGGTATCGATTTGCTCGCCTCTGTCGGCGACGTGGAGCTCGGGTATGACCTGGACCGCGCGGGGCTGCTGGAGAAGATCAAGGAGATTGATGCGATTGTGATTCGTTCAGCGACGACGGTGGACAGGGAGGTGTTTGATGCGTCGGGGGGCAGGTTGAAGGTGGTGGGGCGCGCGGGGGTCGGGATCGATAACGTGGATCTGGCGGCGGCGAGTGAGCTTGGGGCGTTGGTGGTGAATGCGCCGACTGCGAATACGGTGGCTGCTGCTGAACATGGGATTGCGTTGTTGTGTGCTCTGGCGAGGAATGTGGCGCAGGCGGACGTGTCGATGAAGGGCGGGAAGTGGGACAGGTCGAAGTATGTGGGCGTGTCGATGGTGGGGAAGACGCTGGCCGTGATGGGATTCGGAAAGGTGGGTGGGGAGGTGGCTCGTCGGGCCAAGGGGCTGGGTATGACTGTGGTGGCGCACGATCCGTATGCGTCGGAGGAGCGTGCCAACGCGCTGGGCGTCAGGCTGGTTTCCTTCGAGGAGGCTCTGTCCATCGGCGACTTCTTTTCCCTGCATATGCCGTTGACGCCCGACACGAAGGGGCTCTTCGGTGACGATACCTTCGGGAAGATCAAGAAGGGTGCCCGTATTATCAACGTGGCGCGTGGAGGTGTCATCGATGACGATGCGCTGGCCCGTGCTTTGGACGCCGGCATTGTTGCCGGGGCTGCGCTCGACGTGTTCGCCGTGGAGCCGCCCCCGGCGGACCATCCGTTGGTCGGACGCGCGGACGTCATCTGCACGCCGCATCTGGGAGCCAGTACGAAGGAGGCGCAGGAGGAGGTCGCATACGAGATTGCCGAGGCAGTGATGGGCGCCATCAGGGGAGAGCTGGGATCGAGCGTGGTGAACGCCCCGGCCGTTGCTCCGGAGGTTCTGAAGGAACTCAAGCCGTACATTGAGCTGTCTGAGGCCCTCGGAAAGGCCGCGGTCCAGCTGGTCGACGAGGGGGCTGCCGGCGGGCTCGGCGAGGTTCAGATTGAGTACACGACGTCCCGTGGCGCCGACCTGGACACTAGACTGCTCAAGAGCGGACTCGTCAAGGGACTCTTGTCGGTGACCTCGATCCCGGTGTCCATCGTCAACTACGAGTCGGTCAGCAAGTCCCGCGGGCTGCAGATCACCGAGAAGATTATTTCCAGCGACAGCGATGACGTCATCAGCTCGATGAAGGTGACTGTCAAGAGCCCGTCCAGGTTCAGCGCGGCCGTGAGCAGGGGAATGATCACGGTCGGGGGAGAGATCAAGCAGGGACAGGCGTTCCTGACCCAGATCGGCGAAGCGGCCGTCGACCTGGGACTGGCCGCTTCGAAGAACGTCATCTTGGTCAAGCAGCAGGACAAGCCCGGTATCATCGCCGGCGTGAGCTCCGGCCTGGCCCAGTACAATATCAACATCGGATACATGACGGTCGCCGTTGCCGATAACGGAGAGGCCATCATGGCGATCGGCGTCGACTCGCTGCCGTCCAACGCGGCCGAGGTCCTCGCCTCCGTCGCCGCCGTCGACGGCGTCAAGGAGGCCACCGCCTTCTCCGAAGCCTGAGGGAGGGAGTGCCGAATTACAAATATTTCGCGTATCGCAGTTAATAACGTTACATGTTTCTTGCTGTTCCTGTTCCTGTTCGCTCGATGGCGCTGCGCCTGTCGAGGCGCCCGTCGCGGCCGACGGGACCGTGGGCTTGGCGGTCGGGATACCTCAGCCCGACGCGAGAACTCTGTCTTTCAGTCGCTCCCAGTACACGTCTTCCATGTGCTCCTCGACCGCTTCGCCCTCGATCAGCCCGAGCAGCGCCTCCTTCTCGGCCTCCAGGATCTGATCAATGTCCACGGCATCACCGTCCAAGTCTGACAGCGTCGGCAGCAGCTTCTCGACCGCATCTTCGATGTTCTGCTTGAGCTGATCCCCGGCGCCACCGTCCGAGTCTGACAGCGTCGGCAGCAGTTTCTCGACCGCATCATCGATGTTCTGCGTGAGCTGATCCCCGGCGAGCTTCTTGAGCTCTTCGATCTTCGCGGCCGTCATCTGCTTGATCAGCCTCTCGGACGTGATGCCGTCGCCCACGTCGGCCGTCTGGTCGTCGAAGCGAGCAGATCCGTCGGCTTCCAGCGTCACGCGCTTTCCGACGTGCGCAAAGCCGATCAGTCGAGGCACGAATGTGACAGCATCCTTGGCGTTGGCGACCCGGTAGCATTCGGGGACCAGCGCGTCAAAGCTGTCCCGGAACGCACTGTTGCCCACCATCGGCGATCCAAAATTGTAGTTTTCGACCGACTTGAATCTGAACTTCCCGCCCGCATCGTTGGACTTGGAAGCCAGCTCGTAGGCGGCCAACGTCGACAATGCGCCGCCCAGCGAGTGGCCGGTCGTGCAGAGCGTCCACTCTCCTGGCTCGTTGGACGCAATGAGCCCGACGACCTCCCGCACTTCAGCGGCGATGCTCATAAACGCCTCGAAAAACCCGCGATGAACCCACATTTCGTTGTCATCAATCGTCGAATCGGGCTTCTGGAGGCGACCTTCCTCGTACCAGACGTTGGTGGGCAGGAGGTTCAGGTCGGACAAGACGTCTTTCCACTCCGTCTGCTCGGTTCCCCTGAACGACACGACGACTTCTTTCGACTGTCTATCCCAGAACACCCACGCTTGGGTGTCCGAGTCTTCGTTCTCGATGAAGGCGACCGGCGTCAACGACCCGCCGTTGGCAGCGCGCCATCTCGAACTGAGCACGCCGACGGACGAGGCAAACAGCTTCCGAATCAAACGCCTGTCCGACTCGCTCAAATCCTCCTTGGCGAGAACCAAATCCTCAATCAGCGCGTTGTCGCGCAGTGGCGCGTAGGTGACGGCACAAGACAGTGTCGTGCCAGACGTTCCGATCGGGAGCTCAAACGCCTGCCGGCGTCCCTCCTCGAGGGTGCCAGTCATCACCAGTGCCTTCCCGATCTCTCGCCCGGCGACGGTCACGTTGTCATCCATGAGATAGAACACCATCCGACTCGACGACCGTTCCCTGACGTAAAGGTAGATCCGGTCGTCGAATTCGGGGTTCGGGTTTCCCCACATGGTCTCGGTCCGGCCCGTCCCACCTGGAGAAACACGAGTGACCGAGGGCGTGAGTCGAGTGCGAGTGCGATTGCGTCGAGGTCTGCACTCTCGTACCGTCCATCGTCACCTTCACGAACGGATCCCCCTTGAAGGCGTCTATCCCAGACAGTGGGTTCCACCACGTTTTACTCCCACCGACCAGCTTTGCGGACAGCACCTCTACCTTCACCACGCCCTCAAATGCAGACTCCAGGTACTCGGCGTCCAGGTACGAGATCGAGGTCGCGTTTGGCGTCAGCCTGGGTAGGTGAACGTCCTTCTGGTCCAGGTCGGCGTACGCCTCGAACGCACACCCAGCATACCGCAAGACCTGGCGATGACGGTGTGAGGGTGTGAGGGTGTGAGGGTGAGCAAGGTCGTGTCGGTCACTGTGATGACACCCACCTTTGTCCAGGAAATTTCGGCGTCAGTGTTGCACCGCTCGCTCCGTGCCGCCACGACCAGCTTTCCCGTCCCTCTCCCATTGTGCCGAGTGGGTGGGACGCGATGACCCGTAACGAACGCGCGCAATTTCATGTTTTGTTGAACCCGTTCACATTGCAACAAAAATGTCTTCGCAGTTCTCGGCGGGGACTATCACCCTCGTGACTGGGTATACGGGTAGGTCGTCGTCGTGTTCTGATGCCACTTGGTCGGGCTCGTGCTGCCTTCGAATCGATCGCTCGTTCGAACGATCATTCGGTGACCCCGACCCCCCGGCGCGCCCTGACTAACTCTCACTCACTCTCTCACTCGCGCACCTACGCGCTGCGCTTCGCTCGTTCGTATCACCACCTCAAGGCATCGTCGGCGGGGGCGTCGTCGAGCACCTCCTTGCCAACACCGACACGACCGTGGTCGCAGTCGTCCGCCGTGGCTCGAGGGAGTCTCCGAACAACTCAGGGATGGACAAAGTATACCCTATATGTGTCTTCATCCCCGAAGACGGCTCGATGGACGGCTTGTCTGACCGGATCCAGAGGGCGACCGGCGGACGCCAGATCGATCACGTTGTGAGTATTTTCGGGGGCAAGGCGCCACGCAAGCCGTTGTCGATGTTCGAGGACGCAGACGTGATGGCGAGCGCGAAACGGTCGCTACCGCACCTTCGGCTGCTGAGGGCCTTGCCGACGCCGCGGGTGTCGTACACGTTTGTGACAGGGATGCTGGGCGAGCGGTGTTTCATGCCGGATAAACTGACCGGGATGACCCTGTCGAATGCACTCTTGTATGGTATGATTGTCGCGTTCCGGGCCGAGCTGGCGGCCGCCGGGAAGTCGGCGGTCCGAGTACGGGAGCTGCGCATCGGTTCGATGCTCCACAGGCCAGACCAGGATGGGGCGGGCGGGCGTGAAGGGCATCCTGCCATTCCCGCGTCGTCGGATGCGGCGACGGCGATGCAGAGCTTTAGCTCGGGACTGGTCGGTAAGTTTCTCGTGGATGCCATCGAGCGGGACGCGCCGGAGGACCTGATTCGCCTCAGGGACGACGCGTTCCGGGAAACATGACGATCTCCAGCGTCTACCACGATGTACGTCTACGACGATGCACGACGATGTAACTGGCTGATGCTTACACTTTCGAGGGATACTTTTTCACTTCTTCCTTCACCCGGGCCTCGTACTTCTTCCGCCGGTTCGTGTAGTCCATGAAGGCCTCGCTCTGTGCCGGGGACTTTTCGTTCGGGTTGTTAAGCAGGTCCTGCACGCCGAGGAGGATCTGGCGAAGGGTGATGGAGGGTCGCCATTGCTCGTCTTCGTTGAGGATACTGAGGCACACTGTCCCGGACGGATAGATGTTCGGGTGGTAAAAGCCTTTGGGAAAGGCGACTCGCGGCGGCTTGGCGGGGTACTGGTTGGTGAAGGTGATGGTGACCGGCAGCGCCGCGCCCTCCCAGATCGTGCCCTCCTTCCCGGGCACAATGCACGACCACTTGGTCAGGTCGACCTCGCCGTCGGCGCCTGCTTCGGGCTTGGCTGTGAACCCGAACGGCCGGTTCTTCCTCCACGCTTTCCGCTCTTCGATCAGACGGTTCAACGTCACGGTCGATACGCTCGTCATCTGGTGCTGTCTGGTGCTGTCTGGTGCTGTCTGGTGCTGTCTGGTGCTGTCTGGTGCTGTCTGGTGCTGTCTGGTGCTGTCTGGTGCTGTCTGGTGCTGTCTGGTGCGTCGAAATGCTCAAAGTTGGCTGGATGATGTTCGAATTCGAAACGAGCGAGATGGGACTCTGTTCCTTCTCTTCCTCAGGCGCACCGATCCAGTGATGGAATGGTTCGTCGTATTACAGCCCACGCGCGCAATTATAAATCATACCACTTGAGCGCGAGCCCGATGCTCCAGCCAAAGCCCATCACGCACTGGTACTCGCCGCCACTGCCAGCCTCGCCCGAAACAGTGCAATCAAACTTCTCCGGCAGCGCGTTCCAGACGCCCCAAGCGCGCCTCGCACTGGCCATATACCGGTCACGTATGCTGTCGCCGAGCCGCTTGCTCTCGTCGTCCGCGGTCATCCAGCAGCCCTCGGCGAGGAAGTACTGCGATGGCGGCCACACATTCGGCCAGTCCCATTGCTGTCCTGTGTGAACCGACGACGAGGCCATCCCGCCCGGCTGGTTGATCTTCGAAGCCTCGAGGCTGCGGACGGCACGCCGTCGCCGCTGCAGGGTATCTGGGTCGTCGTTGTCGCCGTCGAGACACCACAGAGGGACCCACTCGGACGCGTAATCCTCGTCGTCTCTCCGGGCAAACCCGACCGACCGCCTACCGCCGTCATTGCCGTCATCGTCGATCAGCAAGTCCCGCCACTTGCTCCGCCGCTCGTCCCAGAACAGCGCCTGCAAGGCAGCCTCGCGCTCCTCTGACATCTTCTTGAACGTCTCGCTGGTATCCGTATCGCCTAAATCCCGTGCCATTTCGGACACGAGCCGCTCGCTCTTGGCGAGAATTGCGTTGAGGTCGACGGGAAGGACACGCGTCGTGCGTAGCGACGGGAGCGTGTTGCGTTCGTCCATCCATCGGCTCGAAAAGTCCCACCCAGACTCGGCCGCCGCGCATATATCCCGGAATAGCCTCGCACGATCGTCCACCCCACGAGCCGTCTCGAGGTCCTCAGCCAGCGACTCGGCACGCGGCTCCGTCCAGTCGGACCAGTACCTCGACACGACCGACCCGGTAGACGCCTCCACGAACGTCCGGTCACGCCCCCTCCAGAACAGGAGCTCCTTCTTCAGCACCGGTAGGAACTCGGCGGCAACCTCCGGGAGGCCCCGCGCTGCGATGGCAGAGACCATGACCGTCAGCAGGGGCGGCTGCGACCGATTCAGGTAGTATGCCCTGAACCCGTTCGGGACGAATCCGAATTTGTTCACCATATGCCCGAAGTTACGCACGATGCCCAAGCAGAGATCCGTCGCCCACGGCTCTGGGCACTCCAGGAGACCCAGGACGATCCAGAAGGAATCCCAGTAGTAGCTCTCCCTGAACCGGCCTGCGGGAATCACAAACGGGTTCGGGGCCGGAATCAACGTTGAATACGATCCCTCAGTCGCCACGGCGCGTTTGGTGAGGGAGCGCATGAGTTCAAGTAGGCTGTCCCGGGAGAAGGGCGTGCCCGACGTCCCGGCGACAGCGTCAGGGTACACGTCCTCTAGGTCCGATCCCGCCGGCCTGAACCACCGGTCAACAAACACCTCGAGCGCATTGTCTCCGATGGCCCGAAAATGCTGCAACAGCAGTTCCGGCTGGGCGGTTCCCACCAGGTCGACCAGCGTTTTGGAGTCACAGCGGCCCGATTTGACGGCATTGGCCGCCGCGGCCGTATACAGAGGCCACAGCGGCAAGGACGACCCCATCTACCGATTGGTACTTGCAAGTTGAAAATTTTGGAAGGTTTTTCGAACGGGCCGAACCCAGTCGAGGAATGTCTCATTGGCGGTGATGTTGGCGGACGAAGAAGACACCTCGTCTCTGGACGATGGCGTGGTGGTGCTGGATGGAATGGACGAGGGGCTGCGCAAGTCCACATGGCGCCTCATCGCATCCGTGGCGCTTCCGGCCTCGCTCGCGAACGCGTCCCCGGTCCTCCTCACGACCGCACAGACAGCCTTGCTCGGCCACGGCAAGGGCGGCGCGGTTGCCCTCGCCGCGTATGGGTGGGTATTGACCTCGAGCGGCGGGCCTCTCTCGCGCTTGCGCTCACTCGTTCCTCGTTCCTCGTTCCTCGTTCGCCAGGAGCGTCTCCACGACGATATCGCTGGCCACGAGGGTGTCGACGTTCCTCACGGACGCGACGAGCGCCAAGTGCGGCCTCGCGGTCGGTCAGCGGGACTGGAGGCGGCTCGCCGAGTCGATCCGAGGAAGCTTGGCTTGGGCCGTGGCACTCGGTCTGATCAGCGTGCTTTTTCTGTACGCGGCAAAGCCGATCGTCTTTGCCCGGCTATTGTCGCTGCGAGGAGACGTCTTGCGAGACGCCGAATCGTATTGGGTGTTTGCCGTTGGCAAACTGCCCTTCCAGTTGGTCAATCTGAGCATCTCCGGAGGTCTCCAAGGATTCGGGCCGGAGCGGGTGCGGCTCGTCGCGCTGATCGCAAGCCTGGCCGCCGCGCTGGAGCTCGTTATTGACTGCGTCGTGGTGTACGTCGGCTCGGGCCGCGCGTCGTTGCTGTGGAAGTTTGGCGTCGTGGGATTGGTCGTCGCGGCACTACAAGCCGGGGCGGGGATGGCCCTGATTTTGACGGTCAAACCGGTCGAGGCCGGAGACGACTTTTCGCTGACAGCCCGGCTCACCGACAACGATGTGGAGGAGGAGGACGACGAGGACAACGCGAGAGTCGTTTTGAAAGACGGCATGGTCGACATGCTGGTGCGAAGCCTCGTCATGCAAGGCTCGTTCTTGGTGGCCTTGGTGGCGGTGAGTGTTGAGTCACCCGGCAAGTGTCCCCGATCCCCTCTCAGGCTCACGCACTCACGCACTCACGCACTCGCGCACTCGCGCACTCGCGCACTCGCGCACTCGCGCACTCGCGTTTGCTCGCCAGGTCTCGCGTCTCGACACCCCGCCCACCGACGCACTGGCCGCACATCACATCGTCACGAATGTCTGGATGATACAGAGTTATATCGTGGACGGTCTCGCGGCGGCGGCCATCGTGATCGGCTCCAGGCTCCGCGCATCGGGCAGCAGCGCCCTGCTCTCGCTCACCGCGCGCTGCATCGGCGGAGGGTTTGTCGTGGGATGCGTCCTCGCCGCCGCGTTGATCGTCTGGCGTGACCAAGTCATTCGCTTCTACGTGGGAAACCACACGGAGGCAGTGCGCGAGCTTCTAGCGAGCGTGTGGATGTTGCTCGCCGTTGCGCAGCCTGTCAACGGCGTCGTCTTTGTACTGGACGGCCTTCTGTGCGCTGGATCAGACTTCCGGTACATCAGCAAGTGCTACGTGGTCGGCTTTGTGCTCGTCTTCCTTCCCCTGATGTGCAGCCAGCTCAACGCGAGCCTCCTCGGCGTCTGGACCGCCAAATCGGTGTTCAACGTCTACCGCCTCGGCGCGGCCATCTTGTGGGTGCGTCGAGATCTGCTATCCCTCACATCGTGACTTGTAAAGGGGACGTCCCACCGCGGGCGTGAGTCGAGTGCGTGAGTCGAGTGCGTGAGTCGAGTGCGTGAGTCGAGTGCGAGTGCGAGTGCTGCCCCAGTGGAGAAAAGAGAGATTGAAAAGACCGAGGCGCATACGAATTCGCATACGTCGTGTGCCCGACGGACGACGGTATCATCTATCTATCTATTTGTCTGTCATGAGTAGCAAGGCGCTGGCGAGAGGTGCGTGGAACTGAACTGTCGTCATTGAGACGGATGTGTACACGCAGCATTCCCGCGCTCCCTATCCACGCCTGGTTGTCCCTGGCCGGGCTTGGATTCATTTCGATTACGGGGAGGGCCTGGGTGCACCGAATCCGTCGAACACGTGGCAAATACGGCGTGATTTCTCACTCGATTTTCTCCTCTCCAGGCGTTCACCAGCTCGCGGTGCGAGGCGCGGATACGCTGGCGCGCGGCGGGACGGGCGGCCGGTCGTCTGTCTCCGGGGTGACGGCAGCCATATTCGGATGCAGTGGCTTCGTGGGGCGGTATGTGGCGCAGGCGTTGGGGTCGATGGGGGTTCGCCTTGTGCTGCCTTATCGGTGTGACGAGACGGACGTGCAGCATCTGCGGACGATGGGGGATCTGGGGATGATCGTGATGCAGGAGAACTTCTCTGTGCGGGACGAGGCGTCGGTGAGGAGGGCGGTGGAGGGGGTGGACGTGGTGGTGAACGTGCTGGGCGTGGAGCACGAGACGTGGAACTATACATTCGAGGACGCGCACGTGAAGTGGGCGGAGACGCTGGCGAGGGCTTGTGGAGATGCGGGTGTGGAGCGGGTGCTGCATTTTTCGGCGCTCGGAGCGGGGGAGGGTGCGGTGAGCAGGCGGCTGCGGACCAAGCACGCCGGGGACGAGATCCTCAAGTCTGCGCTGGGGGAGAAGGCGACCGTGTTCAAGCCGGCGCCGATTACCGGACCGGAGGATCGGCTCTTCAGGAGGTTTGCGAGTCTGATTAAGAAGATGCCGTTTGTGCCGCTGGTGGATGGCGGGAAGCAGCAGATTCAGCCCATCTGGATCCGGGACGTGGCGCAGTGCGCAGTTAACGCGCTGTCGGAGTACGAGAGCATGGGCAAGGAGTACGAGTTGACGGGGCCGCAGATCTTTACGATGAAGGAACTGGCAGAGTTCTCGTTCGAGACTGTGAGGGAGCGGCCCCATACGATGCACGTGCCCACGCAGGTGGCCAAGCTGCTCGCGGCGCCGGGGGACGTCCTGGCCGCCAACACCCCGGTCCGCATTCGCTTCGCGGGCACGAGCGTGGATGGCATCGACGAGACGCAGATCGATTTGGTCCAGACGCCGGGCGCGCTGGCTCCGGTGGACCTGGGCGTCAAGGTGCACACCGTGACGCAGGGACTGCCCATCGAGTTCCTCCGGCACTACAGGTCTGGAGGGTACGACCTGGGGAGCGTCGGGGCCGGCGATGCTGAGTTCAAGGCGCCGCCGCACGTCGGCTAATCGCTCAAGATGTAATTACATCAGTTATACCCTCGCGAGGGTGGTCGATGGACCACCATCATGATGGTGGTCGAGGGCTTCTCAAAAGAGACAGAGTCCACGGTCGTCGTCGAATCCAAGCACTCTTGAATCGTTCAGTGCTTGTATCGAGTACAACGGTCATCATCATCATGTTGCTGAGGAGAGCTTCCGATCTCAGGAAAGCGCTGGGGGTACGTCGTCGGACGCAGAATTTGGGACCCACGGGAGGAAAGGAGCAATCGTGGTCCTTAGCGTCTTCGGCCGGGATCGACCTAGCCAGGGGCGTGTCTGCGTGGATTCTGTCGCCATTGGCTCGATCTGGGACCGGGGGGCTTTCTATCGCCAAACATTGCACGAATTTCCCGCAATCGTCGTTTCACTAAGTCGCATTCATTCGCTCGTTCTCTCTCTCGTACGTCACAGGAGACTCGCCGCCTCTTCGAGGGGACGGCCTCGATGTCCAGCATTGCTGGCTTGGAGAAGGTGCGTGGTTACCGTCAACCCTCGGAATTCACCCTCGTTCCACTCACTCCGTGTCATACCCAACAACTGTGCAGGCCCCGCTCAGTCGTGTCGAGCCGGATCAGACTGTGAACGATCGCTACAAGGCCATCGAGGACAGGTGTGTCTCGAGTTACTCGACCAGGCGCGCACGCTTCCTCACCGGCTCGCTCACTCGCTTGCGCTCTGCCTTTTTTCTCTCTCTCTCCACAGGCTGTCCATCGTCAGGAGGAGGCTGAACCGTCCGTTGACCTTCAGCGAGAAGGTCGTGTACGGCCACCTCGATGATCCCGAGGGGCAGGATATCGTGCGCGGGGCGTCGTACTTGAATCTGAGGCCGGATCGCGTAGCGATGCAGGATGCGACGGCGCAGATGGCTGTGTTGCAGTTCATCTCGTCTGGGCTGCCCAAGACGGCCGTGCCGTCGACCATCCACTGTGATCACCTGATCGAGGGGACGACTGCGCCGCAGGACGATCGTCACGGTGGGTTCGGTGGGAGCGCGGACCTGGAGCATGCGATTCGTAACAACAAGGAGGTGTACGACTTTTTGTCGTCGGCCGGGTCCAAGTTCGGCATCGGGTTCTGGAAGCCGGGGAGCGGTATCATCCACCAGATTGTTCTGGAGAACTACGCCTTCCCGGGAGGTATGATGATCGGAACGGACTCGCATACGCCCAACGCCGGAGGTATGGGAATGTGCGCGGTCGGCGTGGGAGGCGCCGACGCGGTCGACGTGATGGCCGGGCTCCCGTGGGAGCTCAAGGCGCCCAAGGTCATCGGCGTCAAGCTCACCGGGAAGCTGAGCGGCTGGGCGTCCCCGAAGGACGTCATCTGCAAGGTGGCCGGCATCCTGACCGTCAAGGGAGGAACCGGAGCCATCGTCGAGTACTTTGGGCCGGGAGTGGACAGCATCAGTGCCACTGGCATGGGAACCATCTGCAACATGGGTGCCGAGATTGGCGCCACGACGTCGATGTTCCCGTACAACAACAGGATGGGAGACTACCTGAGGGCCACCGGAAGGGACAAGATTGCCTCACTGGCCGACGCCTTTGCGGAGAACCTCCGTGCCGACGAGGGCGCCGAGTACGACCAGATCATCGAGATCAACCTGAGCGAGCTCGAGCCGCAGATCAACGGTCCGTTCACTCCGGACCTGGCCCACGGCATCTCCGAGTTTGCCGAGGCCGTCAAGAAGAACGGATGGCCTAGCAAGGTCTCTGCCGGACTTATCGGGTCTTGCACCAACTCGTCGTACGAGGACATGACCAGGGCCGCCAGCGTCGCCAAGCAGGCCCTCGCCGCGGGCATCAAGGCCAAGGTGCCGTTCGCGATCAGCCCGGGAAGCGAGCAGATCAGGGCCACCATCGAGAGGGACGGACTCACCGAGATCTTTGAGAAGGTCGGAGGAACCGTCCTGGCCAACGCCTGCGGACCGTGCATCGGCCAGTGGAAGCGTACCGAGGTGTCCAAGGGTGAGGCCAACTCGATCGTCACGTCGTTCAACAGGAACTTCGCCGCTCGTAACGACGCCAACCCGGCCACCCATGCCTTTGTGACGTCCCCGGAGATTGTCACGGCCATGGCGATTGCCGGAGACCTGTCCTTCAACCCGGAGCAGGATACGCTCGTCGGCGCCGACGGACGCGAGATCAGCTTGCAGGCGCCCGAGGGCATCGAGCTCCCGGCCAAGGGATACGACCCGGGCCAGGAGACCTACCAGGGACCGGGAGAGGCCGGGAACGAGGTCATCGTCTCGCCGACCTCCCAGAGGCTCCAGCTGCTGACGCCGTTCTCCAAGTGGGACGGGAAGGACGTCGACGACGCGCTGATCTTGATCAAGACCAAGGGCAAGTGCACCACCGACCACATCTCGATGGCGGGGCCGTGGCTCAAGTTCCGCGGCCACCTCGACAACATCAGCAACAACATGCTGATTGGCGCCCTCAACGCCGAGAACGGCGAGGTGAACAACGTCCGCAACCAGCTGGATGACAGCTACGGCGCCGTCCCGGACGTTGCCCGCTCCTACAAGGCCGCCGGCGTCCCGTGGGTCGTCATCGGCGACGAGAACTACGGAGAGGGATCCTCCCGCGAGCACGCGGCCCTCGAGCCGAGGCACCTGGGAGGACGCGCCGTCATCGTCAAGTCGTTCGCCAGGATCCACGAGACCAACCTGAAGAAGCAGGGTATGCTCCCGCTGACTTTTGCCAACCCGGCCGACTACGACGTGGTCGGGCCGTTTGACAGGCTGTCCATCAAGGGCCTGACCAACTTCTCGCCGGAGAGCAAGCTCACCGTCGCGGGCAAGCGCCCTGACGGCTCGACCTACGAGTTCCCCGTCAACCACACCTTCAACAGCAACCAGGTCGCATGGTTCAAGGCCGGATCGGCCTTGAACAGCATGAGCGCCTAGAGAGGCCGCCGTCCGCCTGTGCGGCCGGGCGGTGACCGTCGGGAACACCTCGAGAGAGTGACTGACTCACTTACTCACCAACCCCATTCTTGAACATTGATGTGTAACCACGTTTGGTATGGTTTGGTCGGATACGAATCCCCCGACCAAATCTACGGGCATGGAATTCCACGGCCGACACGATCACATGACGACGGTACGGCAAACATCCCAGTTGTCGATGACACGCTCCGCGCTGGACGAGCTTGCCAGCACGCAGATCAGCGTAAACCCCACGATATACACGAGTGGTTGGCGAGGGAGAGGCGCGAGTCCACCCACCTTGGCGTCCCCGTCCCATGACAGTACCACCGCAGAGGTGTTGACCGGGAGGTACCCGTCGATTATCGTGGCGTTCGAGGCCTCAAACAGGTTCTCAAGGCGCACCCCTATATTGCAAAACAAAGTCAGGGAAAAAGACAAGTTGCACGCAGACAATGATCAGCGTGCTTTCGAAACGGCGCGCAGTGTCGTTGTCGAAGCTGCGATGCATGGCGGAAGGAGCCGAACGAGCAGCACGACAACGATTCAAGTCGACCGACTCGACCGACAAGAACCCGCCTGCAGGCGACTCCCTCAAGCTGGTTGACATGGTCTTCTACGGCTATCACGGCGTCTTTCCAGAGGAAAAAACACTGGGTCAACGCTTTTCCGTGGACGTGACTGTCTACCGGGACCTCCGGGCGGCCGGCGCCAGCGACGCGCTCGGCGATACGTCCGACTACGGCCTCATCTACCGGCAAGTGAAGGACGTCATGGAAGGGAAATCCTACAATCTCCTGGAGACAGCGGCAGAAAGGATTGCATCAAACATCTTAGATGAGGACAGGGCGGTGGCGGCAGTGCAGCTCGAGATCCGAAAGCCTTCCGTGCCCATCCCGGGGGCCTTGGGCGCCTCGGCAGTCTCGATTGTACGGCACCAACGATCGTAGGGTGCTCACGATAAGGCACCAGTTCATTCGTTCACATGAACATTTTACGGAACTCGTCGTTCGACTTTGGGGCGACAGTCCCCTTCTCCGTGCCCTCCGCTTCCTTCTCCGTGCCCTCCTGCCTCTTGACCGCCCCGCGCGGGACCAGCGCGGTCGCCGACGTGCCGCCAATCGCCATCCGCGCTCGCTGGTGCTCCTTGGGAAGTGATGCCTTGGGGCGCCGACCGGGCTTGCGCTTGTCCGCCGCGCCTGCGCCCTTCTTCTTATGGTTCTTGTCGGCCGGCGTGATCAGCAGCTTCTTTCCCTTGTGTTCCTTGCCGTTCAGGGCGCACAGATTGTCCGACGTCTCCTTGCTGCACTTAATGAAGGCGAAGCCCTTGGAGCACTTCGTCTTGGGGTCTCGACCGAGTGAAATGTCCAGGTCTGTTCCGCACAAGGCAAACTCGGCGGCAAGCTCCGCCTCCGTCACGCTCGCATCAAGATACTTGATAAACACCGTCGTACTCTCGTCGTTGTGGTCGTTGTTGTTTTTCTCGTGTTTGTCTTCGCCTCGCTCGTCTTTGGCGGAGCCTGCCGCCTTGCGCTTCCTTCCCGCCGGTGGCCCGTCCTCGTTGCCCTCGTTGCCCTCGTTGCCCTCGTTGCCCTTGTCGTTGCCCTTGTTGCTGCCCCTGTCGTTGCCCCTGTCGTTGCCCCTGTCGTTGCCCTTGTCGTTGCCCTTGTCGTTGACTTTGTCGACCTTGTCGCCGTTCGCCTTCTTCTTTTTCTGCTGCTTCCCCTTGGGCTTGGCACCCCCTCGACCACTGCCGCCTCTCTTGTTGAAGTTCGGGTCCCGCTGCTGGCGCCTCAGCTTTGCGTCTGCATCCGCGAGCGACTTGGTCACCTGGTCCAGCTCGAGGGCGATGCCGCGCTGGGCGGCCTCGGCCTGCCGCAGGACGTCGGACGACCGACAGAGGGCGACTTCGAGATCTTCTCTCGACCCCTCGCGCTCCTCGAACATCACCCAAGCCCTGCCCACGTATGCCCTGTCCGCGGCAGATCCGACCGTGACCATCGCGCGCTCAAACACCGAGCGCTTGGCGGCCGCATCGCCCCCGAACCGCACTAAATACTCGTAGTACGAGGTCCACGTCCCGTGATACTGCGCGTCAAGCGTGCCCTCGGCCACCAATCCCTCCCACACCGCCGCCCCGGCCTCTACGTCGTTGTCGTTCTGTGCGGGCCCACCGCCGCGGCCGCCACCACCCTGGCCATGTCCATCGGCGAGCATCGACGACAGGAGCCACGCGCACCGATGGTCCGGGTCCACGACGTTCTGCTCCTTCAGTATCCCCATGCACGCGCGGAGCAGCTCCTCGTTGCGCGACGCATCGCTCGAGGCTCGCACCCATGCGATCACCACCTTTTGGAACTCCATGGCATTGGTCTCCAAGTATGGCCGGCATTGCGCGAGCACGTCCGTCGCGTCTGCCTCATCTGCAGTACCTGCAGTATCCGCGGCGTCTGGCATCCCCACGAGCCGCATCCAGACGTCTCCCGACCAAGGACAGTTGCGCAGCGCCCGTCGCAGCAGCACGCCCCGCGACGCCGCGTCAAACGTCCCGACCTCCCCCCCCCCCCCCCCCCCCCCCTCTCCAACGGATTTGCCCCGCGCGTCTGCCCACGCGAGGTACGACTTCCAGAGAAAGTCTGACGTTGGAAACTCGACGATGGCCCGCTCAAACACCGCGCGTGCCCGCGCCTCGCTTCCCGCACCACTCGCCACCTCGAGCTCCACATACGAAGCGTACGTTGACAGAAGATTCATGCCTCCCGGCTCCGCCGCCCTTGACGCAACCAGCGCCTCTTCGTGCCCACGCCGCAGCTCGTACGCCCGCCCCGCGCGCTCAATCGACTTTTCCAACGCCCGCGGCACCTCTTGGTTTTCCTCTTCTTTATCACCATCCTCGCCGTCGCCGTCGCCGTCGCGCCTCCACGCGACGTACCGCGCCCGGGCCCCCTCGAGTACCGCTGGCGGAAACGGACAAGCCAGAAACCTCGCAAACAGCCCCTCGATCCGACCCTCGTCCCGCGCACCCGCCCCGACCACATCCAACTCAAAGTCCAAACACGCATTCCACAGCCCCGCACCCTCCACCACGTGCATCCCGCAGTCCCTCAGCGCCGCATCCAGCACCTCCCGCATGGCCCCTGCCGCCACCCCTTCCTCCTCTCCCTTGGCCTTCCGCTGCTCGAACCTCGCCTTCGACACATCTATATGCTCTTTCCACAGCGACACCGACAGATAGTCGCCGTGACTCTCTCCCAGCAACGCCTCGAGCCGCTCGACGTCTTCCATCGTCTCGAGCGCCTCCGACTCGTCCTCAATCCACTCGAGCCACAGCGCCTCCGTCAGCGGGTACGCCTCATGAAACGCCACCCTCGCCTCCCGAAGCTTTTCCCGCAGACGACACGCACGGAGCAGTGTCACGTACTGCACGTGGGCGTCGTAGTCCCGGCCGTTTTGCTCCAGGCGCGACTGCAGCGACTGCAAGGATTCCAGTTGTTCCGCGGTGACCTCTATATCCATATCCTCCACGTCGTCGCTGTCGCTGTCGCTGACCCCTGGCGACGGCGGGGACATCGTAATTTCAAAACCTTTCCGTTTTTGAACTCGGAACTTCGACCGGTCATCATGCTCTCGAGTGACCTTGCTCGCTTCCGTCTCGACGGCTACCTCGTCATTGAGGACTTCATCAACGCCGAGCAGATCGAGCGACTCAAGGTGGGACTTGAACTCCAGCCCGACGCGCGTCCCGACCTTCTCACTCACTCACTCACTCGCGCCCGTTCGTTCGTTCGTTCACCGCCAGGGCGACGCCGCGGACGTCGTCGAGCAGTTTGACCCGAAGGAGTGCAGGTCCGTCTTCAGCACGACCAACCAGGGTCAGACGTCGGACGACTGGTTTCTGCAGTCGGCCAGCAACGTCAGTTGCTTCTTCGAGGAGGGCGTGCTGGACGAGGCGGGCGACCTCAAAGTGGACAAGGCGCAGGCGATCAACAAGATTGGCCACGCGCTGCACGAGTTCCGTGCTCCCTTCAAGGAATTTGCCGAGAGCGACGCTGTGAAAGCGATCTTGGTCGCACTGGGATACGAGCACCCGATCGCGGTGCAGTCTATGTACATCATGAAGTCGGCGAGAGTCGGGGGGGTATGTGTTGATCTCGACCGCCGTGCCCTCGCTCCAACTCTCCCTTTCCGTCTCCGTCTCCGTCTCCGTCTCCGTCTCCGTCTCCGTCTCCGTCTCCGTCTCCGTCTCCGTCTCCGTCTCCGTCTCCGTCTCCGTCTCCGTCTCACTCGCTCTTCGCACGCCGTCTAGGTCGTAAGCCGGCACCAAGACGCGAGTTTTCTCTGCACCGACCCGCACTCCGTGGTCGGTTTTTGGGTGGCGCTGGAGGATGCGACGGTGGAGAATGGGTGTCTCTGGGCGGCTCCGGGGTCTCACGCATCGGGAACGGTGTATAAGACGTTTCGGAGACGAGAGGGAGGGAGATCAGAGGGCACCAAAGGCGGAGCGTGCGAGCTGGTCGGTGTCGATATCCCCGAGGTTGCGTCTCGCACGCCTTTGGAGGTGAAGGCGGGCACGCTGGTTCTCCTCGACGGACGTTTGGTGCATTGGTCCGAGGAAAATCGGAGCGGGAAGAGCCGGCACGCGTTCAGCGTGCACGTCGTCGAGGGCGGCAAGGGGGTCGAGTGGCAAGCCAGCAACTGGTTGCAGCGGACCGCAGACTGTCCATTCCGCGCGTTGTATTGAACTGTTACATACAGAGCCGTGGCTCGTCGCTCGACCCCCTGGGCGACCACAGATACGCGTTTCCGACGACCGACGCGCTCTTGTAGAGCTCCCAGAACCGGTAGTACGGGACGTATGAACCGGGGTACGAACCGTCGAACAGTGCTTCGACATCGGACAGACTCAGCGCCCGGCGCATGTCCGGGTCCGGCCGGAGGTAACCCCGCACGGCGACCAGCTTGGCGGCTGTCCGTGCCTTCTCACTGCCGCCCTGCTGCTCCCCCCAGACGCTGTTGATCCCGTCCCGTTCGCATTCGTCCAGAAACTGCCACATCGCCGCCGCCTTGCTCGTTCGCGTTGGCGTTCGATTCCCGTCCCGTGTTCGCTTTCCATCCCACCCCAGCACGCCCACCCTGTCCGTCTGGTGCACCATGAACACCCAATCGTTCAGCGGGAGCCCCCACATCGCTCCAAGCAACGAGACATACATACCCCCCTTCTCGTCGTCCCCGCCACCGAAATACGTCGTGCTATATTCGGCCCCGACCGCCTCGATCCTCCTCGTCAGAGCCACGTACGCAGCCTCGGCACCTTCCCCGTCCCTGTCGTCATCCAACCGCCTCCGGATGTCAAACACCAACCCGGCCCCCTCCACCCCAAGCCCCTTGTAATGCCGCACCAACCCACCAAACCCCTCTAACATCCCCACAACATCATCAACGACAACCACCACGTGTAGCCGCGGCGGCCTCCCCTCTGCTAGCAAGACGTTGCGGGGAACCGACGACGCTGCGCTCCAGATCCACCTGGGAGGGCCGTCGCCCCCTTCGTCGTAGTATAGATCGGGATCCTCCATCAGCTCCCGGATACGCGCCATGGCCCGCCGGGCCTCGGACCGAGCGGCCCGACGCGCAACGAGCTGGATCGTATCGGAGGGGACGTTCTTCTCGTCTTGTTCTCGTCGTGTGCGTGTTCTGGTCTCCTCCGTCGCGCCCGACACCGCGATGATGCTGACAGTGAAGATCAAGACGACGGCGAACGCGGCGAGCCGAGGTGAAGGAGGTGGCCGCTTAAACATCGAAATCTCTTTTTCGCGAAACCCGGCGAGAAGACCCTAGCCCAACGTGGCCTCGATCTCGTCGAGCAGGTCGTCGTCGTCGCTGTCCGACGTGCCAAAGTCAAACTCCCCCTCCTCGTCCTCGTTCTCGTCCTCGTCGTCCTCCGACTCTTCCACGAACGCTTCCTCGTCATACTCTTCGACCTCCACCTCGGCGGGAGCCTGTTGCTGCAAGAACCACGCTTTCCCGGTAACCGCCTCCGTTCCCTTCTCGCCCTTCTCTGCCGCCGCCCTCTCTGCCGCTTCCCGACTTGCAGCGCTCTCTACCAAAAACTGTTCCCGCCACGCCAAAAAACTGTCCACAGTCACGTCGTGACCGTGTTTCCTCAGCTTCTGAATCCGCTCCTCCTCTTCAAGTCGCCGTTGCCGCTCCTGCTCCATCGGATCGTTCGCCTTGGCCTCGCTCTGCTGCTCTTCTGCCAGCGAATTCAACCATTCCTGCACCGACGTCACCAGACTAAAGATCATCGGCATCCCTGCGTTCTCCTCTACTGCCGCGGAGACCGCGTCGGCGCATTGCGCGACCTGGCTGACCGAAAGGCCGCGGACGGAGGATACGTGGGCAAACGGCGCCCGCTCGGGATAGCCCCGAGCGTGGGCGAAGTACAGCTCAATGCCGAACTCGTGCGAGCTCGGATCTCCATCACCATCATCCTCACGCTGCGGGTAGACCTGGATCATGTACACGGGTTTGTCGTCCCGCGACAAAGACGCCGCCGAGGGGGACGCGTTCCACTGGTGGGGGTGAGAGGATTCCGCAAGCTCCAGCAGATCCTCCATGTAGATGCTCTGGAGCGCCTCTATTTCCAACATCTGCTCCTCGAGTTGGGACTCGTCCTCAGCATCAGCCATGGTTTATATGGTGTATTGAAACTCGGGTGTTCGTGTTCGCCGTTCGCCGAACAGCGGCAGTGTCTTGGTAGTGTCGAGGGAGTGACGGACCGGGAATTGGGCAGACACTGAAATGAAGTGGCCTCTGCCGCCGAGCGCGATCGGCAGCCCGAAAAAAACCGAGTTGAAATTTTTCGACACCCCCCCTCTCTCCGTCATTACCTGAGCGAGGAGCCCGCGAGAGGCCGTGCGCCCGACTACCGACGACGGCGGAAGGCTTGGGGAGGCGCAGAGCGAGGAGGAAAGGTCTCTTTTTGCCGACGAAACAGACCCAACGGGATGAACAACACGAACAACACGAACAATAATACGAACGGTGCAGCGCATCACCAGGGCCACAATGTGGCGCTGCGGATGCGATACAGCCAGATCTGCGAGGACTGTGGCGAGTCGGACTTTGTGGACGACCACTCGTCCGGCGACCTGATCTGCCGCTCGTGCGGTCGCGTCGCCGAGTCGCATGTGATCGACGAGGGCTCCGAGTGGCGTACGTTTGGTGACAAGGAGGAGAAGGGAGGCGCTGATCCGACGCGTGTGGGCGGCCCGACCAACGTGCTGCTGGGCGACGGCGGGCTGTCCACCATGATTGCTGGCGGCAAGGGGGTCGACAAGGGTCTAGAGAAGAACCTGCAGCGGATGCAGCAGCGAACGGACAATACGGGGGTCGATAAGACCCTTCAGATGGCATTTCGCGACATTGGGCGGATTTGCAGCTCGATGAAGCTGCCGGACATCGTCAAGGCACAGGCGAACGAGTACTTCCGTGACGCGCTGGAGAAGAACAAGTCGGTCAAAGGCCGTCAGCTGAGCGCCTCGGAGGCGGCGGTGGTATTCTTGGCGTGCCGAAAGACCGGATATCCTCGGACGTTCAAGGAGATCAGGGCGTACGTGCCGCAGGCGCGGGTGAAGGACATCGGCAAGATGTACAAGACCATCGTGGCCGACCTCAAGCTCAAGGAAAATGGCGAGCTGGACGAGGTGGTATCGGTGCATCCGGAGAACTTCCTGAGGAGGTTCATGTCCAATCTGGGTTTCACGAGGGCCGAGATGATGTCTGCCATCGCGCTGGCCAACGTGGTCAAGCCAAAGTGCGAGGACGGGGTGGGGGCCGAGCACAGGCCGTGGGACGGGCGGAGCCCGGTAACGATGGCGGCCACCATCATGTACATCATGTCGTTCTTGATGGGAGATGGGCGGAAAAGGCCGAGTTTGGACGACATCTGCAGCGTTGCCGGGCTTGCTCCGCAGACCGTCGGCATCTTCTTGAGGGAGCTGCGGGAGCCCCTCCCCGGGCTTGTCAAACGGGCGGGCGGATTCGCGACAGCCGAAGACCTCGAGTCCAAGATTGGTTGGCTCTGACGGGCATAAAACGAACGTTACAGAATGAAACCACGTCACCATATATCACCACGTCACCGGCGACCGATCCGCATGATGTTGACCGTGATGTCGTCCGTCCGCTTCTCCTCCGAGAGCCACAACCTGTACGACTCGGCGCATAGCGCAGTCACGGCTCCCTCCAGGTCGTCTCCATGCTTGGCGACCATGTCGACCGCGCGCTGGCTCGAGATGAACTCCCACACGCCGTCTGTCGCCAATATCACGAATGCGTCATCGTCACTCAGCTCGTGCACGACGTCCTCGCTCTCCGCCGTCACGCCGATAGCCTTCGCAATACTATCCCCCAGGCTCCGCGTGAATGCCGTGCCGGGGTAGTACCCGTCCTTGACCCAGAGCCTCGGCGGGTCCCCGTCGCCCTCCATCTCCGTCGTCCAGATCTTTCCCAGCGGCTTGTCTCCCTCCATCTGCCCCAGGGTCAACACCCGCGCCCCTGCACGTTCTACGCGCGCAACCTCGTCGTCTCTAAATGGGGTCTGATCCGAGCTCAGGTCTCGAGCCGTCAAGCCGCCCTCTGCGTTTTTCACCGCAATCACACACCTCGAGTCCCCCACGTTGCTCACCACCAGCTTCCCACGGTCAACGTACACGACACACGCAGTGGTTCCCGACAGACTGTCGTCAAAGAGACTGGCATGCAGTTCCGAGTTCACCTTGAGAAGGGCCTCATGCATCGTCGTCTGTGGATCCTCAAGCAGCGCCTTATGCTCATCCTTCAGGACCTGCGGCAGCTTGCTCTTGCAGAAGAATGACGTCTCAGCGCCGCATTCCCCGTGCCCGTCAAACACCTGGCGAACGAGCAAACGCACGAGCACGAGTGAGCGTTGAGCAGAGAAAAGCGGCCAACTTCAAGTACTCACAGCAAACAGATGATGCTCCCCGCTTCCGATCAGATCGGGCTTGGCAAGTACCGCGTCTTGATTCGCCTTGAACGGCTGGTCTGGGTAGTGACCTCGCTGCGTCATATACTGGTACGTGATCATGTAGTCGCCCGCCGCGACCGTCCCGCTGCCCTTCGTCCCGTCGTCCTTCGCGGCCTTCGACATGCTCTCGTACTGATTGAAGGAACCTTGCACAGAGAGCCTGGAGGAACGAGCAAAGCGCACGGCAGCGCGAGTGAGAGTCAGGCGTGACGAAGGGCGAAGAAGGAGCGTTGTTCAGTACCCACCTGCCGAGGTGCATGCCGCTCGCATGGAGCTTCTCGGCGGCACGCGAGTGCGTGTCAGGCCTTGACGTGATACAGCCCATAGCAATGGAGATTCGTGGTGGCGGAAGGGAGTGAAGGGACCGAATTCGCTCTCGGAGAATCCTCAGGTCAGGAGAACTCTCGGGACGGAAGTTCCAGGTCAAGTCACGCTCGAACACGAGACGAGACGAGCCTGTCGTCGTCGTAGTAGACGAGATGACTTAATCAAAAATAGAATGTACCTAGCTAGCGGGGAGCTAGCGGAGAGAGACCGGGGAGCCGGCCAGTCGTCGGAGACCTGGTCAGACCCCAGGTGGACGACGTCTGGATGCCCAGATAGACGGTGGATCGATCCACCGCTGCTGATCGATCCAGGACGTCCCAACAAAGGTCGTCCGTCGTCCGGCGCGACGTCCTCTCAGAAAGACTGTCGTCGGCTGGTGATGGTGGCCTCTGCAGTCGGGGGTGTCCCCCGAGTGATTCGCCCGCTTACCAGAACCAAATTCGTCGTCACCCTTATCATCACCTACCGCCTGCACCTCCATATCGTCGTCGACCATGATGCGACGGAAGCTGGCCTCGCTGAGGGCGCTTGTTCAGTCGAGCAGTGCCGAATCGTTCTCAACCAGTGCCATCCGGATGGCGTCATTCTTCTCGTCCCAGGCGTCTTCCAACTACAAAGTGATCGACCACGAGGTGCGTCCCTTGTCCATGCATGCGTACATTTGCGCGTTTCGTCCGGTTTGGGCTTTAGAGGCCGCGAAACGCGACGAGTTCGACTGGCCGGACGGAGATCGGGAGCCGGAGACTGCGCTCACCCCCCCTCTCTCTCCCTCTCCCTGTGCAGTATGATGCCGTGGTGGTCGGGGCCGGCGGTGCCGGGCTGCGTGCGGCCGTCGGGCTGTCGGAGGCAGGGCTGAAGACGGCGACAATCAGCAAGCTTTTCCCGACACGCTCGCATACTGTGGCCGCACAGGGGGGTATCAATGCTGCGCTCGGAAACATGCACAAGGACGATTGGAAGTGGCACGCGTACGATACGATCAAGGGGTCTGACTGGCTCGGAGACCAGGATGCCATCGAGTACTTGTGCCGGGAGGCGCCGCCGGCGATCATCGAGCTCGAGAACTACGGACTGCCGTTCTCTCGGACGGAGGACGGTAAAATCTACCAGCGAGCGTTCGGCGGCCAGAGCGTCGACTTTGGGAAGGGCGGACAGGCCTACCGCTGCTGCGCGGCGGCCGACCGGACCGGGCATGCGATGCTTCACACGCTGTATGGCGCGGCGACCAAGCACGACGTCCAGTTCTTTGTCGAGTACTTTGCCATGGATCTCATCATGGAGGACGGCGTCTGTCGCGGTGTCACTGCCATGTGCATGGAAGACGGCACGATTCATCGCTTCAAGGCCCACAACACCGTGCTCGCCACCGGCGGCTACGGTCGGGCGTACTTCTCGGCCACCTCGGCCCATACGTGTACCGGAGACGGCGGAGCGATGGCCGCGAGGGCAGGTATTCCGCTGCAGGACCTCGAGTTCATCCAGTTCCACCCCACTGGCGTCTACGGCGCTGGCTGCCTGATCACCGAGGGTTGTCGCGGCGAAGGTGGCGTCCTCCGCAACAGCGAAGGCGAGCGATTCATGGAGCGGTACGCGCCGACGGCGAAGGACCTTGCGTCGAGGGACGTGGTCGCCAGGTCGATGACGATGGAGATCCGGGAGGGCAGGGGCGTCGGCCCCGAGAAGGACCACATCTACCTGCACCTGAACCATCTTCCTCCCGAGCTGCTGGCCGAGCGCCTTCCGGGTATCTCCGAGACGGCGGCCATTTTTGCTGGCGTCGACGTCACGAAGGAGCCGATTCCGGTCCTTCCCACGGTGCACTACAACATGGGCGGCATCCCGACCAACTACCACGGGGAGGTGATCAACCCGACGTCGTCCGACCCGGACGCTGTCGTGCCGGGACTGTTCGCCGCGGGAGAGGCCGCTAGCGCGTCCGTCCACGGCGCCAACAGGCTCGGTGCCAACTCGCTGCTTGACCTTGTCGTCTTTGGAAGGGCGTGCGCCCACAGGATCGCGGACATCGCCAAGCCGGGCGCCCCGCACAAGCCGCTCGCCTCGACCGCGGGCGAGGAGAGTATCGCCCGAATTGACGGCCTCAGGCACTCGAACGGGTCGCTCAAGACGTCCGCGGTCCGGACGAACATGCAGAAGATCATGCAGAAGGACGCGGCAGTCTTCAGGACCCAAGAGTCGCTCGAGAGCGGCAGGCGAAACATCGACGAGTGCGCTGAGACGTACAAAGATGTGGGCATTCAGGACAAGGGGCTGGTCTGGAACACGGACCTGATCGAGGCCATGGAGCTGGAGAACCTGCTGGTACGTGTCTGTGCGGTCGGTTGCGTGCCGTTTCTCGGTTACTCGTTTGTTCACTCGCACGCTCACTCGTATGCTCACTCGCACGCTCGAACCCGTGTACTACACACTCGCAGATCAACGCGGCCGTGACGATGCACTCGGCGGAGGCTCGTAAAGAGAGCCGCGGTGCCCACTCCCGCGAGGACTTCCCCGACCGGCTCGACGACGAGTGGATGAAGCACACCGTCGGGTGGTACGACTGGTCCAAGGCGAAGAACGACCGCGTTCGCATCGGCTACCGTCCCGTGCACATGCAACCTCTCGGCGAGATGGAGCACATTCCGCCCAAGGCTCGGACGTACTGAAACCAAATTTCAATTGAACACCTGCGTGTAAACCTGCGTTTGTGAACGACAACGAGGCCACGAGAGGAAGAACAACACCATCTGAGCTACAACCAGCACAGCACGGGAGGTATGGATTGGTTAAAAGCCCTGTTCAAGGCCCCGGACCCGAGGGAGATCACTCGGAAGTGGCGGAGAGAAATACGGAAGCAGCAAAATGCTTTGAACAGGGACATTCGAAGCCTGGAGCTCCAGCAGAAAAAGGTCGAACAGGTACGTACGTACGTACGCCGGACGCCGAACGCCCGTCGGTCGACGCCGAACGCCTGACGCCTGACGCCGGCACCTGGCCGACGTTTGCCCGCCGTTCGTTGCCAGGGACCGACGATCGAATCGATCGAATCGACCAAAGCTCACACGCTCGCCTCGCTTAAGTCGATCCGCGAGGCTGCCAAACGGAATGACACCAAGTCGATGCGGGTGCTCGCCAAGGAGGTCGTGCGGTCGCGGCAAGCAGTGGTCCGGATGCTGGAGAGCAGGGGGGCCCTCCACGCGCTCGACCTGCAGATGTCAGAGTCGCTGCGGAATTACCGACTGTCCAAGACGGTCGAATCCTCTGGGCAGATGATGAAGGAAATGAACAAGCTGATGCGCATTGACCGATACAAGGAAACGATCAAGGCAATGCAGCGCGAAATGTTCACAGCGGGGATGCTCTCGGGGGAGGTGAACGAAGGCATGGACGGCCTCGTCGACACGGAAGACGTCGAGGAAGAGACGGAGGAGAAGGTCCAGGAAGTGCTAGACCAGATTTGCGGCGAGACGCTTGCGCAGGCGGCGGACGCGACGGTGCCGACGAGCCGCGTGGAGGGCGGCAAGGAGGCGGTTGACGAGCTGGAAGATGATAGAGAGCTGATGCGAGCGCTGGCAGCTGGTGAAATCTGATCTGAATCTCATCAATCTCATCAATCTCATCAATTGCATTCATCTTGTCAATCAATCTCAATCGGTTGCGTTTGCCTCGCCCTTGGAGTCGGACTTGGCGGCGCCCTTTTCCTTGCCTCCACCACCACCACCGCCGCCACCCGCGCCGGGCGCGAGTTTGCTCGTGCGAACGAGGGGGGGCGGGGCGCCACCAAACAGGGGGAGGGGGGCGGCCGGCATGCCGCTGGAGAACGGCGCGCGGTGGGCGTCAAACTTGGCGACGGTAGGCGAGTAGCCTTCATTTCCAAACATGTTCCACTCGTTCCGCTGGCCTTGGAAGGCGTGTGGGGACATGCCATCGATCAGGTCGTCCTTCAGACCCATGTGTGGCACGTTTTTCAGCTGTTGCTGGGTCGGGCCACCCGCGTTCATGTTGGCGTCCTTCATGTTGGCCTGGGTCGGCTTGATCTGGGGCCGGAGCGGTGACCGGAGCTGCGGCGGGTACTGCGGCACAGCGTCCGGAGCGCCAACGAAGATCGGAGGCACCCCGGGGCCGAGCTCAGGCGGCGGCGGGAGCGGACCGCCGCTCGCAGGGTACTTTGGGAGTGGCGCGCGCGGCGCGCTGTTGGAAGGCTGCCCCTGGGCAGCCGGCTTTTCCTCAGCGCCGGTCATGCCATCTCCCCCGTACGAGTCCCCGTACTGCGACTTGAAGTTTCCAAAGTAGTCATAGTTCGGGAAGCGGGGCGTCAGCGTGCCGCCACGGCGGAAGATCTCGTCGTCTGAGTCTGCGCGGCCGTTCCTGGCAGAGCTCGGCTGGGAGTCAGGGCCGCTCTCCCCGGAGTCGTAGTCACCGTCTTGTTGATCCTCGTAGTCGCCGCGAAGGTAGCGTCGGTGGAGCGACGGGATCTGCTTCCCGCGGCCCCTGCTCACCTGTCCCCTGCCGCGCCCGCGACCGTTGGCCTTCTTCCCGCGACCAGAGGCGGGAGTCCGCATGCAGAAGCCAGGGTGTCCCGCTGGCTTGTTGCAGTGGACGCTCCTCGTGCACCTGCCAGAGTTGTGCTTGACCAGTGGGTTGATGGAACCGGGCCGGATGGCCGGCAGCGAAGTGTTGACGCCCGATTGGCCTGCTCTGGCAGCCTGCTGCGACTCAGCGGCGGCGACCACTTCATCCGTGTTGAACTCCACCATGAACTCGCCGTCCTCAGTCGTGGAGATGCCGATGACATCCTCGATCTTCAGGACGTGGTACTTGATGAACTCGCCGGCGTGCTCGAGCACAAAGACGCGCCGGGTCTCGATGCCGTTGGCCCACGACTGCAGCGTGAACTCCCAACTGTTCCCCTCGTGATCCTTTGCAACGAGAGAGTGGGCCCTTCCAACCGCAAACGACAGGTTCGCCTCGACCGCGGCCCTCGGGAGGAGGACCCGGCCCTTGGTCACGTCGCTGTTGGTCAGGCGCTTGGCGACCAGGATCGTCCTCTTCGGCATACCGGTGGACGGCGGCGTCGGTCCGCAGCCCCTCACTGCTGATCTGGACTTGGACCTCGGCTTGGGGTCCTCGGTGACCACCTTGGAGTGGGCCATCTGGGTCAGCATCGATGCCGCCTCCATGCCCGGACTCGTGGGTGGGAGCTTCGGCGTGGTCTTGGGGTGCTGCTTGGCTGGAGACATCCCGCCTCGCTGAGACTTGGCAGTGATGCGACCTGGATCGTCTTCCTGCTCAAAATCGGTCCCAAACACCTTCTTCTGCCTCTTGCGCCCGCGGGAGCTCACCGACGATGCCGCCGACGAGCCCCCCCCGCCCCCCCCCCCCCTCCCGTTGCCATGCAGGCTCCCGGCAGTCTGCTCTGCCCCTGGATTCAATGGGGGCTCAAACAGCTGCGGCGACGGCCTGCCGTTGGCATGGAAGCCTTCCAGGGCCTCGGCGAGCCTGCGCTTGACGTCGGTCGACAAGGCCTCTCGCTCGCGCCTGGGGGCTCCCAGGACGGCCCCGAGCAGCTTGGAGCACGTCTCGCGTGCCATATCCGTCTCGTCTCCGTCCGGATCCACGTGACCGTCGGAAATGCCGGTCTCCGCACCGGGCGTGGCATGGAAACGCGACGCCACGTGCTCGAGCTCCGCCGCGCTGCACGACCGCAAAAAGCTGCACAGCACGGAGTCAACAATTGCCGTGTTGGCGGTCGTACCGATGTCGTGATCCTGATCCAAACCAGAAAGCACGACCTGCGTGTCAGAGCCGGACGGGGCCAGGCTCTCGGGCTTGTCCAGGGACTCGGTGGCGGTGGCGGCCGTCTTCCTCGACGAGGCCGACGTCTGCTTGGTCTGTTTGGCCTGCTTCGTCGGCTTGGCCTTGCCGAGCGGACGACCCGAGCCGTACGACGCCATCTCCCGCTGCTCGACCTCCTCCACGGCACGATCGACGACCGCCTGCAGCTCCCGCTGCTCGTACTCGGTCTCGGTCAGCCACCTGTACTCGTGCTCGCACAGCTTCAGATCCTCGTGCACCCCGTCGTCGTACGAGATGGCGGCCATGCCGGTGGCGTCGTCGTACGAGTCCATCCTGCCCGCGTAGTAGCAGTGGTCCTCGTCCCACCACACGTCGATGCGACTGCCCACGTTCTCTTCCGGTGCCTGCCCGGCAATCATTTTGGTATTGCGCTTCCGCTTGAGCGCGGCGTTGCTCTCGTCCAGCCACCTGTGCTTGTGCTCGTACAGCGGGATCCACTCCACGTGCCCGTCGTCATAGTCGATCCTCGACATCCCGGTCTTGCCACGCTTGCCGTCCCACTTGGCATGCACGCCAGGATAATACACTGCATCGTCCTCCCACCAGATTTCAATCCTCCTCCCCTCGTCCTTCCTGCCGAACCGCAGATTGGTGTCGATCGACCCGCGGCAGTTGGGCGCGCCGCACTGGCAGCTGTACTTGGCACCGCTGTTGTCGATGATGTGCTCGAAGTTGTAATCGTAGCAGAGCTCCTCTCCAAGATCGATGTCTCGCAATGCGAAGATGCCCACGCGCACTTCTCCCGTCGCCGCGTCGTGCCACTTTTGCGTCTCGCAGTTTGGCGCACACGACGAGTTCAGGAGCCGCGCGATGTTCCCCTTGTACATCGCGTCGATCACCAGCCCACCGCCCATCTCCATCATGTAGAAGTGATGATGGCCTTGGGCCCTCGACTCGGCCATCCGCCTCGACATCTCGGCCTCGTTGATCACCTCCCCAGCGTACTCGACCACAAACGTCCCCTTCTCGATACGCTCCGCCGCCTGCACGCCCCACCCCTTGTTCTTGGTGAGCATCATCTCCAGCTTTGGGGTGCTCAACTTGTAGAACGGCTTGTTGGTGCAGAGATCCCCGCACGGACAGTTCTTCGGCGAGCAGTGCATGAACGACGTCCTGTTGAGGCAGTCGTGCCCGCAGCCGATGAGCCGCGGCAAGGCGACCGTCGCCTGGACCGGCGATGCGTCGCTGGCGTCTGCACTGTCCCTATCCGGACCCACATCTTTGATGCCCAGACGTCGCTTGCTGTCAACGCTCATCGGCACGGGGAAGCAGTTGCACACCTCGATCTCGTCCGCCTTGAGCTGCCTCGGCCTCGGCACCGTCCACGCGTTCCTCCCCACGTGAACGTACTCCGGAAACGTATTCTTCCCTTCGAACGCCTCCTTCCCAAACAGTGTCGCAAGCCGCTCCTTCTTGCTCGGCGGCAGGACCAGACGTCCCTGTCGGATTGACGCAGTCGGCACCCGCTCCTTCTTCATGGCCTCCAGAGACTTCGGATCCTCCTCCTCCTCTTCCGACTGACTCCCGTCGGGTTGCGGCCACGGATACTCCACCTCCTCCGGAACGGGGCACCACCACCCAGGGATCAACGTCTTTCGGCGGCGATGTTTGGCGGTGGTTGCAGCCTCCTCATCGTCGTCCTCGATCTCCAACTCCTCGTCATGAGCCTCCTCCTCCTCCTCCTCGACCTCCTCCTCCTCCTCGGTCTCCTCCTCCTCCAGATCCAAGCCAACACGAGCCAGGTCTTCGGTCATGAACCCGTACAGCTCCCGCAGCGCCCCCTTCACGCTCCCCTTGTCCCTGCACCCGCGCCCCCCCCCCTCCCCCCAACCAACAAGCTGCGCCTCCTTCACCCACGCCACCCGCGCCGAATCCCCGAAGAACATCACCGGAAACATACTACAGTCCCGCTTCTTCCCCCCGCTCTTGGGCAACGCCGTATACTCCACCGCCTCCTCCACCATCAACTGCGACGGCCACAACGGAAACGAACCCACCTTGGCCCACACAATCTGACACTTTTCCATCCTCGCAACATTTACCCCGTCGGCCAGGTAGCCCTTGATCGAGTCGAGCGTCGGAGGACAAGACGGGGACGACGGGGAGCCAGCGCCAGAGCCAGAGCGGCCAGAGCGAGCACGACTCTTCGAGCCATCCGCGCCGCCCCGCGCCTTCTTCTTCGCGTTGCCTACGCGCCTCCCGACCATACTCTGCGATCGAGGCCTAACGACAGTTTCACTCGGCCGTCATCGCCGCGAAAACCCACACGATCGCCACGACACGACAAACTCTACAATACAGACAGCACGATACGAGCACGATACGAACAGAGTGAGCGAGCGAGCGAGCACGAGAGACGCAACGCGAGCCCAGAGCTCGCGTTTCGTTTTCACAAGCAGAATTTGCCGGCAACGACGACCGCCCCCCCGAAGCAGCACGCGCCGACCACGAAGCCGAGGTATATACCCAAAGGACCACGTGGCAAGGGGACAGGCATGAAGAAGGGCAATTGGTGCCGGTTTGAGCGAATTCGGAGCGAATGGAATCGTTTGGGTCTCATTTCGCCGTAACCACGACCAAACCGGCCAGCACGCGCGGAGGAGGTGAACTCAGAACGTACCCTATGGGACACGTATCCTGTCGTGTATCGTATTTGCAATTGAAACTGACCCCGGTGTCGGTTTTGGTGCCTCGAGGCTCGAGCTCAAAAACACTGAAACAAACAAGGGATCCCTGCGTTCTTGGGTGACTGACCGCGACGGGCGACGGACGACGGACGACGGACGACGGACGACGGACGACGGACGACGGACCAGTGGCCATCAGCGGGTACATACATACGAAGACGAGATGACGAGACGACGAGATGATATGGCGACGTGAGAGCAAGCCAGAAGGACTCGCTGACGATGGTCTCGCAGCCGTCCGACGACGACACCCCAGCGGACACCCTGGACGTGAAGATCGTGTCCCTGGATCACTATCGTCCTCGGCCGGACCACCGCCGCCGATGCAATGGTCCTGACCCGCACCCGCACCCGCACCCGCACCGGCCGCCCGGTCACCCGGTGGTCCGCGTGTTTGGGATTACGAAGCATACGCGTGAGAAAATCGCGGTGCATGTGCATGGCGTGCTGCCGTATTTCTTCGTGCCCATGCCGGTGGATCTAGATGGGATGGTGGCGAGCGGGAGGCTGCGGGCGGTGGAGCGGGTGGCGGGGGAGCGGTTGGAGGTGCATTTTGGTCGGGTGTTTTGGAAGGCGTTGGATGGGGCGCTGGAGCTGCATCATGCGTGTTATGGTGGGGGGGACGGGGCGGGGGCGGGGCGGGTGGCGGACGTGCTGGTGGTGCGGGCGACGGCGTTTTATGGGTATCATAAGCATGCGACGCTGTGGTTGAAGGTGTATGTGTACGATCCGGTGGACGTGAAGCGGGCTGCCTCGTTGGTGGGGTCGGGGGCGGTGCTCGGCGTGCGGTTCCAGCCGCACGAGAGTCATATTCCGTTTCTGCTGCAGTTCAAGATTGATCATAATCTGTACGGGATGGACTGGATGCGGTTACGAGGGGGGCGTTGGCGGGGAGACGGCGGGGGCGGTCCAAGGCAGACGACGTGTGCGCTCGAGCTCGATGTGGACTGCCGGGATATCGTCAATACGTACGATAAAAAGCGGGTGGATATCACGGCGGCGCCGATTGAGGAGCAGGTGGTGGATTCGTTGGTGCCGATGTGGGCGGCGGAGCGGCAGAGGCAGGGTCGGTGGGACGTGGGGCCGACCCCGGTGGAGGTGGCGCGTCGGGTGGCGCAGATCGACTCTGTGACGGTGGCGTACTGGAGGGAGCGGTTCCGGGAAGCGGAGGAGAAGCGAGCTGATTTAGAAAAGAAGGAAGAAAAGGGGAAGGAGAAAAGGGAAAGGGGGGGGACGGGCGAGGCGGCAGATTCGCCACCGTCGCTGCCATTCTCTCAGCCGTACGCACCCAGCCAGCAGCAACAAGAACGACAACAAGAACAACAACAGCTGCAGCAGTCGGCTGTTTCGGATCCAGCGTTGTTGGGGTCGCTGGTGGACGCAGACGCGGTGCGGGCGACGCAGTGGACAGGCCCAACCCTGGGCGCGTTGACGTCCCGGACGGGACGTCCGGTCGGTCAGAGTCAGTATGACGGGATAGATGATCCGATCGATAGTTACACGGAGCGCCAACGGGATATGGGGTATATGTGGCGGGAAAACCAAGGCGGTGGCTTTGACGAGGAAGAGGACGAGCGGCTGATGGAGCTGGCGGGGCTGATCCGGGAGGGGGAAGCGGTGAGAGGGGGAACGCAGCGGCCGGGCTCGCAGCTGGACAAGGCCACGGCGCCGACACGGTACTCCTTCGAGCAGCGCGTCCAGAGTGTGCTACACGAAGGGTCGCTCAGCGCGCAGAACGAGTGCCACGACATCATGGAGGCCTCCCAGGTGTATGACGCCGAGGTCAGGCTGGCTGAGAATACCGTGGCCGGTGGGAGCGGCGGGAGGGAAGCTGCGCCTGCGACGGCTGTTGCGACGGCTCCTGCGACGGCTCCTGCGACGGCTGCTGCGACCGTGTCTACCAAGCGCGAGCGGGAGCAGGTGCTCGAGGCGGGCCGCCGGCTGTCGGAGATCCGCCAACTGTGGCGGACGAGTGCCGGCGGCGGGGGGTCTACGATGCCCCCGCCGCCGCCGAAGAAGCACGGCCACGACGACGACGGCAAAGGCAACGAGTATACCAGGCACGAAGGGAGCGGCGCGATGACGTCGCAGGATCGGATGGACTTTTGGTCCGAGCCGGCGTCTCAGGTGGCTTTGGTCGATGGTGATGATGATGATGATGACGCAGAAGCAGACATGGACAAGAACAAGAGCAGCAACGACAACAGCCACAACCAAATGGACCATCAAGGTACCATCTCTTCAAGAGCGGCGATCCTCGAACCCGCTCGGAGGCCGCCGTCGCGCCTCGAGGTGGCGGCCATGCCCGTCGTCCACACGGCGCCGCACTACGGGAACGCCGCAGACATGTCCAAGCGAACCCAGATCTTTGGAGGAAAAGTGCATCACCTCAAGTCGTCTTCCGTGTCGGAGATGCCCAGATTTGGAGCCGATCAGGACCACCTATCCGCCAAGCTCGCCGAGTTTCACGCCGCCGGCAGCGGCGCTGGCGGCGCACGGCTGATAGAGCTCCCGCAACGCCCGCCCACGCGAGATGGCGTGAATCGATGGGTGACCGAGATGCGCCTCGCGCAGGCCAACATGCGACGGGCCACGGCCGCCGCCGTCGTGGGGCGCGGACCCGCCCTCGGGGGTCCCGCCGACCCGGCGGCGCTCGCGGCCATGCTGGACTCGAACTCGGGCAAATTCCTCCCGAACCCGTCGGCCGACACGACGTCCCAGGCCTCGTTGATGGGCACGCCGTTGCTCCCCAGCTGGCACGGCGACGAGGTGACGGACGACTCGGCGCTCGACTTGGGGCTTGCTCACCCAGCGTGGACGCAGACAAACCCAGCGACAGCATCGAACCCATCAAACCCAGCGACAGCATCGAACCCATCAAACCCATCGACGCATCCAACGGCTCCCGCGACGGCGGCGAACCCGAACCCGAGCCCGGCCCCGGCCTCGACCATGACGCCACCGCCACGACCGAGCATCCAGCCGGCCTCGCCCAAGTACGACGAGATCGATGCGCTGTACAAGGACGTGTTCGTGGGCCCGGACGCCGGAGACCATGGCGTCGTTCGTCGTGGCTCCTCGAGGATGCATCCTCACACACACCAGCACCGGCAGTCGTTCAGCCAGATCAGCTGGGGCGGCTCCCATCCTCACGCGACGGACGTCACGCCCGAGTCGCAGATGGGGATGAACCCGTTCAAGAACGTTTCCGGAAAGGGCGAGGGACTGATGGCGCTGTGCGTCGAAGTACACGCCGAGTCGAGGCAAGGCCTGCTGCCCGACCCGGCGCGCGACGCCGTCTGCGCGGCGATTCTCACCGTGTACGACGACTGCGAGACGGTCGCTTCCGGACAGTACTACACGAGAATCATCATGGTCAAACAGCGCGAGCGCGTCTGGCCCAACTTTGAGGGCATGCAGGACGTCGACTTTGACTTTGTCTCCTCGGAGGGCGAGCTGTTTGCCCGCTTCCGAGAGTCGGTCGTCGGCCTGGACCCGGACATGCTCGTGGGCTTCGAGATCCAGAACAACTCTCTGGGGTACATGGCGGACCGATCCCGATGCGCGTTCGAGAACGCATCGTTCCTGAGCGACATCTCCCGCGTGCCCTCGGAGCGGGTCGAGGTTGCCGAGCTCGGCGAGAACGACCAGTACGGCTGGGACCACGACTCGGGCATCCGCGTCGCGGGAAGGATCGTACTGAACATGTGGCGTACGATCCGTGCCGAGGTCAAGCTGCAGTCGTACTCGTTCGAGAACTGCGTGGCGTCCATCCTCAAGATCCGGGTCCCGCACGTCAAGCGGCCGGCCCTGCACGGCCTGTTCAAGCGGCACGAGACGCGTTGGAGGTGCCTGTCGCACTATGTGCTCTGCAACAGGCTGTGCCTGCACATGATCGAGCAGCTGGACTTCATCCGCCGCACGTCCGAGTTGGCCAGGACGTTTGGCATCGACTTCTTCTCCGTCATCTCGAGGGGGAGCCAGTACCGCGTGGAGAGCATGATGGTTCGCCTGGCGCACTCGCAGAATTACATCGCACTGTCTCCCAACAACGAACAGGTCGCGCGCCAGCCGGCCATGGAGGCGCTGCCCCTGGTCATGGAGCCCGTGAGCGGCATGTACGAGGACCCCGTCTGCGTCCTCGATTTCCAGTCGCTCTACCCATCGATGATCATTGCGTACAACCTCTGTTTCTCGACATGCATCGGCCGGCCCAAGCATCTTTTCAGAGAGGACGGAGAGGACGGTGGAGGGCCGCCCGCCGCTGCCGCCGCCGCCCGTCCCGATGCCACAGCAGCAGCAGCAACACGCAACCGAACGAAGAAAAGCACCAGGTTGGGCTGCCGAGAGTCGTTCAGCCTCGATTCGTCGCTCGCTGCCAACAACATCGACCCGGTCGATCCCAACGACCTGATCGTGACGCCCAACGGGATCGGCTTTGTCCCGCCGTCCCATCGCAGGGGCGTGCTGCCCCGACTCCTCCACGAGATCCTCCAGACGCGGATCATGATCAAGAGCGCCATGCGCAACGCTCCCGCGGACGCAAAGTCCCTCTGTCGCTCCCTCAACGCCAAACAGTTTGCGCTCAAGCTGATCGCCAACGTCACCTACGGCTACACTGCCGCCGGCTTCTCGGGGAGAATGCCCATGGCCGAGCTGGCCGACGCGATCGTCCAGTCGGGTCGAGAGACCCTCGAGGACACCATCAGGTTCATCAAGACCCACCCCGACTGGCGCGAGTTCGCCGACGTCATCTACGGCGACACCGATAGCATCTTTGTCCGTCTCAAGGGACGCACGCTCGAGGAGGCCCACCGCATCGGACAGGACATTGCCAAAGCCGTCACCGCCCGGAACCCCGACCCCGTGCTGCTCAAGCTGGAGAAAGTCTACCACCCGTGCTTCCTCCTCTCAAAGAAGCGCTACGTAGGCGCCATGTACGAGCGTCCCGACCAGGCCAGGTTCCAGTTCGACGCCAAGGGCATCGAGACGGTCAGGCGCGATTCGTGCCCGGCAGTATCGAAGATCGTCGAACAGTCGCTCCGCATCCTGTTCACCTCGGCCGACATCAGCGCCGTCAAGGCCTACGTCGAGCGCCAATGGAAGCGGATCATCAGCGGCCGCGTCTCCGTCATGGACTTTATATTTGCCAAAGAGGTGCGACTGGGCACGTATGCCGGCGAGACCTCCAACGCGTCGTCGATCCCGCCCGCCGCCCTCGTCGCCACCAAAGCAATGGCCAAGGACCCCCGTCGCGAGCCTCGCTTCGGCGAGCGCGTCAGCTACGTCGTCGTCCACGGCGATCCGGGCGCCCGCCTGATCGACATGGTCGTCGAGCCCGAGACGCTCGTCGAGAGCGGCGGCACGCTCCGCCTCCACGCCGCCTACTATATCACCAAGCAGATCAACCCCGCCCTCGAACGCTTCATGCGCCTCATCGGCGTCGACGTCCAGATATGGTACAGCCGCATCCCCAAGGCGATGCGGTTGCTGCCGCACAAGCGGCCGCTGAGCTCGCTGGGAGTGACCTCGACGACGGCGACCAACCCCAAGTCCACCATCGACCAGTTTTACCTCTCCCGGCACTGCATCTGCTGCGACGCGCTCACGAGGGTCAACGAACCGCTCTGCTGCGCGTGCCAGGCCGACAGACAGCTCGTCGCGCTCGCGCTGCCGCTTCGGTTGAACCGGATTGAGCGACAGCGGGTGCACCTCGGGAGGATATGCGGAGCGTGTGGCGGCGTGGGGGGTCGGGGCGAGGTGGTCTGCGAGAGTTTGGACTGTGCGGTGTACTTTGAGCGCAGGAAGGTCGAGGGAGAATTGATGAGAGTCGTGTCGACGATTCGCGTTGTCGACGACGAGTGATCTGCAGCTCGAACTTGAGGTGCGATCAGGCGGGTGATTTTCGTGTACCGGAAATCACCGGCCGGTGATTTTCCCGAGATTCGAATCAAGCACGCAACCTCAAACCTCGCACCATCATCGTCATCTCGACCGCACACCCTATTATTATCGTTCCATGTATAGAAACGCCATGAAAGCAAAGGTGACGACCACGGGCGTCTCTGTTGGCTTCCACGGGCTGGGAAAGGGATTCCGAAGAATCGGGACTGGTCCCGTCTCCCGCTCCTTCGCCTCTGGATCCCAGATCGCCCGGAGCACGTACCTCCACGGGTCTTCTTCCTATAGACTAACGGCCGAGCCCGTCCGTTCTCGTCTCGTCCGTCCGCGGCACGGATCGAGTAGAGCCAAAATTGTCACCGTTTCTCTGTTCGAGTCGTTCACGGAGGCCAGTGTTTGCTCTATCCTCCTCGCCCAGGGGTTTGCTCGGGATTTCCGAAGCGCCGAGGTACGCACAGGTCGGGTTCGGTGACGGAGCCTCGTTTTCAAAACCCTCGTCGGAACGTACGAAATCAAACTGGCTGCCTCCTCGCGCGCTGTGGGCGGGGTTTGCACGCGGCTACTAGCGTTCCGGGTGGATTACTGCCGGAAACGCTCGGGTGGTTGGGTGCTGAACGCGCCCGGAGCTCGGGATCCGGATGTCTGCCTCGGGCTGACGACATGACGGTTTCACGCTCGCGCTCAGGCTCGCGTTCACGCTCACGCTCGCTCCCCGCCCCTCCCAAAACCCACCACCAGACGTCTCCGGAGCACCTGCTTCTCGGCCTGATGGCCCAAGCAGACGATGCCGAGCCCAACGGGTACCTCGGCTTTGGGGTCGACGCGGACCTCGCCGTCACGATGCTCCGCAACAAGCTCGGGCTCACCAACACGAGCCCCGTCACCGACGAGGAGGGATTCCCCCAGGACCTGGTACGTGCATTCGTTGGATTCTCCCCCTTCCGACTCCCATCCGACTTGCTCACGCACTCACACACGCACTCACTCGGTCTCCCTTCTCTCTCTTCCCTTTCTTCCTCCAGCCGTTCTCGGCGTCCACGAAAGACATATTCCAGAGGGCGCAGGTCGAGTCGAGGAGGGTGGGCATGTCGTTCGTCACCCCAGAGCACATTTTCATGGCGCTGGTCGACAGCCCGAGCCCGTACGTTCGCCTGATCTTGAACATGTTCCAGGTGGAGGATGATGTGCTCAAGGTGGAGGCGCTGCGTCGCCTCCACAAGGCCGTGAAGGACCAGTCGCAGAAGGACGCGGTGACCAGCGGCAAGAGCGGGAGCAAGAAGGAGAACTCGCCAGAGGACATCCTGGAGAAGTTCTGCCGCGATCTCTGCAAGGACGCTGCAGAGAAGAAGATCGACCCCATCATCGGGAGGATGAAGGAGGTGAACCGCGTCGCGCAGATCCTCGCCAGGCGCACCAAGAACAACCCGATCCTCCTGGGGGAGCCGGGCGTGGGCAAGACGGCCATCGCCGAGGGCCTCGCGTGCTCCATCATCCGCGGGTCGCTCCCGGACGGCACGCCGATCCCGGACTTCCTCCGGAACAAGCGCCTCCTCGAGGTCGACATCCCGCTGCTCATCGCGGGTTCCAAGGAGCGTGGCGAGCTCGAGCTTCGCGTGACGGGCATCATCAAGGCTTGCAAGGAGAACAAGGATATCATCCTCGTCATCGACGAGATCCACACCATGGTAGGCGGGGGCTCTTCGTCGAGGGGCGGGGGCGTCGCCGGCAGCGGAGACATCGGCAACCTGTTCAAGCCGGCGCTGTCCAGGGGTGAGATCGTGTGCATCGGGGCTTCCACCTTGGAGGAGCATCGGAAATACATCGAGAGCGACGCGGCGTTGGAGCGTAGGTTCCAGCAGGTGGTGGTGGAGCAGCCGACGGACGACGACACGATTACCATTCTCAAAGGGCTCGTGCACCTGTTCGAGAAGCACCATCGGTGCGTGTTCACCGAAGAGGCGATTGAAGACGCGGTGTATCTGAGCTCCAGGTACATCTCGGACCGCCAGATGCCGGACAAGGCGATCGACGTGCTCGACGAGGCCGGGTCCAGGGTCCGCATCAAGGCCTTCAACAAGCGGAACCTGTCGTCGATGTCCGAGAGCGACAAGGACTCTTCCGGGTCTTTCAGCGAGACGTCCTACAAGGAGGACCTCGCGGCGGCCTACCTCGAGCTCGACCAGGTCCTGGAGGCCAAGGAGGACGCCACGAGGGACATGCTGTACGAGGAGGCCAGCCTGTTGCGCAAGCGGGAGCTGGACCTCCGCACCAAGCTTCAGGGCCACCACGAAGAGGGCGCGCTGCTGCCGGTCGTCAGCTCGGAGGACGTCGCTTCCGTCATCTCGTCGTGGACCGGCATCCCGATGGAGGGCGTCTCTCGCGACAGTTCAGTCTCGTGCCTCGACCTGGAGGATAAGCTGGCGGGCAGGGTGATTGGCCAAGAGGACGCTATCAGGGTCGCGTCGAAGGCCGTCGGCAGGGCCGTCGCCGGCATCGGCCAGAAGGAGCGCCCCATCGCGACGCTGCTCTTCTCCGGCCCGACTGGCGTCGGCAAGACCGAACTCTGCAAGGCGATCGCCCAGGAGTACTTCGCTGGGGGTGCACAGTCGGCAGCGGCCGATGCGAGCATGATTCGGCTCGACATGAGCGAGTACATGGAGCGCCACACGGTCTCCAAGCTGATCGGCGCCCCGCCCGGCTATGTCGGGTTCAACGAGGGCGGCAAGCTCACCGAGGCCATCCGCCGCAACCCGCACAGCCTCGTGCTCCTGGACGAGATCGAGAAGGCACACCCGGACGTCTTCAACCTGCTGCTGCAGATGATCGAGGAGGGACGCCTCACGGACTCGTCGGGGCGCACGGTGTCCTTCAACCACTCGCTCATCATCCTCACCAGCAACATCGGCTCCTCGGCCCTCTCGAAGGGCGTCGAAGGAGGCATTGGATTCAACATCGGCGGCGACGACCCGGAGGCCAAGCACGAGCAGCTGCGCTCCATGGTGTTTGATGAGCTCAAGGCGTACTTCCGTCCCGAGCTGCTCAACCGCCTCGACGACATTGTCGTCTTCAAGAAGCTCGACAGACAGTCCATCGCGGCCATCGCCAGGAACGAGGTCCAGAAGACCATCCATCTGATCCGCGAGGCCGGCCTGGACATCACCATCACCGACGACGTCTACGACCTCATCGCCAAGCAGGGATTCAGCGAGAGCAACGGCGCCAGGGAGATCCGGAGGGCGGTGACGGCCATCCTCGAGAGCCCGCTGTCCGACGCCATCTTGCAGATTCAGACGAGCGGCGCGACCGTTACGCACGTCGTCGCCCAGGTGTCGAGCGACGGCGAGCTCGAGATTGTGCCTTGGACCAACTTGGACGCCTTGGAAGCCGGCGAGCAGAGCAACGTGGTGCCGCTCATCTCACAGCGGGTCGACGACGCCGTCAAGACCCTGCACCACTCGTGATGGTGGCGGGAAAGCATCGAACGAACGACACCAACGACAAACGAAGAACGACGAGAACGACAAACTGTACAAGAGCACGACGACGATAGAGAGCATGCATGTATCATACGACGACGACAACAATTGCTTAAAGTGCAATCATACTAACGATATTCTAGTCTATTTTGCATCTAGAGGGAGAGGCCAGCGTCCTCGTCCTGGTTATCGTCGCCGTCAATGTCCTTCTGGGAGAGGTAAAAGATGGCCCAGACAGACGAGAAGATCGCAAGCATGTTCCAGAAGATTGCGTTGTCGTTAATTCCGAAGATCTTTCCGGTTCCCTCGGTGGCCAGGCGGTCGTCGACCAGGGCCATGGCCGGGTGGGCAGCCAGGAAGGTGGTCAGCGGGACACCGGCAGCGGCGGCCTTGGCCATCATGTTCTGCTTCTGGGCGGCGCAGACCGTGACGGTCTTGGCGCGGGAAGCGCGGGTGGCTGCGAGCGGGGAGCGGAGGAGAGCGGGGACGTGAGCGGCAGAACGAGAGAGCGCGAAAGGGCTAAGGTCGAACGACGTTCGCCGAGCCTGCGACGAATCGACGCCTGGCGGACGACGAATCCAACGCTGTGCATGTTTTCATCATATCGCCGGCGCCGCCGACGCGGGACGGCGCCGAGCAGAGGAAGACGAGAACACGAGCTCGCGGACTCGGAATGAGAATGGCGAGTCCTGTGGCAGGCGGAGGGGTTCTGTGACGTCGCCGCGCACACAGCCGTTCATAGGCCCTTCAACGACACAGAGAACGGCCGGGCTCGGCAGAACGACGGACGAATCGCGCGCGATTGCCGTCAATCGTTCCATCTCAGTCCTCGGTTTTAGAACGTACCGCGAGCCACGGGGGCAGCCTTAATCTGGACGGACGAGCAAATCATTGGGTATAGAGTGTAGATGTATGAATTTGGTGTGACCGCACGCAGTCCAGGGCGACCGTTTCACCGAGGCGACCGTCTTTTATCCGCTAGATCCTGATCGATCCGTCCTCTTTGCTGTGATCACACTCCCGCGGGACCAACCTTACAACGCAACGGAATCATGATGATCATCAGGCCTTCTCGTCTCGTCGCTTCTCGTCGCTTCTCGTCGCTTCTCGTCCCGTCTCGTCACATCGCCAGCGCCGGCGCCGCATTGACGTCCATTTGCATTCCCTCCTCGTAGTCACCCTCCGAGTCGCTGTCCCCCCCGACCTCCCTGTTGGCTCGCTCCGCGGCCTCCAGCTCCTCTTGGAGCATCCGCTCCTCCTTTTCGCTCACGGCACGTGCTGCCTCCTTCACGCGCATCTGTCCCTTGTTGCTCTCGATCGACTTCTGGCACGCCTCGACAGCCTCGCTCAGCAGCTCGATGCCCTTGCTCTTGTTCAGCGTCAAGGTCGTCAGCACGTACAGCGGCGGTGCAACCAGTCGCATCTTAATCTCGCATTCTTCGTTCGAGCAGCCCTGGGCGGCCCGCATCGCCGTCTTGATGTGCTCGATGCCGTCGTAGTTGAAGCAGGTCATCTCGACGTCGGCCCGGATCTTGATCGGCTGCGGCGTCAGTCTCCTCCGGATGTTCTTCAGCAGGCCTTCCTTCACGTCCGGGGTCAGGATGGGGATGTCCTTGCCGTCAAAGACCTCGTCCTTGATTCTCTGGAAAATGGCCTCGGTCTCCTCGTCCGTGATCATCATGCTGAAGGCGTTGTGCGCGTGGCCGTAAAGCTTGTAAAGCGGCCATCCAATCTGCTTATAGAGCTCCTCCACGTCCGTACCTGTGGTCTCCGCGACGTGCTTCATGATGGTGTGCACGAGCTTGGACTTGGCAAACTTCTCCTCGCACTTGGCGAGGTCCTCTGGCGCCACCCTCCTCTTCGACAGGTCGATATATCCCTTCTCCTTGTCGACACGGAGCACCATGACGGGCTCGGAACGTCCTACCTTGATCAGCTTCTGCACGGACCTGATGCGGCGCCTCGACAGCTCGGAGAGCAGGATCATGCCCTCGATGTTGCCGTACTCGAGGAGGCTGACGTACGCGCCCATCTCGGCGATCGACCGGATCTGCACCATGACCACGTCGTCCACCTCGGGGAACTGCTCCTCGTAAAACCTAGGCGTGAGAGGGGAGGCGTTCAGGTGAGCGAGCGCCGAGTCGGGCGGCGAGACGAGGACGTCGGGTCGCCGGCGGCCAGTCCGCCGCGGCATGTTTGTCGAGGCACCGATGATTCAGGCGGGGGTGCAAGAGGCCGCGGAGAGGGCGAGGATACGCGGCGAATGCACTTGAATCGGAGTTGAGTTCAATCGCCGCAGCTGTCCCTCGCACGTACCTGCAGTCGCTCATGGCTGCGTCTTGGCTCTGCTATGCACTATGATACGGAATCTGACTACGATCGATTCGTGGTTCAGCAGCACAGACGGAGAAGAAGTTTGAGTTCGATCAAAGTCCCATTGCCCGGAGCACGCCCGCAGTGTCTTCGAGGTTGGGGAGCACGACCACGTCTGGGTGATCCGGGCCGCATCGCCGCCTGAGATCGTCCTCCGTGAAGATGCCGGTCAGCGTGCCGAGGGCGATCACGCCCGCCCGCACCGCCGCGTCGACGTCGTGCGGCGCGTCGCCGACGTGTATCCGTCTGAACGACTCGATGCCCGTGGCGCCCACGCCCTCCGCCGCTCTCCGAGCGGCAATATCGATCAGCTCGACCCTGTCCTTGTAGCCTGGAACGGACGAATGCACGCGAGTGAGTCGGGGCGTTTTAGCGCACGTCGGTCGATTCAGTTGTAGGAGTACCCACTCTCGTTCACGTCCAGCTCGCCACTGCAGAACAAGTTCCCGAACCCCCCGAAAAGAGGCACGTCAAAGTACTCGATGAGGCCGAGCTCTTCCATTTTCATCCACGCGATGGGTTCCTGGACGAACGAGCCAAGCGAGAAGGCGAACGTGAGCGTGAGCGTGAGATTCCTAGGGCGCGCAAAGGGCAATCAGCGATCAGCGATCAGCGATCAGCGATCAGCGATCAGCGATCAGCGATCAGCGATCAGCGATCAGCGATCAGCGATCAGCGATCAGCGATCAGCGATCAGCGATCAGCGATCAACACGCACCAAGTTGCCTGTCGTCAGTCCGATGAGCACGTCTGCTCGAGCAGCCAACGCTTGCAGCAACGCTTCGACCCCGGGCAGCACCTCGATCCCGTAGGTCGCTCGGTGGCGATGTCGCCTGAAGTGCGAGATCATTGCCTCGTGCATTTCCGGAAGCCTGTCCATCGCGAGCGCTGGGTCCAAGCCGTGGAAGTGCGCCGTCCGGACGAGAATCAGTCCGTCGGTCGAGCCGTGGTGCTCGATGACGTCGATCCCCCGTTCGTCGTCGATCCCCAAGACCTTGAGTCCCTCTGCAAACGCCTCCTTGTGCAGCTTGTTGGCGTCTTTGCCCACCGACCGAACGAGAGTCCCGTCGACGTCAAAGGAGACGATCGTAGGGTGGGCCGCCGGGTTCGGCATCGCGCGGGCTCGATGCCGATGCGGCACGGCAACCTTCGCCTTCACGTGCAGCCCATTGGGAGCGAAGTGACTCATGAAGGAGTCTTTCATGTTCCAGTTCCAAACCCGTTTTTTCAGCGATGGAGAACCCGCTTCCAGAGCTGTTCTCGGGCGTGCAGGCCACGATAGACGAGGCGATGGCCTCTATTGGGTCCCACGCGTCGTCTCTTGGACGCGCGGCGGTGGGAGAAGGCGCTGTCGTCGCCGGGAGAACGCGGGACGTGATCGAGACGGGCAAGGCACACCTGCTCGCAACGCTCGAACAAGCGGACGATGCGCTCATCACCACCCTCAAGCAAGGCATCTTGTACGGTATAGACCACCAGGTCATCTCGGTGGCGTCCCTTTCCGCCGTGGCCATGCTCAGCGTGCCGGCCGTCCGCCGGGCCCTCTATACCAAGACGATCGGCAGGTTCACCTCGCAAGAGCAGTTGCTGAAGAACAGCGAATCAAGCGTGACGACGATGCTCGGGGATCTGAATATCCAGAAGAACGAAATAGAGAAGCTCGGCGAGCGCCTTACCCTCGCGAAGGACGAGTACGCTCGCGGCAAGGCCAAGCTGGCGGCGGCGGCAAGGGAGATGCGGTCGCTGGAGTCGCGGGTGGGGAGGAGCGAGCGGAAGGCGAAGGATCTGCTGTACGAGATTCGAGGGATTCGGGCAAAAGGTGCGCTGCAGTTGCGAAGCGACGCGGCCGTCGTGGTCGAGGCAGCAAAGACGCAGCGAAAGCAGGTCGAAAAGATCGTCTACAAGCTCGAATCGCACGGACTCTAGGAGTTTGTATTGCTGTTACGAAGATCATTTGCGGAGCGACTCGTACGGGTTGTTCGCGCGTGGGTTGTTCTTGCTGGCCTTGGGAGGCGCGACCTGGGGCAGCTGGTAGCGCGGGTTGTTCGCGCGGGCTGCCTGCCCGCTGGGCTGGTTGGAGGGCCGGCTAGGCTGGTTGGAAGGCCGGCTGGGCTGGTTGGAAGGCCGGCTCGGAGGTGGGCGGTGCTGGTTGCCACCGGGTGGCGGCGTGCCGTGGTGCCTGCCGGCCTGGCGCTGCATGGGCGGGGGCTGGTAGTATCCACCGCCCTGATGATTGTTGTTGTAGTTGGAGTTGTACCCGCTCTGCGGTGGATACGCGCCCCCTGGATTCTGGAGTCCGTACTGGTAATTGGGCCTCGGCGGCTGGTTATAACCCTGGTTGTAACCCTGGTTATAGCCTTGATTATAGACTTGGTTGTAGCCACCGCCGCCCTGGTTATAGCCTTGATTGTAGCCTTGGTTGTAGCCCTGGTTGTAGCCACCCCCGCCCCGGCCACCACCATATCCGCCGCCCCAACCACCACTGTATCCACCGTATCCGCCCCCGCCGCGCCCCCTGCCGCCACCTCCGCGATTATCCTCGTGCCAAAGGTTGGGATCGGGCTGGATGTCGGCGTCCGTGACGATGGACGGCTCCTCGACGGCGCCGGGAAGCAGCGACGTGATGTGCGGCTTGTGGTCCGGCAGCTTGTACACGCAGCAAACGGCCGCGTTGGACGTCAAATCATCACCGAGACCCTCGAGCGGAGCCGGCACGACGATCGGGCAGACGTCCCCGTTGGGCGGGATGATGTAGCCGTACATGCCCTCCGATCCCGCTGGGTCCATCTCGCGCATGGCCTCCATCCGATCCTCTGTGGACGCGTCCTCGTCGACCTCGGCCGCCAGTTCGTGAACGTCGGACGCCAGGGGATGCGTGCCCGACACGTAGAGCGTCTCCAGGCGCCGCCCGTTGCGATACGTCTCCTCGTCATCGAGCATCGGCTCTTTCTCCCTCGTCGCCTGCAGCAGCCGGACCTCGTCGATGAACGGCAGCAGCGCCACGCCTTGCCAGGCGAATCGCTTTCCGTTCATATCCACCTTGAAATCCGTCGGGTAAAAGTCCAAGATGGGCGAGTCCTTATCGGTGAACAGCGGCTGGTACGGCTCTGGCAGCGCGTGCGCAGATGCGGCCGGCAGGACGCCCATCAGCTGGTCGAACGGCTTGAACGGTTCGCCCAGCGTGAAAGATATGTCGAGCGAGCCGATGTCCGACAGGTCGGACGCGAACGGTGCGTAGTGGTGCGGGTAGTACCACGTCCACGATGCGACCCCGTCGTAGTAGTACCGCATCACCCAGCACAGGCCCTCGACGTACGACTTGACCATGCCGTCGATGTGCGCCTTGAGCTCTCTTCCCGCGGGAAGACCGAGCTTCTCCGAGTAATAGCGCAGCTTGTAGCCGGGCGTGCCGAGGCCGATGCGCTCCTCGTGGTCCACCATGTCGTCAAACATGTCGGCCTTCTCCCTCGCCTTTTGCTTCATGTCGTCCTTGAACTTCTGAATGGCCTCTTCTTGCTCCTTCTTGGTCCCCTTGGCGGCTTTTTGGAAGACGGGTTCGAGGGCAGCGTCCACGTGCTCCTTCGCCTCGTTGGCGTCCTCCTCGCTCACCACAGAGGGGGCCAGGCTCTTGATGTCAGAGTCCGAGTTGGTCGCGTTGATCGTCGTCTTGGTCGCTCCGCTTGAGCCCGCGGCGAAGGACGCCCAGGCGTCGTCCGCGTTGTCCTGCTCCTGCTTCTGTTTCTTGGTGCCCCGCTCGCTGACGTCAGACCCACTGTCCGTCTTCGTCGTCTCCTTCTCGTTGCCCTTCTCGTTGCCTTTTGCCGAGCCCGTGATACCTCGCATCTTATTGCGAAGCTGCTGGGCCGCGGAAAGATTGCTGTTGGAGCCAGCTGCCCGATCCGAGCCCCCGACCGCCGCAGCCATCTGGGCGTTCTTCGACAAGTGCGAGGCAACCGCGACCGCCTGCTGCGCCACCTCCCTGGCTGGCGTCCGCGCCCCCCACTTGTTGCTCTCGAACTTCTTACCGCCATTCTGCTGTTGTTGCTGCTGCTGCTGTCGCCGGCTCTTCTGTCGCCGGAGCAGCCGCATTCGCTTTTGGAAAATCGCGTCCTCGTGCTGGCCAACCTCGACGATGAACCGCTGCACCCTATCTAGGAGCACGTTCGGCCCGTCGACCAGGTATCCCAGTGACGGCAGCATCCGCTTGTACGTCGTCATCAGCAGGTCGATCGCGCCCTCCCGGATCTCCAGCGTCGGCATGTGCGGCAAAAAGTCGTTCCCAACGAAAAAGCAGATGAAGACAAAGTCGTCGAACAAACGCTCCTTATCCAACGCAAACGGCAGCGGCTGTGCGGCATTGGCACCACCCAACGCCGCCCCGCCCAGCTCCTTCTCCAGGTAGTCCCGCAGCACGTTGACAAACAGAAACTGGTACGGCTTCCTCGCCACCTGCAGCTTCTTATCTTCCTCGTCCTCGTCCACGCACGCCGCGCTCGTCGCATTAATAAGCTGCTGCGCCATGCTCGCCCGATCCCGCTTCTGTTCCTTGACCGGAAACACCATCTCTCGCAGAATCACAAACCTCGGCTCGTGCGTCGACAGCGCCAGCATGATCAGGTCGGCGTCCAGTCCATACACACAGTGCCGCGTGTTGGCGTCGTACCCTGGCTGGTTCCTCTGCTCCCGTATGTATGCCATCACCTTATGCTCTCCCTCCCCCGGCGCGTTACTGTCGCTGAGAATCACCTTGACGTTCGCCCACCCCGGATCTTCGTTCAGCCGCATGTGCACGTAGTACTGCAGCGCCAACGATAGCCGGTGCATGAACGGCGTACCCGGCGTAATCGTATTCGAATCATATACCTGATTCTTCTTCCCGTGACTCTCCATCGCGTCCACGTCGAACCCCTCGCTCCTCAGCTCCTCCTTCAGCCTGCGCTCCTCCTCGGCCGCTTCCGCCGCATCCTGCGCCGCCCGAAACCGCCTCCCCCGCTGCTGATTCATTTTAGCACGCGGCGCCACCCCATCGATCGCCATATACACGAGCTTGCGCGGCCGCACGATCCCAAACAGCCTGTCGATATAGGAGAAGATCTCGTGGAAGACCTCGTTCTCCGTCGTCGGGGCCGGCTTGTCCTCCGGATGAAAGCAAGGATGAATAATTCCATTCATATCCAGGTACAGGTTGTCAAACTCGACCCCGTTCGGATTGGGCTGCGAGGCGTCGACCGGCACCTCGACGCCACCGATACAGTCGGGCACGTCCTCGATGCAGTCCACGATGGTCTTCGGGTAGCGGTCGGACAACCACTTGAAGAACGCCGGAACTCCCATGGTATGATATCAACGCAGCCGTCGCGGAGTATTCGTTCGTTTTCTCGACGTTTGAATTTCAGCTGGATGCATACAGGCGGGTGTCTGTCGCCGCTTCCGCTCGTCCCGTTGACGTTCACGCGCCCGGCGCTGCCGATACTCGTCACGAGCGCACGCTCAGGGTGGTGGTGGTGGTGGTGGTGGTGGCTACGGGTACGCACGCGGAGAGAACAAGAGAGTGAGCCCCCCAGAATTTTCCGACCTTTTCCCGTTTCCTCGCTCGTCCTTCTCCCGCCCGACGGCCAGCCCGACACGCGCGCATGACCCGATAGACACCACGTACGGAACCCGGCGCGCGACGAAGCAATCAAAGGTGTATCCATCGCAGACGGATTCCGGAAGGATGGCCGACCACCACGAGGGCCCACCCGGCAACCAGAACGCCGTCGAGTCCCAGGCCCGGGAACAGGACCGCTTCCTCCCCATCGCCAACATCGGCCGGATCATGAAGCGAGCCCTTCCCGCCAACGCGAAAGTGGCCAAGGACGCAAAGGACGCCGTCCAGGAGTGTGTCAGCGAGTTCATCAGCTTTGTCACCAGCGAGGCGAGCGATAAGTGCAAGCGGGAGCGGAGGAAGACGATCAACGGGGACGACTTGCTCTGGGCGTTGGACGTGCTGATGTTCAAGGAGTACGGCGAGCCGCTCAGAAAGTACCTGGAGAAGTACAAGGCCGCCGAAGCAAACGAGAAGAAGGGCGCCGCGGGCGGCGACTGATTTCGTTTTTTCGTTTTTTCGTTCTTACGGCTATTCGTCATTGTACGAATGCATACTAGCTCTTCTTTTTTGCCGCCTGCTCTTCTGTGATCCCTGCCTTTCCTCTCAGCCCCGTCTCGGCGCCCTCCTCGATCGCCTTCTTCTCGGCGCTTGTCGCGCTGCTCGCCTCTTCGAGCCATCCCCGCATGTGCCGCAGGTTCCGCCGCAGCATCGATGCGGACGTGCGCACGTCCGTCTTCATGAGCATGGCGACGGCGCCAATGCCGACGACCTGTGAACGGTGCGTGCGTGCGTGCGTGCGTGAGCGCGTGAGCGCGCACGGGATCATCATCGTCGTCATCGTCGTCATCGTCGTCATCATCGTCATCATCAATACGCAACGGTGAGGACAAAGTTGCTCACGGCCATCGTGGTTCGGGTGGGCTGGGATTCTAAACCGGCAGGCTCACCTCACGCACGTCGCCGTGGACGCTGCGGGGGCACGTTGCGCTGAAGGGAGGAACGCAGACGGTATTGGGTATCGGTCACTGTCGAAAAACGCCCAGGGAGACGGGTCCGTGCGATTTTGTGTGAAGCCTCGAAGGCCAAAAGGGCCGACCTAGGCCCTTCCGTCGGTCCTGCTGCGGCACACTTTTGTTGTCACTTAGCAACCATGGTACGTTGTCATTGTCAGCGGTCTATGTCACGACCGTCCGGCCTCCAAACGCGCCGCGTGGCTCATTACGTGCCGCCGCAGTCCGCTCCGAATTCCTCCTCGGCGGTCCTTTCTCCCCGTGCTCCCCGTCGCTACCTCTGGTCGTCTGGATTAGGACGTAATTTGGCTGGATGGGGGGCACGGGGGTGATATGGGTGGCCGTGTTGGTCGTGCGTGAGGACGTGGAATTCCGGTCGTCCAGAACGCGACTGCGCCACCGTTTTCGCGGCTTTCTATGCGCTCTGGCGCGTTCTGTCGTCGTGATGGTGCCTATTGGTCGTCATGAGCGATGGAATCGAGTCAGGGAGGTCGGGGCCGCGCGGAATCGGTCCGAATCCTGCGAACGGCTCGCCACGACTGGCCACTATCCGCGCCGCTATCTCACCGCGCGCTCACTGCTGGCGCCTCGCATCGGACCCACAGGTTAACGTGCCGAAGACGAAGAAGGCGTACTGCAAGGGAAAGCAGTGCAAGAAGCACACCGTCCACAAGGTGACGCAGTACAAGACGGGGAAGGCTTCGCTGTATGCCCAGGGAAAGCGTCGTTACGATAAGAAGCAGAGTGGATTCGGAGGACAGACCAAGCCCGTCTTCCACAAGAAGGCGAAGACGACCAAGAAGATTGTGCTGAACTTGCAGTGCCAGCAGTGCAAGACGCGTCATATGCACGCGATCAAGCGGTGCAAGCACTTTGAGATTGGTGGAGAGAAGAAGACGAAGGGAGGGCTCTATGGTTGAGTGTTTGCTGGCCGTATGGCTCTGTGGTGTTGGGTGTAACTTATTATGATACATACAGGAGGCGCTGGTCACTTGATGGAGGTCAGCCGGTCTGCGATGCCCCGTTGGAGCTTGGGAATTAGCCGCTCGGAAGAACACGCGCAGTCTGCTGCGCAATCGGCGAGCTTTTCCTGTGCTTTGCTCACGTCGCTGTCTTTGGGCTGGTTTGGCAGGCTCTCCTGCGCCACGTCCTGGCACCGCTGGATGCACCGCTGTAGGCGGCTCTGAAACTCGTTGAGCTGCAGTTGGACCTGGCGAACGAGCGAAGCGCGGGGCGCGGGGCGCGAGTGAAAGAGTCGGGGCGTGCGAAGCGCGAGTGTAGAAAGTTATACACACCGCCTTCTCCGCGAGCTGGACCCGGCGCTCGCAGTCGTGCGTGCAGCGCTGCAGCGCGGCAGCGTCGTCCGAGCTGTCGCAGCACTTGGCCATGCACTGGTATGACTGCTTCTGCAAAGGGCGGAGGTGCCGCTTATCCAACTCGTCGACCATGGATGCCTGTCGCCGACGCGGGTGGTGGTCGAGTGAGCGGAAGGAATTCGAAAATGAGGAGAAAGCGGGTGGCTGCATGGCGTACCATTGCAGAGCGTAGGCCTTCTGCTCGTTTCTCCGCTGACGACATGTGGTGAGGTCTCGAGAGACAGAGAGAACGAGAGAGGTGGTTAAAGGATCGGGACGAGAGCCGTTTTTTTTGATCTGCAGGTGGTGGTCAACATGTTGTACAACACCTATGGTAGCGAGCCTAGATCTTGTTCTTCTGTAGCAAGTCGGCAATCTTGTGAGCAGCCTGATGCTGCGCGGCAATCTCGCTGTCAGTGTCCTTGGTCAGCTGCCAGTTGCGGTGGGACCTTCTCGCCGCCCGCTTGCCGTCCTCGAACCGCTTGTCCTTGCCGGATGCCAAGCTCCCCTTCCTGTAGACGTCACCTTCCAGCTTGATCTCCAGGAAGTCGAGGACCTTGGCCGCTTCCATGGTGCTTGGGGACGCGCCGGTGGCAGCTACCGTGTCCGGCGCCAACCCCGAGGCCGCGTCCGAGGTCGGGCCCGAGCCCGCGCCCGAGCCGCTCGCGCTCCCATTCAAAGTGGCGTTCGGATTCGCGCCCGCACCCGCACCCGCCTCGGCGGCCGCCTTCCCGCCACATAAATCTACCAGCTCGCTGTGCTTTTCGATCAGGGACAGAGCCTCCTTCACCTCCTTGGAGAGGTCCAAGTACTCCGTACACGCCTCGTAGGCCGCCTCCGACTGCCTCAGAAGCACCTCGAGGGGCTGATCGTTGCTGCCAATCACCGAATCGCTGACCGTCCGGATCTTCTCGACCAAGACAAACCAGCCCCGCACCCGCGACTCGAGGCTCGTCAGAAACGACATGTAGTCAAAGTCACCATCAACAGCCACGCCAAACAATGCGCCATCAACCGTCGCGCCGGCGTTGCCACCCTGACCCGTCGTCTCTGTCTTCGTCTCTGTCTTCGTCTCTGTCTTCGTCTCTGTCTTCGTCTCTGCCGTCGTCTTCCATCGCTCTTTGATCGCCTGCACTTGCTCGGGGAGCGTACGGTGCCAGCTCTCCTGGTCTTCCAACTCCTTTTTGCACACGAGGAGCGCCTTTCTGCAAAAGGCGAGCCTTTCGAGATGCTTCCCCAGATCCTCCACCGCCTTGACGAAGCCCAACATCTCCGCCTCAGTCTCCCTCGTATTCTTGTCGACGCTCTCGATGGCCTCCCTCACCAGCGCCGGGTCGAGCGCTGCTCTCACCCCCTCCTCGTCCGGCTCCCCGGCCTCCAGCAGCCGCCGCTGGTATTCCACCAGCACGTCCTCAGAATTGATCGACTCCCTGATCGCCCTCTCCTTCTTCTGCAACATCGTCTTCTTGTCCTCGTCGTGTAGCTGCCGCATGTACTCCTCCAGCTTGTGCTCGGCCACCAACTGCACATCCAACGCCGCCTCAACCTTCTTATACATCTCGTCCAGCCTCTTGCGGGCCTCGAAAATCTCCGGACACGCCGACAGTGTCCCGATCAGCTGCGCCACGTCATCGTACCCCTCCTCTTTGGCCCTCGCCTCCGCCGTCAGGCCGTCCTTATCCCTCACTGTGCAGTCCGCCCCGTACCGCGTCAGAAGCAGGTCCACCGTCCCCATACACCCGTACTTGGCCGCCTTCATCAACGCCGTCCGCCCGTCGCTATCCACCGCTTCTACGTCCGCCCCGCGCTTCATCAATAGGTCCACCGTCGTCCCATGCCCCCCTGACGCCGCCCCAATCAACGCCGTCTCCCCCCGTAACCCCGGTGTCTCTATATTCGCCCCGTTGTCCAGCAGAATCTTGCAGATCTCAGGAAACCCGGCAAACGCCGCCGCCGTCAGCGCCGTCATGCCTCGCGTATTCGGATTGTCCACCCGCGCGCCGTACTTGCTGATGAGAATTTTGACGAGCGTCGTCTGCCCCCCCATCGCCGCCGACGTCAGCGGCGTCCACTGCACATCCAACTTTGGCACCTTGAAGAACTCGTTCACGTCCACGTGATCACCAGACAACAGGTGGATCACCTCCTTGAGCTTCCCACGGTAGCAGGCGTCCGTCAGCACCCACAGCACGTCGTTCAGCGGCGGCGAGTCCCTCTGCCCCGGGACCATCCCGCTGCGAATCTGCCGGCTGATCGAGTCTGTCAGAATGTCGACAAACGCAAACCACTCTTCGTCGTTGCTCGTATCGAGATTCTCCATGAGAATCTTGCGCAGCTTTTGGTTCGATCGCTGCCCCGGCGAGAAGTCCGCCCGGTGCGGCGGAGGCTTTGAAGGCCCCGAGGCCGTTGCCGTCGTCGTCCGCATGCTGTTGGCGAGTACCTTGGTTGCGGCGAGTACCTTGGATGCATTCGGTTTCGCCGTTGGCCCCGTCGACTTGGACGTCGACTTGGACGTCGACTTGGACGTCGACTTGGACGTCGACTTGGACGTCGACTTGGACGTCGACTTGGACGTCGACTTGGACGTCGACGGATGATCAAGTAAAGACGGTTGCCACGTCGACACGTCGTAGGGTAAATTGTCGTTGCCGCTGTTGCTGTTGTTGTTGCTGTTCTTGTTCGACGGGTTTGGGTGCCCCGGGCGCGACGCCAACGACGCCGAGGCCGAGGCCCCCGTGGTGGTGTTCTTGGTGGTGTTCTTCTTGCCGCCACCCTTGCCCATGTCGTCTCGGTTCAATCCGTGGTTTCTTTCCACGACGCGCCGAGCGTCGTCTGCCTATGCAACAACGAGGTACTCTGTCACAAAATGTACCTCGTCTACGCGTCGTTCCATCAGCAGCATGCCAAAACGAACGTCGTTTGAGTCCGAGAAAAGTTTTGAGTCCGCACGGGACAACCCGCCAAAGACAGGAAAAGAAACGAATCTGTGCCCTTCACCCACGCCAACGACCACCATGCCCATCACCCTTCCGCCTCTGCCGTGGCCCAAGGACGCGTACGTATTATTCGCGCCGAATTCGCTGTCGCATCGAACTTCGATTCGAACTTCGATCTCTCCGTCGCACCAAACTCGAACACGAACACGAACTCGAACTCACTGGTCTCGTCTCGTCTCGTCTCGTCTCGTCTCGTCTCGTCTCGTCTCGTCTTCCTCGGGGTCCTCGCACCGCAGGCTCGCGCCGACCATGGTGGGTATTGGTACCTCGACCGGCACGCGCTCGCTCTTCGCGCGCCCCGACGCTCTCACTCGCGCTACGTGCTTCGCTCGTTCGCCAGAGCGAAGAGACCCTGGAAGTGCACTACGGCAAGCACCACGCGGCTTATGTGAACAATCTGAACGGTCAGATCAAGGACACGGACATGGACAGCATGGACGTCGTGGGGATTATGAACAAGTCGTGGAACAACGGGTCCCCCACCCCCACTTTCAACAACGCCGCCCAGGTCCTCAACCACACGTTCTTCTGGGAGAGCATGGCACCGAACGCGGGGGGAAAGCCGACCGGTGACCTCGCCGCCGCCATCGACCGGGATTTCGGCAGCTTTGACGAGTTCAAGGCCCAGTTCTCCGCGGCCGGCGCGACGCAGTTCGGTAGCGGTTGGGCGTGGCTGAGCGTGAACAACGAGACCAAGAAGCTCGAGGTGAGCAAGACGGCCAATGCCGAAAACCCCTGGGTGTACGGCACCGCGACGCCGATCTTGACGATGGATGTGGGTATTGTGAATCGCGAACGGAGAGAGGGACCGGGGCCGGAACCGGCCCCGCGTTGCTTTGTCCCGACGCACTCGCTCGCTCACTCGCTCACTCGCGCTCGTTCGTCAGGTCTGGGAGCACGCGTACTATATCGACGTCAGGAACCGCAGGCCAGACTACATCTCGAGCTTTTTCGACCTGATCAACTGGAACGCCGTCGCCGACCGCTACGCCAAATGCATCTGATCGTATCTTCTAAGTGTTACAACCCTTACGACCACTCTACGCGCTGCGCGTTGCGCGCGTTGCGCGCGTTACGCGTTACGGATGAGCGTCTGCAGCTTCTTCACCCGCGTGCTCACGCTCATATCCACGTGCCTCCCCCCCATATCAATCACAATCCCCGAGATGATACTCGGATCCACCCGCTCCTCCAGATGCAAACTCTCCCCCTTCCCAAGCAGCCCGCTCAACCCCCCCTTCACCTTCTCCAAATCCCCCTTACCCAGCGCCGTCGCCGTCGTCACCGTCGCCTTCACCTCCCCCCTCTGCTGCGACGCAATCTCCTCAAACTTCCTCAACATCCCCTCCAGATCAGACGTACGCTTGTTCTCCACCACGACGTCCACAAACCGCTTAATCGTACTATCCTTCACCCCGACCTTGTCCAACACGGCGTTCAGGCCGGCAGCACGCGTCTTGGCCGGCATCCCCGGCTCGCCCACAAACGTCTTCAGGTCGGGCGACGAGGAGAGCACCGACAGCAGCGAAGCCACTTCCTTCTCGACATTCGAAAGACTACAGAAAAAAGGCGGCGTGCGTGCGTGCGTGAGTACGGGTGAACAGCGAACAGCGAATGGAAGTCTCGTCGTCTCGCCGTCTGAAGCCTGTCCGGGAACGACTCGGATGAATCACGCACCTTCCCTGTTTCGCACTGGCCATGTACAGCGCCGCCGCGTACCGTCCGGGAATACCGAATTGTGGCGGCAGCTTCACAGACGTCGCAGCTGATTTCGTGGCGTAGTGAGCCAGAACGAGCGAATTCTCTCCGAAGAGCGAATGCCCCGAATCCAGCGTTTTCTGCACCCGGCGCGCGATCGAGCGCACGAGTGAGGTACGACTCATGGTGAGAGAGTACAGAGTACAGAGTACAGAGGAGCACTGTGTACGAAAGATAACCACTGGGCGTCGCGAGTTGTCACGCCAAAAAAAAACGATTCGTACGAACTGGATGGGTGCCGTTGTCCTCGATCGCGCACACGTTCACGTTTGCGTTCACGGCCATCGCCTCGGCGGGGCGGGGAGGAACGGGCGCGGGCGCGGGAGAGAAACGGGTCGGGCTCGTCGACGAGCCCTCGCATTCACCTCACGTCTTGCCACCAACAGCCAGACGTCGACAGCGACAACGCGACGTGTCGCCACCGCTGCCTTTCTGGACCAAGCCTGGGGCGTCTCTTTGGACCAAAAGACGCTCACCGAGACCCTCCCGCAGCAGCTCTTTGCGTTCAGCATCGTCCCGTATGCCGGGTTTCTCTACCACCTGACGAAGAGTAAGCAGGCGCCCAAGTTGACGTTGTTCGGGTTTTACTTTCTACTCGTGTTTGTTTTTGCGACGATTCCGGCCGGCATCTATGCCAAGAAGGTGTATCATACGACGCTGGCGAACGTGGACTACCTGCACGGGAGCGCAGAGTTTATGCTGACGCTTACGAATTTGTTCATCGTTATCGGGTTGAAAGGGGCCATTGACGAGGCGGCAGAGAAGCGTGGGGTACGCGAAGAGGACGGGGAGGGGAAACGGAGAAGTGCGAGGGGAAGTGCTCGGTAGCCGCGCAACTTTTCTATACATTGATATCTTGTGTGTGACCGTTGCATCGTCATCTGCAGCATGTCCGTCCGTCCGTCCGTCCGTCCGTCCGTCCGTCCGTCCGTCCGTCCGTCCGTCCGTCCGTCCGTCCGTCCGTCCGTCGGTCGGTCGGTCGGTCGGTCGGTCGGTCGGTCGGTCGGTCGGTCGGTCGGTCG